>Ga0208848_1000013_pt1 | contig 35036 bp, 34 predicted proteins | sample NGESurshal072012_2_FD_184455 | JGI IMG/M metagenome (GOLD analysis project Ga0208848, IMG submission 184455) | Arctic peat soil microbial communities from Barrow, Alaska - NGEE Surface sample 210-1 shallow-072012 (SPAdes) | ecosystem: Environmental > Terrestrial > Soil > Wetlands > Peat ... | reverse complement strand
CCCGCCGAGTTCATCGAGCTGAAGCCGGCGCAGCTCGGTGATCGCCTCCTCCTCGGTGAGCTCCCCCGCGAGCAGCCGGCGCAACACGTTCCTCACAGGGCGGCGAGGACCTCGCGCATATGCTGCCAGTGGGTTCCGGCCCAGTAGATGCGCCCGCATTCCGCGCACTCTGAATAGCGGGACTGCGTGCGGCGCACGTATGGCGGCACGCGTTCAGCCACAGTCGCCGGGGCGCGTGACTGCAACTGGGTGTTGCACTCGATGCAGCGGGTGAGGGCCTCCTTGGGCTCCAGTTCCAGCTCCGCCAAGACCTGGCGAAGCTGCTTGGTCACTTCGTCGTCTCGGATGAGAATGGCGTGCACGACGCCGGTCTGGATGACGCGGCGCTTGGTCAGGTCGCGATCGCGGGTGAGCAGCACCCGGCTCTCCGCGGCCGCTTCGCGGACGAGCTCCGCGTCGCCGATGCGGGAGTGATAGGACGCGTCGTATCCAAGCGCACGCAGCCAGCGCGCGAGCCGCCCAACGTTGCAGTCGGCGAGGAACCTGGGCTTCACCTATGCAATCTTAGAATCGGGTGCGTGGGTACTCACGAAGACCTGATGACCCGGCTGCGTGGCGAGGCGAGCGACTGCTACTCGTGGTCGAACGGGCCCGGCGATCGCTACCCGGCACACAGCCATGCGTACGAGAAAGTCCTGTACTGCGTGGATGGGTCGATCACGTTCGGGCTGGAGGCCGACGGTCGGCGGATCGAGCTGAAGGCAACAGACCGGATGGTGCTGCCCGCGGGCACGATTCATTCGGCGGTGGTTGGACCGGATGGTTGCGCGTGCATCGAGGGCAGACGCTGATTCTCGCGGCGTAATATGTCCACGCGATGGGCATCATCGAGTTCATCCGCGACCGAGCCCGGTTTTACAACTGCCCGGTCTGCGGACGCAGCCTCAAAGGCTGCGACGTCCAGGTCCTCAGCCACGAAGAGGAGCGTTTCCACCTGCAGGTCACGTGCGCGCAGTGCCAGGTCACGTTCATCGTCGTACTGGCCATCGCGGGTGGCGCAGTCGACGAAGTCGACAAAGCCATTCCCGAGACGGAGTTGGAGCCGATCGTGGCGGCGGAGCCGATCACCGTCGACGAGATCATCGACCTTCACCTTTATCTCAAGAACTTCCAAGGCACTCTGACAGAGCTCATCCACCAGCCGGACCACAGCCGCGGCTGATCGTTCGGAGCGCCGGGCGGTAAGCCGCATCTATCTCGACGACGCCGGATCTGCGCCTGTGCTACCACAGGTTCGCGAAGCCCTTCGCGATGTCCCTGACGGCAATCCATCGAGCCCGCACGTCGAGGGACGCACCGCTAGAGCCGTGCTCGACCGCGCGCGTGATATGGCTGCCCAAGCCCTGGGCGCCGACCGCACAGAGATTTCGTTCACCGGCTCTGGCACGGAGGCGGTCAACCTTGCGCTCTTCGGCGCGGCGCGCCGCCTTTCGAAACGCGGGCTTGTGGTGACTTGGGCCGCCGAGCATCAGTCAGTGCTGGGCGCGGTGAGACGCCTCCAGTCGGAAGGCCACGCGCTCGAAATGGCAAAGGTCGACGGTCATGGTCAAGCGGACGCAGATGACATCCCGGCTACCGCCGCGCTGGTTTCGATCGGGCTCGCCAACAACGAGCTTGGCACCATCCAGCCCGTGGCCGCGATCATCGCAAGGGCGCACGAGGTCGGCGCCCTCGTGCACGTCGATGCGTGTGCTGGTCCGCGATGGATCCCGATCCCCGACGGTGCGGACCTCGTTTCCCTCAGCGGCCACAAGCTCGGCGGCGGGCGGGGCGGCATCCTGTACGTCCGGGACGGAGTGCGGATCGATCCCCTTCTCTACGGAGGTCCCCAGGAGTGGGGTCGCCGTGGTGGCCGGGAGGATGTCGAGGCCGCCACCGCGGTCGCGGTTGCGCTGTCCACGTGCATTCGGGACCGAGCGTCCCGTGCCGGCGTGGCCGCGAGACAGGCAGCCACGTTGCGCGCGCTCATGGTCGAGATGGGCGGAGTGCTCACCGGCGCGGACTCTCGCCTGCCCAATTTCGCGACCTGTGCGTTCGCGCACCGCCGGGGAGAGGACCTGCTGCTCGCGCTCGACCTGGCCGGAGTTGCAGCTTCAAGCGGATCTGCGTGTGCGTCCGGCTCGCTTGATCCGTCGCACGTCCTCCTCGCCGTGGGCCTCAGCCTGGAGCAGGCGCTGGGCAGCCTGCGGCTGACGACCGGCTACGCCACGACAGACGACGAGATCTCTCGCGCGGGCGCGATCATCCGCTCGGCGCTTGCACGCGCGCCTGCCCGTGCCTAGCCAACCGGCCGGTACGCCCGGCCGGACATCTCTTGAACAGGAGCTTGCCGGCCGGGTGGCGCGAGGAGAAGAGGTCGTCCTCGCGACGGTGATCAAGGTCGATGGCGAGCCACCGTCTCATCCAGGAGCAAAGATCCTGCTCTCGCGCACGGCCGCGCTTGCAGGCACGCTCGGCTGCAGCGAGTTCGACGCCGCCGCGCTGGCCGACGCCGGTCCGATCGCAGACGCGAGCACTCCGACGCTGCGAACTTACCGTCATGACCTCGGCTCGATCGAGGTCTACCTGGAGCCATATGCTGCGGCGCCCACGCTGGTCGTCTTCGCCGCGACTCCCGTCGCCGCGGCCCTCCTGCGATGGGCACCCGAGCTCGGATTTCGAATCCTCTTCGTGGAGACGCGGCTCGAGCGGCTGGCAGGCGCGCGCTGGCCGGACGCATTCACCTCGCTTGGCGATCTGCCTGGCGAGCTCGGCCCGGAGGTCTATGCGGTTCATACGGACCACGACGCCGAGGATCTCGTGCCGGCCCTCGAGAGCATTCTGGCCAAGGAGCCGCGGTTCATCGGCCTTGTCGGCAGCCGGCGTCATACGGGCCACCACCTCGAGGCGCTGCGTGCCAAGGGCGTGAGCGAAGAGGTGATCGAGCGCATACAGAGCCCCGTCGGCCTCGACCTGGGAGCGGTCACGCCCAGCGAGATCGCCCTGTCAATCCTTGCGGGAGTCGTCGCGGTCAGGCGGCGGGGTCGCGGCGGCTGGAAGCAAGAGTCAACGACGGCAGGGGCCTGAAGGCCGCTCGGGTCACCGCCCGGTGGTTAATCAAGATGGCGTCCCGCAACCGAACCTCATAATCTGGGGCCGTGTCGATCGCTCCCGGAACCAAGCTGGGGCAGTACGAGGTCCAGGACTTCATAGGCCAGGGGGCCATGGGTCTCGTCTATCGCGCCTACCATGCGCAGCTCGAGCGTACAGGCGCAGTCAAGGTTCTCCAGGGAATCGCCCCCAACGCTGACGCGACGGCTCGGTTCCGGCACGAGGCCCAGGCGATCGCCCAGATGCGCCACCCCAACATCCTGAACGTCTACGACTTCGGCGAGCACCAGGGAACGCCCTACATGATCGTCGAGTATGTCCCGGGCGGGAGTCTGGCCGATCGGCTGAGTCAAGGGCTCCTCGACCAGGCAGTGGCGATCAAATACCTCCGTGGCATTGCCGCCGGTCTCGACCACGCGCACCAATTGGGCATTGTCCACAGGGACGTCAAGCCGGCCAACGTTCTGCTCGAGAAAGACGACACGCCCGTGCTCGCCGACTTCGGCCTGGCCAAGCTGCTGCAAGGGTCATCGCTGAAGTCGATGACCGGGGTGACAACGGGAACCCCGGCCTACATCTCTCCCGAGCAGGTGACAGGCAGCCAGGTCGGCCCAGCGGCGGATCGCTATTCGTTGGCGACGATCGCTTACGAGATGTTGACCGGCGTGATCCCGTTCGAGGGCGAAGGCTTGATGGAGATCCTCTACTCGCAGGTGCACCGCGAGCCGACGCCGCCCAGCGCACGAAATAGAACGCTGACCCCCAGGGTCGATGCGGTGATCATGCGCGGCCTGGCCAAGAATCCGGCGGATCGATGGGACAGCTGCACTGCGTTCGTTGACGCTCTCGCTGTGGCCCTGGCCAGACGGAGCGCGCCACCTCTGGCGAAGACGGTCATCATGACGCCCGGCATTGCCTCGACGATGCCGCTCGGCGCGCCGGCGGAGGCAACGGAGATCGCACCCGAATACGGCGACGAAGACGCGACCGCCACAGACGTCGCCTACCCGTCGCCTCCGCCGCCTGCGGCGAAGCCGAAATCACGCAGGGGCCTTGTCGCCGCTCTAGTCGCCGTAGCCATCATTCTCATTGTGGTCGCGGGAACTGTCGGATACATCGCGACGCATTCCACTCTGGCAATTTCCCTGTCGCCGTCCACTGTGACAGCGGGCGACACGGTGCTGGTGACCGCCACTCACGTGCCCGCCAACCAGAGCGGAGAGATCCGGCTGCACAGCGCCGTCTACATCTTTCCTTTCCGCGCCGACTCGAGCGGCAACGTCAATGCGCAGATCACGATTCCTCAGATCAGCGGCGTCGGCGATCACATCGTCGAGATCTGTTGGGCCTCTTCATGCCACGCGTCTGCGATTCTCCACGTCCTGGCGGCGACCGCGCTTGTCAGTCCCTCGCCGGCGGCGAGTCCTCTCCCGACCAGTTCGCCAAGCCCGAGTGCGCGAACGACCTCAGTCGTCACTCTGGTGTCGATTTCGGCCACCGGAAGCTTCATTGTCAGGCTCCAGAACTTCACCGTTGGCACCCCTGCAAGACTGGTCGTCTTTCAGGGCAGCGTGTCCCATTCCGCTGGAAACGTAAGCGTTATTTCGAGCGATTTTCGAGCCACAGTCCACACGCCTCCGGGAATACAGCCGGCTCTGAACGCCTACGTCGTGGCGTGCAACGACGTGAGCGGTCCGTGCTACACCTCTATACCGGTGCCCGTGGGAACGTAGTCAGAACACTTCGGCGGCGACAAGGTCCTCGAGAGTCTCCCGGCGCCGCATGACGCGAGCCTGACCATCTCGAACCATCAGCACCTCGGGTCGCGGCATGCCGTTGTAGTTGCTTGCCATCGCCAGGCAGTAGGCGCCGGCCGCAGGCAACGCGATGATGTCGCCCGGTTGCAGCGCCGGCATCTCGATGTCGGTGATGAGGATGTCGGTCGATTCGCAGTATTTGCCCGCGATGGTGACCTTGCTGTCAGGGGCACGATCGGGGTCGGATGCGAGGTACGCCTCGTACCGGGCGCCATAAAGCTTGGGCCGGATGTTATCGCCCATGCCGCCGTCGACCGCGACGTAGCGGCGGACACCCGGGATGTCCTTGATCGAACCCACCGTGTACAGCGCCATGCCGGCGGGTCCGGCGATCGAGCGCCCAGGCTCGACCACCAGCTGCGGCACCTTGAGGCCGCGCTGGGCGCAGCCGGAGACGAGCGCGCGAAGAATAACCTGCACGAAATGGCGCGGCGTGGGCGGATCGTCGTTTCGCGTGTAGGCGATGCCCAGCCCGCCGCCGGCGCCCAGCCTGCGTGGCTCGAAGCCCAACTCATCCCGCAGCTCGACTAGCAGGTCGAGCATGATGCCCATCGCGTGCTCGTATGCGCCGAGGCCGAAGATCTGCGACCCGATGTGCGAGTGCAGACCTACCAGCTCGAGTCGCGGATGGCGCAAAGCCTGCTCAACCGCGCGGCGGGCCGCGCCTGACTCGATGGAGAACCCGAACTTCGAATCGAGCTGACCGGTCGAGATGTGATCGTGCGTGTCCGGTTTGACGCCCGGCGACAACCGAAGCATCACCGGAGTTCGCTTGCCCTCCGGGATAACCTCGCGCAGCAGCTCGAACTCATACTCGCCGTCGATCACGATCGTGGCTCCGGCCTGGTACGCGGCTGCCAGGTCCTGCCGGCTCTTGTTATTGCCGAGAAAGTGAATGCGGTCTTGCGGGAAGCCCGATTTCATCGCGACGTGGAGCTCCCCCGCGGAAACGACGTCGAGCCCCAGGCCCTCCTCCGCCACCACGCGCAGAAACTGAGGCGACGCGAACGCCTTGGCCGAGTAAAGAACCTGGCCGGCCGACCCCATCGCGGCCATGTACTCCGATGCGCGCTGGCGGACGGTTGCCTCGTCGTAGACGTAGAGCGGCGTGCCATGCGCGCGAGCCAGTTCGACCAGGTCGCAGCCGCCCACGTCCATGTGCCCGGCGGCGTTGACCCGGTACGTGACCGGGAACAGCAACTTAGGGGATCAGATCAGTTCGGGGAGGTGCCGCAGGAGCCGCAACCGCCTCCGCAGCAGCCGCCACCACCCTCCACGCTCCCGAAGTCGAGCGACTCGGATGGCTCGCCGCCCGCGACGGCGAAGCTCGAGACCAGCACCCTGGTTCTCGTCGATTCGCATGCCGGGCACGCCTGGGCGGTGTCCCGCTCGGCGAACCTGGTCAGGAGGTCGAACTTCTCGGAGCAACTCTCGCAGCGATACTCGTAGATGGGCATGTCGTGATTGATTCTAAACTGCAGGAGCTCGCGCGATTGATCTCGGAATGGCCCGGGCTGGTCTCGCGGCCGGCGGCCGAGCTGATTGACGACTCTCTGGTCCTGCTGGAGCACCTCGGTGAAGACGGCAGCGTGGTGGACGTCGGTTCCGGTGGGGGACTTCCTGGGCTGCCACTGAAGATCGCCCGCCCGGGACTGAGGCTGACCCTGGTCGAAGCCGACCAAGCCAAGGCAGCCTTCCTGGTCCGCGCGTGCGCCGTGCTTGGACTGCAGGACGTCGAGGTGCTCGCCAGGCGCGCCGAGGAGGTGGGACAGGATCCGCGTTACCGCGAGTCGTTCGACGTCGCCGTGGCGAGGGCCCTCGCGCCGATGCCGGCGCTGGCCGAGCTTTGCCTTCCGTTGGTCAAAGTCGGCGGGCGCATGCTGGCACAGAAGACGGGAAGCGAAGACGTGGATGGCGCACTTCGCGCGATCGACACTGTCGGCGGCGCGCTGAACCGAGTCGTGGCAGCGCCGTCGGCGGCCCGAACAGCGGGGACGGTGGTCATAGTCGACAAGGTGAGATCGACGCCGCCTGCTTACCCGCGGCGGCCAGGGGTCCCCGCGCGCAAACCTCTGTAAAGAGAAACGGCGCGGGCGCGTACCCGCGCCGTCGATCGCGGTGAACTCGAAGCTCTAGCCGAGGACGGCCGCGCCTCCCGCCTTGACCAGTTTGAGGTTGGTCAGCGCGAGGTTCGCGACGGCGGCCGGCAACGGCGCGTACTGCAGGGCATTACCCTCCGACTGGCCGGCGTTGCTCACCAACCACTGGAACAGATAGACGACTGCTTTGCCCTTTGCCGAATCGCTGTAAGAGCTGCGTAGGATGACCCAGCTGAATCCGGCGATCGGGTAAGCGGTGTCGCCGGGCTCATTGGTGATGGAAAAGTTGGTAGGGCTCACGCTGGTGTTCTGCGACGCGGCCGCTGTAGCGCCCGCCTGGCTTGCCTGGACGAACTTGCCGTTGGCATTCTGCAGGTATGCCTGCTGCATGCCGGTCTGGACCACGTAGGCGAGCTCCACGTATCCGACGGCGCCGGCGGTCTGGGTGATCGCCTGCGCGACGGCCTGGTTGCCGCTGCCGCCGATCCCTACCGGCCAGCTGACGGACTTCGCGTTGCCTACCTTGGTCTTCCACTCGCTCGAAATCTTGCTCAGGTAGTCGGTGAAGTGGAAGGTTGTGCCGCTGCCGTCTGACCGGTGCACCACCGTGATCGAAGAACTCGGCAGGGTCACGCCCGAGTTGAGGGCTACGAGAGCCGGGTCGTTCCACTTGGTGATGTGGCCGAGGAAGATGTTCGCCAGGGTTGTTCCATCAAGCTGGAGCTTGGTGACCCCTGACAAGTTGTAGGCGATCGAGATCACGCCCAGCGTGGTCGGGATCTGAGTCAGCGTGTCAGCGCCGCCGGCGGACGTGATGTCGGCCGCGGCCATTGGAACATCGCTGGCGCCGAAGTCGACTGTGTTCTTGATGAACTGCTGGATGCCGGCTCCCGAACCAACAGGTTGGTAGTTGATCGTCACCTGCGGGTACTTTGCGGAATAGTCAAAGAACGCCTTCTGATAGAAAGGCGCAGGAAAAGTTGCGCCCGCACCTGTCAGCGAGCCACTGCCGACGTCAACGGGTGACGGAGACGCGCTGGCCGTACTAGATCCGCCACATGCGGTGCCGACGATGGCGGCTGCCACTCCGAGAAGCAGAAACCGCCGCATGGTTGAGACTCCAAGCATCGAACACCTCCTCAAACGCGATGGACTTACGGCCACCACGTTATGGATGGCGGTTTAAGGGCGGGTTAACCGCACCTTAAGCCTCGCAACGCAAATTCCCCTCATATACTCCGGCCGTGATCTGGGACCGGAGGCGCGAGATCCGACCGGCCGAGCCGAACCTTCCGCCGCGGGACCTGTTTGCCGAGCTGCTCGAGCACGCCCCGGTCATGGCGCTCCTCCTCGACGCGCAAAACCGCGTCGTTGGAGCCAACCGGAGCGCGCGCGACTTCTTCGAGATCGACCAGGCGCGGCTGCCCGCGAGCCTGGTCGAGGTGACCCTGGAGTCGCGACTGTTCGAGGTGATGCAGACGGGACTGCTGCATGCAGAGGCGCAGCTGGTGCATCGTCGACGGACCGTCAAGACGCAGATTGTCGAAGGCAGGCGCGAGGGTGAACGGCTCCTGTTCCTGACGGACATCACCGAGCTGAGGCGCCTGTCCACAGTGCGCCAGGAGTTCGTCGCGAACCTCGTCCATGAGTTGAGGACACCGATCACCTCGCTTCGACTTACCGCGGAAAGCCTGCTTGGAGATCCACTGCCGAAGGACAGGAGGCGATTCGCCGAACGTCTGGTCAGGGAGGCCGACCTGATGAGCAAGATCATCGACAACCTGCGCCAGCTAGGTGACATCGAGACCGGCGCGATGGCGGTCGACGGGTCTCAGTTCGACCTGGCCGAACTGGTGCACGACAGCGTGGCGCGTCTCGGCACGGAACGCACTGTCAACAGCTCGATTCCGCAGGACCTGGTCATCTCGACAGATCGTCCCAAGCTGGCCCAGGCGCTCGGCAACCTGCTGGACAACGCAGCCAAGTTCTCGCCTCCCGGGACTGCCATCGACGTTCATGCCGAGGTCGCAAACGAGGAGGTCGTCCTAAGCGTCCGCGATCGTGGCCCCGGCATCTCGCCCGAGCACTGGAGCCGCGTCTTCGAGCGGTTCTACAAGGTGGATCGAGCGCGGCCCAGGGAGGCCGGCGGCTTCGGCCTGGGGCTTGCAATTACCAAGCATCTCGTCCAGATCCTGGGCGGACGGATCTGGACCGAGACCGCCCGAGAGGGCGGACAGGTCTTCTACATCGCCCTGCCGCACGAAGTCTTAACCGGCACATAAACATCCCTTAACCCAGGGGGGCATATCCTGACCGCCGGGGGATGGCAAACATTCGTCCTTTTGTCCAGCCGATGGTGCAAGCAGGCAGGCCTGAGCTGCGGGCTGTGCTTGGCGCGGGCGCGACAAAGGTGAAAGTCGAGGGGCTCTCCTTCTATTACGGCAAGAACCAGGCTCTCAAGGAAGTCAGCTTTGAGATCCCGGAGAAACGCATCACGGCGATCATCGGGCCTTCAGGCTGCGGGAAGAGCACCCTCCTGCGCGTGTTCAACCGGATGTACGACCTTGTCCCATCCGCACGAGCTGCGGGCAAAGTCCTCCTCGATGGAGACGACGTGATCAGCACGCGCAATCTGCTTGCTTTGCGCCAGAAGGTCGGAATGGTCTTTCAGCGGCCCAGCCCGTTTCCCATGTCCATCCGTGACAACGTGTCATTCGCACCACGATTGCTCGGCTGGCGCTCGTCGCGGATCAAAGAGGTGGTTCAGCAGAGCCTGGAGAGTGCCGTGCTGTGGGACGAAGTGCGCGACCGGCTCGACGACCCCGCGACGTCTCTGTCCGGAGGTCAGCAGCAGAGGCTCGCGATCGCACGGTGCCTAGCCGTGAGCCCTGAGGTCATCCTGATGGACGAGCCCTGTTCGGCGCTCGACCCGGTGGCCACGCTGAAGATCGAGGACCTGATGGCCGACCTGATGCGCAGCTACACCATCGTCATCGTCACTCACAACATGCAGCAGGCCGCGCGCGTCTCGGACTTCACGGCTTTCATGCTCATGAATCCGGACGGGCGCTACGGGGAGCTGATCGAGTTCGCGCCGACGGCTGATCTCTTCAACCAGCCGCAGGACCAGCGGACAGAGGCCTACATCACCGGCAGGTTCGGTTAAGTCTTGCCGCGACTGACATTCGAACGAGAGCTCGCGAGTCTTCGCGAGTCGTTACTCCGGATGGGCACGTTGGTCGAGTCTCAGATCGAGGCTGCGCTCGACGCTCTCCGCCGGCGCGACGGGGCGGCTGCCGAGAAAGTCCGCAACCAGGACCAGTACCTCAACGAGCTCTTTCGCCAGATCCGCGAGCAGGTCTTCATGGTGATCTCAACGCAGCAGCCCGTCGCGCGCGACCTGCGTTACCTGATGGGGCTGCAGTACATCGCAAGCGAGCTCGAGCGGATGGGCGACTACGCGGTGCGAATCGCGCGCATGACCAGCACGCTGGTGGCGCTGCCGGACAAGCAGCTCCGCGCGGAGTTCGGCCTGATGGGCGAGCTTGCGATCGGCCAGGTGCATGACATCCTCGAGGCGATCATCGACCAGAACGTTCCGCGTGCACGCGAGGTGGCCGGACGGGACAACGAGGTCGACCGCCTCTGGCACCGAGTTTTCGAAGACCTGGTCAAGGAGATGGGCGACGGCAAAACCGACGCCGACGGCGCCCTCCGCGCGGTTACGTTGCTGCTGGTCGCCCACAACCTCGAGCGAATCTCCGACCGGGTGACCAACGTCGCGGAGGACATCGTGTTCCTGGAGACCGGACAGGTGGTCGAGCTGGGATGACCCGCACTGCCGGCAACGGCAGCTCGGGGCGAGTCCTGGTGGTCGAGGACGACGAGGGCATCCGCGAGATGCTGAAATACAACCTGGCGTCAGCCGGCTTTACGGTGCAGGAAGCTCGGGACGGGGCGGCCGGGCTCCGCACAGCACGCACCGCCAGGCCCGACCTGATCCTGCTCGACCTCATGCTCCCGGGCATGAGCGGCTTCGACTTCTGCCGCGCGCTGCGAAAGAGCAGCCGGGTGCCGATCATCATGATCACGGCCAAGGACGCCGAGGTCGACAAGATCGTTGGCCTCGAGCTCGGCGCGGATGACTACATCACGAAACCCTTCTCGATCCGCGAGGTCCTCGCCCGTGTCAATGCCGTTTTGCGCCGTGCCGCGCCGGACGCAAACGAGCCCAAATCGATTCCGGAGCTCGACTCGATCGGGAATTTCAGCATCGACCGCGCCGCACGCCGGGTCGTCCTGGATGGGCACGACGTCAAGCTGACCGCCCGCGAGTTCGACCTACTGTCCTACCTGCTGGCGTTCCCGCGACGAGTGCACACGCGCGACGTCCTGCTCGAGAACGTATGGGGACACGAGTTCAACGGCGATCGCAAGACGGTGGACGTCCATATCCGCTGGCTGCGCGAGAAGTTCGCGGGCGTCGCGCCCTTCGAGATCGTGACCGTGCGCGGCATCGGCTACCGCCTGGATCGGACAGGCGAGCCGGCCGAAGTTTCAGAGACAAGCTAGCGGTGGCGTCGGCGATCGAGACCACGCCGACTTCGATCCCGCCGGCGAGGAGGGTGCCGGATCGGTTCCGGGCCGTGATGGCCTTGGTGGCGGCGGTGGCGCCCGTGATCCTGGTCGTGATCGTTGTCATCCTCTTCCAGCAGGCAGTACCGGCCGTGAGGCATTTCGGCCTTGGCTTCCTGATCGGCACCGTCTGGAACCCGGTGACGGAATCGTTTGGCGCCCTGCCCGCGATCTTCGGGACGGTGACCACGAGCTTCATGGCGCTCGCCATCGCGATTCCGGTCGGCGTGGCGGTCGCCATCTTCCTCGCCGAGCAAGGTCAGCAGGCAATTCGAGGGCTCATCGGCACCGGAATCGAACTGCTCGCGGCGATACCCAGTGTCGTATACGGCATCTGGGCTCTATACGTGCTCGCGCCATGGTCGTACGAGCACCTCGAAATACCGATCTCGGAGCGCCTCGGATTCATCACCTACCTGACCCAGCCGGCCGTGCGCGGCCTGTTCAACGCGGCGCTCGTCCTGGCGATCATGATCCTCCCGACTCTGACCGCTGTCTCGCGCGACGTTATCCGCGCTGTTCCGCGAGGCTTGAGGGAGAACGCCATCGCCCTCGGTGCGACGTGGTGGGAGACTACGTGGCACGTCATCCTGCCCTCGGCGCGAGCCGGCATTTTTGGGGCTACCATCCTGGCGCTGGGTCGCGCTCTCGGCGAAACCATCGCTGTCACCATGGTCATCGGCAACCGTTACGCGATCCCGCCGACGATCTTCTCGCCCGCCTACACCCTCGCCAGCGTGATCGCCAATGAGTTCAACGAGGCGACGGGCACCCTTTACCCGGCGGCCCTGATCGAGCTGGGCCTGGTCCTCATCCTGGTAACGGTGGTCGTGAACATCGTCGCCCTGCTTCTGGTCAACTCGACGTCCCGCGACGCCCGGCTCACCGCATGAACCGGAACTCAAGGCGGCGATACGCCAGCACTACCTGGCTGGTCGTCACGTACGCGCTTACCCTGCTTGCGCTCGTACCCCTGGGCCTCGTGCTTTGGTTCACCGTTGTCAAGGGACTTCCCCCGGTCCTGCATCCCGAGTTCTTCACGAATGCGTTTCGTCCAGTTGGGGTGCCGGGTGCGGGAATCTCACACGCAATCGTGGGCAGTGGGATCCTGGTCGGACTGGCGTCGCTCATGGCGATTCCAATTGGCATCCTCGGCGGGGTCTACCTGGCCGAATACGGCATCGCCCGGTGGGCAGCTTGGGTGCGGCTCGCGAGCGACGTGCTGGTCGGCACTCCGTCGATCGCGATCGGACTATTCGCCTATGCGCTCTTCGTCGTGCCCGTGCACCATTTCTCGGGCGTCGCAGGCTCGATCGCTCTTGCCATTTTGATGCTTCCGATCATCATCCGAACAACAGAAGGCGCAGTGGCGCTGATTCCACATGGGCTGCGTGAATCGGGACTCGCGCTGGGCCTTCCGCGTTGGCGTGTCTCGCTCCAGCTCATCCTCCCTGCCGCCGCGCCCGGGGTCATCACCGGCGTGCTCCTCGCCGTGGCGCGCGCGTCGGGCGAGACCGCCCCACTGCTGTTCACGTCGTTCGGTAACACGCTCTTCAGCGTCGATGCAACGCACGCTATCCAGGCTCTGCCGCTGACCGTCTACCAGTACGCCCTGCTTCCCTACAAGTCGCTGCAGGACCAGGCCTGGGGCGCCGCTCTCGTTCTCGTCGCCATGGTGCTGGCCATCAACCTGTTGAGCCGCTGGGTGCTGCGACGCCAGATCCGGCTCGCCGGCCAGCTGTAAGCTCAACTTGTCGCGAGCCTTGTTCGCCTGCCTTCACTATTCGAGCGGGTTCGCGAAATCAGCGACGACATATCGAGGCGCGTGAGCGACCTGATGGAATCACTGGATCGAAAATCGTTTTGAAATCTAGTGTTGGAGATGGGCGTCACCACAGGTAAACTGCGTGCACGACGCCCGCCACAGAGGCATAAACCTAGGGAACCCGCCACCCAAACGTTTCAGCTTACGAAGGAGCAACGTTGGCAACAAAGATCCTGGAAGTAGCAGATGTGAGCGTGATCCGAGCCGCTGGCGGCATTGTCTGCCGCAGAGCGCGATCCGGCGAAACGGAGATCGCGGTCATCCACCGGCCCGCCTACGACGACTGGACTTTGCCGAAGGGCAAGGTCGAACCCGATGAGAGTGCCGAGGATTGCGCACTGCGGGAGGTCCGGGAGGAGACCGGACTGCGTTGCGAGCTTGTGCGCCCCCTGGGCTGCACCGCATATGTGGACCGCCGTGGGCGCGACAAGGTCGCGTGCTATTGGGTGATGGAGGTGCAGGGCGGCCGTTTCCGGCCCGGAATCGAGGTCGACAAGCTCCTCTGGCTGTCCGTCGACGATGCGATCAAGCGCCTGACCTACGGACGCGACCAGACACTTCTTGTTCAGCAGGACCTGCCCTAACCTGATCCTTCGGTAAGCTGGACCCCATGCAAACGATCGCCTCCGCCCGCGCGCGCGCAGAAGAGTCAGACCGGTTGGTGATCGCGGGCGTCGAGCTCCGGTCGCGGCTCTTCCTTGGCACCGGCAAATACCCGACCGACGAGTCGATGCTCGCGGCGCTTGAGGCATCGGGTTGCGAGCTCGTCACCGTCGCATTGCGCCGCCTGGACCTCGATGACCCGAAGAAGAAGACGATCCTCGACGTGGTCGATTGGAAGCGATATCGCATCCTGCCCAACACGGCGGGGTGCCGCACCGCGGAGGAGGCGATCCGTATCGCGCGCCTCGCACGCTCGATGGGCCTGTCGGATTGGGTCAAGCTCGAGGTCATCCCGGACCCGCGATACCTCTTCCCGGATCCCGAGGAGACGCTGAAGGCGGCAAGGGTGCTCGTCGCAGAAGGTTTCCAGGTCCTGCCATACATCAACGCCGACCCGGTGCTGGCAAAGAAGCTCGAAGAGATCGGCACGGTCACGGTGATGCCGCTCGGCTCACCGATCGGTTCGGGTCAAGGTCTACAGACGCTGGAGCAAATTCGCATCATCATCGAAGAGGCTCGCATCCCGGTCGTCGTCGATGCCGGAATCGGGGCACCATCCGATGCCGCTCTGGCGATGGAGCTCGGCGCCGATGCTGTGCTGGTGAACTCTGCGATCGCGCTGGCCAAGGACCCCGCGTTGATGGCCGAGGCCATCAAGGAGGGAGCGGAAGCCGGGCGCAAGGCCTACAACGCGGGACGCATCCCAAAGCGCGGCGAGGCCAGCCCGAGCTCGCCAACGGAGGGCATCTCGCGACCGTCCTGAAGTGGTCCCGTCTGGGAATAAGGTCGACAAGACGCGTCCTCGGCGACATCAGCGCAGCCCGGGCGCCCAGGGCGATGGTTTGTTGACCGACTTCCCGGCCGGAGCACTACACAGTCCTATCGCGATGGCTGTCGTCGATAGCGCAAGCGCGGGGCTGAGGGTGGCGCCAAGAGCGACGATCATCCAGCTTCGTGCGCTGGCGCTGAGCGCCCGAGCCCTCGAGCGCGAGGCGAACGAGCTGCTGGCTTCAACGTCGGTTCCGGTCATTGTCAGCTCGCGCTGTGACGTAGCGCTCGCATGCGGCACCGCCGGGGTCAACCTTCCCGAGAGCGACATTACCGTCGCCGACGCTCGGACCCTGCTCGGCCGGCGGCTCGTCGGGCGCTCGGTCCACTCGATCGACGGTGCGCATCAGGCTGAGCGCGAGGGGGCCGATTTCATAATCTTCGGTCCCGTGTGGCAGACCGCGAGCCATTCAGGAACACGGCCGGTAGGCGTTGCGGCTTTGGAGCTCGTGGCGCGTTCGGTGCGGATTCCGGTGCTGGCGATCGGTGGTGTAACCGAGGATCGGATCGAGGAGTGCCAGGCGGCGGGCGCGGCAGGCTACGCAGCGATCGGAATGTTCGCCTCCCCACAAGTGGAGAAGTCCCGGGCAAAGCCCGGGGGTGGGGAGCCGGGGGTGGTTTTGCCATGATCACGCTGCTGGCCAATGGCAAGCAGGTCGAGCTCGAGAGCCCGACCCCACTGCTGGCTTACCTGGCCCAACTCGGGGTCAACCCACGAGCCGTCGCCGTCGAACACAACGGGAGCATCGTCGAGCGAGCCGCGTATGAAGCCGTGACCCTTCGAGACGGCGATAAGGTCGAGATCGTGCGGATGGTCGGCGGCGGCATACCCGGCTAGCGGATCGCCAGCCGCTCCCTGATCGCCGCCTCTGCTTCGGCCCGTTCGTCCCACGGCTCCGAGCCCGTTGCCATCCTCATCGAACGTTCGTGGCCTTTCCCGGCGAGCAGGACGCAGTCGCCAGGCCCGGCGAGCTCAATGGCCCGGCGGATCGCTGCGCGGCGGTCGATGACGATCTCATAGTCGTGCCCGGGAGCCTTACCTTCCGCGCCCGACTGCACCTCTCTGGCGATCTCCACCGGGTCCTGATCGAGCGGATCGTCGGTGGTGATGATGAAGAAGTCGGCGAAATCCGCCGCCGCCCGACCCATGCCGGGACGGTCATGGTCCGAACGCGCCGTCGAGCCGAACACGACGAATAGACGCCCGGGCGTGAAAGGGCGCAGCTCGGCGAGGGCGCTGGCGAGCGCGCCGGCCGAGTGCGCAAAGTCGATGAACACGCGGAAGTCCTGACCCACATCAACCGGCTCGAGCCTGCCGCGCACACCTTCGAAGCCGGCCAGGCCCGCGCCGACGGCGTCAAGCGGCACGCCCAGCGCCAGGCAAACGCCGGCTGCGCAGAGGGCGTTGTAGATGTTGAACCGGGCGGGCACGCGCAGCGCGACCTCAACCTCGCCAACCGGAGTCTTCAGGCGGAAGCGCGAGCCTGAACCGGTGACATTGAGATCGAGAGGGTGCAGGTCTGCAGCAGTGGTCAAGCCGTACGTCCACCGGCGCGCGATGGGACGGCGTGCAAGACGCTCGTAGCTCGCGTCGTCACGGTTCAGCACAGCCGTTTTCTCGATGCCCTTGTCCGCCGCGTTCGCGGTCAGGTCGATGAGGCGCGCTTTTGCATCAAGGTATTCATCCCACGTCGCGTGGTAGTCGAGATGGTCGTGGCCGACGTTGGTGAAAGCCGCCACGTCGAAGTCGCAACCGCGAACGCGCTCCTGAACAAGCGCATGCGACGTGGTCTCGATGACCGTGCACGTGACACCCGCATCCAGCATTCGCGCGAGCCAGGCCTGGACCTCGGGCGCCTCCATCGTGGTCTGCCCGCTGAGGTTGTCAGCTTCGCCGCCACCAATGGTGAAGGACACCGTGCTCATCGCCCCGGCCACAACGCCGCTGACCTGGAGCACGTGCTCGGCCATGTGAGTGGTGGTCGTCTTGCCATCCGTCCCGGTTATGCCGGCCACCTTGAGCTGCCGCGACGGCCTGCCGTAAAACTCCGCCGCCACCTCGGCCAGCCCGATCCGGGTGGAGACCATTCGAAGGAGTGGAGTCTCGGGCGGCAGGGTAACCTCGCGCTCCGTCGCCACTGCGGCTGCGCCCCGTGCCAGCGCGTTTGCCATGTAAACGTGGCCGTCTACATGCAGGCCTTCGACGGCAACGAACAGGTCGCCCGGCTTCACCCGCCGCGAGTCGTACGCGATACCCGTGATGTCTATATCGCCGTTCCCTTCCAGGGTCGCGCCGGGCACGCCGCTCGCCAGCTGGTGCAGCTTCATCACTGACGGGGCCAGCATAATCGGCGCGTGATCGCTGACATCGGTGGACACCGCTTCGAGTGGGGCTCACGAACCTACCTGATGGGAATCATCAACGCCACCCCAGACTCGTTCAGCGGTGACGGCCTGGGCAGTGACGTCGATCGAGCCGTTGCGCAGGGTTTGCGGATGGTGCGCGAGGGCGCGGACATGTTGGACGTCGGGGGGGAGTCAACCCGCCCCGGCCACGAGCCGATCACCGTCGTCCAGGAGATCGCGCGAACAGAAGAGGTGGTTGCCCGGCTGGCCCAGCAGGCGAACGTCCCCATCTCGATCGACACCTACAAGATCGAGGTGGCGGAGGCTGCCGTAGCGGCTGGCGCGACGATGCTCAACGACATCTGGGGCCTAACCCGCTCGCCGGCCTTGGCCGAGCTTGCCGCGACCAAGAACTGCGCACTTGTCGTCATGCACAACCAGGACGGAACGGACTATGCGCGCGACCTGATGGACGAGATCAAACGATTCCTGCGCGCTTCGATCGACCGAGCCGTGCAAACCGGCGTGCCACGCGAGCGAGTGCTGATCGACCCCGGGATCGGCTTTGGCAAGACCGCAGAACAGAACTGGGTCGTGATGCGTCGCCTTGCGGAGCTTTCCGAGCTGGGCGAGCCGCTCCTGATCGGCACGTCGCGCAAATCGTTCATCGGCAAGCTGCTCGAGCTCCCGGTCGGCGAGCGTGTCGAGGGCACGGCCGCCACCGTCACCGCCGCGGTTCTGCGAGGCGCCGACGTCGTTCGCGTCCACGACGTACGCGAGATGGTGCGGGTCGTTCGGACCGCCGACCACATGCGTTGACCACCGCCTACCTGGGCCTGGGATCAAACCTAGGACGTCGATCGCGCAACCTCAGCGCGGCGCGCAGGCGTCTGCGTCAAAAGGGAGCGCGCATCGTGCGTCAAAGCCGCGTCATAGAAACCGACCCCTGGGGCGTCTCCGACCAGCCCCGATTCCTGAACCAGGTCGTCGAAGCGGATTGGTCGGGCACGGCGCGTCAATTGCTGAAGGCCGTCAAGGAGGTTGAAGACGAGGGCGGGCGCAGGCCGGCGCGGCGCTGGGGTCCTCGCGTCATCGACGTTGACATCCTTCTGTTTGGCGAAGAGCGGATCGGTCAGCGCGGCCTCGTGATCCCTCATCCGCGCATCCGGGAGCGCGAGTTCGTCCGCGAGTCGTTGCGCGAGCTCGGGGTTAAATTCTCCTGATCAAGCCGGCCGGGCGTTGGTGAACCGGTACCCGATGCCGGGCACGGCCAATATGTAATAGGGACGCGAGGGCTGGCTTTCGATCTTGCGGCGCAGGTTGCGGATATGCACGTCAATCACCCGTGTCTCGATCGGATACTCGTATCCCCAGATCGAATTCAGGATCTTTTCCCGGCTGAGCACCTTTCCTGCATTGCTCGCGAGAAACGTCAGAAGGTCGAACTCGGTATGAGTGAGCTCCACCTCCTTGCCCGATTTGTAAGTCCGCCGCTCGTTGACGTCGATCACGAGGTCGCGGAACTCGAGGCGGTTGCGCATGGCCTCCGCCGACTCGAAACGCGTACGGCGAAGGTGCGCGGTCATGCGCGCCACCAGCTCACGGAGGCGAACCGGCTTGCTGATGTAGTCGTCAGCGCCGATCTCCAGGGCGACGACGACATCGATCTCGTCAGAGCGCGATCCCATCATGATCACGGGTACGACCGAATCCACCTTGCGCAGCTCTCGGCACACGTCGAAGCCGGCGCCATCGGGCAAGCTGACCTCGAGCAGGATGAGGTTCGGATGGGAGTGCTCGAACTCGCGAACTGCGTCCGCAGCCCCGTCGGCCTCGAGCACCTGGTAGCCCTCCGCCTCGCAGGCGACACGGATCTCCCGGCGCGTCGAGGCGTCCGGGTCGACGATCAGGACTTTGCGCGAGGAATCTACAGCCGCAGCCACCTGCAAGCAATCCTAACTGATTTGAAGGATTGTTAGGAGATGTTGCGTTTCAGCCCGCGAACATAGGTACGCGACTTCTTTTCGAGGGCAATCAGCCTGGCGCCGGCGCCGGATAGAAGTAGTTCCCACGCCCCCGGGTACGTCACCTCCTCCCCGCCGAATTCGGACTTGAAAAAGCCCAGCCCGTGCCAGGGATGGTTTGGGCCGGCGTCCGGCGGGGGCACGCCCCAGAGGTCGAAGTCACGGCAGCCCGCCTCCGCTGCGGAACTGATCGCGGTCCACCAGGCGAGGTCGTTGCCCATCAGCTCGGGTTGAGCGCCGCTGCGACCCGCGAAGAGGCTGTACCCACGTCCGGCGTGCCGAGCGACCAGCACAGTTGCCAGTGCCTCGTTCGTGGCTGGGTGGTAGGCGACGTAGGTCCGGCACCACGGCAGGAGCTCCAGGAGCAGGTCGTAGTAGTGCCGGTCGGGAAGGTTGATGGACTCCCTGCGCTCCACGGCAGCCGACTGGCGCGCCAACTCAGCCGCGTCCTTGCCCTCCTTTACAACCACACCGCGGCGCAACCCAGCGCGGATGTTGTAGCGACGTCCGTGGCGGAAGCTCTTGAGCATCTCGTCTGGAAGGCGCAGCTTGAGGATGCGAGTGTGCTGAGGCTGGGTCGGAGCCGTCGATGAAAAGCCCCGCTTGGCGAGGGCATCGCTGAGCGCTGCCGGCGCTTCCGGCTCGATCAGGAGACGCGCGATCTTCGCGCCGCGGGCCCAGTCGATGAGCGCGCCCACAGCGTCAGGGCTTGCCGGCACCGGACCGCGTGGGACGTATGCCTCGCGCGCCGGGCCGACCGAGCGCACCTGAACGCTCGCCATCGCGCCACCTGCCAGCCGGATTCGCTCGATGTTCCAGCCCGCGCGAGCCTGAACTTCGCCCCAAGCCCAGGTTTGCAGCAGAGGAGCGGGTGAGGCTCGCTCGTTGAGATCTCCATCCCACCGCGTGGCGTCGTTCATCGACGTAGGTGCGGCGATCATCTGATCATCCGCGGCCAGGTCCTGTGACGAGCGCCGGTTCGAGGTGGCACGTGTCGTTGACGCCCCCGATGATCATGCGACCGTCGCCCTTCTCGAGCACCGAGAGCGATGCGTTCTGGATCTTAAAGGGAAAGAGGCCGCGGCTTGGACAGGCGGCCGCTCGGTGAAGTGCAACCTGGATGACGCCGCCGTGGGTGACCACCAGCACGTCGCCGTGCGCATGCCGTTCGAGGATTGCATCCAGCGCGGCAGCGACTCGCGTTTCGAAGTGCTCGGTCCCTTCGCCGCCGGGCACGAGGTCCCAGTCCGGCTCCTCGGACCACCTCACCCAAGCGTCGGGATAACGCTGGGCCACCTCCTCGGTACGCAGGCCCTCCCACTCTCCGAGAAAGATCTCCCGAAGTCCCGGCACGGCCACCGCAACGAAGCCGGTCATCGCCTCGATCGCTTGCGACGTCTCAAAGGCACGCTTCAGGTCGCTCGAATAGAAGCCCGCCAGCCGGCAGCCGGCAAGACGGCGCCCGAGCAGCTCAGCCTGCCTGCGGCCCTTCTCTGACAGCGGAGGATCGAGCTGGCCCTGAATCCGATGCTCGCGGTTCCAGGTCGACTGGCCGTGGCGGACGAGCAGCAACCGTGCAGGCGACTGCTTGGGGATCAGCGATGCGGTTTCGCCGGAATCAGGCGAGGGTGTGTTTGAAAGTGAAGCGGCTTCGCCGGTCTCTGGCGGCTCCGGGCGCGCGGATCTGATGTCGATATCTATACTAACTTTCTCTTATTCCCCCGATCGGGCTGGGCCGATCTCAGGAGATGGCTCTTGCAGTCACACGGCTCGTTGGCCGAAATGCCCCTACGATCGCTTTTGGAAGCTGCTCAGGGTGAGCGCTCCACAGGTACCCTTACCGTCCGCAATGGGAACGGTCAGTCGGCCGCGCTCTATTTTCTCTTCGGTCATCTTTTCCACGCCCAGAGCGATGGGAAGGCCGGCGATGACGCTGTGGTCACGGCCCTTCACTGGACCAAGGGTGACTTCGAGTTTGACGCCAAGGCCAAGCTGCCAGCCGATGAATCGGTCAAAGCTGGCATCTCGGAGCTGGTCCAGACCGCTGAATCAACGCCCCGGGCGCAGAGCGCTGCCGAGACCCCGCCCGAACCGCAGCCAGCGAGGATCGAACCTCGCGCCGAGCACAGGGATCATGCTGAATCGGAGAGAAAGGTGGAAGCACCCCAGCCAAGACGCGGCGTGAAGCACCGACCGCAGCCGAAGCACGGCCGCGAACCCATTCCCGTTCCCGCAGGGCAAGTCATCTACGACTCCCTCAAGACGTCGTTCGTAGATTTCCCGCGCTTGATCACGACCCTCGAGAAGGAGGGCTATACGGGCTACGTGCGCCTGCTGACGGACGACGCTTCCGGACTCATCCTGTTCCGCGACGGCTCGGCGCTCGAGTGCTTGTACGACGGAGAGGCCGACGTGGCCAGCCTCGTGCTCGGCAAGCAGGCCCTGCAACAGTTCAACGACGACGTCACCAGCGGCCATGGCGTCCTCGACGTGGTGGGACTCTCGCCGGAGCTCATAGACGGGCTGTATGAGCTGACGGTCTCCCGGCCGATGTACACAGAGCTGTATGCGGCCTGGGTGGACATGAAGGCGCTCCTCAAGTTCCTGAGCGACCGCAAGCTGAGCGGCAGCGTGATGATCCGGTCGGCGGCGGGCACCGGCGTGATCATCCTCGCCGATGGCGAGCTCGCCGGCGCTTACACGAGCGAGTCGCGGGACATCTCCGACAAGCCGGATCGCGCTCTCGCCCTTTGCGATGACCCTGCCGCGATGATCGAGGTCAAATCGGCCGACGCCACCAAGCACCCGCCGCTCGACGTCGACGAGATCGTTGGCGGGCTGCGCGGCTCCCGCAGTGGTAGCTCGACGGCCCCGACGTCTCCCGCTCCCGCGCCTCCAATGGCTCCCACGCCCGAGCCGGTGAGCCCCACCAACCCCACGCTGCAGGTCATGCCCGCGGAGCCGCCAACCGCTCAGATTCCGACGACGGCCTTCTCCGGTTACTCCCAGCCGACGCCGCCAACGATGCAGGTCGCGCCGACGACGCCGCCACGGACGTCTGGACCGGAGCTTGATTGGGCGGCCATCGTTGCCGAGCTGCAGGCGATGGCGGAGGATGCCCTCGGCAACCGCGCACGCAAGGTGAAGGACATACTGGGCGCCTCAGACCCTTCGCTTGCCGGCGTGGAAGCCGCGATCGACCAGATCCCGAGCATCTCCCTTCTCTTCGTCGATTCCTCGCGGCTCGAACAGCTCGCGCAGGAGATGAGGGCCCGGCTAAAGTCACACCTCTAAGGGCGCACGGAGCCCTTGCCAGGGTGGGTTGCCTCTCGTTCATTTCACGCTTGGCCGCAGCCGAGGTGCGTCGGCCGCGCCTTTTCGCGGCCGCGGCCGTTGCGTCCCTGCTGCTCCCGCTCGCGGCCTGCGGCGGCAGCCCACCGCAGATCGTCGATTACTCACCCCAACGCGGTGCGCTTGACGTTTCCACTGCCGCCCCGATCAAGATCGCGTTCGACCACCCTGTCGACCAGGCGTCCGTGGAAAGCCGGCTGCACCTCGCGCCTGCCACCGATGGCACCGTGCACTGGGTTAGCGCACGCGAGCTCGTTTACGAACACACGACGCTACGGGTGAGCACTACTTACGAGGTGATCCTCGAGGCCGGCTATCGAGACCTCATCGGCAACACCTACTCGCTGCGCCACCACTGGTCGTTTGTGACCGAGGGCCCGCCAAACCTGGCGAGCTCGACGCCCTCCGACGCCGACACCGGGGTCGACCCAGCCGGGTATCTCACCCTCGTCTTCACCCGCGAGATGAACCCGACATCCCTCCGGTCGGCACTCACGTTCAACCCCGGCGTTCCGTTCAGCGTGCGGCTGGATCCAGCCGATGGCCACCGAGCCATCGTCGCCCCCGCGCAGCTGCTGGCCGCCGACACCGCCTACGAGCTCGCGATCAATACAGTAGCCCTAGACATCGACGGCAACCAGCTGGGCCGCGACCAGTCCGTTCGTTTCACGACCGGTCCAACACGCCTGCTGAGACATTGGCTGGCTTTCGCGACCGGTGGCGCCACGGGTACCTCCGGCGGATTGTGGATCGTCAATGAGACCGGGTTTCCACGCCAGCTATTTGGAGAAAGCGCGGTTCACGCTTTCAGCTGGTCGCCGGCGGGCGACAGACTTCTGATCCAGGGCGACGGCGAAACCTGGTCGGAGTTCGTACCCGGCAGCAGCGCTGTGCGGCTCAATTTCAAAGGAACATGGGCCGCTGCCCTCGCTACCGGCATGGGCTATGTCTACATCGACGACGCGGGGGTCCTTCATCGCGCGTCAGCTGACGGAGCAGACGACGTGATCTCCGTCGACGTGGCGCAGGCAACGGTGGCTCCCAACGGCTTGAGGGTGGCATTCGTCCAGGGCGCGCTCGCGCCCAACAAGGTGTGGGGTTACGACGTCGGGCTGCGCGCGCGCTACCTGCTCGCGCTGGATACAGGTCCAATCAGCGAGGTCACCTGGGCGCCGTCAGAAAACCGGATCGCCTATCTGCGGGATGATGGTTCAGCTTCCAGCCTTGAGGTGAAGAACCTTGCGGGGGCGGCGATCACGACAACGGTCGCCACTGGAGACGTCGGCTCGCCGGCGTGGCTTCCTGACTCGACGCATCTGCTCTTCGTAGCCGCGACGCAGTCGGCGAGTGGAAGCACCCACAAGGCCTTCGTCGTCAACGTTGTCGCGCCGCCGGCTGAGTTGAACCCCGCTTCAGGCCTGCCGTCTGACCCAAACGTCGAGGTCGCGGCTCCGGTGCCGTCGCCAGACGGCCATCAGATCGCGTTCCTCAGCGGAAACCAGGTTTGGCTGATGAATGCGGACGGGACACGGCCGACCGCGCTGACCCGATTCGACCCGGAGTCTTTTCCCTATTCCTGCCGCGCGCCGGCCTGGACCAAAGCCTGATTTGCTTCCAGGACCTCGTCGAAAAGCCCTTCGAGCCGGTCCGCCGTTCGCGTCCACGAGAAACGCTGAGCCAGGAGACGGCCCCGGCGGCCCATCTGCTGCGCGAGCTCGCCATTCTCAAGCAGGCGTCCGATTCGCTCCGCGTATGCCGCTGGATCGTGCTCGTCGATGAGGTATCCACTGACTTCGTCGCGCACAACCGAGCGCAGGCCGGAGACTCCTGAGGCGATCACGGGACACGCGCACGCTTGGGCTTCGAGCGCGACCAGGCCGAACGACTCGCTGTATGACGGCATCACACAAGCATCCGCCGCCGCATAGAAGTACGGCAGCTCGTGGTGCGCGACCGAGCCGACGAAGTCCACCCGATCGCGGACACCGGCCTCGGAAGCAACCTCTTTCAATCGCTCGTTTTCGCTTTCATCGCCCTCGTGGCTGTCCTCGCCGAGGATCAGCAGCCGCACATCGTCATGCCGCCGGTCCCGCAACAGCGCGAGTGCGCGGATCGCGACCTCGACTCCCTTGAGCCGCTCCAACCTGCCGACGAACAGCAGCAGCCGGCCGCTGCCGTAACCGATCCGGCGCCGCGCCTCCGCCCGATTGATGGGCTGGAACGTCCCGAGGTCGACTCCCGGCGGCACGACGTAGACCCGCTGCGGGTCGGCGCCATAGCCGTCAATCAGCTCTTGGGCCTCGTCTGCCGTCGACGCGACCAGCAGGTTCGCCTGCTGGGCCACCTCGCCCTCGACCCGAATTCGCAGCTCGGGTTCGGGCCGGGCACCCGCGGCGAGGGTGCGATTTTTGACCGTGCCGAGCGTGTGCGCGATGTGCGCCCAGCCCGCCGCTAGCTGCGGCCGAAGCAGGCAGGCGACTTCGCCCGAGAGCCAGTAGTGCGAGTACAGAAGGTCGTAGCTGATGTTCTCGGCGGCGGCGAAGTCCAGGATCTGGGCGGCAAACGAAGGCACCTCCCGATAGAGGGAGTACTTGTCGAGTCCCTTCCCGGCGGGAAGATAGATCACCCGCGAGAAGCGGGCCAGAGGCTCGATGTGTGGGTCCTCGATGGACTGCTTTCGGGTGAAGATGTCGGTGGCGATTCCGCGGTCGCTGAACGCGGTGCAGACCTCTCGCACGTAGACGTTGAGGCCCCCGTTTGCGTTCTGCCCCAATGAGGCGGTCGGCGAGGTGTGCATGGAGATGACCGCTATCCGCCTGCCGGCGGCGCGGTCGGGAATCGGGCGAGTCGCCTCAGCCACGGTAGGCCGATCTCGCGTCAAGCCAGCGCCGTGAGACGCAGCAGAAGCCGGAACGAGAGACCGGCGAACAAGAAGCCATACCGGTTAAAACCTACGCCATCAGGCTCTATTCCCGTGGGCCTGGAGAGGCCCGAGAATAGAGGCAGCTATGATTTGGCGCGCCATGCGCCTTCCGAAGGGCCTCAAGCTTTCCGCGGTGGTCGCGCTGGCGGTCCCGGCTCTGATCGCCTTGACGGCGGTCACCACGCTCGCCGACAGCTCCCCGTCGCCTTCACCCTCGGGTAGCCCGGCGGCGCTTCCAGGCGACCCCGCAAGGGGAGCCACGTTGTTTGGCCAGAACTGCGCTACATGCCACGGAGCCAACCTCGAGGGCGGGATCGGCGCGGTCCTGAACCCGATCGACAAACTCGGGGGCGTGGCCAACCCACTCGACCCCAACATCCTGATCGGCATCATCACCAACGGCCGCACGCCACAGTCCGGGGACCCGAAGCAGGCTCCAATGCCGCCTAAGGGTGGTAACAGCTCCCTGACGGACCAGGACATCAAGGACATGGTGTCTTACATCATTCAACAGAACACCAGCGGCGTTTCACCGCCGCTCTCTCCAGGCGAGCTGGCCAAGCGGACCATCCTGTGGGTGAGCATCGGGATCATCGCCATGATCTTCGTCACCTACCTGCTCGCGCAGTACAACATGCGGTGGATCGCGCGCCGCGCGGCGGCGCGACGGAAGTAAGCGCACGGCCGGCGGACGCCGAACACCCGAAGGCGCCGCCGCTCCTTCCGACCCCGGCAGGCGGCTCGCCAAAGATCCTGATCCTCTTCAGCGATACGGGCGGCGGTCACCGAGCCGCCGCTCGCGCTCTGACCGACGCGCTCAGGCTCCTCGACCCGAGCTGCAACATCACGGTCGCCGATCCTCTAATCGGCCAGGGCCCGACGGTCGTCAGGCGGCTCGCTTCGCTGTACTCGCCGGTGATCCGACGGTCGCGAGCCGCTTGGGGGGCGGTCTACCACACCAGCAACACAAGGCCCGCATTCGCCGCCATCCGCGCTGTCTTCGGCCCTGGCGTGCGCAAGTCGGTGCTCGATTTGTTGCGGAAGCACGACCCCGACATCGTCCTGTCAGTACATCCGCTGCTGAATCACATCAGCCACCAGGCGATCCGAAAGAGCGGGCGGCCGCGCGCGCTGATGACGGTGATCACCGACCTGGTCGACTTTCACCGCGGTTGGACATTCAGCCAGGCCGACCTCGTGATCGCTCCCACCGAGCTGGCGCGTAAGGTTGCTCTTCGACGCCGGGTGCCGGCCGACCGCGTTAAGCTGCTCGGCCTTCCCGTCGACCTGCGTTTCCGGCCACCCGCACCCGGGGAGAAGCAGGCGCTGCGCCGAAGATTCGGTCTGGACGAGCGCCGTTTCACCGTCCTTGTGATGGGCGGCGCCGCCGGCGTCGGACACCTGACGCAGCAGGTGCGCACCCTCGCCTGGGAGCCGTACCAATGGCAGCTCGTGGTCGTGGCCGGACGAAACGAAAAGTTGCGACGACGCCTCGACGAGCTTCGCTATGCAACCCCGACGTTGATCCTCGGATTCGTCGACTACATGCCTGAGCTGATGCGTGCCTGCGACATGGTGGTGACCAAGGCCGGGCCTGGCGCGATTGCGGAAGCACTCGCCACCGGCCTGCCGCTGATCATCACCGGGTTTCTGCCAGGACAGGAAACGCCCAATGTTGACTACGTCGTCGACTCAGGCTTCGGCGCGTACGCACCTAAAGACTCGGACCTCCTCGATGAGGTAAGGGTGCTGGCCGAGGGCGGACCGACCTGGCATGAGATGTCACGCAAGGCCCAGGAGCTCTCCCATCCATACGCCTCGTCGGACATCGCTCGCGAGTGCTTGCTCCTTGCTGCACGCTACAGCGCCTCTGCGCAGGCGAGTCGGTAAGGGCAGAGCCGGCAGCGCCGCCGTTCGGGTCGCGGGTCGAACCGACCTTCCCTCACTCCTTCTGCCACCTCGGCACCCTGGCTCTTGGCCTCGGTGATGAGAGCGCCCACCTTCTCGACCTTGACGCTTTCTCCAGTCGCCAGGTATACAACCTCCAGCTCCACCGGGTCGAGGCGCATTGTCGAGCTCGCCCCCAGCGCGTATAGCGCAACCTGGAGGTCGCGGCGGCGTCGAGTCAGCGGACGGCCGCTCTTGTAGTCGACGATGCGCCAGCCTGACTCGGTGCGATCGATGCGATCAATGACGCCCCGAAGCGTCCAGCCGTCGACAGCAGCGGTGAAGGGATGCTCGAGGAACTCGGGCGGTGAGTCGAACCCTCCCCGGCTGCGGTAGGCCTCGAGCTGTCCTGCGCCGATCCGCTTGAATGTGGGGGCGCGGCGAAGGTCTGGAAAGGTGCTCTGCCGCCAGACCTCTTCGTGAATCGATCTCAGTACCCTGGCGCTCACCTCGCGCCCGCTCTTGCGGGCCTCACCCGCCTGGCGTAGGACCTCGTGCTGGATCACGCCGTGTACTGCTTCGGCGCTCTGCACGACGGGGAGGCGCTGCTCTTGCCGGTACCAGTACTGGCGCGGGCAGTCCCGGTAGGCCGAGATCGCGCTGTACGAAAGCACGACTTCGCCTGTGCGCCTCGCCTGAATATGGGCCGCAGGAGGCGGGGCGCTGCCTTCGAACGAGCGCTCGCAAACCGTACGGGCGCCCGCTGCATGCACCTCTTCCAGGAACCGCGACTCCCGCCAGCGCCGACCGCCCTCGTAGTGGGAAGCGCGAGTCAAGTAGAGATGGCGCTTGGCTCGAGTCATCGCCACGTAAAGCAGCCGGCGCTCCTCGGCGACCACGTCCTCTCGGCCGCGGACGAGCGGCTCGAGGACAGCCGCAGGCAGCTCAAAGCGAGGCGACCTTCCCGACTGGGGCAGCCGCCCTTCAACCAGGCCTGGCACGAACACGGCTTCGAACTCCAGGCCTTTGGCCTGATGGATGGTCATGACGTGGATCGCTTCGTCTCCCGTCTCGACCGGCGCCGGCTCCTCATCCTCTCCCGAGAGCAAGACGAGGTCCAGGTGCTTCATGTAGGCCGCGAGCGAGCGATCGACCGCGGTCTCACAGAATTCGGCGATGACCTCGGCCAAGCGGCTCACATTGGACGTCACACGAGCGGCTTCACTTGCTTCCAGCGTGGGGCCGATGACCTCGAGGTAGCTGGTCCGGTTCATGAGCTCGAAGAAAAGGTCGCGCACGTCGATCCGGAGGGCGTCCGCGGCAAGCTCGTCGAGCAGGATCGCGAACGAAGCCGCGTCGGGCCAGGCCTTGAACGCCTCGAGGGGCGGCTGGTCGCCGCGATCCCGGAGGACCGACAACGCTGCCATCGGATCGAGGTTCGAAGGCGGCCGTGTCATCGCCCGGGCGATGGCCACGACGTCGCTCGTATCACGCAGCACCCTTAGCAGTGCGATGACGTCCCTGATCTCCGGGCGGTCGAGAAAGCCATGCCCGCCGACCACCACGTGAGGCAGTCCGTGAGCCGCAAGTGCCGATGCGACCGGACGCGCGATCGCGTTGGTCCGGCACAGGACTGCGATCTCGCTCAGAGATGTTCCACGTTCAACCAACTCCGCTGCATGCGCGGCGATTGCTGCAGACTCCGTCGCTCCGTCGGGGCAGGTCCACAGCTCGACCAGCGGTCCGGGCACAGCCGAGAGCAGCTGTTTGGGTAGCCTGCCAGAGTTGTTTGAGATCAGCGCGGCGGCGGCTGACACGATGCGCCGGGAACTTCGGCGGTTGCGCCCCATGGTGATCGTCTTCGCGTCCTGAAAACGAGCGGTAAATCTTTCGAGGCTCGCACGTGACGCTCCGCGAAATCGGTAGATGGACTGGTCGTCGTCGCCGACGACGAAAGGCTGACTCCGGACCGCGATCAGCTCGACCAGGCGTTCCTGCGCCAGGTTGAGGTCCTGGTACTCGTCGACCAGCACGTTCAAATAGCGATCGGTGTACTTACCCAGGACCGGAGGGTGCTCCTCCAGCATCCTCACGGTCAGCAGGAGTAGGTCCTCGAAGTCGAGGAGCCGGCGCTTTCGGCATTCACTTTCGTATGCGCGGAAAAGGCGAACGCACGCGCGCATGAGCTCGCCGCGCTCCTCATCGTCGGTCGATGATGACCAGGACTCGAGTCGTGCCAGGGGCACAAGCTCCTGCTTCATCCGCTCGAGCATCTGCAGCGCCGGCGCGACCAGGTCGTCTGGGCGCTCGTCACCGGTCAGTGCGTTGTCGCCGAGCTGCCACATCAGCCCGCGAGCCAGGATCCAGCGGTCAGCTCCCGCCAGGATTCGGAACCCTGAGGGAACCCCCACCGCGCGGCCGTCCGCGCGCAGCCACCCGAGGGCGATCGAATGAAACGTGCCCACCGCCGGGGCGGGGGCCCCGATGAGGCTTTCGATGCGCTGGCGCATCTCCGCTGCGGCGCGCTCCGTGAAGGTCATCACCAGGATCGAGGCGGGCGATACCCCGCTCGCTACCAACCGCCGAAATCGCTCTGCGATGACCGCCGTCTTCCCAGTGCCGGCGCCGGCGACCACACGGATCGGTCCGCCGCCGATCGCAGCGGCCACGCTCTGGTCGGCGCCCAGGCGCATGGTCATTGCGCCGGCGTCGAGCGACCGATTCTCACGCGAAGCGTCCTCACCTTCCGGCCCAGCTCGAGCTGGTTCAGCCGACCGAGGATCGCCACTGAGTCCAGGCGCAACTGGTGGGCAAGCGCTGGGCTCGACGTGGTGACCACCAGGGTGCCGGAATGGAGCTCGATCTCGTCGCACAGCCTCGCCGGTTCGACGCCTATCACGGTGCGGAAAGCCGTGGCAACCTGGCTGCCGATCAGCCTCGCGCCGCCGGGCTGACGGCGCAGCACCCTCGGCAGGATATTGCCCAACTTATCCACAGGCGTGGATCCTGCCTTCGCTGACCGTCCAGACCATCGAATTCGCGATGAGCTCGGGCGGAAACGGGCCCGCCTCGACGGAGGTGATGATGACCTGACCTTCGCCGGCGACCTGACGCAGCAGGGCGGCTCTACGTTCGGCGTCCAGTTCAGACAGAACATCGTCCAAGAGGAGTACGGGTTGCTCGCCCGTGCGCCTCGCCACCAGGGCCGCTTCGGCGAGCTTCAGGCTCACGACAGCCGTCCTCTGCTGCCCTTGCGATCCATAAGCGCGGGCGTCCTGTCCCCCGAGCAACACCCTTATGTCGTCGTGGTGCGGGCCGACCGTGGTGGACCCGCGGCGGAGGTCCTCAGCGAGCGAGTTATGCACAGCCTCGGCCAAGTCCCGCGGAGGCCCCTCGTAACGGATCTCGAGGCGCTCGCCGCCGGCGATCTCGGCGTGGAATCGAGCCGCGTCCGGCTCGAGTTCTCGGACAGCAGAAGCGCGAGCGGCGGTGACCTCGCCAGCGAGCAGGACAAACTCCTGGTTCCATGCCTCCAGGACATCGTCACTCTGCTCGCCCGCTGCGATCCGCTTGAGGAGGCTGTTCCGTTGCTCGAGCACCCGCCTGAGCCCGGCCAGGGCGCGACCGTAGCCCGGCTCGACCTGCACAAGCATCTGGTTGAGGAACCGGCGGCGCAGCTCCGGGCCCGCCTTGACGAGGCCCAGGTCGTCGGGCCAGAACAGAGTGACTCGAAAGTGGCCCGGCAGATCGAAAGCCCTGCGCCGGATACCGTCGACCTCGATCACCCGCCGCGCCCGGTCGCCATCTACGGTCAGGGTGATGGAGAGCTCGACGGCGAGGCCTCCGCTTTCGACCTCCGCTTCGATCCTCGATATCGGCGCCACGGGCCCGACCAGCTCAAGCTCGCGCCGCGAGCGCGGAGAGGACGAGAGAGCCAGCATCGCCACCGCCTCGAGCAGATTGGTCTTACCCTGCCCGTTGGCGCCGATGAAGACGTTGACGCCTGGCCCTGGGGTGAGGTCTAGCTGGGCGTAGTTACGGTGATTTCTGAGTCGTAGCTTGCGGAGTCGCACTCAGCTAAAGGCGCTCGTACGACCGCATCGTGTAGATGGGCGACGAACCCGGCGCCGGGCCCCTTAACGCCGGCTTCAGTGCCCCCCGGGGTCCCCCCGAAATCGGAGATTTCGCGGTTTGGAAGGGCACCCGGCGGTCGAGGACGATGACCATGCAACGAACCTTATGGGGGACCGAAACTAGGACATCGCCACCCGCACGGGCATGATCACGTACAGGTAGTGCTCCTTGCCCGGCGGTCGGAGGAGGCCCGGGCTCAAGGGGCCGTCGAAAAGAAGCTCCACCTCGTCCTCCCCAATGACCCCCAGGGCATCCAGGACGTAGCGGGCATTGAATGCGATCTGGATTTCGGAACCCTCGACGTCGGCAGTCATCTCCGCCTTGCTATCCCCGACCTCATTGGTGGTGGCGGACAGGATCAGTGCCCCCGCCTCAGCCTTGACCCGGATCACGTTGGCGCTGTCGCGGGCGAAGAGCGACACGGCACGGACCGTCTGGGTGAGCTCACTGGTTGAAACCCGAACTTTGGTCGAGCTCTTGCTGGGGATAACCTGTGCATAGTTGGGATACTTTCCATCGATCAGACGCGAGGTCAGCTCCGAGCTGCCCGCCCGGAAGAAGATCTGGTTGCGGGCTTTCGAGATGATCACCTCGACCTTACCCGGCTCGCCTTTGAAAACCCTGGACAGCTCTGCCAGCGCCCGTGCGGGCACGATGAGGCTGGCTTCCAAGTCCGCAGCTCCAGAGGCGGCGAGCTTACGCACCGCCAGTCGGTGGCCGTCGGTCGCCGCCAAGGTCAGGCTGCCACCCTGCACCTGGACCAAGACGCCGGTCAGGACTGGACGCGCCTCATCTGTAGATGCCGCCATCTGCGTCTGCTCCACAGCGCTGACCAGCTCGTCCATGGCAACCTCCAAGCGGTCGCCCTCATCAGGCCGTGGGCCGGGGGGGAACTCCTCCGCCTCGATGCATTTGATATGGGTGTCGAAACGCGCGCATCTCAGGCTGAGCGACTGGCTCGCTCCATCGAGCGCGATCTCGAGATCCTGATCTGGCAGCGTGCCCACGAAGTCGGTGAGCAGCCGGGCCGGCGCGGTGGTTGCTCCTTCCACGGCGACTTCTGCCGGGACCAGCTTGCGGATGCCGATCTCCAGGTTCGTGGCTGTGAGCGCCAGCCCATCGGATGTGGTCTCGATGAGGATGTTGTTGAGGATCGGCAGGGTGGTCCGACTGGAGATGGCACGCGATACCACCTGCAAGGCTTGACCTAAGACAGCCGGCCTGCAGGTGACGCTCATCTGGGCAGCGATTACTTTGGTATTCAAGACAGTTGTCCCCCGTTCTTAGAGATTCTCTTAATTGAACTTACTCGTAGCCGATAACAGTAAGCGCTGTGCGAACTGTGGATGTCGAGATCATTTACAGATCGGCCGGGCCGGTGGACAAGGTCTGCGTAACGGCGGCTCGATGGCCTAAGTCCTGTTGACGCATTGGGGAGTATCTCACCGTCGATGAGAGATCCGACCGACATCCCAAGGCCCCTCGAACAAACTGTGGAAACCATCATCACTGGACGTACAGGCGCTCACGGATAGCCTGGACCTCGTATCGCAATCGCTCATCCTCCTTGAGCTCGTTGGCAATCTTCTCAATTGAGTGCAGAGCAGTCGTGTGGTCGCGGCCGCCGAACGCCTTACCAATCGCCGGCAGCGATGAAGGCGTCTCTTCACGAACGAGGAACATCGCGACCTGTCGAGGGAAGACGATGTGCTTGTCGCGGCGCTTTCCCTTCATATCTTCAAGAGTGACGTTGTAGTAATCGGCGACGAGCGCCTGGATGCGTTCGACGTTGATGGGCCTACGAGTCCCCGCGGGGATGATGTCGGCCAGCAGCCGCGCCGCCTCTTCTTCATCGACCTGGCGCTGGTGAACGGCGGCGAATGCCTGGACGCGCGTCAGCGCACCTTCGAGTTCGCGGATGTTGCGCTGGACCTTGTGCGCGATGAAGTTGAGGACTTCTTCGGGGATCAGCGAGCTGTTGTCGCCCAGCTTGGAGTGGAGGATGGCGAGACGTGTCTCGAAGTCTGGCGACTGTATGTCGGCAATCAGTCCCCATTCGAACCTCGACCGGAGCCTGTCCTCGAGCGTGGGGATTTCCTTCGGCGGCCGGTCGGACGAGATGACGATCTGCTTGTTGATCTCGTGCAGTGCGTTGAAGGTGTGGAAGAACTCCTCTTTCGTGCGGTCTTTGCCGGCGAGGAACTGCACGTCGTCGATCAGCAGCACGTCCACCGTGCGGTACTTGTGACGAAACTCGCCCATCCGGGCGGTTGCTATCGAGCTGATCACCTCGTTGGTGAACTGTTCGGATGTCAGATACACCACTCGTTTGCGCGGAAAGCGGTCGTGGACCTCGTGACCGATAGCGTGCATGAGGTGTGTCTTGCCGAGACCCACGCCTCCGTAAAGGAATAGCGGATTGTAGCTGTCGCCCGGCGCCTCAGCGACCGCCTTGGCGGCTGCGTGGGCGAATTGAGAGTTGTGCCCGACGACGAACGATGAGAACCGGAAGCGCGCATTGAGCTCAGATGGAGGGATGACCGGTGCATCCGGCACTGCGTCGACGCCATTGTCGTGGCCGTTCTCGGGCATACGGTCGAAGTTGCCGTCGACGGAGGACAGAGGCGGCCGATGTCCAGTCGGCGAGATGACGAAGTCGATGTCAACTTCAGATCCCGTGACTGCTTGAAGCGTTTCCTGGATCAAGCCTGAGAATCGGTCCTCGAGCCAATCTTTGGCGAGCTTGCTCGGTACTCCGATCCGGAATGTCGCACCATCCGCTGAAACCACCGACGTGTTTTTCAGCCACATGTCGTAGGTCCGCTTGGCCAGCTGAAAACGCAGCTCCTCCTGGACCTGTGACCAGATCTGGTCTTGATTCACATCATCTCTCCTTGTCCGGAGGCGCAGCCGCGGCTGTGGTTGAGGAGGCTTGCCCCTGGGGACGATCGGCCGTCCCGCTCTGCAAATGCTGTGGACAACCTGGGGCCAACTCCTCTTCCGACCTTTCCTACCTCATCGCCCACGCCGCGGCGATTCGAATCGCGCCGCCAGGCGACTGCAGGTTCAACCCGAAGCTCTCTGACCATGAGCTCCGCCTCCTTGGTGCCTGTGGAAAAGAGCGGACCGGATTTCCACAGGCGGGCGCTGCCCAGCTGTCCGAAATCCACCATCCGATCGATCCCGAAATCAGGAAGCGGCGTTATACGTTTACAGCGTCTCTGGGTGTGACCATAAGTGGGACCGATTAGTGCAATTTGTACTGGGGGCACGCCCAACCCTTAACCTGGCTGCTTCCGGGTGGGCAGTGTAGCAAAGCCCTGTGGACATCGCAAGGCATGGAGCCCGACGGAT
>Ga0208848_1000012_pt1 | contig 36996 bp, 40 predicted proteins | sample NGESurshal072012_2_FD_184455 | JGI IMG/M metagenome (GOLD analysis project Ga0208848, IMG submission 184455) | Arctic peat soil microbial communities from Barrow, Alaska - NGEE Surface sample 210-1 shallow-072012 (SPAdes) | ecosystem: Environmental > Terrestrial > Soil > Wetlands > Peat ... | reverse complement strand
CGGGTCTGGTTCAGGCGACGAAAACCGAGCGACTCCACAGTGGCGCGGATCTGGGGTAGGGCGCCGATCGTGCTCTTCATGAGCGTCGCCTTGATCGGCCGATCGTCCTTCGCGGTGACCTTCTTCTTGGCCACGGTCATTTCGTGTCAACCGGGGTTGGCTCAGCCGCGATTCCACTTGACCCTTTCCCGACGCCTTCCTGCCGTCGGTAAGCGGCGGCCAGGCGGCGACCGACGATTTGCTCGACCTCTTTGCCGCGCAGCTCGGCGATCTGCTGCGCCGTGCGCAGCTGCTGGAGTGCCGCGAGCGTCGCGCGCACCGTGTTGATCGGGTTGTTGGTGCCGTGCGACTTGGTGAGGATGTCCTTGATCCCTGCGGTCTCGATCACAGCGCGCATCGCGCCGCCCGAGATGACGCCCGTGCCGGGAGCGGCGGGCTTGAGCATGATGCGAGCGGCCCCCAACTTGAGGCGCACCTCGTGAGGGATGGTCGTGCCGACCATCGGGACGGTGATCATGTTGCGCTTGGCGACCTCCATTCCCTTGCGGATCGCCTCAGTCACTTCGCGCGCCTTGCCGATGCCCGCGCCGACGCGACCGTTCATGTCGCCGACCACGATCAGCGCGCTGAACGAGAACTTGCGGCCGCCCTTGACCACCTTGGCCACGCGGTTGACGCGGACGACGCGGTCGGCAAGCTCAGATCGCTCGCCGCTCGAATGAGGGTATCGACTTCCCATGTGGTGCTAAAACTCCAGTCCGGCTTCGCGGGCGGCGTCCGCCAAAGCCTTGATTCTGCCGTGGTAGAGGAACCCGCCACGGTCGAAAACCACCGAGCTCACGCCCGCGGCCTTAGCCTTCGCGGCGATCTCCTTGCCGACCTGCGCGGCCTCGGCCATGCCGTTGCCCTTCGCCTTCAGCGCGACGGTCGACGCGGCCGCCAGCGTGCGGCTTGCCCCATCGTCGATGAGCTGGGCGTAGACGTGGTTGAGACTGCGGAACACGGAAAGACGCGGACGCTCCGGCGTTCCTGCCACGTGCACGCGCACGCGCCTGTGTCGTTTCGCGCGGTTCAGCTTGCGGTCTGTTCTCTTGATCATTGGCGCTCGATCATGCGGAGGCTTTGGCCCCCTTTCCGGCCTTGCCGGCCTTGCGGCGAACCTTCTCGCCCCGATACATGACGCCCTTGCCCTTGTACGGCTCGGGCGGCCGCAGCCTGCGCAGGTTTGCCGCGACCTGGCCGACGTCTTCGATCGAGATGCCGGAGACCGAGAACTTCGTCGGGTCCTGGACATCGATCGAGACGCCCGTGGGCGGCTTGAACCTGATCGGGTGTGAGAAGCCGAGGTTCAGCACCAGCTCATCGCCCTGCTTGGCGACGCGATAGCCGACACCCACGAGCTCGAGGTGCTTGACGAAGCCGACGTTCACTCCGGTCACCATATTGTTGACCAGGCTGCGGACCAGGCCGTGCAGCGCGCGATGGCGGTAGCCGTCGGACGGCCGCTCGAAGACGAGCTCACCGTCGACCTGCTTGACCGTGATGTCTGCCGGCAGGGTGCGCTCGAGCTGACCCTTCGGGCCCTCGACCTTGACCGTACCCGGCTGCAGGGTGACCTTCACCGAGCCCGGCAGATGAATCGGCAGCTTTCCAATCCGCGACAACTCTTTTTTCTGAACTCCTACCAGATGAAAGCCAGCACTTCGCCACCGAGTCCCAGGCGAGTCGCCTGGCGACCGCTCATGACTCCTTCGGCTGTGCTGAGAACGGCGATTCCGAGCCCACCGAGGACCCGTGGGATCTCTGTCTTGCGCGCGTAAACGCGCAGGCCGGGGCGGCTGATCCTCTTCAGGCCCGAGATCACCCGAGTGCGGTCGGGGCGGGCCTTGAAGATGATACGCATCGTCTGTGTGGTTCCATCGGCCTCGACCTCGTAGCCAGCGATGTATCCCTCTTCCTTCATGACGCGTGCGATCTCGAGCTTCAGCTTGGAAGCCGGCACCTTGACCTCGGGATGTCGGGCAGTATTCGCGTTGCGGACCCGCGTGAGCATGTCAGCGATGGGGTCGCTGACGACGCCCGGGGAAGCGCGCTTCACGGGCTTTAGGTTGGCGGTCTTCGCGACTGCTGTTGCCATCACCAGCTCGACTTCGTCACGCCGGGGATGCGTCCCTCAGCAGCAAGGTTGCGGAAACAGATACGGCACATGCCGAACTTCCGGTAATACGCGCGCGGCCGGCCGCAGATGCGGCAGCGGTTGTGGAACCGGACCTTGAACTTCGGGTGAATAAGGTCCCGCTTCCAGCGCTCGAGTGATGATTTCTTCGCCAAGCTTTCTCTTCCTTACCTTTTCTTGAATGGCATGCCGAGGCGCGTCAAGAGACTGCGCGCCTCATCGTCGGTGCGGGCTGTGGTCACGATCGACACTTCCAGCCCGCGAAGCTTGTCGATCTTGTCGTAGTCGATCTCCGGGAAGATGACCTGCTCGCGCAGGCCGAGCGAGTAGTTGCCGCGGCCGTCGAAACCCTCAGGGTTGACCCCGCGGAAGTCGCGGATTCGGGGCAGGGCGACGTGGAGCAGCTTGTCGAGGAAGAACCACATGCGCCGGCCGCGCAGCGTGGTCTTGATGCCAACCGTCTGGCCGGCGCGCAGCTTGAACGCCGCGACCGACTTGCGGGCTTTGATCAGGGCCGGTTTCTGGCCTGTGATGGTGACGACGTCGCCCACCGCGGCGTCGAGCGCCTTGTCGTTGTCCTTTGCCTCGCCGATGCCGATGTTCACGACGACCTTGGCGATGCGAGGCACCTCCATGGTGTTGCCGTAATCGAACTCCTTGGTCAGCTGGGGCACGATTTTGTCCCGGTAGACGGCGAGCATGCGCGGCGGCGCGTCGGAACGTGTCCCCGGAGCCTTCGGCGCTTCGGTCTTTTTCTGGGCGGCCTTTGCCTTGCTCACTGGGCCTCCGTCTTGCGCACGCGCTCGTACGGCTCGCCGCAGTGGCGGCACACGAGCGCTCGGGCACCGGATTCGAGAACGGTGTGCTTGGCGCGAGTCGGCCGCGAGCACGCTGGGCAGACCAGCATTACGTTCGAGTAGTCAAGCGGCGCTTCGAAGTCCACCACGCCACCCTGCGCGACGTTGACGCCGCCGCGAGACTGGCCCGCCTTGGTGTGGCGCTTCAGGATGTTGACGCCCTTGACGACGATCTTGTGCGTGTCGGGGATGGTGCGCAGCACCTCGCCCTGCTTGCCCTTGTCCTTGCCCGTGACGACGATCACCGGATCGCCGGGCGCGAGATCGAGCCAGCGGCGCTTGGGATGTGCCTTGTTCCTGAGCATCTCTGCTAGAGAACCTCTGGTGCGAGGCTGATGATCTTCATGAAGTTGCGCTCACGAAGCTCGCGGGCCACGGGGCCGAAGATTCGCGTGCCGCGCGGGTTGTTCGCCGTGGCAAGCAGCACCGCAGCGTTCTCGTCGAAACGGATGAGTGAGCCGTCCGGCCGCTTGTATTCCTTCGTCACGCGCACGACGACCGCCTTCACGACCTCGCCCTTCTTGACCTGGCCGCCCGGCTGCGCCGACTTGACCGTCGCGGTGATGATGTCGCCCACCGATGCGTACTTGCGGTAATGCCCGCCGGCCACGCGGATGCACAGGATCACTTTCGCTCCTGAGTTGTCGGCGACCTTGAGGCGAGTCTCTTGCTGAATCAATTTGGCTCCACCCCTGGAGAGTGCATACCGGGGTCCCCGCGAAATCGCAGATTTCGTGGGGTGGTGCGGCGGGTCTCTTGCTGAATCACGCTACTTGGCCTTCTCCACGATCTCTAGCAGGCGCCAGCGCTTCTCCTTGGAGATGGGTCGCGTCTCGGTGATGCGGACCAGGTCGCCGACACCGCACTCGTTTTTCTCGTCGTGGACCTTGTACTTCGTGCGCTGCCGGACGGTCTTGCGGTAGAGGCGGTGCGCTTTGGACGTGCCGACCTGGACGATGATCGTCTTGTTCATCTTGTCTGCGATCACTGTGCCTAGGCGGACCTTGCGCTGGCCGCGCAACGCGGTTTCGGCTGCGTTGCCTGTTGCGTTTTCAGTTGGGGTTTTGGTTGCAGTGTCGGTCATGACTTGTCCTCGGCCTTCTTGCGAGTGCGCTTGGGCTTGACGGGTGCTTCTTCGGCAACTGGGGCGGACTCCACCTCCGGCTGCGCCGAGGCGTCTGGTTCGAGTGCGTCGGGAGAGACCGAGGCGAGGATTCCGAAGTCGCGCTCGTGGAGCACGGTCATGATCCGCGCGATGTCGTGCCGAACCTTTGCAATCTGGCTCGAGTTCTCGAGCTGGCCGACGGCGTGCTTGAAACGGAGCTCGTAGAGCTCGCGCCGCGCCGTGCGCATGCGGCCGCCAAGCTCGTCAACCTCCAGCATCCTCAGCTCGTCGACCTTCATCGCGAACCTCCGGCGGCGGCCGCCGCGGATTCCGAGCTGACAAAGCGCGTCTTGATGGGAAGCTTCGATGCGGCCAGCTTCATCGCCTCCTTCGCGACCTGCTGCGTCACGCCGCCCATCTCGAAGAGCACGCGGCCTGGCTTGATCACGGCGACCCAACCTTCAGGGTTGCCCTTGCCGGAGCCCATGCGGGTCTCGGCCGGCTTCTTGGTGATCGACTTGTCAGGAAAGACGCGGATCCAGATCTGGCCGCCGCGCTTGACGTGGCGAGTCATCGCCCGGCGGGCTGCCTCGATCTGGCGGTTGCTCATCCAGCACGCTTCCATCGCCTGCAGGCCAAAGTCGCCGAACGCGACCGTGGCGCCGCGCGTGGCGATGCCCTTGCGCCGGCCGCGGTGCATCTTGCGGTACTTGACGCGCTTTGGGATCAGCATCAGGTCTTTGCCTTTTTGGTGGTGGTCTTCTTGGCCGGAGCCTTGGTCTCGGCCTTGGCTTTCGGCGCGGCTTTCACACCGGCGGATGTTTTCGTGCCGACTTCTGCTTTAGCGCGAGATCCGCCGCCCGTTTCTGTCTTGACTGCGGCTTTGGCTTCGGCCTTGGCCTTGGGTGCGGCCTTCGGACCGGCGGATGCACCCGGTCCCGGGGTGGCGCTCTTGGCGCGATTTCCGCCGCTGGCGGCGGTCACGCGCGTCGCCGCCTTCTTAGCTTCCGTTTCAGGCTCTGCAACCGCACTCGCGGCCGCCACCGGTGCCGCGGCCGTTCGAGCGCGCTTCGGCGCCGGGGCCTCGACCGTAGGCTCGATCGCTGGGGCCTGGACCGCGACCTGCGGTTCGGTGACCGCGTCGAGCACCTCTGGCTGCGGGGCGATGATGTCGGCGATCGGCACCGATGCCTCCGCCACGGCGGCGAGCTTGCGCGGCGGAGCCGCCTCCTTGTAGATCCAGCACTTCACGCCGATGGCGCCGAAGGTGGTGCTCGCGGTGGCACGGCCGAAGTCGATGTTGGCGCGCAGCGTGTGCAGGGGCACGCGGCCTTCGCGGTCCCACTCACGACGCGCCATCTCGGCTCCGCGCAATCGACCGCCGCAGTAGATGCGAACGCCCTTTGCGCCAGAGCGCATCGTGCGCAGGATCGCCTGCTTCATCGCGCGCTTGTAACTGATGCGGCGCTCGATCTGCGAGGCGATGTTCTCAGCCACGAGCTGAGCGTCGAGCTCCGGCTGCTTGATCTCCTGGATCGAGATGCGCACGCGGTTGCCGAAGCGCTTCTCGAGGTCCTCGCGCAGCTGGTCGACCGACGCGCCGCCCTTGCCGATCACGATTCCGGGCTTGGCCGTGTGGATGGTCACGGTGAGCTGGGCGTTCGACGAGCGCTCAGTCTCGATCTTCGCGATGCCGGCATTGCGCAGCCGCGCGAGGATGACACGGCGCATCTCGAGGTCCTCGTGCAACATCTTGGTGTAGTCCTTGGGGTTGGCAAACCAGTTCGCCTCCCAAGGGCGGAACACGCCGAGGCGGAATCCGTTCGGATGGACTTTATGACCCAACTACTTATTGGCTCCTTGCGGTTGGTCTTCGACGACCGCGGTGATGTGGCACGTGCGGTGGAAGAACTCGTGCGCCATGCTCCGGCTGACCGGGCGGCGGCGGCGGAATGTCGGACCTTCGTCGATGAGGATCTGCTTGAGGACCAGGTCGTCGCGGTTCAAGTTGAAGTTGTGCTCCGCGTTTGCAGCCGCCGACTTGATGGCCTTGGCGACATCCCGAGCAGCATGTTTGGGCGAGAACTCGAGCTGCGCCAGGGCGTCCGACACTTTCATACCCTTGACGGAGTCAGCCACCAGCCTCGCCTTACGCGGCGTGCGGCGGACAAACCTCTGCACTGCGGAAACTTCCATCGTCGCCACTCTTCTACTTAAGAGCCGTGGACTTTTCGGTGTGGGTGCCGTGGCCGCGGAAATGGCGCGTTGGCGCGAATTCACCCAGCCGGTGGCCGACCATGTTCTCGGTGATGAATACAGGCACGTGTTTGCGACCGTCGTGGACGGCGATCGTGTGCCCGACCATGTCGGGATAGATGACAGACGCGCGCGCCCAGGTGCGAATCACCTTCTTGTCGCGAGTCAGGTTCATCTTGTCGATCTTCTCTTTCAAGGGGGCGCTGATGAACGGCCCCTTCTTCAGTGAACGTGACATGAGTTAAATGACCCCTACCTTTCCGGTTTGAAATCGCGGTGGTTGGGTGCGGATTTCAGACCGAAGTGGCAATGGTGCCAGGTGGCCGGGTGCCCCGGCCACGTTCGCCGTGCACAAAGCGATCGCGAATCGCCCTTGCAATTCGCTCCGAAACTCATAAACAGGCACCATTCCCACGTTTACTTTTTGCGTCCCTTCTTCTCGCGGCGGCGGATGATGAGCTTGTCGGAAGCCTTCTTCGGCTTGCGCGTGCGGTAGCCGAGAGCGGGCTTGCCCCATGGAGTCTTCGGGTTGCCGCCCGGACCGGTCTTGCCCTCGCCACCCCCGTGGGGATGGTCGCGGGGGTTCATCGTCGAACCTCGCACCGTGGGCCGCACACCGAGCCAGCGGCTGCGTCCCGCCTTGCCGCCCGACTCGTTCTCATGCTCGATGTTACCGACCTGGCCGATCGTGGCCTGGCAGCGAACATGGATTCGGCGCAGCTCGCCCGACGGCATTCGCACCACGGCGTAGTCGCCTTCCTTGGCCAGCAGCTGCGCGGACGCGCCGGCCGAGCGGACGAGCTGACCTCCGCGGCCGAGCGTCAGCTCGATGTTATGGATCGTCGAGCCGACCGGAATGTTAACGAGCGGAATGGCGTTGCCGATGCGCACCGGGGCCTCCTCTCCACTCTCGATCGGGTCGCCGACCTTCAGGCCGAGCGGCGCGAGGATGTAGCGCTTCTCGCCGTCCTTGTAATGGATGAGCGCGATGCGCGCGCTGCGATTCGGGTCGTATTCGATGGTCGCGACCTTGCCGGGGACGCCATGCTTGTCACGCTTGAAGTCGATCTTCCGGTAGAGCTTGCGATAGCCGCCACCCTGGTGGCGCACCGTGATCCGTCCCTGGTTGTTGCGGCCGGCATGCGTAGGCAGCGACTCGAGCAGCGTCTTCTCCGGCTCGGTGGCCGTGACCTCGTCGAAGCCCGACACGGACATGAAACGGCGCCCAGGGCTCGTCGGCTTGAACTTTCTGATCGGCATTCTTTGTCTCAGACGCTCCCGAACAAGCCTTCAATCTTTTGACCGGGACCGAGCGTGACGATCGCCTTCTTCCAATCGGCGGTGTGGCCGATCGCGCTGGCGCGGCGCTGGCTGCGGCGCTTCTTGCCGTGCATCGTCACCGTGTTGACATCGCGCACCTTGATGCCCTGCGTCTCGTACTGCTCCTCGAGGGCCTTCTTGATGTCGGTCTTCGAAGCACGCGGCGAGACGCGGAACGTGTACCTACCCTGCGTATAGAGCTGGTAGGTGCGCTCGGTGATGACCGGGCCGATCACGATCTCAGAGGCCGCTCGCGTCGTCACTCTTCGTTTCGCTCCCGCGCACTGAAGTTCTCTTCCAGCAGCTCGAAGCAATCCTTCGACAGGAGGAGGTAGTTGTGCGAAAAGAGGTCGCGAACATTGAGATTGCGAGCAAGGATCGTCTTGGTGCCTGACAAGTTCTCGAACGAGCGGCTGACGACCACATTGGGCGCCGGCAGCACGATTAGTGCCGACTGGTCGAACCCGATCGCAGTCAGCAGGTCCGCCGCCTGCTTGGTCTTGGGCTCATCGAAGACGAAGCTCTCGATCACTCGAACCTGACCGTCGAGCGCCTTCTGGCTCAGGGCCGAACGCAAAGCAAGCCGGCGCATCTGTTTCGGCATGCGCTGTGCGTAGCTGCGCGGATGCGGACCGAACACAGTGCCGCCACCTTTCATGGACGGCTCGCGGATCGAGCCGTGGCGCGCGCGTCCGGTGCCCTTCTGCCGGTAGGGCTTGGCGCCGCCGCCCGAGACCACGCCGCGGGTCTTGGTCGACGCCGTTCCTTGGCGGCCGTTCGCGAGCTGGCGCAGGTAGGCCTGGTGCATGACAGGCATGTTCGGCTTCTCGTCGAACACGGCCTTGGGGAGGTCGACTTCGCCGTTGCGCTCGCCGAGGGCGTCGAAGAATGGCGCCTGGAGCGCGTTGGTCTCAGTCTCCTTGGCGGCTTTCTTCTTCGTGAGCGCCTTCGACTTGGTGGCTGTCTTCGTCCTAATGGGTGTCTTCGCCGCGGGCATCAGACCTTCCTCCCGGTCGGCTTGCCTGCGGGACCCTTGACCTTCACGGGCTTGGTCGATTGCCGGACGAGCACGAGTGCTCCTCTAGCTCCGGGTACTCCGCCCTTGAGCAGGAGCAGGTTCCGCTCGGGGTCCACCCGCACCACTTTGTAGGCGCGCGCCGTGGTCCGTACGTTGCCCATCTGGCCCGACATCTTCAAACCCTTGAAAACGCGGGCCGAGTCCGTGGACCCGATCGCGCCGGGCTGGCGGACGTTCATCGAGCCATGCGACTCCGGGCCGCGACTGAACTTGTGTCTCTTGATGAGGCCCTGGAAGCCCTTGCCCTTTGAGTGTGAGGTGACGTCAACGATTTCACCGGCGCTGAAGATCTCCGCCTTGAGCTCCTGGCCGGCCTCGAGGCCCTCATAGCCGCGAATCTCGACCACATGGCGGTGCGGTTCGAGGTTCGCCTTCTTGAACTCGCCCAGCTCGCCTTTGCTGAGCTTGCGCTCGGCCACGACGTCAAAAGCGATGCGAGCCGCGGCGTAGCCGTCCTTCTCCGCAGTGCGCAGACCCAGCACGCGACACGGGCCGGCCTCGAGCACGGTGACCGCGGTGGTCGTGCCGTCAGGGTTGAACAGCTGGGTCATTCCCAGCTTCTTAGCGAGTAAGCCCTTCATGACTTGATCTCGATGCTCACGCCGGCGGGGAGGCTCAGGCGCATCAGGGCGTCGACCACGCGCGGGTTGGGATCGAGGATGTCGACGATCCGCTTGTGCGTGCGCATCTCGAACTGCTCACGTGAGTCTTTGTCAATGAAGGGTGACCGGATGACCGTCAGCTTGGAAATCTCCGTCGGAAGCGGAATCGGGCCGGCAGTGCGCGCGTTTGTACGGCGGGCGGTGTCAACGATCTTGTCCGCCGCTTGATCCAAGACCCTGTGGTCGTAGGCCTTGAGCCGAATCCGAATCTTTTGCGCCACTTGCTAGCCCTTTTCCTCTTCCTTATATGTTCTGAATGTCGCTTACTTGATGACCTCGGTCGCCACGCCGGCGCCGACGGTCTTCCCACCCTCGCGGATGGCGAAGCGAAGTCCCTGTTCGATGGCGATCGGCTCACCGAGAGTGATCTCCATGACTACGTTGTCGCCTGGCATACACATCTCAACCCCATCCGGCAACTTGACCTCGCCGGTGACGTCGGTGGTGCGCATGTAGAACTGCGGCCGGTAGCCGGTGAGGAATGGCGTGTGACGCCCGCCCTCTTCCTTGGACAGCACATACACCTGCGCGTTGAACTGAGTATGTGGCTTGATCGAACCGGGCTTGGCCAGGACCTGGCCGCGCACGACGTCCTCGCGCTTCACACCGCGCAGCAGTGCGCCGATGTTGTCGCCGGCCTGGCACTCGTCCATGTCCTTGTGGAACATCTCGATGCCCGTGACGACCGTCTTGGTGCTGTTCGGATGGATCCCGATGATCTCGATCTCTTCGTTCCTCTTCAGCTTTCCGCGCTCGACACGCCCGGTGGTTACGGTGCCGCGACCCTCGATCGTGAACACGTCCTCGATCGGCATCAGGAACGGCTTGTCGACGGGCCGCTCCGGCTCCGGGATGTAGGTGTCGACCGCATTCATGAGCTCCATGATCTTGGGCGCCCACTCGGGATCGCCCTCGAGCGCCTTGAGCGCCGAGATACGAACGATCGGGATGTCGTCCCCGGGGTACTCGTACCTGGTGAGGAGTTCGCGGAGGTCGAGCTCCACCAGCTCGATGAACTCCTTGTCGTCGACCATGTCGCACTTGTTGAGCGCAACTACGAGGAACGGCACTCCGACCTGGCGCGCCAGGATGATGTGCTCACGGGTCTGCGGCATGGCGCCGTCGTTGGCGGCCACGACGAGGATGGCGCCGTCCATCTGAGCGGCACCTGTGATCATGTTTTTGATGTAATCCTGGTGCCCCGGGCAGTCCACGTGTGCGTAGTGACGCTTCTCGGTCTCGTACTCCACATGGGTGATCGAGATTGTGATTCCGCGAGCCTTCTCCTCGGGCGCCTTGTCGATCTGGTCGAAGGCCTTGAACTCCGCCAGGCCTTTGTCTGAGAGCACCTTGGTGATGGCAGCCGTCAGCGTCGTCTTGCCGTGGTCGATGTGACCGATCGTCCCGACGTTGAGGTGCGGCTTTGTCCGCTCGAACTTCTTCTTCGCCACTCTTTCCTCCTAATTAACTCCGCGACGTGGTACGGCGGCCCACAGCCTCCGCCAGGTTTCCGGGCATCTCTGCGTAGTGACTGAACTCCATCGAAAAGGTCGCCCGCCCCGAGGTCATCGACCGAAGTTCGGTAGCGTAACCGAACATCTCCGCCAGGGGCACGTGGGCCTTGACGTTCTGCGACGTGCCTCGGCCTTCCATGCCCAGGATGTGGCCGCGCCGCGACGACAGATCGCCCATCACATCGCCGAGGTGCTCCTCGGGCATGACGACGTCGACCTTCATTATCGGTTCCAACAGGTATGGGCTCGCCTTGTGCATCGCGTCTTTGACGGCCATCGAACCCGCGACATGGAACGCCATCTCGTTCGAGTCGACCGCGTGGTATGAGCCGTCCACCAGGGTGGCGACCATGTCGACCACCGGGTAGCCCGCGACAACCCCGGTCTGCAAGGCTTCCTTGATGCCCTTCTCGACGGCCGGGATGAACTCGCGTGGGATGCGTCCCTGCGTGATCTTGTCCTCGAACACGAAACCACTGCCCGTCTCGCCCGGGCGCACGTTCACCTCGGCGTGGCCGAACTGGCCCTTGCCACCGGACTGCCGGATAAAGCGCCCTACACCATGCGCGGGCTTCTTGATCGCTTCTTTGTAGGCGACCTGTGGCTTGCCCTGGTTGGCGTCTACCTTGAACTCGCGCATCAGGCGGTCGATGATGATTTCCAGATGCAGCTCGCCCATGCCGGCGATGATGGTCTGCCCTGTCTCCTGATCCGTGTGGACCTTGAACGTCGGATCCTCCTCGGTTAGCCTCTGCAGCCCAATCCCTAGCTTGTCCTGGTCTGCCTTGGTTTTGGGCTCGATGGCGACCGAGATCACAGGTTCGGGAAAGGTGATCGACTCCAGCAGGATGGGATGTGCCTCGTCCGCCAGGGTGTCACCCGTGGTCGTGAACTTGAGGCCGACCGCCGCAGCAATGTCGCCAGTGAAGACCTCGTCCACGTCCTCACGCCTGATCGCGTGCATGCGAAGGATGCGCCCGATGCGCTCCTTGCGCCCGTTGGATGCATTGAGGACGCCCGAGCCGGCCTTCAACCGGCCCGAGTAGACCCGGAAGAACGTCAGCTTGCCCACCCCCTGCGGGTCCATTTGGATTTTGAAGGCGAGCGCGGAAAAGGGCTCGTCGTCCTCGTGCTCACGGATGACCAACGCACCCGTCTTGGGATCAGTGCCTTCCACGGCTGGAACGTCGGCCGGCGACGGCAGGTATTCCACGACCGCGTCGAGGATCGGCTGCACACCCCGGTTGCGCAGCGCAGCTCCGCACAGAACCGGCACGAGCACTCCAGCAACCGTCCCCTTGCGGAGAGCGGCGTTGATCTGAGCCTCACTGGGCTCCTTCTCGTCGAGGTACATGTGCATGATCGCGTCGTCGAAATCGGCTACCGCCTCGATCAGGTCGTGGCGGTGCTGCTTGATCAGCTCGCCCATTCCAGCCGGAATGTCCAACGACTCTGTGTTGGTCGTTCCGAGGTCGTCGGTGTACACGATGGCTTGCTTCGTGACCAGGTCCACGTAGCCGATAAAGTCGTCCTCGGAGCCGATGGGCAGCTGGATGGGCACGGCCCGGGCGCCCAGGCGGGTGCGGATTGAGTTCAGCGAGCCGTAAAAGTCGGCTCCGATGCGGTCCATCTTGTTGATGAAGGCGATCCTAGGCACTCCATAGCGGTCGGCCTGGCGCCAGACCGTCTCCGACTGCGGCTCAACCCCGGCGACGGCGTCGAAAACAGCGACCGCGCCGTCGAGCACCCGGAGGCTGCGCTCGACCTCGACCGTGAAGTCCACGTGCCCGGGTGTGTCTATGATGTTGATCGAGTGGTCGCGCCACATGGCGGTCGTCGCCGCTGAGGTGATCGTGATCCCGCGCTCCTTCTCCTGGATCATCCAGTCCATGGTGGAGGCGCCCTCGTGGACCTCGCCCATCTTGTGGATGCGCCCAGCGTAGAAAAGGATCCGCTCGGTCGTCGTCGTCTTGCCCGCGTCGATATGCGCCATGATCCCGATGTTTCGGACCTTGTCGATCGCGACTGGACGTTCCTGCATCTTCAGTGCCACGCTCATCTCTCTATCTAGTACCGGAAATGGGAGAAAGCCTTGTTGCTTTCCGCCATCCGGTGGGTTTCCTCTTTCCGCTTGACCGCCCCGCCTGTGTTCTGGGACGCGTCAAGGAGCTCGAATGCGAGCTTCTCGGACATGCTCTTCCCGCCACGCTGCCGGGCGAAACGAACGATCCAGCGGCGGGCCAACGCCAGGCGGCGCTCCGGCCGGATCTCAACCGGCACCTGGTAAGTCGCGCCACCGACCCGCCGGGGCTTGACCTCCAGAAGTGGGGTGACGTTGCGAAGAGCCAGGTCGAACACCTCGAGCGGCTCTTTCTTGGCCTGCTTGCCGGCGCGGCTTAGGGCGTCGTAGACGACCTTCTCCGCGGTCGAACGCTTGCCCTTGCTCATGACCACGTTCACGAACTTGGCGATCGCCTCCGACTGGTAAACCGGGTCGGGCGCGATGACACGCTTGACTGGACGGCTGCGACGAGGCATCAGGCCGCCGCCTTGCTCTTTTCGCGCTTGGCTCCGTACTTGGAGCGCGCCTTCTTTCGGTTCTTGGTGCCGGCGGTGTCCAGGGTGCCGCGGATGATGTGGTAGCGGACTCCCGGGAGATCTTTGACTTTGCCGCCGCGGATGAGGACCACCGAGTGCTCTTGCAGGTTGTGGCCGATGCCAGGGATGTAGGCGGTCACCTCGATGCCGGTGGTCAGCCGGACACGAGCCACCTTGCGGAGGGCCGAGTTCGGCTTTTTGGGCGTCTGGGTATAGACGCGCACGCAGACTCCCCGCCTCTGCGGTGAGCCCTTGAGGGCGGGCGCCTTAGACTTCGCTCTGGCCGCCCTGCGCCTAGTGCGGACCAGCTGCTGGATTGTGGGCAAGCGTTTCTCCGAATGACGGCTCAAATCCCATGCGGCATTAGCCGATTGGGCGACAAACGATGAGTATACCCAAAAAGAGGCGGACCCAATTGACCGCCCAGCAGCCCCAATACTTCGACCCGGCGCCGGTCGTCGCATCGAAGCCGCGCACCGTCCATCTTCACGTGGGCGAACTCGCCCTCAAGCTGCAGGCGGACCGCGGCGTGTTCGGTTCCCGGGGCATCGACCTTGGGACCTTGGTTCTTCTCCGGGAAGCGCCGCCACCGCCACCCCAGGGAGACATCCTGGACCTCGGCGCCGGCTACGGGCCGATCGCGATCGCCCTCGCCCGCCAGGCGCCTGACGCGCGGATCTGGGCGGTGGACGTCAACCAAAGGGCGCTCGAGCTGACGAGGACGAACGCCGCCGGGGCCGCGGTCGGCAACGTCACGGCATGCTCGCCTGACGAAGTCCCGGGCGACGTGCGGTTCGAGGCCATCTACTCGAATCCGCCCGTCCGGGTCGGCAAGGCTGCGCTTCACGAACTCTTGCTGTCATGGCTCGGACGCTTAAGGCCGGGCGGCCGAGCCTACCTCGTCGTGCAGCGAAACCTGGGAGCGGATTCGCTGGCGTCGTGGCTCGGTGCACAGGGCTACGAGGTCCAGCGGCTCAAGTCGAAGAAGGGATACCGGGTCCTCCAGGTGGCGCCAGCCTCTTAACAGGCTGGGTTGACCTCCCTAACTTCGGCCTCTAAGTTGGCGGAAGGAGTGCCGGTTGGGGGAGGGGCCGGCCCGGAGGAAGGGAGGGCCCGAAGGCCGCTCTGCGGCCCCCGCCCGCCCGGAAACACAATCCCGAGGCTACGCCTCTCCCGCGAAGTGACAGGCCGCCATTTGATCCCGCTGCCCGTGCGGCTCCAGCGGCGGCTCCTGCTCGGAACAAATCCCCGGCGCGCGCGCGATCGGGCACCGCGGGTGGAACCGGCAACCTGACGGTGGATTGACCGGCGACGGGATCTCTCCTTTCAGGAGGATCGGCGCCCGCTCCCGCTCCACGGTCGGATCGGGAACCGGGATCGAGCTCAGCAACGCCTTCGTGTAGGGGTGCTGATTGTGGTCGTAGATGTCGTTCCGGCCGGCCGTCTCCACGATCTTGCCCAGGTACATCACCGCGATCCGGTCGGACAGGTGCCGCACCACCGCCAGGTCGTGCGCGATGAACAGGTAGGTGAGGTTGAACTCGCGCTGCAGGTCCTGCAGCAGGTTGATGATCTGGGCCGCAATCGATACGTCGAGCGCCGAGACCGCCTCGTCGCACACGATGAAGGACGGGTTGACCGCCAGCGCCCTCGCGATGCCGATGCGCTGCCGCTGGCCGCCGGAGAACTCGTGCGGGTAGCGATTGGTGAAGTTCGGATTGAGACCGACCAACCGCAGCAGGTCCTGGACCCGCTTCTGGCGCTCCTTGCCCGAACCGATGTTGAAGTTGTCCAGCGGCTCCTGGATGATGTCGCCCACGGTCATCCGGGGGTCGAGCGAGGCGAATGGATCCTGGAAGATCATCTGCATCTTGCGCCGCATGCGCCGCAGCTTCCGGCCCCGCATGGCGGTGATCTCCTGGCCTTCGAAGATGATCTTGCCCCTGGTCACCGGCAGCAGGGCGGTGATGAGACGCGCGAGCGTCGACTTTCCGCACCCTGATTCGCCGACCAACCCAAGCGCCTCGCCGCGACGGATTTCCAGGTCGACGCCGTCGACCGCCCGCACGGCAAGGCCGCCGAAGCCGGCGATCGGAAAGTGCTTGTAGACGTCCTGCACCTGCAGGATGATTGGGTCCGCCTTGACCGCTGCGGGCGGTTCCTTTTCAGCCGTCTGCATCAAGTCCCCCGCATCAGCTGCCGGCCTTGCCGCCGACATCGCCCACGGGCGCTTTCAGCTTCTGAACGGCCTCGACCGAGAGGGCGCTTGACTTGGCCGCAGCGACATCCGCTTCGCTGGCGTTTCGCATCAGGACCCAGCAGCGCGCCACCTGGTCGACGTCGACCTCCGCCAGCGGTGGCTCTTCGACCTTGCAGCGATCGATGACGAAAGGACAGCGCGGGTGGAACTTGCATCCGGGCGGCGCGTTCGAGAGGTCCGGCGGCAGACCCTTGATGCTGACCAGCCGGTCCTTGCGGGCCTCGTCGACGCGCGGCACCGAGCGGAGCAACGACCAGGTGTAGGGGTGCTGCGGACTCCTGAAGATCTGTTCGACAGGCCCCTCTTCGACCACCCGGCCCGCGTACATGACGACCACGCGCTGGCACAGGCTCGCGACCAACGCCATGTTGTGCGTGATCAGCATCATCGCTGTGCCGAGCTCGCGGTTCAGCTGCTTCATCAGCTGGATGATCTGAGCCTGCACGGTGACGTCGAGGGCGGTGGTCGGTTCGTCCGCGATCAGTAGTGACGGCTCGTTGGACAGGCCCATCGCGATCATGGCGCGCTGGCGCATGCCGCCCGAGAACTGGTGTGGGTAGTCCCTGATTCGCCGTTCCGCGGCGGGGACCCGAACTCGGGTCAGCAGCTCGATGACCCGGCTCTTCGCGAGCTGCGGTGTGAACCGTTTGTGCGCTGTCATCGCCTCTTCGATCTGCGGCCCGATCCTGGTCACCGGGTTGAGTGACGTCATCGGGTCCTGGAAGATCATCGCGACGTCGTTGCCGCGGAAGTCGCGAATCTCCTCGTCGTCCATCTTCATCACGTCGTTGCCGCGGAACAGGATCCGGCCGGACACGATCTTGCCCGGGTCTGGGACCAGCCGGAGGATGGAGAGGGCGGTGATCGTCTTGCCGCAGCCCGACTCGCCAACCACACCGAGCGTCTCCCCCACGTTGATGTGGAGGCTGACCCCGTCGACGGCGCGCACCACACCCCGCGACGTGAAGAACTGTGTGTGCAGGTCTTCGATCTCCAGAAGAGTTGTTGCCACCTAATAGAGAACTTTAAGTGGTCTAGCGGCGCATGCGGGGGTCGAGCGCGTCGCGCAGGCCGTCGCCGATGAACGTGAAAGCGAGCAGCGTGATGCCGATGGCGAGGGCCGGGAACACCACCGACGACGGGTTCGCATAGATCGTCTCGTAGCCGGTGTTTACCATCTGGCCCCAGGTCGGGGTCGGCGGCTGGATGCCGAAGCCGATGAAGCTCAGGAATGCCTCGAGGAAGATGGCGTTGGGGATGCCAAAGGTCAGCGTCACGATGATCGGCCCGAGCGAGTTCGGCAGCAGGTGCTTGAGGATGAGCTTGAGCGGCGGCGAGCCGGAGGACCGCGCCGCCTCGATGAACTCCTTCTCCTTGATCGAGAGCACCTGACCGCGGACCAGCCTGGCCAGGCCGACCCAGTTCACGAGAGCGATGGCGCCAAAGATCATCAGCACCTGCAGCACGATCGAGCCGCTCGTGAACTGCTGGAACACCGACACCACGACCAGCACGAACAGCAGGTCGGGGAACGCGTACCAGATGTCCGTGAAGCGCATCAGGATGTTGTCGATCCGGCCGCCGAAGTACCCGGCCGCCAGCCCGATGGCGAGCCCGATCGGCAGGATGATCAGCTGCACGAGGATGCCGACTGAAAGCGAGACCCGGCTACCGAAGATGAGCCGGCTTAGGGTGTCGCGTCCGAGCTCATCGGAGCCGAGCGGGTGGCCGTTCTGGCCCGGTCCGACCTCGATGAAGGCCACGTCCTGCTTCAGGGGATCATGGATGATGCCGAAGTGGACCAGCAGCGGTCCCGAGAAGGCGCCCACGACCAGGATCATCACTATCGCCGCGCCCACGAGCGCCAGCCGGTTGCGCCGGAACCGCTGCCAGGCATCCTGCCACAGGCCGATCTGTTGTTCGGGAACCTCCCAGTCGACCTGCTGGACGGCTGCGGCAGGCAGTGCCATCAGGTGAGCCTCACTCGAGGATCGATGAATACGTATAAGACGTCCACCACCAGGTTCGCGACTGCGATCACGATCGAGAAAAGGATGGTCGTTCCTAGGATCATCGGGTAGTCATAGGACGCGACTGCGACCACAAATGCGCGGCCGATGCCCGGGATGTTGAACACCGTCTCGACCACCACCGAACCTGTGACGAGGAATGCGAACAGCGGTCCGAGGATCGTGACGACCGGGATGAGCGAGTTCTTGAGCACGTGCTTGATGACTACGATGCGCTCCGGCAGCCCCTTCGCCCAGGCGGTCCGCACGTAGTCCTGCCGGATCGTGTCCAGCGTGCTGGCACGGGTGAGCCGAGCCGTGTAGGCGATCGACAGGAGAGAAAGCGTGATCACCGGCATGATCAAGTGGTCGTCTAGCTTGAAGTCGGATGACGGCAGATAGAAGTTGCCTCCGGTCCATTTGTACAGGAGCACCGAGAACACAACCACCATGAGCGAGCCGACCACGAAGTTCGGGAACGACGCCGCGAGAGTGGCGAAGCCCATCGTGATGTAGTCGATGCGGGTGTTCTGACGCAGGGCGGCCAGCACGCCGAGGCCGACGCCGACCGGGACGATCAGCAGAAAAGCAAGCCCGCCGAGCGTGGCCGTATAGGGCCAGCTCGCCAGCAGCAGGCTGTTCACGGTTTTGTTCTGGTACTGGTATGAGAGCCCGAAGTCCAGGTGGATGACGCTGTTCAGGTAGAGCAGGAACTGGTTCCAGAGCGGTTTATTGAGGCCGTACCTGGCGTTCAGGTTGTCGACCACCGCCGTGGAAAGCTGGCGTCCGCCGTTGCGGTCCCACGGGCTGCCGGGCGCCAGGTGCATGAGGGTGAACGTGATGACGATGACGAAAAAGACGATGGGGATCATCCAGAGGATGCGGCGGATGATGAAGATCGTGAGGCTGCCGGCCCTGCTGTCTGTCAGGGCTGACAAACGGGCCGGAAACAGGGCGCCCCGTTTGGGGCGCCCTGCGATTACTGCCAAATCAAACGGGCTCCTAGTGCGCGGTGATGTAGGCCGTGTTGTAGTAGTTGTCGCCGGGGAGGTTCTGGTCGTCGAACGCCGTGTGAGTGTAGCTCACGTAAGGCGCAACCAGGTCGTATTCGTACTGCTGGTAGATGAAGCCGACCGCGGCTTGGTCGATCAGCAACTTCTGAGCGGCCAGGTAGTCGGTGTTGCGCTGGGTCTGGTTCAGCTCGGTGTCCGCCTTCTTAACGAGAGCGTCGTAGCCGCTGAGCGTCGGGCAGCCCCAGTTGAGGCTGTGGCAAGACCCGCTAGTGAAGATGTCGAACCAGTCTTGCTGGTCGGGGTAGTCGGCGCCCCATCCGTCAGGGCCGTAAATGTCGAACTGGCCCTTGCGAATGCGGCTCGTGACGGTTTTGCTGTCGATGACGTCCAGCTGCAAGTTCAACCCGAGGTTGGTGTTCCACTGGTCGATGATGAACTGGTTGATCGTCTTGCTGCCCGTCGAGTTGCGGGTGAGCAGCTTGAACTGGTTCAGCGTGGCAGCCGTGACGCCGGCCTTGGTGAGCAGCGCCTTGGCGGCGGTCGGGTCGAAGCTCTGCGCGTTGTCAGAGGTGTCGGCGCCCGCCATTCCCTGCGGAATGAACGACTGGTAAGCCTTGTCCGTGTCGTGAAGAACGTCCACGGTGAGTTTGTTACGGTCGATCGACTTGGCGAATGCCATGCGAACGTCCGCGTTGTCGAAGGGTGCCTTCGTGGTGTTGTAGGTCATCCAGAAGGTGGTAAGCGTCGGGAACAGGTGAGCCTGCTTGCTCAGTGTGGGGTCGCCGCGGACAACGGTCACGTCGGCCACCGGAACTCCGATGATGTCCAGCGCGCCGGTCTGGTACTTGGAGAAGGCGGTGTTTCCGTCGGCGATGAAGTAGTAGATGACCTGCTGCAGCTTGGGTGCGCCGCCCCAGTAGTTGTTGTTGGGGACTAGCGTGACGTGGTCCTTGGACACGATCTCCGAGATTTTGAACGGACCGTTGCCGATGATGGTGTTGGCGTTGTTGGCCCAAGCCTCAGGCTTGGTGGTGTCGGTCGAGGCGAACGACCCACCGGCCGCGCTCTCGACGACATCCTTGCGAATCGGCGCCGCAACCCACAGGGTCACCACCCACTTGAAGAAGGCGGCGGGGTGCTGGAGCTTGATCACGAACGTGTTGGCGTCAGGCGCGCTGAGGCCGAGCCCCGCGATGTAGCTGTCAATCGCGCTTGCGCTCGTGACGTCGACGCTGCCGTAGCCTTGCGCGCCGGCGATCGTCCCGTCGAAGAACGGGTCGACGTAGCCGGCGGCGAGTGCCGGGTTGAGCAGGTGCTGGTAACCGTAGACCCAGTCACTTGCAGTCACTGGCTTGCCGTCGCTCCACTTCGCATTCGGCTGCAGGTGGAACGTATAGGTCAGGCCGTCTGACGATACGTCGTAGCTCTTAGCAGCGGCAGGCTGCACGTCGCTGAGGTCGGGCTTCGACTTCAAGAGAGCCTCGAATACCAGGCGACCGACGCCAGCCTCATACGTGTAGGTCTGCTGAGTCGGGTCGTAGCTGTTGGGCTCGACGCCGCTGTTGGCACGAAGGATCTGCTGGGCAGCCGGCGCAAGGTTCAAGCTGGTGGTTGTGCTGGAGCCGCCACACGCGGCGACCACGAACAATCCCACGCTCGCGAGCGCTACCGCCCGGATGCGGGTACCTAGTTGCATACGCGTCTTACCTCTCAGTTCTGATCCTGCAGCCTTCTTCCCGGCAACCGTCCGGGGCGAGAGTGCGCCGGCAGCAGGTCTTACTCACGGCCGCTTCGGCCAAGATGAAATTCTGTTGCGCTTCCCCGCGCAGTGTCAAGCAGCATACCGGGGCGCTGACCCGAACGACTGTTCGAGATTCGCTCTCAGTGGGGGGCGATCGAGATCCCAGCCGGATCCAGCGCGCCCGGCCATTCGTCCACCGGCGACGTGCTGACGCCCCGCACGTACGGGCGCACGAGGTGCCAGCTCACCGGCTGCGCCAGAAAGGCCACCGGCGCGTCACCCACCAGCATCTGCTGAGCCTGCTGATATTCCTGGTCGCGTCGGTCGGGTTGGGTGTCGGTCCTCGCGACGCGCACGAAGTTGTCGTACTGCTGGTTTTGATAGAAGGCGACGTTGTTCGAACTGGTCGTCAGGAAGACGTCGTACCAATCCGCAGGGTCGGGATAGTCCGCGCTCCAGCCCATCGGGCCGGCGAGCTGGAAGTCCCCGCTGCCGAGATTCGAGGCCAGCGTGTTGGTGTCCAGAGCCTGCAACGTGATGTCGAGACCGAGGTTGGCCTTCAGCTGATCGTGGATGAAGTTGGCCGTTGCCTTGCCGAAGTCCGACGACTGGTCGTAGGAGAACTTCAACGTCGCGAGCTGCGCCGCGGACAGGCCTGAGGCCGCCAGGGACGCTCGCGCTTGCGCGACGTCGAACTTCTGGGGGGAAAGGTTCGACGCATAACCGTGCATGCCCTTCGGAATGAAGGTTTCGGCTGGCATGCCCTGGCCCTGGAAGAGCTGGGTCACGAACGCATCGCGGTCGATGGCCTGGGAGATCGCAAGCCGGAGCTTCGTGTTGTTGGTCGGTGTGACGTTGAGGCGAAAGGTGAGCCAGAACACGGTGAGGTCGGGCGTCTTGACCAGGCTCTGCTTGAGGCTCGAGTCGCCGGCGACGGCCGCCGCTTGCGCGGGCTGCACCGAGATCTCATCTAGCGAGCCGGCCTTGTACTTCGCCAAGGCGGCAGCGCCATCGTTCACCACCTCGAAGTCGATCGAGGTCAGGGTTGGCTTGGCGCCCCAATAGTGCGGGTTCGGCACGACGGTGATGTGGTCGTTGGGAACCATCTCGCTGACCTTGAAGGGGCCATTCGTGATCAGCGTTTCGGGGCTGGCCGACCACTTGTCGCCACTTTTCTTGACGATGTCCTGCCGGACCGGCGCAGCCGCGGGCATCGCCGCAAGCCAGATGAATGCGGGGTAGGGCTGGGAAAGCGTGACCTGGAACGTGTGGTCGTCGATCGCCTTCAACCCGAGCGTGGCCAGCGCCGCGTCGATGTTGGCGGCATCGCGTTGGGGGTCCATGACGGAGACCTTGTCGCCGTTGAGGATGGTATTGGAGAAGAACGGTCCCTCTGGCGAAGCAAGGCGGGGATCGATCAGGCGCTGCCACGCGTAAACGAAGTCCTGCGCATTGACTGGAGTGCCATCGGAATACTCGGCATTGGTCCTGAGGTGAAAGACGAAGACGCTGCCGCCGTTCGCAACGTCATAGCTCTGTGCGGCCGCGGGCAGCACTCCGCTCAAATCCGCGGCCGGCTTGAGCAGCGGCTCGGAGATGGCGCGCAGAACGGCCGTCTCATATGGATATTGCGTCTGGCCCGGGTCGAGCGAGCCCGGCTGGTCTTCGAGCAGCAGCCGGAGCGTCTGGTCCTTCGCGAGCTTCGGCCCCTGCGTGAGCGCGTTGGAATTGCACGCCGAAAGGCACGCGCCGACGAGGATCGCCAGCGCGACGGCGCGAAGCAGCCTGGAGCTTGGGATCACATTTCCATCATAAGTTGCCAAACCGCGTGGCCGCCCCCCGCATCGCACGCAGGCCCGGCTCCGCCGGGCCGTCCGCCAAGCATTCCTGTCGCCTACCTGGCGCGGCGTGGAGAAACTCTTGACAAGTCCCAACCAGCAGGAAAGAGAGCCATGAGAGGGAACCTAGGTTCCCTCTCATAAACCGAAAGGGCCACCCGTGGCGGGCGACCCTTTGTGCACGTGCCGAAGAATGTAACCCAAACGGGGCCGCTTTGGCCGGTAATCGCGTCTCCGGTAGGCCCGGCTTCGCCGGGCGGTCTATCCAGCGTGAACCACCGGCTCAACGCGTGGCATGGAGTAACTATTCAGTTAATCCAAACAGCGGGAAAGAGAGCAGCCGCGCGAAGCGCGGCGATGCGATCAGTAAGTCCGATCCTCATCGCCGCTTGCGCGCAGAGGGAACCGGCAGGTTCCCTCTCATACCGTCTACACCGAAAGTGTTTCGAGGTCGATCGGCTCCTCCTCGAGGATCCTTGCGGCCTGCTCGCGTTGCTTCTTGTAGTAGTCCAGCCCGGTCCCAGCTGGGATGAGCTTGCCGATGATTACGTTCTCCTTCAGTCCGCGCAGGCGGTCCACCTTGCCTGAGATCGCGGCCTCGGTCAGGACGCGCGTGGTCTCCTGGAAGGAAGCGGCAGACAGCCATGAGGTCGTGTTCAGCGCCGCCTTGATGAGGCCGAGCAGCACGGTCTGCGCGGTGGCGGGCTCGCCGCCCTCCGCCAGTCCCTTCGCGTTGGCTTCCTCGTACTCCCACTGCGAGACGATCTCGCCAGGCAGCAGGCCTGTGTCGCCGGCGGAGTCGATGCGGACCTTCCGCATCATCTGCCGCACGATCACCTCGATGTGCTTGTCGTTGATGTCCACACCCTGGCTGCGGTATACCTTTTGGACCTCGTCGACCAGGAAAGTCTGGACCGCCTCCTTGCCCAGGATGTGCAGCAGCTCCTGCGGTGAGATCGACCCCTCGGTGATCTGCTGTCCCGCCTTGACCACCACCTTCTGCCCATCCCGGCGGTCGAGCTCCGGCCGGATGCGCACCTGGTGCGGGATCGCATACTCGCGCACCTCCTCGTCGAGGGTGCGCACGGTCACCTCTTTGGCCGAGACGGTCGCCTTGCCGGCGTGCCGCGTCCGAACGCCGTTGCCCTTTGCGTCGCGGGCCAGCTCCTGGCCCTCCATGACCTCATCCTTGCTCTTGACGAGCGCCTGCATCTTGGGGTCGATCGGGTAGGAGACCTCGAACTCCTCCCTGGAGATCACGCGCACCTTGCGCGAGCCCTCCTGACGGATGATCTCGAGCTCCCCGTCGATCTCGGAGATGATGGCTTTGCCCTTGGGGATGCGAGCCTCGAACAGCTCCTCCACTCGGGGCAGTCCCTGGGTGATGTCCACTCCGGCGACACCGCCGGTGTGGAACGTGCGCATGGTCAGCTGAGTACCCGGCTCGCCGATGGATTGCGCGGCGATGACACCCACCGCCTCGCCGATCTCCACCACCTTGCCCGTGGCGAGGTTGCGGCCGTAACAGGTGCGGCAGACACCCTCGCGCGCCTCGCACACGAGAACTGAACGCATCTTGACCGCCACGCCCGCCGCGATGATCTCGCGCGCCTGATCATCACTGATCGACGCGCCTGTCTGGACGAGGACCTTGCCGTCGACGGTGATGTCTTCGGCCGCGACGCGCCCTGCGATCTTCTCGAAGATCGGGTCGATCTTCGCCCTCTCGGGGGTGATGTCCCGGACCCAGATGCCGTTGGTCGTGCCGCAGTCCTCCTCCCGCACGATCACGTCCTGAGCGACGTCGACCAGACGGCGCGTCAGGTAGCCGGAGTCGGCGGTGCGGAGCGCGGTGTCGGCGAGTCCCTTCCTCGTGCCGTGAGTAGAGATGAAGTACTCGAGCACGGTGAGGCCCTCGGTGAAGTTGGCCATGATCGGCAGGTCGATGATCCGGCCGGTCGGGTCGGCCATCAGGCCTCGCATCCCGGCCAGCTGGCGGATCTGCTGGATGTTTCCGCGGGCGCCCGAGCCCATCATCATCCAGATCGGGCTGAACTTGTCGAAGGCGTGCTCGGTAGCGTTACCCACCTCTTCGTAGGCCTTCTGCCAGAGCTCGATCACCTTGCGATAGCGCTCGTCGTCGGTCATGACACCGCGGCGGTACATGCGCTCGACGTCGGCGACCTCCTTCTCGGTCTCGCGGATGATCCGCCACTTTGATTCCGGGTGCGGGATGTCCATCGCGGAGACGGTGATCCCCGCCTGGGTGGCATAGCGGAATCCGAGCCGCTTGATGTCATTGACCACGATCGCGGTGGTGTCGCTGCCGTACAGGCGGTACAGCTCGGCCACCAGGGTGCGCAACAGCTTGCGGTCGTAGTGCGCGTTCTGGAAGGGAAGCGGCTGCATGGTGGCTTCCATCGGCGCCTTGCCGACGGGTAGCGACTGGTTGAACACGACACGCCCGGGCGTCGTGACGACCAGTGTGTCTCCGATCCGGACTCGGATCCACTCCTGCAGCTTGACGACCTTGGCCTCAAGCGCCAGCACGACCTCGTTCTGCGAGGTGAAGGCGTGGAGCTTGGAGAGCTGGCCCTCGACAGGCTTGTCGCCGCGCGCCGCGGTGAGCCAGTAGCAGCCCAGGACCACGTCCTGAGTCGGCGCAACCACCGGGTGGCCGTCCGCCGCGGACAGGATGTTCTGCGATGACATCATGAGGTTCTTCGCTTCGGCGATGGCGCCACTGAAGAGGGGCACGTGCACGGCCATCTGGTCGCCGTCGAAGTCGGCGTTGAAAGCGGCGCACACCAGCGGGTGGATCTGGATCGCCGAGCCTTCGACCAGCACCGGCATGAACGCCTGGATGCCCAGGCGGTGAAGGGTCGGGGCGCGGTTGAGCAGCACCGGGTGGTCCCGGATGACCTCGTCCAGGACGTCCCAGACCTCCGTCCGGCTCCGCTCGACCATTCGCTTGGCCGACTTGATGTTGGTCGTGAAGCCCTTGTTGACGAGCTCGCGCATGACGAACGGCTTGAAGAGCTCGAGCGCCATCTTCTTGGGCAGGCCGCACTCGTGAAGCTTCAGCTCGGGCCCGACCACGATCACGGAACGGCCGGAGTAGTCCACGCGCTTGCCGAGCAGGTTCTGGCGGAACCGGCCCTGCTTGCCCTTCAGCATGTCGGAGAGCGACTTGAGCTTGCGGTTGCCGGTGCCGGTGATGGCACGGCCGCGGCGGCCGTTGTCGATCAAGGCGTCGACCGCCTCCTGGAGCATCCGCTTCTCGTTGCGCACGATGATCTCGGGCGCGCCGAGCTCGAGCAGCCTCTTCAGGCGGTTGTTGCGGTTGATCACGCGTCGATACAGGTCGTTAAGGTCGGAGGTGGCGAAGCGGCCTCCGTCCAGCTGCACCATGGGGCGCAGCTCTGGCGGAATGACCGGGAGCACCTCGAGCACCATCCACGTCGGACTGGCGTTCGACTTGCGGAAGTCCTCGACGACCTTCAGGCGCTTGATCGCCTTCTGCTTGCGCTGGCCGCTCGAAGACTTCGACTCCTCACGGAGCCGGTACATCTCCGACTGCAGCTCGATGCGCGAGAGGAGCTCGCGGACCGCCTCGGCGCCGATGCCGGCACGGAAGCAGCGCCCGAAGCGCTCCTGGAAGTCGCGGAACTGTGTGTCGGTGAGGATCTGCTTGGGGTGCAGCGCCTCGAGGTCGGTGCGCGTCGCCTCGATCTCCTGCTGCAGCGCCTCGAGCTCGCCCTGGATGCCCTCGCGCTGCGTCTTCGTGGCGGCTTCGATCTGCGCCTCGAGCGCCTTGCGGTCGGCGTCGAGCGTTTCCTTGGCACGCTTCTGCGCGGCTTTGGTGTTGGCCTCCAGCTTCTCGACCTTCTCCTGGACCTTGGCGAGCACGGCGCGCGACATCTCGCGCGACATGAGGTCGCCCTTCTCGATCACGACTTCCTCGTCGCCGTCCAGGCCAACCGAGAGTGTCCGGCGCGACTTGGTGCCGATGCCGGCCTTGATCGCCTCCGTCGCCTTCTTGCCCTGGGTGGTCAGCTCGTCGACCGACCCCTGCAGCTCCTCCTCGAGGCGTGCGACTTCGACCTCGACCTCGCCCTTGAGCTTCTTCGACTTGCCCTCGTTCTCGGCGCGGAGCTCTTTGGACTTCGCTTCGATGTCGCCACGCAGCCGTATCGCGCGCTCGTCCTTATCCATGTTGAGGACGGCGAGCATGTCCTTGCGGGCCTCTTCGTGGACGTCGGTGACGATGTAGTTGGCGAAGTAGAGGATCTTCTCGAGGTTGCGCGGCGACATGTCGAGCAGCAGGCCCATGCGGCTCGGGATGCCCTTGAAGTACCAGACGTGGCTGACCGGCGACGCCAGCTTGATGTGGCCCATGCGCTCGCGGCGCACCTTGGAGCGGGTCACCTCGACGCCGCACTTGTCGCAGATGATGCCCTTGTAGCGGTACCGCTTGTACTTTCCGCAGTGGCATTCCCAGTCCCGTGTCGGACCGAAGATGCGCTCGCAGAAAAGCCCGTCACGCTCCGGGCGGAGCGTGCGGTAGTTGATCGTCTCGGGCTTGGTGACTTCGCCGTGCGACCAAGACATGATCGTGTCGGGCGACGCCAGCGAAAGCTTTAGTGCATCGAAGTTTTCTAGCTTCAGCAAGTCTTCCTCTTCTCTCCTACTCTGCCGACCCTCGCGAAATCTGCGATTTCGCGAGGACTCCGGCTTGTTTGAATGTGACTCTGCCGAACTTCATTCGGCAGAGTCTTCCCCGAGCTCTTCGCGCTCGAGGCTGATGCCGAGGTCCAGCGGGATCTCGGGGATGTCCTCTTCGCTTAAGACGATCTGGCGCTCGTCCTCGCTCAGGATCTCGACCCCGAGCGCGAGCCCTTCCAGCTCCTTGACCAGCACGCGGAACGATTCCGGAATGCCGGCTTCGAGCGTGTTGTCGCCCTTGACGATCGCCTCGTAGGCCTTGACGCGGCCGACGATGTCGTCGGACTTGACGGTGAGGATCTCCTGCAGGACGTGCGCGGCGCCGTAAGCCTCGAGCGCCCACACCTCCATCTCACCGAAGCGCTGGCCGCCGAACTGAGCCTTGCCTCCCAGCGGTTGCTGGGTGACCAGGCTGTACGGACCGGTCGACCGGGCGTGGATCTTGTCCTCGACCAGGTGGGCGAGCTTGAGCATGTAGATCATGCCCACCGTCACCGGCTCGTCGAACTCTTCACCGGTGCGGCCGTCGCGCAGCCGGACCTTTCCGTCTTCCGGCAGGCCCGCTCGCTTGAGCTCGGCCACGATGGTCGCCATCGGCGCGCCGTCGAATACCGGCGTCGCGATCTTGATGCCAAGCGTGTGGGCGACCCACCCGAGGTGGGTTTCCAGGACCTGGCCCAGGTTCATCCGGCTCGGCACGCCGAGCGGGTTGAGCACGATGTCGACTGGGGTGCCGTCGGGCAGATAAGGCATGTCCTCGGACGGCATGATCCGGCTGACCACGCCCTTGTTTCCGTGGCGCCCGGCCATCTTGTCGCCCGCCGAGATCTTTCGCTTCTGTGCGATGTAGACCCGGACCATCTCGTTGATGCCTGGGCCCAGCTCATCCTTGTTGTCGCGGGAGAACACCTTGACGTCGACCACGATGCCGCGCTCGCCGTGCGGCACGCGCAGGCTCGAGTCACGCACCTCGCGCGCCTTCTCTCCGAAGATGGCGCGGAGCAACCGCTCCTCAGCCGAGAGCTCGGTCTCGCCTTTGGGAGTGATCTTGCCCACCAGGATGTCGCCCTGCTGGACCTCGGCGCCGATGTAGACGATGCCGCGCTCGTCGAGGTTGCGCAGCGCGTCGTCGGCGACGTTCGGAATGTCACGGGTGATCTCCTCGGGACCGAGCTTGGTCTCGCGGGCCTCTGACTCGTACTCCTCGATGTGGATCGAGGTGTACATGTCTTCCTTGACCACCCGCTCCGAGAGAAGGATCGCGTCCTCGAAGTTGTAGCCCTCCCAGGGCATGAACGCGACCAGCACGTTGCGGCCGAGCGCCATCTCGCCGTCGTCGATCGCAGGGCCGTCAGCGAGCACGTCGCCTTGGCTGACGTGCTGGCCCGCCTTGACCTTGACGCGGTGGTTCAGGCATGTGCCCTGGTTGGAGCGCGCGAACTTCTGGAGAGGGTAGTGCCGGTCGGCGCCCCCTCCATCCGGCTTGACCACGATCTCGAAGACCGGGGTTGCGTGAACCGTCTTCAGGTCTTTCGGGTTTGCAACGTCGATCACCGTGCCGGCGACGTCGGCGACGATCATCTCGCCTGAGTCCTTCGCGGCGTAGTACTCGACGCCTGTCCCGACCAGCGGCGCGTCGGTGACCAGCAGGGGCACCGCCTGGCGCTGCATGTTGGCGCCCATCAGGGCACGGCCGGCGTCGTCGTGCTCGAGGAACGGGATCATGGCCGTGGCCACCGAGACGATCTGCTTCGGCGATACGTCCATGTACTGGATGTTGGCCACGTCTTCGATCTTGAAGTCGCCGCGGGCACGCGCCGGGACGCGCGCCTCCACGAACGCGCCCTCAGGCGTCAGGGCGGCATTGGCCTGGGCGATACCGAACATGTCCTCCTCGTCGGCGGACAGGTACTCGACCTCGGACGACACCCACGGGACGATGTCCACGCCCGGCACGTGGGCCTTGAGCAGCTTCTGCACAGACTTCGCGTCGAGGACCTCCTGCGAAGGAAGCACCTCGTGCCCCTTCGGGTCGAGCGCCGGCTTCCGCAGGATGCGGCCGACAAGCTTGTCGGCCACGGCCTCGCTCAAAGACACGCGGTTGTACACGCGGCGGAAAGGGGTCTCGACGAAGCCGAACTCGTTGACCTTCGCGTAGGTCGCGAGGTTGCCGATGAGTCCGATGTTCGGACCTTCCGGCGTCTCGATCGGGCAGATGCGCCCGTAATGGCTGTGGTGAACGTCACGCACATCGAACCCGGCGCGCTCGCGGGAAAGGCCGCCTGGACCGAGCGCCGACAGGCGGCGCTTGTGGGTCAATTCGGATAGCGGGTTGTGCTGGTCCATGAACTGCGACAGCTGGCTGGAGCCGAAGAACTCCTTGATCGCGGCAACCACCGGGCGCGCGTTGATCAGCGATGCCGAGGTGACCGTGTGCGGGTCACTGATCGTCATGCGCTCCTTGATGATCCGCTCCATGCGGATCAGGCCCATGCGGAACTGGTTCTGCAGCAGCTCGCCAACGGCCCGCACGCGGCGGTTGCCGAGGTGGTCGATGTCATCAGGGATCTGCTTCTCGCGCGGCGCGTTGTTGAGCTCGATCATCTTGCGGAGGAACGCGATGAAGTCGCCCTTCTCCAGGATCCGCAGCTCGCGGCGGCGCACGCGCTCGAGGATGTCCTGCTCATCGCGGCCGAGCCGTTTGTCGACCTTGTACCGGCCGACGCGGCCGAGGTCGAACCGGCGCGGGTTGAAGAACAGGCTCTGCAGAAGGTTGCGCGCATTGTCGACGGACGGGGGGTCGCCCGGCCGGACGCGGCGGTACAGCTCGAGCAGAGCGTCCTCGGTCTTGGTGGTCGTGTCCTTGTCCAGGGTCGACTCCATGTAGCGGTGCTCGGGGTTGTTGTCGACGTCCCCGAACATCTCGAGCATCGCGCGCTTCTGCGCCTCGCGGTCGTTCTCGGTGCCCTTCAGCTGGGGCAGCTCAAGGGCCTTGAGCAGCACGGTCACGGGGACCTTGCGCTTGCGGTCGATCTTGACCGTGACGAGATCCTTCGCCGACGTCTCGATCTCCAGCCACGCACCGCGGTTGGGGATCAGCTTGGCGCCGAACAGCTTGCGGCCCGTGTTCGGGTCCTCGGCGGCGGTGAAGTAGACACCGGGCGAGCGCACGAGCTGCGACACGACGACGCGCTCGGTGCCGTTGACGATGAAGGTCCCTTCGTCGGTCATCATGGCGAAGTCGCCCATGTAGACCTCGGACTCCTTGATCTCCCCCGTCTCCTTGATGGTGAGGCGGGTCTTGATCCGGAGCGGCGCGGCATAGGTCATGTCGCGGTTGCGACACTCTTCAACCGAGAACTTCGGCTGGCCGAACTCGTAGTCGAGAAACTTCAGCTCGAAGTTCTTGCCGGTGTAATCAGTGATCGGGTTGATCTCATCGAAGAGCTCCCGCAGACCCTCGCTCTTGAACCATTTGAAGGATTCGAGCTGCGTTGCTATCAGGTCCTTCAGTTCGACGAGGTTCGGGATACGACCATAGCTAAGACGTGAGGGAGCTCTCATCTCTGAGATCATTCGGTTCTCCTTTAGGGAAAAGGGCGCGCTCAGTTAATGGGCTGAGTGAGCGGCCGGGCGTGCACGAACGGCCAGTATACGACGAAACGACCCCGCGTGGGGAACGTTGCATCTAGGCCAGGCGACCGTTCGCCTGCCCGAAGGTGCGGGCACTATAGCACCGCCCGGGCTGCACCGCCAGCCTGTTTCAGACGCCGGCCTGGAGGGCGCTGAGCGCATCGGCATATCGCGTCTAGTGGGAGGGATGCCGAAGAGCAGGCGCGCTGTGCACCTTGTCCGGCTACAAACTGGGCCAAATTGAAAAGAGCCGGGCCCAAAGGCCCGGCTCTTTGAATCGCGACTCTTACTTCTGCTCGGCTGTCGCCCCCGCTTCCTTCAGCCGCGCGACCGCCTTCTCCGCGTCCGCCTTGCTGACGTTCTCAAGCACCGGCTTCGGAGCAGCATCGACCAGGTCCTTGGCCTCCTTCAGCCCGAGCTGGGTCAGCTCGCGGACCGCCTTGATCACGTTGATCTTGCTGTCGCCGACCGCGGTCAGCGTCACCGTGAACTCGGTCTGCTCCTCTTCCGCCTCAGCGGCCGCGCCCGCCGCCGGCGCCGCCGCCACTGCCGCCACCGCGGATGCAGCCTTGATGCCGAACTCGTCCTCGATGGCCTTCACGGCCTCTACGACATCGAGGATGCTCCAGTCCTTGAGAGCCTCGACGAAGTCCTTCGGGGTGATCTTGGTTGCCATGTCTATGCCGCCTCCTTATTAATACGAGGTCCCCGCGAACTCACGCCGCAGGCTCTGCGTTCGTCGGGCTGAGTTTGGTCTTGTACGCATTCAGCACGCCCATCAACTGCTGAAGCGGTGTCTGCATGATTCCGAGCAGCTGGGCGACTGGTGACTGGAGCGTGCCCATGAGCTGGGCGATCAGCACCTCGCGGGACGGCAGATCAGCCAGCTGCTTGATCTGGTCCGCAGAGAAAACCCTGCCTTCGACGAGCCCGCCGACGACCTCCAGCTTCAGCCGGGTCGCGCGGATGAACTCGTTGATCAGCTTGGACGGCACTCCCAGATCGCCGGAGCCGAAGGCGATCGCCACCGGGCCTTTGATCTCCTCCTGCAAAGCCGGATAGCCGGCTGCTTCCGCGGCGCGCCGGGCCAGCGTGTTCTTGACCACGCGGTACTCGACGTCGCCCCCCCGGAGCTTGCCTCGCAGCTCCTGGATCTGGCTCACCTTGAGCCCGCGGTAGTCGGTGAGCACTGCGACCTTCGCCTTCTTGAGCTTCTCGGTCAGAAGCTCGACCTGCTCGACCTTCTGCTCTCTCCTGGCCTTCGGCAAATGAAAAATCCTCCCTGCCCACATCACACGTCGAGGCAGGAAGGATCAAGCGTCCTTCACTTGAGATGCCTCGGTAGGAAATTAAGCGGGCGAGGGGCCCGCACCTACGGTCTAGGGCAGGCGGCGATTATACCGACCGATCAGGACCGCTTGCGCTTGGCCCGAGGCTTCGACTGGCCTTTCTCCCAATCCTCGCGCAGCACCTCAGTGATGATCTCGTCGACCCACCGCCCGTCGACGAAGCGGTCGGCACGATGGCGACCGACCTCGCGGTAGCCCGCCGCAGCCTGGGCCTTGGCGCTGGCCACGTTCCCGTCGAAATAGGATGACTTGAGCTTGCGCAGCGGAAGCTGCGTGAACGCATAGCGCGCTCGCAGCTGCATGGCTTCGCTGCCGATGCCCTTCCCCCAGACCGACCTGTCCCCGATCAGCGTGCCGGTGGTTCCGAAGCCATTCTTCCAATCGATTTCGCGGATGCCTGTCGTGCCCACGCCACGACCATCGACCTCAACCACCCAGACGATGGAATTGGGATCCTTGGCCGTGCTGCCGATCCACTCCTGCTCCATCTCGATCGACGGAGGATTGCGCAGCCCTAGAAAACGCGTGGTCTCAAGGTCTTCAAACCACGTGACCATCAACCGAGCGTCTTCCGGCGTGGGCGGCCGCAGCCGAACTAGCTTCCCCTGGATCACCGGGCCAAACATCGCGCGAAAGCCTAGCTGCTGGTGTGGAGCTTCGCGGCCTCTTTGACGTCCACCGGCACGGACGGTCCCTGCGTCGCGGTGAGGAAGAACGTCCGCAGGTACTGGCCCTTGGAGGTCGCAGGCTTGTTGCGAATCAGCGCGTCGACCAGCGCGGTCAGGTTCTGGTGCAGCTGGTTCGAGTCGAAGGAAACCTTGCCGATGGGGGCGTGGACGATGCCGAACTTGTCGGTCCGGAACTCCACCTTGCCACCCTTGACCTCACGCACTGCGCGGGCGACGTCGAACGTCACGGTGCCCGACTTGGGGTTCGGCATCAGGCCGCGGGGCCCGAGGATCTTTCCGAGTGGGCCGACCTTCGACATGATGTCGGGCGTCGCGACGGCGGCGTCGAAATCCGTCCAGCCCTCGGCGACCTTCTTGACCAGATCGTCGCCGCCTACGAAATCGGCGCCGGCCTCCTGGGCTTCCTTCGCCTTGTCGGCCGTGGCGAACACCGCGACCCGCACCTTCTTGCCGGTCCCGTTGGGCAGCACGACCGAGCCGCGCACCATCTGCTCTGCATGGCGGGGGTCGACCCCGAGCCGGATGTGGGCCTCGACGGTGGCGTCGAACTTCGAGATCGAGGTCTCCTTGGCAAGCTGGACGGCTGCGGCCGGGTCAAGCCCGCCGTTACCGTTGCTCGCGAGGGCAGCCTCGACCTTCTTCGCGGCCTCGATGTACTTCTTGCCTCTCTTCTTTGGCATTTACGTTACTCGACGACCTCCAGGCCCATCGAACGCGCGGTGCCCTCGATCATCTTCATCGCCGCCTGCGCGTCGTAGGCGTTCAGATCCTTGCGCTTGGTCTCGACGATCGTGCGCATCTGCTGCCTCGTCACGCGACCGACCTTCTCTCGGTTCGGTTTGGCCGACCCCTTTTCGATGCCGGCGGCGCGCTTCAGAAGGTTGACGGCCGGTGGAGTCTTGAGGACGAAAGTGAAGCTGCGGTCCTCGAAGATCGTGATCTCCGCCGGAACGACGTCACCGGCCTGCTGAGCGGTGCGCTCGTTGTAGGCCTTCGTGAACTCCATGATGTTGATACCGTGCGGGCCCAGAGCCGTGCCCACCGGCGGCGCGGGAGTTGCCTTGCCGGCCTGCAGCTCGAGCTTGAGGATCGCTCGGATCTTCTTCTTGCCCATCTGAGTTAGCTCTTTTCTTCCTCTATGGAGTAAATCCGGCCTTCCACTGCAGCTTGGGTTCTCATAGCTAGTGGACCTTCTCGACCTGAAGTAGGTCGAGCTCGACCGGCGTCTCGCGTCCGAACATGTTGACCAGCACTTTCAGCTTGCCCTTCTCCGGGTTGATCTCGTCGACCTTGCCGTGGAAGTCCGTGAACGGTCCATCGACCACGCGCACGGACTCGCCGACCTGGAACTCGACGCGGATCTTGGGCGCTTCCTGCTTCATCTGCTTCTGGATCGCCCGGACCTCTTTTTCCTGAAGCGGAACCGGGCTGTTCGCCGAGCCGACGAAGCTCGTCACCCCCGGGGTGTTGCGGACGACGAACCACGACTCGTTGGACATGACCATGCGGACGAGGATGTAACCGGGGAAGATCCGCTTCTGCACGTGGCGGCGCTTGCCGTCTTTGATCTCGATCTCGTCCTCCATCGGGACGAGGACCTGAAGGATCTTGTCCTGCATGTCCATGGACTCGATCCTCTTTTCGAGGTTCTTCTTGACCTTCTCCTCGTGCCCCGAGTACGCGTGGACCACGTACCACTGGGCTTCCAGTTCAGGCGCAGTGTTCTTTTCTACGGCCACGACTCTAATGGGCTCCGTTGTAGATCACGCGCTTGGCAATCTCACCCAGGAGATAGTCGGTGCCGCCGATAAAGGCCCCGAGCACGATCACGGTGAAGATGACGACCAGCGTGTAGCGGTACAGCTCTCCGCCGGTCGGCCAGACCACCTTGCGAAGCTCCTCGTAGACCTCGCGCAGGAATCTCCCCGGAGCGAACTCTGAGGACGGACGCTCTGCGCGCTTGTCGGCTGTTACCGCCACGGCTTACTTCGTCTCCTTGTGCGCTGTGTGCTTGTGGCACCACTTACAGTACTTGCTCATCTCGATCCGATCCGGATCGTTCTTCTTGTTCTTCACAGTGGTGTAGTTGCGCCGCTTACACACGCCGCAAGCTAGGGTGATGATGTCTTCCATAGTTGGCTCTTTGGTGGGGGCTGAAAAGAAAAAAGCCTAGGTTACCTAGGCGCTGTCAATAGTAGCAGACGCCCTCCGGGGGGCTTGACGTCGCCCCCAAGACAGAGTCGGGGAAGCAAGGTTCGCTTCAAGCTCTGGCCGAGCCAAGGACCGGGCCATATCATTCGCTGATGCCCGCACCTACGATCGCTGTGCTCCACGGCGACCAGACCGGAGAGGAGCTGCTCCGCGAAGCGCTGCGCCTGCTGGAGCCCGGCGTGCTCGGGTTCGAGGTCGAGAAACGTGACTTCGACCTCTCGCTGGAGGAGCGACGGAAGACCCGGAACCAGGTCGTCTTGGAGGCCTCGGAGGCCCTTCGCGAACTGGGATTCGGGATCAAGGCCGCCACCATCACCCCCGAAGGAGCGGGCGACGTGGGCAGCCCTAACGCCATCCTGCGCAAGCAGATCGACGGCCGGGTGATCGTACGGACCGGCCGGCGCCTCCCTGGCGTCCGGCCGCTGGCGGGCGTCCACGCCCCGATCTCGGTGATCCGAATGGCCGTCGATGACGCGTACGGGGCGAAGGAATGGCGCGAGGGCCACGGCCTCGACGAATGGGCGTTCCGGACGGAGAAGATCAGCCGCCGGACCTGCCGCATCGTGGCTGACTTCGCCTTTGCCCATGCCAAGCGCATCGAGGCGAAGGTATTCGGGGGCCCGAAGTTCACCGTCAGCCCCGTCTACGAGGGAATGTTCAAAGAGGAGCTCGACGCCGCGGCCAAGCGCCATCCCGACGTCCGTTACGACCCGCAGCTGATCGACGCCACCTACGCCCTGCTGCTCACCACGACCGGGGAATCCCTCGTCATCCCGGCGCTGAACCGCGACGGCGACACTCTGTCCGACCTCGTGATGAAGTTGTTCGGCACCATCGCCGGCGCCGAATCGGTTCTACTCGCGTTCGATGACGCCGGCTCAGTCACCGTGGCCATGACCGAGGCGCCGCACGGGACAGCACCGGCCCTTCAGGGCAAGAACGTTGCCAACCCGATGGCCATGATCCTGGCGGTAGCCTCCTTGCTCGGGTACATGCAAGGAGACGCGCCGCGTCGCGCGTCCCGGGTCGTCTATGAGTCCGCGCTAGAAGCGGTTTCCGACGGTGTCCGGACGGCAGACCTGGGCGGCCACGCCTCGACCACCGACTTCACCGACGACGTGATCCGCCGGGTCCGAACCAAGATCGACGTCTGGAGCTCACTCGCCGACGTCGACCGGTAGAGCCAGAAATTCACCTCCCCGCTCGCCGGGGAGGTCGGCCCTGCCCGCAGGGCACGGCCGGGTGGGGGGACGCCCTTTGGCAATCAGGTATCTAGCCCTCGGTGACTCATACACGATCGGCACCGGCGCTTCAAACCCCTCGCACAGCTGGCCGTCGATCGTGGCGGGGCGCTTGACGGAACAGGCCGGCGGCGAGGTCGAGGTCACCAACCCCGCCGTCAACGGGTACACGACCCTGGATCTGATCGATAAAGAGCTTGCTGACGTCCAGCGGATCAAGCCCGACCTCGTCACGATCTTGATCGGCGTCAACGACCTGGTCCGCGGCCGCGAGACCGGCCTGTACCGCGCCTCTTTGGTGCGCATCTACGACGAGATCGCCGGGCTGCACCTGCCGGAGGGCCGGGCGATCGCAATCTCGCTCCCGAACTGGTCGGTCGTGCCGGCGGTCCGTGAGTACGGCGACCCGGAGCATATCCGCTCCGCCACGGACGCCTTCAACGACGTGGCGCGGGAGGAGGCGGAGGCGCGCGGCTTCAAATGGGTCGACATCACTGCCGCGAGCATCTCTGGACTGGGTTCGGCGGGATGGATCGCCGACGACGGACTCCACCCCGGCGACAGGCAGTACGCCGCGTGGGCCGAGGTGATCTGGTACGGCGTGCGCGACGCCTGGCCCAAGCCTTCGCAGTAACTTGCCTCCCCGCTCGCCGGGGAGGGTGGCGTGAAGTGCCGGGTGAGATGGTTAGTCACCTCCCCGCTCGCCGGGGAGGTCGGCCCG
>Ga0208848_1000011_pt1 | contig 37710 bp, 33 predicted proteins | sample NGESurshal072012_2_FD_184455 | JGI IMG/M metagenome (GOLD analysis project Ga0208848, IMG submission 184455) | Arctic peat soil microbial communities from Barrow, Alaska - NGEE Surface sample 210-1 shallow-072012 (SPAdes) | ecosystem: Environmental > Terrestrial > Soil > Wetlands > Peat ... | reverse complement strand
ATCAGGTATTTCTGGACGAGCTGCGATGCCGGTACGGCCTTGACATTGATCTGAATTCCGATGTTCAGAAGCTGTGCGGCCAGCGAGTCGGCCACCTGGTGGCTGGGGTAAGAGTCGGCGGCGAGGAGCTCGACCTTGAACACGACGCCGTTTTTGGCCCGCAGCTTTGCGCCAGGTTGAATCGTCCAGCCCGCCTTGTCGAGCGCTTGGGCAGCCGCGAGCTGATCGAACGGATGGAGTGCCGCCGCCGCAGCCGAGTAGGCCCAATCTCCCACCGGTATCGGGGTCGGATCCGGGTCGGCTCTCCCTGACAGCACTTCGGTGACGATCCGCTGCCGGTCGACCGCCTGCACCAGAGCCAGCCGCACGGTGGCGTCGCCAAAGAACTGTTTTCCGTCACTGTCCGGGTTGAAGCTCACGAACGAGTTGGTGAACATGCGCGAGTCGAGCACGGACACATCCTGGCGGCCCTGGATCGCGGTGACCTCTTGAGGCTCCAGCCCTCCAACCAGGTCCGCGATACCCTGGCCGACAGCCCGGATCGCCGACTGGGGGTCAGAGGACGGATAAGTTCGCAGGACCAGGTGGTCGAGATAGGGCTGTGGGTCGGCGAACGGGTTGCGATCCAGGGTGATCGCAAGAGAGCTCAAGGAGCCGACTTTGAATGGACCCGTACCCAACGCCCGTACACCGCTGAACGGGCTGGCGGCGATCTGCGCCGGCGCCATGCCGGCAAAAATGTGCTTGGCGATGATGCCGACTCGAAGTGCAAGCGGAAACGACGCGCTCGGAGCGCGCAGCGTGAAAATGACCTGGCCCGGCCCCCCCGCGCCCACCCCCACCTGTCGCCAGAACTCGGCGCCCGGCTGCTGGTACTCGAGATCCTGCAGCACGTGGTACGTGAACAGGACGTCATCGGCGCCGAATGGCTGGCCATCGCCCCACTTGATTCCACCGCGGACGTTGAACGTATATGCGAGGTGGTCCGGCGACACTGTCCAGTCGCTCGCCAGCACGCCGACGACGTTCTGCTGGGCGTCCACGGAGGTCAGGCCCTGGTAGATGACGCTGTCGACATCGCGTGTGCTGTCGACGGTCTCGAAGAGCGGGTTCAGGACGCCGGCGGCTCCCACGAGGGCTTCCACGGCCGTGCCGCCTCGGGCCGGCTTCGGCACCGTCGCGACCGGCTGGCACCCGACGAGTGCCAACAACCCCGCCGCGGCTGCGGCGGTGAGCAGCCGGCTACTTATGCGTGGTCACCCAGATATTGGCAAGCGAGCAGACCAGGAAGGCGATCACGAGCACCCACGTGGTCCAGTAGACCTGGCGCTCCAGGCCGCGACGGGTACGATACCCGCCGCCGCCGCCATCGCCGCCTCCGCCGATCGTGCCTCCGAGGCCCGAGGCTTTCGGCGTCTGGATGAGCACGCCGCACATGAGGAGGAGCGCGAGGGCCGCTTCTGTGATGACAAGAAGGTTCCTGACGTTAGCCATGAGACCGGGTGATTCTACCTAGGACAACTAAGACCAGACCGAAGCAAAGCGAGCCTCGATCGCGGTCCAGTTGAGAGTGTTGAACCACGCCGCGACGTAGTCGGCGCGCTTGTTCTGGTACTTGAGGTAGTAAGCGTGCTCCCACACGTCGACACCCAGGATCGGGGTCAACCCTTCCATGTAGGGGCTGTCCTGGTTGGGATATGACTTGATCGACAGCTTGCCGTTCTTGTCGACGACCAGCCATGCCCAGCCACTGCCGAACTGACCCACCGCCGCCTTCTGGAGCTGCTCCTTGAACGCGTCGTAGCTGCCGAATGTTGTCTTGATGGAGTCGCCGACCCGGCCGCTCGGGTTGCCGCCGCCACCGGGACCCATGATGGTCCAGAAGATCGAGTGGTTCGAATGGCCGCCGGCGTTGTTCCGGATGACCGTCCGGATGTCTTCGGGCACCTGGTCGATCCCCCACAAGAGGTCTTCGAGTGACTTCTTCGCCAACTCGGGGTACTTCACGAGCGCGGCGTTGGCGTTGGTTACATAAGCCGCGTGGTGCTTGTCGTGATGGATCTCCATCGTCTTAGCGTCGATGTGCGGCTCGAGCGCATCGAACCCATAAGGAAGCGGCGGTAGCTCGAATGCCATAGCGGAACCCTCCGTGATCTGATGTTTGTTCTTTTACCCAGGACTCAGTCTAAAGAGCTACGCGGCGGAGGCACGGCAGCGTATCAGCGGCAGGCGGCTGCAAGCCGCCGTTCCGGGCGCCGTTCCGTTCGGACCGCAGCTCTAGCTTGGATGTTCCGAGCCGGCCTCCGCCCGGATCGCCGCCGCGCGCAGGTCGATCACCGATGGGTCGCCGAGATAGCGCCACGACCGGGGCTTGAAGTCCGGGTCGAGCTCGTAGACGCGGGGCACCCCCGTCGGGATGTCCAGGTCGACCACCTGCTGCTCCGAGAGCCCATCAAGATGTTTGACCAGTGCGCGCAGGCTGTTCCCATGCGCCGCAACCAACACGCACGGGTACCGCAGCAGGTCGGGAACGATGGCGTCGTACCAATACGGAAGCATCCGCTCGACTACATCCTTCAGGCATTCGGCGCTTGGCAGCAGCTCGCGCGGCATTCCGGCGTAGCGCCGATCGTGCGAAGGATGGCGCTCGTCTGTGGGATCAAGGTCTGGCGGCCTCACGTCGTAGCTCCGCCGCCAGACCTTGACCTTGTCCTGCCCGTACTGCTTCGCGGTCTGAGCCTTGTTCAGACCTTGCAGTGCGCCGTAGTGGCGCTCGTTCAGGCGCCAGCTGCGCAGCACCGGTATCCAGGTCAGACCGAGCTCGCCGAGAGCGAGTTCCGCCGTTTCGATGGCTCGCACCAGCACCGACGTGTGAACCACGCCCGGTGAGAGCCCGGCCTGCTTAATCAAGCGACCGGCTTCGAGCGCCTCAGAGTCTCCCTGTTCGCTCAAGGGAGCATCGTGCCAGCCGGTGAAGCGGTTCTCGAGGTTCCACGTGCTCTGCCCGTGCCGGAGCAGGATCAGTGTGCCGGGTGGGTTTTCACCTCCCCGCTCGCCGGGGAGGTGGCCTATAACCTCCCCACCGAGTGGGGAAGTGGCGCGAAGCGCCGGAGGGGAAGGGCCGGTGGGGGGATCCGAGCGCTGCTTACCGGTGCCCATAGACCTCTGCTGTGACCTTGACGATATGCGCGAACTCATCAGCGTCCAGGCTTGCGCCACCGACCAGGCAGCCGTCGCACAACGGCAGCTCGACGTACGACTCCACGTTGCTCGAGTTGACGCTGCCGCCGTACAGAACCCGCACCTTCTTCGCCGCGCCAGCGCCGATCATCTCGCCGACCACCTTGCGGATCAGCCTCATCGTGCGGTACGCATGCTCCGGGTCGGCACTCTTGCCAGTGCCGATCGCCCACACGGGCTCATACGCGATCACCAGTCGGGCGGAATCGTCGGCCGAACAGCTGGCGAGCGCGGCCTTGACCTGGGCAGCAACGACCTGGTCGGAGGTGCCGGCCTCGTACTGCTCGATCCGGTCGCCCACGCAAAGAATCACGCTCAGGTCGCAGCCCAGGGCCGCGGCCGTCTTCTTGGCGACCATCTCGTCGGTCTCACCAAGGTGGATTCTGCGCTCTGAATGGCCCACGATCACCCACTGGCACCAACCCTTCAGCATCGCCGGCGAAACCTCACCCGTATAGGCACCCGAGGGCTCCCAGAAGCAATCCTGGGCGCCGAGCTTCACCCCGGACTCAGCCAGGACCTCCGCGACTGCCAGAAGCCACGGGAACGGTGGAAAGATCGCGACCTCAACGCGGTCGGCATGTCCTCTCGCGACCGAGAGGACTCCGCGCACCAGGTCCAGGGCTTCGTCTGCGCTGTTGGGATTCATCTTCCAGTTCGCGGCAACCAGCGGCATCGGCGAGACCCGGCTCGACATCCTAGTGCCCCGCCCCCGCGGTCCGCCGCGCATTCCGCGGAATCGGCTTCAGCGCCCGGCCGCCAAGGCCGCGCAGATGCAAGGAACTTCGGAGGCGGGACACTTAGGCCTCCTTGAGGATCGCGATGCCGGGCAGCTCCTTGCCTTCCAGGTACTCGAGGGTCGCGCCGCCCCCGGTCGAGACGTGTGAGAAACGGCCGGCGAGTCCGAGCGCATCGACAGCCGCGACCGTGTCGCCGCCGCCGACGAGCGTGTAGCCGCCCGAGTTCGCTATCGCCTCTCCGATCGCCTTGGTCCCGTCACCGAAATCGCGGATCTCGGCAACTCCCAGGGGCCCATTCCACACGACGGCGCCTGCGCCCCGCAATCTCTGCGTGTAAAGCGCCACCGATTTAGGTCCGATATCAAGTGCCATCCAACCTGCCTCCACCCCGTCGGCCTCCATGATGCGCAACGGTTGGCCGGCCTCCATCCGGCGCGCGCAGACAAGATCGACCGGAAGCAGCAGCTTGCGACCGGCCTTCTTGGCCACCTCTTTGGCCTCGGCCAGCGCCGAGTCCTCGACGAGGCCGGTCCCGGTCGGGTAGCCGCGCGCTTTGAAGAAGGTGTTGGCCATGGCGCCGCCGATGAGCAGGGCGTCGACCTTATCGAGCAGGTTGCGAAGGACCCCCACTTTCGTCGAGACCTTGGCGCCGCCCACCACCGCCAGCATGGGCCGCCGTGGGTTGTCCAGTGCCTGGTGAAGGGCCGACAGCTCGGCCTCCATCAACTCGCCAGCGAACGCCGGGAGGTAAGCCGCAACGCCGACCACGGATGCATGGGCGCGGTGTGAGACGGCGAAAGCGTCGTTCACGAACAGCTCCGCCAGCGACGCCAGCCGGTGGGCGAAATCGGGGTCATTGGCCTCATCCTCGGGATGAAAGCGGACGTTTTCCAGCAGCAGCACCTGGCCGTTCTGCAGCTTGCCCACCGCTGTACGCGCCGGCTCGCCGACACAGTCTTCGGCGAAATGCACCTCGCGGTCGAGGGCGCGCGCGAGGTGAATCGAAACCGGTCGCAGCGAGAGATCCGGCTCCACGCCTTTCGGACGTCCAAGATGCGACATCACGATGACCATTGCGCCCCGTTGAGCCAGGTGCAGGAGGGTCGGCACGGCGGCTCGTATTCGCGCGTCGTCGCTGATCGCGCCCTTTGACATCGGCACGTTCAGGTCCTCGCGCACGAGGACGCGCTTACCCGCGACGTCGACGGAGGTGATCGATGCTTTCAGAGTCGCTCTGCCATGTAGGCGGTGAGGTCCACCATGCGGCAGCTGAAGCCCCACTCGTTGTCGTACCAGCTCACCACCTTGGCCCATTCGCCGCCGAGCATGAGCGTCAGAGGAGCGTCGACGATGGACGAATGGGGATTGCCCATGAAGTCGGAAGAGACAAGCTCCTCGTGGCTCACGGCGAGGATGCCACGCAGCTCGCCCCCGGCAGCCTCGTCGAACGCCGCGTTGATGTCCTGCGCCGTCGTGGTCTTGGCAAGCTGCACGGTGAGGTCCACGACAGAGCAGTCAAGCACCGGCACACGGAAGGCCATTCCTGCGAACTTACCCGCCAGCTCAGGCAGCACCTCGGCCACCGCGCGGTTCGCACCGGTAGTGGTCGGGATGATGTTGTCGGCGGCGGCACGGGCCCGGCGCAAGTCCCTGTGGAGCAGATCCTGCAGCTTCTGGTCCGAAGTGTATGCGTGGATCGTCGTCATCATCCCGCGCTCGATACCGAACGAATCGTGCAGCACCTTGGCGACCGGCACGAAGCAGTTGGTCGTGCAGCTGGCGTTGGAGATGACGTTGTGCCTCTTGGAGTCGTAACCCTTGTGGTTGACTCCCATCACGACCGTGTAATCCTGGTTGGTCGCAGGCGCCGAGATGATGACCTTCTTAGCGCCGCCCTTGTCGATGTGAACACGTGCCTTGGTGGCATCTGTGAAGAGGCCGGTCGACTCGATGACCACCTCGACGCCAAGATCCTTCCAGGGCAGCTCGGCCGGGTCCCTGTGGCTCAAGAACTTCACCGTGCGGTCGTCGACCTTGATCGCGTCTGCGCTCGATGAAACCGCCGGACCAAACGTGCCCAGCGCGGTGTCGTGCTTGAGGAGGTGAGCGAACGTCGCTGCGTCGCCGATGTCGTTAACTGCGACGATCTCGAAGTCCGGCTTCAGCTCATAGGCGGCCCGATAGATGTTGCGGCCAATACGTCCGAAACCGTTGATACCGACCCTCAAGGTCATCTAGGCGAGCTCCTGTTCGTGGCGGGCAAAAACCCCCGGGGCAACACCCGACGGCTAACCCGATGGAATGGACCGACGTAATGTTAGGCGGAGCGGCCTGATCCTTTGGGCGAACCGGCGGTGCCGTGTGAGTCGGCCAGATCCTGCAGCCGGCGCAGGCGGTGGTTGACGGCGGATTTCGAGAGTTTCATGCGCCCGGCGAGCTCGCCCAGGTTGAGCTCCGGGTTCGCACTCCTCCAGCGGGCCATCTCGCGCAGCGCGGACGGGAGGCGCTCTAGCCCGCCGGTCGCCTCGAGCCGCTCTATCGCCGCCGCCTGGCGCATCCCAGAGTCGATCGTCTTGCCGATGTTCGCCGTCTCAAAGTTGAGGCGTCGGTTCACCTCGCCGCTCACCTCGCGAACCACTCGCACCTTCTCAAACTCCATGACAGCGCGGCTGGCGCCCATCAGCGACAGGAGTCGCACGATCGCGTCGCCCTCCTTCAGGTAGACGACGTGCTGCCCGCCGCGCTCCATGACACCGACCTTAGCGTCGGCCGAACCGGCCATCTCGGCGACGGCGGTCGCCCACGTGCTTGTCGGGACAACGAACTCGAGGTGATAGCGCGAGCTGGGGACGTTCACCGATCCACAGCCGAGGAAGAGACCACGCAGCATGGCCTTCCTATCGCACGCCGCCTCGGGTACCGAGCGCTTCGCTGACTGGGTGAAAGTCGTCGCAAGACCCGGTGGCAGCGCGAGCTCGATGTAGAACGACATGCGCTTGCGCGTCTTCACAGCCTGGTACTTGGCGTCCATGTGCCCGACGGCGCGGCCGAGCCTGACGACCTTTCGCGCCACCGCGTTGCGCAGGAGCGAGAAATAAGCAGCCTGACCGCCGCCCTGTCGGTTGATCAGCCTCGCACGCGAGCCGAAATAGATCCCCAGCAGCTCGCTCAGCTGACAGCAGGGTCGAGCCGGCAGCAGTCCGGCCATCTCGTTCTTGACGTCCGCCGAGAACGAAATCCTGCACCTCCCAGGACCGTGATAGACGCCTGCGCCCCTAACCCGCAGTCTACCCCTCTAGATCCGCACGCGCCCTCGCCAGAACCACCCTCGGCGCTGGACAATGTGTATCAGTGGCTGAGATGAGGATGATCGAGGCGGTGCGCGCCGCCATGTCCGAGGAGATGGAGCGCGACGACCGGGTGCTGGTCATGGGCGAGGACGTGGGCCGGAAGGGCGGAGTGTTCGGGGCGACCGACGGGCTCTACGCTCGCTTCGGCGAGGCCCGGGTGCTGGACACGCCGCTTGCCGAGTCGGCGATCGTCGGCGTCGCGATCGGCGCCGCCCTGAACGGCCTCATCCCGGTCGTCGAGATCCAGTTCGCGGACTTCATCCACCCCGCCTTCGACCAGATCGTCAGCGAAGCGGCGCGCACCCGATACCGCTCCAATGGAGACTGGTCGGTGCCGATCGTCATCCGGACGCCCTTTGGCGGTGGGGTCCACGGCGGTCTCTACCACTCTCAGTCGATCGAGGCGTTCTACGCACACGTTCCCGGACTCAAGGTCATCGTGCCCAGCCTGCCCGCCGACGCGCACGGACTCCTCAAGTCGGCCATCCGCGACCCGGACCCAGTGCTCTTCCTGGAACACAAGAAGCTCTACAGGCTGATCACCGAAGAGGTGCCAGATGGCGACCACCTCGTGCCCATCGGTCCCGCGGTGGTGCGGCGGCAGGGCACGAACCTGAGCTGCTTCGCCTGGGGCTTGATGACGCACTACTGCCTCGAGGCGGCGGCCCAGCTCGAAACCGAAGGCGTGAGCGTTGAGGTCGTGGACTTGCGGACTCTGGCGCCACTCGACCGGGAGACGATCCTCGACTCCGTGCGCCGAACGGGGAAAGCCATGATCGTGCACGAGGACAACGTGACCGGCGGATTCGGCGGGGAGGTCGCGGCCATCATCTCCGAGCACGCGTTCGACGACCTCGACGGTCCGGTCGTGCGCGTCGCCGCGCCCGACATCCCGGCCATGCCGTTCAACACCCCACAAGAGGAGTTCTTCATGCCGAACCCGCATAAGATCGCGGACGCGATGAGAAAGCTTGCCGCGTATTAAACGGCCCCGCAAGACGGCGGGCCTCCCACCCCAGCCCTCCCCCTCGCGGGGGAGGGAGAAAGCTGATTCCCTCCCCGCTCGCCGGGGAGGGCCAGGGTGGGGGGGCACGGTTCCGCAAATCACGGCGGAGGAGTACGTGATGCGACGCGAGGCGGTCGCGGCCGGAATGGAGGCCGCGGGCCTGGACGCGATCTGTGTCTTCTACCCGGCGCGCGTCGCGTACCTCACCGGATTCCACCACATCCCCACCGAGCGTCCCATCGCGCTCGTGCTGGGGCCGCACACCCGCTCGGCCCTTGTGGTGCCTGCCGTGGAGAAAGAGCACGCGGAATCGTCGACCTCGCTCGACCGGGTCGACGTGTACTTCGAGTATCCGGGCGCCGAGCACCCGATGGAGCGCGTCTCCGCGATCCTCACCGAGATCGGCGCCAAGCCGGGGCGTACGGGCGCCGACCACGATGGCTACATCCCTTATTGGGGGTATCGGGGCCCACGCCTGAGCGAGCTGATCGGCCAGCCTACCTTCGATGCCGAGCTGATCATCGAATCCCTGCGGCGTGTGAAGTCGTCAACCGAGATCGCGTGCATCCAGCTGAGCTGCGACTGGGCGGTGCGCGCGCACCACCGGATGCAGTCCGCGGTCAAGATCGGCAAGACGGAGATGGAGTGTTACGCGCCCGGCGTCACCGAAACGCTCGAGGAGATGCTGCGCGAGATGCCGGGCTGGCGCCCTCGAGGCTTTGGGGGCAACGGACTGACTTCGATGTTCGTCGCCGGTCGCTCGACGGCGATGCCACACGGTTTTGTGCGCGGACACGGTGTCCAGAGAGGTGACGTGCTCGTGAGTGGAGCGAGCGCCGACATCGACGGCTATCGAAGCGAGCTGGAACGAACGATGATCGTCGGCGAGCCGTCGCCCCCGCAGGTGCGCGCCTTCGAGGCGATGCTCGCGATGCAAACGCGGGCGATCGAGGTGATGGCGCCGGGAGTTCCGGCCGGCGAGGTCGAGCTCGCTACGGTGCGCCTTGCCGAGGAGCTCGGCGTCGCCGACAACTTGCGCCACCACGTCGGGCACTCGATCGGGCTCGAAGGCCACGAAGCTCCATTCCTCGACCGCGGGGAGGAGACCGTGCTCGAGGCCGGCATGGTGTTCACTGTCGAGCCTGGCGTGTACATCAATGAGCTTGGCGGTTTCCGGCACTCCGACACGGTGGTCATCACTGAGGACGGCTGCCGTGTCATGACCGACTACCCGCGCGAGCTCAAGGACCTCGTCATCTAGAGCTTTCGGCGTCAGGCCGTGACGCTCTCTGGCATCGGCCGGACCTTGCTGGTGTACATGTGCAACACGGTCGTGTCGCCGTTCGTGTGGCGGCGAACTCGATCCACCGCCATGGGTGGCAGCATGCCCTGGTCTTCGAGGGTCACCACCGTCTCCTTGGGCGCCACCGTCCTCCAGACCTCGCCGACCATCTCGCGCGGCAGATTTCCCGGCACGTAGACGTAGCGGCGGTTCTTCACCCTTCCTCGGGCGAGCTTCTCCGCTCGCGAGAACGCGTCGTGCGCGGCGAAGTCCTTGAGGTAGGGATCGGTCACCTCGAGCAGCTCGTGGTGCTGGTTTGGGTACCTGTTGCCCCTGTAAAGGAAGACAGCCCCCCGCCCGTCCGCCGCGCGCGCCGCCTCCTCGAGCAGGGCTTCTGCCGCAACCTGGTCATGGGGAAGGATGACGAGCACGTCGCCGGCTGACGGCCGGTTCCCAAGCGCGCTCGCGATCGAAGCGGCCGCTCGCTGCGGACGGAACGGCACCGGGAAGACGCTGGGCCTCCGGTCGCGGTTGTAGCGCCACGTGGCCAGGCCGACGATCAAGCCGATTACGGTCAGGGCTCCGCCGAACTTGGTCGCGTCCGGCTTGGCGACGATGTTGACCAGCCAGGCGATGATGATCAGAGCCGTCGTCAGGACGCCGACCGAGAAGAGCACGACCGAACCTCCGGTCCACGTCTTACGTTCGCGCCAGCGCACGACATCGAGGCTTACGCATGTGAGCACGAAGGTGCCGAGCAGCCCGAAAGCGTAGAGGTCGCCCAGCGTGTCGACCTTGGCCTGCGTCGCGATCAGGATCGCGATCGGCAGCACGATCGCAGCGGCGATCGCCCAGTGAGGGGTCAGGCGCCAGCGGTTTCTGTGCTCGATGGCCCGCGGCAGGAAGCCCATGCGAGTGAGCGCGATGAAGACGTGATACGCGCCAATGATCGCGGTGTTGCTCGCAAAAATCAGCAGAAGCGAACCGCTTACCGCAACGTAATCGCCGAGCGCATGGCCGGCGACATGAGCGCCAAGGATCGAGATGAACTGGTTTGGGTCCGACCCCTTCGGAAGCAGAGTGGTCGACCACAGCGTTAGCAGCGGGCTGGTTATGGCCATCGTCAGGATGACGGCGCCCATCGCCCGATAGGCAACCGTCCGGCGGGGCTCGCGCATGGCGGGGGCGAGCTGCGCGATGCTCTCGAGCCCTGAGAAGGCCAGGAAGGCCGCCGCGTACCCGGTGATGATTGACGCGAAAGGCAGCTTTGGACCAGAGGTCAGCGCGGAGAAGCTGTGAACGATCCCGGTAGGCCCGAGGCTGATCGCGACCGCGACCGCGACGAGCAGCTGCCCCGCTGCAGCGAGGACGGAGAAGATGGCGGTGGTCCGGGCGCTCTCCTTGATGCCGAGAAAGTTGAGGATGCCGAGTCCGATCAGAGCGATGACGCTGGCGGCCAGGGTGACCCACAGCGGGGCCAGGGACGGGACCACAACGGCCAGGTACAGGATCCCTGACAAGGCGCTGAGGGCCGCGGTCAGGTAGTAGTCGACGAGGATGAGCAGCCCGCCGAGCAGGCCCGCAAACGGGTGCAGAGCCTGCGACGAGACGTTGACGACCCCGCCGCCTTCGGGATACCTCCACGTGACCTCCGCGTACTTCACACATAGAAGGACGAAGACGAACAGCGTCATCAGCACGAAGAGGGCGGAGCGCGAGCCGAAATGGCCGTACAGGATGCCGGGCACGTAGTAGATCGACGTGCCGATGTCGGCGAAGACGACGGCCCAGCAGAGAAACGCGCCGAGGCTTCCGCCGTGGACCTTGATCCGGCGGCGGCTGCGTGGAAGGGCGTGGCTCAACCGGTTAGCCGGTTGCGGCGTTCGCCGAGATGGCGCCGAAGATTCTCGACGTCGGTGCGCAGCTGGCTGAGGGCGCGCTGGGAGTCTCGCTCGTCGAGCTCCATGTAGGCCACCGCAGCGAGATAGAGCTCGGCACGCTCGAGCTGCCGGATGGCAGCACGAAGAACCTTCCGTTCGTCGTTGGCGGTTCTCGATTCCGGGAGCTGGAGGATGGCGTTGCGCATGCCTCCAAGCTATGAGCGGCGCTGTTAGGTCTCCGTTTGGGCAAGGCCTCCTGCCGTATGGATCCTGTATGGATCCGGCGCGATCCATTACCCTCGGCGTCGATGGGTCCGGACGCCGTTGCTCGTCGTGGTCGGCGCCCGGGCGACCTTCGGGTCGTCGTCCGTCGCGCCACGAAGCTTCCGCGCACCCTCGGCGCGCCGGCGCTCTTCGCCGCCTGCTACGGGAACGTCGGCTCCAGCATCTACTACGCCTTGGGCGTCACCGCCGCCTTCGCACTTGGCCTCACGCCGCTCGCCCTCATCCTCGCGGGTTTGATCTTCGTCTCGACCGCCCTCAACTACGCCGAGGGGACGGCGGCCCTACCGCATGCGGGCGGTAGCTCGAGCTTTGCTCGCCGGGCTTTCAACGGTCCCATCGGCTTCCTGGTCGGCTGGGTTCAGCTGCTGAACTACACGGCGACGGTCTCCATCTCCGCTTACTTCGCGATCAGCTACCTCGGCGTGTTCGGCAAGTACGTCCCGCTCTTCAATACGTTGAAGCACAGCGATCTGGCACACGTCACCGCGACGGTCGTGCTGATCGGCTTTCTCATCGTGCTGAACGTCATCGGCATCCAGGAATCGAGCGCGCTCAACCTGACGCTCGCCATGGCCGACCTTGTGACGCAGTTCGTGCTGGTCATCCTCGGATTGATCCTGCTGCTCAACATCCGCACTGTGATCAGCAACGTCCACTTTGGAATCGCGCCGACATGGGGCAACTTCCTGGCGAGCGTTTCCATCGCGATGGTCTCGTACACGGGCATCGAGACCATCTCCAACATGTCCGAAGAGGCGAAAAACCCGGGCCGCAGTGTGCCTCGCGCGACGTTTGCCGTGATCGCCGCCGTGCTGTTCGTCTCGGCCTTCCTTCCGACGATCGGCATGAGCGTCTTTCCCGTCTTTCAAGACCATGGCCAGTTCACGACCCACCTGGCAACCGTTTACAAGGACGACCCGGTGGCCGGCATCGTGACCGGGTTCATGCAGCCGCTCGCCTTCTGGGCCGGCCTCTGGGTTGGGTTCCTTGCCTTCACCATCCTGGTCATCGCGACCAACGCCGGCTTGATCGGGATCTCGAGGCTGAGCTACTCGCTGGCGGGTGCCGACCTGTTGCCCCACCAGTTCGCCCGCCTGCACCCCAAGTTCAAAACCCCCTACTTCTCGATTGTGGTCTTCGGCATCGCCGCCGCGGTGCTCGTGCTGCCGGGGATCGTCGTCGGAGGCAACGAGATCGACCTGCTGGGCGCGGTGTACGCGCTCGCGGCGACCTTTGCGTTCTGTTCGGCGCATCTCTCCGTGATGCGGCTGAGGTTCATCGAGCCCGACCTCTACCGCCCGTACCGCATGCCCGGCAACATCAAGTTCGGCCGCGACAGCATCCCTGTCATCTCGCTGGTTGGCGCCCTGGCCATCGGCACCGTTTTCACGCAGCTGATGTCGCAGAACATCTCGAACTCGACTTTTATCTACCTCGGTTGGCTTGCGCTCGGCTGCATCAGCTTCGTGCTGTATCGCCGCCACCGAAAGCAACCGCTATGGGAGCCGCTGGAGGTGCCGCCCCCTCCCGACCGCGAGATCGAGCGCCTGCCGGCTGCACCGCTTCCGACCTCCGCGCGCTACCGCCTGGGGCGGCGCGAGCGCATCGCTGCGCACGCGGCGGCCGGTCCCGCTCACAGAGCCCGGCACCGTCCGAGCTGGCAGCTCGAGATCGAACTCTTCTTCGCCCAGCACGGAGCCGTGCGAGGCGTGCTCATCGTCATGGTGTTTGCCGCCACCAGCGGACTTGCGGTCGGCGTCGACCTGTCGAACTACGACCCCTTCGGGCCGAGCCTCGGATGGTCGCCCGGCATCGTGGTCGTGGCATTGATCGCCGCCTACCTGCTCAACCGCAGCCACTCTGAACAATAAGGTCGCCTCCCCGCTCGCCGGGGAGGTCGGGCCGCAGGCCCCGGTGGGGAGCCGGCGGAGGGGGGGCCCAACTGGCAATCACGCTTCCAACCTATACCCGACTCCCGGTTCGTTGACGATGTAGCGGGGGTTCGCCGGGTCGTCACCAAGCTTTTTGCGGATCTGGGCGACGACGTATCGGGTGTTGTATTTGTCACCGATCGCGTAGTCACCCCAGACCTGACGCAGCAGGGTGGTATGTGTCACGGGCTTGCCGGCATGGAGCGCGAGATAGCGGAGCAGCTCGTACTCGGTCGGCGTCAGCCTCACGGTCTTTCCCTTCACCGTGACCGAGCGACGGCCGAGGTCGACCTCCAGGTCACCCGACCGGATGACCGGCTCGCCGGCGGTCACGTCCGCCTGCCGGCGCAACACCGCACGGATCCGCGCGACCAGCTCTTCGGTGCCGAATGGTTTCACCAGGTAGTCGTCCGCGCCGGCATCCAGGGCGCGCACCTTGTCCTTCTCTCCCGGCATCACGCTCACGACGATCACGGCCGCGCGCGTTGCGGGCCTCAGCGCTTTCAAGGTCGCGAAGCCGTCCATGCCCGGCAGCCCGAGGTCGAGAAGGATCACATCAGGCCGCCAGCTCGTCGCCTCGCGGATCGCCTCCTCCCCGCTGCCCACCGCGTGCACGTCGAAGTCGTGGTAGCTGAGGCCGGTGCGCAAGGCACGCTGCATCTCCACCTCGTCGTCGACCACCAGGACCCGCCCGCTCACGAGGGCACGCCGATCGTCACAGGGGCAAGCGGCAGTGTGAACGTGAACCTCGGACCACGGCGGCGGTTCTCAACTTTGATCGTGCCTCCGTGCGCCTCGACAACCCGCTTGCAGATGGCCAGGCCCAGGCCGCTACCGCGCGCACGGCGTGTCCAGAACGTGTCGAAAACGCGATCCAGGTCGCCGGTTGCAATCGGTGGACCCTCGTTCTCGACCCATGCCTCGACCACTCCCGCTCGAGGCGCCGCGCCGACCTCGATGACGCCCTTGGGAGGAGCCCACTCCAGGGCATTCTCGAGCAGGTTGGTGAGCACCCGGCCGACCTGCATCTCGTCGACTTCCACCGGCGGCAGGTCCTCAGGCAGCGTGACCGCGAGGTCATGGCCGGTGAGCTCCGCGCGGAGCTGACGGACCGCGGTGCCGACCAGGTCGGCGAACCGGTGCGCCTCCTTGTCGAGCTGGACACCCGCCTCCAGGCGGGAGAGGGCGAGCATGTCGCCGACCATACGGTCGAGGCGGGTCGCCTGCCCGTCCAGGTCCATCAGGAGCTGTCGCTGGTCAGGCTGCAAGCCGGCTTGCGGCGCGGCGAGCGCGGTGAGCCCGGCACGCAGCGACGCGATCGGGCTCTTCAGCTCGTGAGACAGAGAGGACAGGATCGCTGTCTTCAGGCGGTCCGACGCCTCGAAGCCGCGAGCCCGTTCCGCCTCGAGCGCGGCGCGCCGGCGGTCGAGCAAGAGGTCGGCCAGCCCGATCAGCGCCGCCAGCATCCGGAGCTCATCCTGCTCGGAACGCTCCGCACCGACGACGACCACCGCGACCCCACTCGCAAGCGGCAGATAGGCCGGCGCCGACACAGCGCCCGGGTGCGTTCGCATCAGCTTGACCGCGCCGTCTCGGACCGCGATGCCGACCGAACGCCCATTCTCATGGGACCACGCCGCCTGCTTGAGCTCGTCTGCGCTCAGGTCGTCGCCGGCCAGCGCCAGAGGCTGCCCAAAGTCCACAGCCACCAGAGCGAACCGACCGACGCCCTCCAGCTCGGTGGCGCGCAGGCAAAGCATCTTGAGCGCGACGGTCACATCCGGCGAGCGCAGCGCCGCCGTGGCCAGCTCGTACAAGGCGCGTGATTCCTGGGCAAGGGCCTCGGCGCTCGCGTGCGTGCGGCGCAGGGACGCGGCCAGCTGGCTCGTCACGAGCGCGACGGCGAGCAGGACGACGAGCTCGAGAAGCTCGGCAGGTCCTCTGACCGTGAACGTGCCCACCGGCGGGACGAAGAAGAAGTCGTACAGCAGGAAGGCGGCGAGGCTCCCGGCGATGGCCGGCCCTCTTCCCCAGCGGGCACCAAGCCACAGCACAAAAAGCAGGTAGACGGCCGACAGGCCCGGTATCGATGCCAGCGACGTGACGAAGCCGATGGCCGCGGTGATCCCGATCACTCCGCCGACTGCGATCGCAAATGGCGCCAGGCGCCGCATGGCCCCTATTGTCCCTCCGCCTTCGTCAGATGCCTCAGCCAGCCGCCGAGGACCTCACGCGGCGCCGGCAATCGCAAGCTCCTGCGCCCGGTTCGCGTAGCCGGGGTGCGACGGGTGCGCAACCCGATACCACGCAAGCGTCTCGGCCAGTGCGTCCTCGAGCGCCGAGGGCTCGAAGCCGAGCTCTTTCCGAGCACGGTCCAGCACGTATCCCGCTGAACGTCGCGGATCGGGTCCGTAAGGGCTGGCTCCTTCGGGCAGCTGCGCGAACGGCACCGGATGCAGCCGCGCAGCCTTGCCCAGGGCGAGCGCGATGCCTTCGATGAGACTCTTGAGGCTCACGCCTTCGAAGGCGGCGTTGTACGCCTTGTGCGTCAGGTTCTTGCGCAGGTCGCATGCAAGAGCACACGCGTAGCCGATGTCTTTGACCCACGCCAGGCCGGCCTGGCGCTCGTAGGACTCGATCGGCACCAGAAGCGGTCCACCGTCTTCGACCCTCTGGATATAGGCTGCGATCCTCAGCGTGTGATCCGCCGGTCCGAAGACGGCCGGGGGCCGGATCACAGTCCACGCGAGATCACGTGCGCTGGCGAGTACGGTTTCGCACCAGCGCTTGCCGTCCATGTAGTCGAGTGCCGGCGGCGGATCGCCCGGCAGAGGGATGAAGTCTTGTTCTCGGGCGGGCTTGCCGTCGAGCCGCGGGTACACGCCTGTCGAGACGAAGACGTATCGCGCGCCTTTGAAGTGACGCGCGACGGCCTGCACCTCGACAGGCTGGTAGCAGGCGAGGTCGAGCAAGACGTCCGGCTGGACTTCTTGCAGCGCGCGCTTGAGCTGTTCCTCGTCTGCCCGGTCGACTGTGACGTAGCTGGTGAACGTGCCATAGGGACGATCCTTTCGGCCCGCTGCGATGGTTTCCACACCGCGGCGCATCAGCTCCTTGCAGGCGGCGACACCGATGAAACCCGCCCCGCCCAGCACGAGCGCCCGGGTCACTAAATGTCGCGCGCGGCGAATTCGACATCGATGCCGTCCAGGCTCTTGAGACGGGCGGCCATCTCCTGCGCCATGGCCACCGATCGGTGCCGCCCTCCTGTGCATCCGAAGGCGATCACCAGGTGCGAACGGCCGCGTTCGCGATAGTGCGGAATGGCGGCGCCAAGCGTTTGCTCCAGGTTGCGCAGCAGCTCCTGCGCCGCGGGTTGGTCGACCACGTATTCACGCACGCGTGGATCCCGGCCATCGAGAGGACGAAGCTCGTCCACCCAGTACGGGTTTTCGAGCAGCCTGACGTCGACCACCCACGACGCGCCATCCGGGATGCCGTTCTTGTAGCCGAACGCAAGGCACGTGATGAGCAGGCGCTCGCGCGAGCGAAGTTGCTGCGCCAGCTCGCGCAGCTGCGGGATGTCGACACGGTGATGAGCGCGGTCGTGGCTGCCTCCCGTTCTTCCGTCGCTTGCCCCGACGTGCACCAGCACGTACCGGATGTTCTGCGTGTCCGCGTCCTTCAGCAGCGAGGCGGCATCGCCTCGCGCGGGCAGCACCGCGTCCACGTCCTCCCATGCCGACAGCCAGCGGGCGAGCTGAAAACCCGAGTCGAGGAATACGCCGACGGCCTCGTCGAGCTGAGGCTCGGTGGCTCCGCCCACGATGACAAGAGTCACGGACAGGCTTCCGGCCGGGACTCTAGAGTCACAGCGTCTCTTTGAGGCGCTTGGCGAGGCGCTCGGGTACGCCGAGCTTCACGATGTCCTCCACCGGCGCCTCCCGGATCGCCTGCACCGAGCCGAAGTGTCGCAGGAGGATGCGCTTGCGCGCGGGCCCGATGCCCTCGACCGAGTCCAGCGGCGAAGTCAGCGCCTTGCGTGACCGGACCTTTCGATGGTGGGTGATGGCGAAGCGATGCGCCTCGTCGCGGACGCGCTGGACCAGGAACATGCCTGGCGAGTTGCGCTCCTGGACGATTGGCTCCACGCGTCCCGGTGCGAAGATCTCCTCGCGCTCCTTGGCAAGTGAAAACGTCGGGATGTCAGCGAAGCCGGCCGACTCGAGCACCTCGAGCGCGGCGCTGAGCTGGCCGCGACCTCCGTCGATGAGAATGAGGTCCGGCCGGCTGGTGAACGAACGGTCGCCCACCACGTCGGCGTCTTCTCGGCGCTGCGCGGACTCGAGACGCTCGAGCCTCCTCCGCAAGACCTCCTGCAACATCGCGAAGTCGTTTGGGCCCGGCACAAACTTGATCTTGAAGTGACGGTAGTGGTCGTTGCGCGGCCTTCCATCCTCGAAGACCACCATCGCTCCGACCGCCGAATCGCCCTGGATGTTCGAGATGTCGTAACACTCAATTCGCTTCGGAGGTGTTTCCAGGTCGAGAGCTTCGGCGAGCGCGGCCAGCATCGGCTCGGTTCGGCTGCGGTCGTAATCCGCCTGTATACGCAGCTGCTCGAGCTCCTTGGCGGCGGTATCGGCCAGCTGCGACACGAGCGCCCGTTTGCGTCCCCGCTGCGGCACCTCGATGGTCACAGAACCGCCCCTTTTCTGGCTCAGCCACCCGGTGAGCAGGTCCGGCTCATCGACCGGACCCGGCAGGATCACAGTCCGCGGCACGTGGGTCGCGCTTGCGTAGTACTGGAGGACGAAGCCCCGGAGCAGCTCTGTCTCGGCCGCCTCGCCGGCACCATCGAGGGCGTGCCCGTCGTGGCCGACCATCTTGCCCTCTCTGACATATGCGATCTCGACAAACACATCTCCACCGCGGCGGGCGTAAGCGATGAGGTCCTGGTCATCACGGCCGTGCGTGAGGACCTTCTGGCGGTCTGCGATTCGCTCGATCGATTGGAGCTGGTCGCGATAGCGCGCGGCGTTCTCGAAGTCGAGCCGGTTCGCTGTGTCCTCCATGCGCTCCTTCAGCTCGCGAACGAGCTGGCCTGAGCGGCCCTCCATGAAGAGTCCGACCTCGTTGATCCGCGCCTTGTAGTCCTCCGAGGTGATCCTCCGTTCGCAAGGACCCGGGCAGCGCTTGATGTGGAAGTCCAGGCAAACCTTGCCCTGCTTGAAGATCTCGTCCGAGCAGGTCCTGAATGGAAGGAGCTGGCGGATCGATTTGACGGTGCCTCGCAGCGACTGCGCCGAGGTGTAGGGACCGAAATAGAGCGCACCATCGTTCTGCACCCGGCGCGAGTAATGGACCCGCGGAAACTCCTCGTTCACGGGCAGCTTCAGGTAGAGGTAGTTCTTGTCGTCCTTGAGCCGGATGTTGAACCGGGGCCGGTAGTTCTTGATGAGGTTGCACTCGAGGACGAGCGCCTCGACTTCGTTGGCGGTCGTGACGAACTCGAAGTCCGACGCTTTGCGCACCAGCTCGGCGACTCGAGCGGTCTGTGCATAGCCCGGTGTGAAATATGAGCGCAGCCTGTCCCGCAGCCGTAGCGCCTTGCCGACGTAAATGACCTGGCTCCGGTTGTCACGAAACAGATACACGCCAGGTCCGTCGGGTACAGCCTGCAGCCGCCTTTTGATCGCCTCTTCCAGGGAAACAGCCACTCAGAGCGATTCTAGGTAGAGTCCCGGACGGCTTCCGGTCGAGCCCCATTTCGTCCCGGTAGACTGAAGTCCGTGAGCACATCACCAAGCGAGATGCCAGGTCCCCCTCCGGCGCAGCCATCAGGAATGCCGACCCAGATCGCGGGCCAGCAGGTGGCGCCGTCCAGCTCGGTGCCCTTTGGCCCAGCCGGCCCCATGTATTTGCCGGCAGCGGGCACGCGCACCAACTCGCTCGCCGTCGTCAGCCTCGTCGCAGCGATCGCGTCGTTCATCGCGCACATCCCGATTCCCGGATTCGGCGGCTTCACAGTCGCACTGATCGCCGTCATCACGGGCTACATGGCGCGCAAGCAGATCAGGGAGACGGGCGAGCAAGGCATGGGTATCGCAACGGCGGGAATGCTCATCGGGATCGTCCACCTGGCACTGCTTGGCCTTTTAGTCATCGCTGTGCTCATCGGAATCTTCGTCCTGGGCATCGTCCTGTTCAGGCACTAACGCTCGGCGCCTTCAGGCGACTTTGACCCGCGCGGTGCGCGTGCGCCGTTTGGTTGCGCGCTGGCTCGTGGCGCCGTTCGCCCGCTCGAGCCGCCGTCCGGCTCGTTCGAGTGGGGCGCGCAGGAACTGCCCGGTCGACGATGCGGGATTGGCGGCCAGCTGCTCGGGCGTGCCCTCCGCAATCACGTAGCCGCCCTTCTCGCCGCCCTCCGGCCCAAGGTCGATCAGCCAGTCCGCGGTCTTGAGCACATCGAGGTTGTGCTCGATGACGACCACTGTGTTGCCGTGATCGACCAGCCTGTGCAGAACGACGAGCAGCCTCTCGACGTCCGCGTAATGAAGACCGGTGGTGGGCTCGTCCAGCAGGTAAAGCGTTCGGCCCGTGTCGCGGCGCGACAGCTCGGATGACAGCTTGACTCGCTGCGCCTCACCGCCAGAAAGCTGTGTCGCGGGCTGGCCGAGTCGGATGTAGCCGAGGCCTACGTCATGCAGCGTCTTCAGCTTTGTCTTGATCCGCGGAACGTTCTCAAAGACTTCGAGGGCCTCGTCGACGGTCAGCTCGAGCACGTCGGAGATCGAATGGCCTCGGAACTTCACCTCTTGCACCTCGCGCGAATAGCGCGTCCCATGACAGACCTCGCAGGGGACGTACACGTCCGGGAGGAAGTGCATCTCGATCTGGATGATGCCGTCGCCCTGGCATGCCTCGCATCGTCCACCGCGAACGTTGAAGCTGAACCGCCCCGGCTTGTATCCGCGCATCTTCGCCTCGGGCAGGCTCGCGAACAGCTCGCGCATGTACGTGAACATGCCCGTGTAGGTGGCAGGGTTGGACCGCGGCGTGCGGCCGATCGGGGACTGGTCGATGTCGATCGCTTTGTCGAGGTGTTCGAGGCCCTCGACAGCGTCGTGCGGCCCCGGCCTGTCCTTGGCCCGGTAGAAGAACTGCGCCACCTTACGGCTGAGAATGTCCGTCACCAATGAGGACTTGCCCGAGCCGCTGACGCCGGATACTGCCACGAAACTGCCCAGCGGCAACGTGACGTCGAGATTCTTCAGGTTGTTCGCGCGCGCTCCACGGATCACCAGGCGCTTACCGTTGCCCGATCGCCTCCGCGCGGGTACGGGGATCTGGCGATCACCGCGCAGAAACGCCGCGGTCAGCGAGTTGGGATCGCGCAGCACTTCCTCGACCGTTCCCGCGGCGATGATCTGACCACCGTGCTCGCCGGCTGCGGGTCCGATATCAACCATGTAGTCGGCCGAGCGGATGGTCTCCTCGTCGTGCTCGACAACGATCAGCGTGTTGCCCAGGTCGCGCAGCCGCAACAGAGTGTTGATCAGCCGCCGGTTGTCTCGTTGGTGAAGGCCGATCGATGGTTCGTCAAGGATGTACAGGACGCCCATCAGCTTCGAGCCGATCTGCGTCGCGAGGCGGATGCGCTGGGACTCGCCGCCCGACAAGGTATTTGCCGCACGCTCGACGGTCAGGTATTCGAGGCCGACGTCGATCATGAACTGAAGCCGTTCACGAATCTCCTTGAGCACGCCGCGAGCGATGAGCTGCTCACGCTCGGTCAGGTCGAGACCGTCGAAGAAGCTGATCGCATTGCTGATCGACAGCACGCAGACGTCTGCGATGTTGTGGTTCGCGACGGTCACCGCCAGCGATTCAGGCTTGAGGCGCCTGCCCTTGCAGGCTGGACATGGCTTGTCCGACATGTACCGCTCCAGCTCTGCCTTGAGGTGGTCGGACTGCGTCTCCTGGTACCGGCGCTGGAGATTGGCGATCACGCCTTCAAAGGGGGCCTCGTACCAGCGGGAGTGTCCGTACTGGTTCTTGTAGCCGAAGCGGATCTTTCGGTCGCCTGTACCGTTGAGCAGCACGTCCCGCTGCTGCTTGTTTAGCTTCGTCCACGGCTTGTCCATGTCGATGCTGAAGAACTTGCCGACCGATTCCAGCAGCTCTGGATAGAAGAACTGGGAGCGGCTCCACGCCGCGATGGCGCCCTCGTTCAGCGACAGGGACGGATCGGGCACGACCAGGTCTCCATCGACGACGAGCCGGAAGCCGATCCCGGTGCAGGTCGGACAGGCGCCGTGCGGGCTGTTGAACGAGAAGTTCCGCGGTTCGGGCTCGGCCACACTTGTCCCGTCGTACGGGCAGGCGTAGTCCATCGACATCTGGATCTCGTCGCCCTTATCGGGGACGACGATCACCGAGCCGCCGCCGAGCCGGGCCGCGGTCTCGATCGATTCGACGAGCCTCGTGCGCTGGTCGGGGCCCACGACGATGCGATCCACCACGACCTGGATGTCGTGCTTCTTGTTTTTGTCGAGTGGGATCTGCTCGCCGAGCTCGTACAGGCTGCCGTCGACTCGCACGCGCACAAATCCGGATTTGCGCACGTCCTCGATCAGGGATCGGTACTCACCCTTGCGCCCCTTCACCACCGGACCGAGGACCATCAGTCGCGTGCCTTTGGGCAGCTTCTCGACGTGGTCGGCCATCTGGTCGACCGTCTGCCGGCGGACTTCGCGGCCGCACACCGGGCAGTGAGGGAGGCCGATCCGCGCGTACAGCAGGCGCAGGTAGTCATAGACCTCGGTCACCGTGCCGACCGTCGACCGAGGGTTCTTTGACGTCCCCTTCTGGTCGATCGAGATGGCCGGTGACAAACCCTCGATCGTGTCCACGTCCGGCTTTTCCATCTGGCCGAGGAACTGCCGCGCGTAGGCGCTCAGCGACTCGACATAACGGCGCTGGCCCTCGGCGTAGATCGTGTCGAAGGCGAGCGATGACTTGCCCGAACCTGACAGCCCGGTGAATACGACGAGCTTGTCACGTGGGATCGAAAGCGTGACGTTCTTCAGGTTGTGCTCTCGCGCCCCGCGAATGGTTATGTGATCGATTGGCATGAATCCCTAGCTATTCCTTTTCTCTTCTTACCGCGAACGTCGCGCTCGCCGTGGCGACGAGCCTGCCTTCCCTGCCTTCGACCCGGCACTCGGTTACGACGGTGCGCCGTCCGGCGTGGACGACGTGGCCCGTCGCACGCAGGTTCTCGCCGATCTTTGCCGCGTTGATGAAGTTGAGCTTCAGGTCGAAGCTCATGGCGCGCGTGACTCCAGGACTAAGGGTACGCAGCGAGCGTCCCATGGCGGAGTCCGCCAGCGCGCTGATCATTCCACCGTGCACGAAACCGGAGGCGTTGGCCATGTCCTCGGTCGCCGTCATCTCCACCGCCGCGGTGCCCTCCCCCGTCTCGACGAGCCTCAGACCGAGCCACGCCCAAGCTCGTGACGGCGATGCCGCAGAGGGCTCCGCCCCCCTCACCAGTCTCCCCCTTGCGGGGGAGCGATCAGTAGGTCCCATTCTCATCGCCGCTTTGCGCGCAGGACAAGGAACAGCTTTCACTCACGGCCTTGTCCCTCCGGCACCGGCATGCAGGTCGACGATGCCCGCGCGACCAGGCGGCCGCGGTCGTCCAGCACGTCGGCCTCGCTGAAGAGCAGCGTCTGCTTCATCTCCACGACCCGTCCGACCGCGCGAATACGCCCTGAGACGACCGGGCGAATGAAATTGATCTTGAGCTCGATGGTGGTGTTCCAGAGCCCGTCCTCCTGCAGGGTCGCAACCGACATGCCCATGGCGGCATCGGCGATCTGGGTGATGACGCCGCCCTGCACGACGCCCGCGCCATGGCGATGTTGCGGGCCGGCCTCGAGCTCGAGCACGACGCGCCCCGGCTCAGACTCGGTGATCCGAGCTCCGAGCGTCTCCATCCAACCCGCCGGTGGGGCTGCAAGAAGCTGGGCGGCCCGCTTGTCGTTCCTCATATCGCCGTGCCGCTGCCTAACGTTTTCGAGTCCCTCTCCAGGGCCGGACCATCGTCTTCTGCTTGGGCGCTGCCGCGATCGCGAGCGCGACGTCCGCGTCGTCCTCCTTCCCGATCACCTCGCCTGAGAGACGCTTCCGAAGCAGGATGATCCGGTCGCGCACTCGCGCGGCGTCCTCGAACTGCAGCTCCTTGGACAGGCGACGCATCTCTTTCTCGAGGTCGCGCACGATCGCGAGCAGGTCCGCTCGCGGGACGCCGGCGCCGGCCATGATCTCGACAGCGTCGGCCTTGACGTCGTTCGAGTTGATCTCCATCGCGTAGATCGCCTTCTTCACGGTCTCAGGTGTGATGCCGCGCTCCGCGTTGTAGGCAATCTGCCTGTTGCGCCGTCTTTCGGTCTCGTCGAGAGCCTGCCGCATCGAGTCGGTGATCTTGTCCGCGTACATGACGACGTGCCCATCGACGTTGCGCGCAGCGCGGCCGATGATCTGGATGAATGACCGGAAGGCGCGGAGGTATCCCTCCTTGTCCGCGTCGAGGATGCCGATGAACGCTACCTCCGGGAGGTCAAGTCCTTCCCGGAGCAAGTTGATGCCGACCACGACGTCGACCTCGCCGGTTCGCAGGGCGCGCAGGACGTCGATGCGCTCCATCGCGTCGAGCTCCGAGTGCAGGTACTTCACCTTGACCCCGTACTCGCGAAGGTAGTCCGCGAGGTCTTCGGCGAAACGCTTCGTGAGCGTGGTCACCAGCGAACGGTGGCCGAGCGCCGCCCGCCTCTTCACCTCGGCGAGCAGGTCGTCGATCTGGCCCGCAGTCGGCCGCACCTCGACCGTGGGATCAACCAGGCCGGTCGGGCGCACCACCATCTCCACCGTGCGCTGGGAGCGGCGCATCTCGTATGGGCCCGGTGTGGCGGAGACGTAGACAACGTTGCGCGCTCGCTCCTCCCACTCGTCGAAGCTCAGAGGCCGGTTGTCGAATGCGCTCGGCAGGCGGAAGCCGTACTCCACCAGGGCCGCCTTGCGCGAGCGGTCACCACCGAGCATGCCGCCGACCTGCGGCACGGCCACGTGGGACTCGTCGACGAAGATCAGGGTGTCATCCGGTAGAAAGTCCATCAGCGTGTATGGCGCTTCGCCGGCCTGCCGGCGCGTCAGGTGCCGCGAGTAGTTCTCGATCCCGGCACAGGTCCCGGTCTCGCGCAGCATCTCGAGATCGAAGTTCGTGCGCTGCCTAAGGCGCTGGGCCTCGAGCAGCCGACCGTGCTCCTCGAACCACTTGCAGCGCTCTTCGAGTTCCGCTTCGATGTCGACCATTGCGAGGCGCAGCTTGTCCGCAGGCGTGACGTAGTGGGATGCGGGAAAGACGGTGAACTCGTCGCGCGGCCCGAGGATCTCGCCGGTCACAGCGTCCAGCTCCTGGATCCGCTCGATCTCGTCGCCGAAGAACTCGACTCGGAACACCTTCTCTTCGTTTGCCGGCACGAGGTCCACAACGTCCCCACGCACCCGGAAGCGAAGGCGTGCCAGGTCGTAGTCGTTGCGCTCGTAGAGCATCTCCGTGAGCTTGCGCAGGAAAACCTCGCGGCGGATCGACTGTCCCTTCTCGACGTGCAGCGACTCGCCAATGTAGTCCTCGACCGAGCCGATGCCATAGATGCAGCTGATGCTGGCCACGACCAGGACGTCGCGCCTGGTCATCAGGGTCTGGGTCGTCGAGTGCCGCATGCGGTCGATCTCGTCATTCCGGCTCGAGTCCTTTTCGATGTAGGTGTCGCTCCGTGCGATGTAGGCCTCGGGCTGGTAGTAGTCGTAGTAGCTAACGAAGTATTCGACCGCGTTATCGGGCAGCAGGCGCCGGAACTCCGCGCAAAGCTGGGCGGCCAGCGTCTTGTTGGGGCTCAGCACGAGCACGGGTCGCTGCAGCTGCTCGACCGCCCACGCCATGACGTTGGTCTTGCCGCTCCCAGTCACGCCCAGCAGGACCTGCTGGCTCAGTCCCGCGCGCACGCCTTCGACCAGCTGCTCGATTGCTTGAGGCTGGTCCCCGGCCGGCTTGAAGGGTGCGTCGACACGAAAGCTGGAGGGCATTGTGGATCGCTAATTCTAAGGCGAACGGACGTTCGAATTGCGTTCCATCACCCTTCACTCGAGGCAGGGGTGGCGCCGAGCTGAGTCACGGCAACGAGAGGATCATCGCCTCGACGGTGGTCCCGGCTTTGATCCCTTGATCCCCTGGCGGGATGCGCACCAGCGCCTGCGCTCCCGCGAGCGACATCAGTCGCGAAGAGGACTGGGAGCCGGTGCTCTCAGCGACCAGCTCCCGGCCTTCCCGGCGCAACGTGACGCGCTGGTACTCAGTGCGATCCGCGGTGGCGGGCGCGTCGTAAGCCAGGCGGACCGGCAGCATCGGACGCTGCAGCCGCGCAAAACCCTGCATCTTGCGCAGGGCCGGTCGAACGAAAACCTCGAACGTCACGAGCGACGAGACCGGAAAGCCGGGCAGACCAAAAGCCAACTTTCCCCTCCCCCCCTCCTGGGAAGTATGTGAATCCCCTCCACCCTCGGGGGGAGGGCCCGGGCGGGGGGACGGTGGAGCCGGAATCGTCGCGAAAGTAAAGGGTTTGCCGGGCTTCAGCTTGACTCGGCCAACGTGCACGGTGCCGAGAGATTCCAGCAGCGGCTTGACGAGATCGTGCGTGCCGACGGAGACGCCGCCGGAGGTGACCAGGACGTCGACCTCTCGCAGCGCATCGACGACGAGCTGCCGCAGGGCCTCAGGCTCATCAGGAGCGATTCCCAGTCCCCGCACCTCGGCTCCCACCTCACGCAGGGCGGCCAGTAGAGCCCAGCGGTTTGAGTCGACGATCTGCCCGCGCCCGGGCTTGTCCCCCACCTCGACGAGCTCATCCCCTGTCGACAGCAAGGCCACGCGTGGCCTCCGGTGTACCGGCAATCTCGGGAAGCCGAACGCTGCCGCCAGTCCAACCTCGGCGGCACCAAGCTGAGTCCCCGCGAGCACAACCCGCTCGCCGGCGCGAACGTCCGCTCCCGGACGATGGAAGTTGCTGCCTGGCCGCAGGGGTGCCGGCGTCGTCACCACCTCGCCGTCGAGCTGCACCTCCTCGACCATGACAACGCAGTCGGCGCCATCGGGCAGCACGCCGCCAGTCAGGATGCGCGCCGCGGTTCCCGGTGCGATCGTGCCGGCGAACGGCCTGCCCGCGGCGGATTCCCCCAAAACTCGCAGCGGTTTGCCCGCGTCCGACGAACGCACGGCGTAACCATCGACGGCACTAGATGGGAACGCCGGCAAAGACGCCGGCGCGGCCAGATCCTCGGCCAGCACGCGTCCGATCGAATGGGCGAGCGCGACCCGCTCGACCCCCAGGATCGGGGTCCGATCCAAGACCAGGTCGGCGGCCTCGTCAACCTCAACCAAGGGATAGGCGGACGCCCTCAACAAATCCCTGCCCCGCTCGCCCGGGACGTCGGCCCCGCTCGCCGGCGGCCGGGGCCGGGTGCGGGCGCTCCCCTACTCGTAACGGAGCGCTCTGACTGGATCCTGGCGGGCTCCCCGCAGCGCAGGAAGCAGACCACTCACCATGCTCAGCACGACGGCCAGCACCAGGCTGGCGGCGACCACGCCGAAGTCGGTGCGAAAAACATCGAACTGGCTGCTCGTCACCGATTGGGTGAGCCGGTCGACGACCGCATTCCCCAGCCGGCCGAGCGCGACGGCGACAAGGATTCCGACGACGCCTCCCGCCAGCCCGATGACGGCGGCTTCGGCGACGAAGATGAGCAGCACGTCACGCCTGCGTGCACCGAGCGCCTTGAGGACACCGATCTCCTTCGTGCGTTCGAGGACCGCGGAGTACATCGTGTTGGCGATGCCAAGGCATGCCAGCAACAGCGCCACCAGCGCGAGCCCGAGCAGCGCGATGCGCATCTTTCCCAGCACGTCCTCGAAATTGCGGAACTGGTCGCCGAACGTCTGCGCCTGGAACCCGAGATCCTCGACGCGCTTCTGCAACGCTTCGACGGCGAGACCCGAGTCGGCCAGAAGGGTGATGGTCGAATATTCACCGCCTTTCCAACCGTTGGCCCTTGCGAGCTGCGCCCAGTAATCGCGAACCGTCGCGTAAGGCGCGATGCCACCAGGAACTCCTGCCGGCATCGAGTTGCCTGACATGATGCCGACGACCACGAGCTTCAGGTCGAGAGGGTGCGTGACCGGATTCCGTGTCGCGCCGGGAACCATCAGCGTGCCGTATGCAGAGCTGTACTGAACCTGCGTGCCAATCGCTCCGCGCGCGGAGAGAAATCCGAGGGCGGTGGCTTCGCTGTCGGTGAGCAGCACCTCCTTGGCAGCGTCCGAGCGGGGCAGCCGGCCGGCGCTGAGCAGCGGCATCACGCTCGACGAGCTCAGAGGCGAAAGCGAGACCAGGGCGCCCGCCGACGGAGGTGCCGCCGTCGCGCCAGGCGACCCCGCTGGCGTTCCAGTGGAGAAGGTTCCGCTCATGGCCACCTGGCCCCATGCGGCGCGGACGTGAGGTTGGCCTGCCAGCGTCGCCAGCGTGCCACCGTCAAAGGCGGCGGTACCCGCATCGACGGGAGGGTAGACCGCGACCTGGTGCACCTGGCTCGTAGCCAGCGCCGGGGCGCTGAGCGCACCCTGCAGTCCGCCTGCAAGCGCCACGATCAAGCTCATCGCCGCGATTCCGATCGCGACGCCAGTCGTCGTCAGCGCGGTCCGGAGGGGCCGACGGCCGGCGCTGTCGAGGCCGACCTTCAGGGTGTCGCGCCAGTGCAGGCGGGGCGCGGGATCGACCGGCTCCTGCTTGCGTACGGTGGGTTTGCCCGCATCGAGCTCGAGCGCCATGCCGTCGATCATCCTCACCACCCGGCGCGCACGCCGCGCGACCTCCGGGTCGTGGGTCACCAGCACGACGGTCGCGCCGCGGCGGTTGAGATCTTCGAGCAGCTTCAGGACGCTCTCGCCCGCCGCCGAGTCGAGGCTTCCGGTGGGTTCGTCGGCGAGGATGAGACCGGGGCGATTGGCAAGCGCGCGGGCCACGGCCACCTTCTGCTGCTCGCCACCTGACAGCAAGCGAGCACGAGTGCTCGCGCGATTCTCCAGGCCCACCAGCGCAAGCAGGTGGCGCGCCCGCCTGCGGCGTTCTTCCAACTCCACCCCCGCCAGCGTCAGGGGCAACGCGACGTTGTCCTCGACGGTCATTGAAGGGATCAGGTTGAAGGTCTGGAAGATCGTGCTCACGCGCTGCAGCCGGTAGTCGGCGAGGTCGTGATCGGAGAGCTCTCCAAGCGGAAGCCCGGCGCCGTAAACATGTCCGGTGGTCGGCCGGTCGAGTCCACCCATCAGCGACAGCAATGTGGTCTTGCCACAGCCTGACGGACCGACGACGGAAACGAACTCACACGGCCCGATCTCCAGCGACACGTTCCTCAGGGCGCTCACATGCATCTCGTCGTTGCCGCCGAACTCGCGCGAAACCGAGTCGAGCCGCAGGCCCACCGCCTGGCCGAGGAGATCCTTGAAGTCGTCCGGCTCAACTTCTGGCGCCGGGACCAAAACAGCCTGGTTCACGACAGGTTCAGGTTCGGGCACCACGGCAACACTGACGACCGCGGCCTCGGCAACCGCAGCTGTTGTCGACTCCGCGGCATCGCCGATGCCCGCCGCCGTGACGGCGGCCCCTTCGCGGCGCGCGCGACGGCGCCGGCGCTTCTTGGTGCCGGTGGAATCGGCCCGATCCTCGGCTAGTGTTGCCACCCCACCCATGAGTCTAAGTGCTCCTAAGGCGCTTCTTGTGTCACCTGCTCCGCAAGCCACTTAAGGTAAGCAGGCGACCCGCCCTCGACGGCGATCTGAAGGATCTCGGGCAACGCGTAGTCGTGGTGGCTGCGGACATACTCCTGGCAGGCAGCGGCCTTCGACTCGACGGTTTTCACGAGGAGGAGCGCTTCGTGCTCGCGCTTCAACTGGCCGTCCCAGTAATAGGTGGAATGCACCGTCGGCACGACAGAACAGCAGCCGGCGAGATGTTCGACCACCAGCGCCTCGCCGAGTCGCTCCGCGTCATTGCGACCCCCGGTCGTAACCATGATCAAGACCGCACGGTCCCCCATATCCACCAGCTAATTCTCGGCTTTTCTGGGACGGTCCAACCAAATCGTCGCGGACACCAGGGCGATGCCACCAAGCAAGAGCCCGCCGATCACGTCCGATTCCCAATGGACGTCGAGGTACAGGCGGTCAAATGCCATGAGGACGGTGAGCGCGATGGCGGCAGGGATCGCAAGCGCCCGGGCGACCGGCGACGGCGCGAGGCGTCGGATGACAAACGCCAGGAGCCCGTACACGACAACGGTCCGGACCATGTGGCCGCTCGGAAAGCTGTTGCCCAGGCCGATGCCAGTCAGCGCGTCGGTCAGGCTCGGACCATCGCGATGCGAGAGCGAGTGAGGCGGCCCGGGGTGGAACAGCAGGGACTTGTACAGCACCTCCAGCGCGTCCGCGCCGACAAACGCGCCGACAACGAATGCATCCGCGCCGAAGCCGCCGCGCCACAGATAAATGAAGAGGGCGGTCATCAGGAGGGTTGTCAGCTCGAGCCCGCCAAGCTCGGCGATCAGCTGAAACAGCCTGTGCAGCGACTCCTGCCAGATGCCGTGCATCGCCTGAGCGACCTGCTGGTCGAGCACCGTGAACGCTCCAGCCGTGATGGCAATCGTCAGCGCGACGAAGGCGACAGAAAGAACGACGATGGCGACGAGCCGCTGCGTTAGATTGCTTACCGCTGGCAACGGCGGCAGAAGACAGTGCTGCGTCCTGCGATGCGGATCATCGCCAACGGACGGCCGCACGTGAGGCAGGGCTCGCCGGCGCGGCCATAGACCAGGAGCTTCTCCTGCTGGCCTCCGACCTCGCCCCAGGCGTCGCGATACGTATCGACGGAGCTGCCGCGGTTCGCGATCGCGGTTTCGAGTGAATCGCGCAGCGACGCGTGCAAGCGCTGGACCGACTTACGGCTGAGGCTGCCTGCCATGCGGTCCGGCCGGAGCCGTGAGCGATGCAGCGACTCATCTGCATAGATGTTGCCGACCCCCGCGATGGCGGCCTGGTCGAGGAGCACCGCCTTGAGCGCCGTCCGCCGTTTCCGAAGCATTCGGTAAAGGTCAGCGGCGGCGAACGTTGGGTCGATCGGTTCCGGACCGAGTCGCGGCAGCTTCTTGGATGTGAGTAGAGCTTCTTCAGTGCCAAGCAACAGACGTCCGAAGCGTCGAGGGTCGCGATACCGGAGGTGCTGGTACCTCCCCACCCCGTGTGGAGGTCGGCGCGATTTAGGGGCCCCCGCGAAGTCGAAGACTTCGTGGGGTATTTCGCCGAGTGGGGGGACGGAGCCCGCATCCAGCGTGAAGATTGCATGCGTGTGAGTCTCGAGTGGTGCATCTGCGTCGACCAGACGCAGCTGCCCGGTCATCCCCAGGTGAACAACCAGGAGGAGATCGTCGTCCAGGTCCACGAGGATGTACTTCCCGCGCCTTCTCACTGCGGCGATGTGCATCCCGGCCACGAGGTCGATGAAGAGTTCGGGCTCGGGATGCCGGACGATGGTCGGAAAGTTGAGCTCGCAGCGAACGATGGTGCGGCCCACGAGGTGCGGCCGCAGGTCGCAAACAATGGTTTCGACCTCAGGCAGCTCAGGCACGGAGTTCTCCGCCTTTCCGCTCGCCGGGGACGCCGGGCATAAGATCAAGGCACATCCCCTTTGAGCGAGTGGGGGGATCCAAGCTCGCACGACCGCTCGGAATCATGCCCGCACCACGGCGAGCTTGTTCATATCCGCCCAGTTGGGGCCGACCTTCGTCTCGACCTCGATCCCGGTCTCGAGCTCGTACGCGCCGGTCATGACGCGCGGCACCTTTTCCGCAAACTGGTCTACCTCCGACTCCGGCACCTCGAACAGCAGCTCGTCGTGGACCTGCAGCAGCATGCGGCCCTCGATGTGGTCAGCCTCGATCTCGCGCTGCAAGCGCACCATCGCGATCTTGATGATGTCCGCGGCGAGAGACTGCATCGGAAAGTTGATCGCCATCCTCTCGGCGGCGCTGCGCAGCTGAAAGTTGGGCGACCGCAGGTCGGGGATCGCCCGCCGGCGTCCAGTCGCGCTGACTACGAATCCCTCCTCACGCGCCTTGCGCCGCACCTCGTCGAGGTACTCCTTAAGGCGCGAATAGGTCGACCAGTACTGCGTGAGGAACTCCCGCGCCACGTCGCCGGTGATGCCGAGCTGCTGCGAGAGTCCGTACTCGCCTTGGCCGTAGATCGAGCCGAAGTTCGCCACCTTGGCGAGCCTTCGCTGGTTCGGATCCACTGTCTCGATCGGGATCTTGAACACTGCCGCGGCGGTCGCCGTGTGGATGTCCTGGCCGGCGGCGAACGCGCCGAGCAGCATCGGATCCCCGCTTAGGTGGGCGGCGATGCGCAGCTCGATCTGCGAGTAGTCGGCCGAGACCATGACATGGCCCGCTCGCCCTGCCTTGAAGGCGCGGCGGATGCGCTGACCGAGCTCCGTCCGGATGGGGATGTTCATCAGGTTCGGGTTGGACGACGACAGCCGCCCCGTCGCGGTGCTGGCCTGCCCAAATGAGGTATGGACGCGACCGCTCAGCGGATCAACCAGCTGTGGCAGTGCGTCGACATATGTCGACTTGAGCTTGGACAGCTGTCGGTGCTCGAGAATCAGGCCCACGATCGGGTGCTTGTCGCGCAGGCCCTCGAGAGTGTCGGCATCGGTCGAGTAGCCCGTCTTCGTCCGCTTGCCGACCGGCAGGCGGAGGTCCTCGAACAAGACCTTGGCGAGCTGTTGCGGAGCGTTCAGGTTGAACTTCTGACCGGCGACCTGCTCCACCTCTGATTCGATCGCGGCCATCTGCGCCCCCAGCTCTTCCTGCATCTCCTTGAGGTAGGGCACGTCGATCGCGACGCCCTCCGACTCCATGTCGGCGAGCACTCCTGCCAGCGGCAGCTCGATCTCGTGGAAGAGGTAGTCGACGCCGAGGTTTCGCATCTCGGCTTCCAGCCGAGGCCGCAGGTTGAGGATCGCTTCCGCGCGCCGGGCTGCAAACTCCGCGGCGTCACTGAGCGAGACGTCTGCAGGCTTGCGCGCTCCCCTACCAGTCCCCAAAAGCTGCTCAGTGCTGACCAGGTCGATCTCCAGGAACTCTTTGCCCAGGTCTTCGAGACGCGGGTCGCGCGAGCCGGCGCCGAGCAGGTAAGCGGCGAGAAACGTGCTGAACGCCCACTCGCGCTTTGCGCCACCGAGGGAGCGGAGCGCAAGCTCAGTCTCCTTGGCGTCATGGCCGGAGATGGGCCGGCCGGCCAGGGTGCTCGCTACCGCGTCCATGGCGTCTGGTGTCGCGACGTAGAACGTGTCCTTGCCCGTCGACACTCCGATTCCGAGGACGTGAGCTGAGCGGCCGGCTCCTTCGATGAACGTGTAAACCGCGATGTCGGTGGACCCATCGATCAGGCTGGCGGCTTCCGCCGGATCGTCGACCACCTTCAAGCCGGCCGGCAGAGGCGCCGGTTCGAGCGCGAGGCTGGGTTGGACCGGCACCTGGTCGGGTGGCGGGAAGCGGCTCAAGAGCTGTCTGAACTCCATCCGGTCGAAGACGAGCCGCACCTTCTCGTAGTCATATCGTGTCCAGCGGGCTCGATCGAGCTCCAGCTCGATAGGCACGTCGCGCACGATCGTGACCATGCGCTTGCCGAGCCGCACCTGGTCCGCATGCGCCTTGAGCGAGGTCTTGAGCCGCCCCTCTGGCAGCTCGTCGACGCGCTCCAGCAACGCCTCGACGGTGCCGAAGTCCTGCACCAGCTTGGCCGCCGTTTTGTCGCCGACGCCAGGCACGCCCGGGATGTTGTCGGACGTATCCCCGCGCAGAGCTTTGAAATCGATCAGCTGCGGAGGCTCGAAGCCGTAGCGCTGCCGGACCTGGTCGGGTCCGTACAAGAAGGTGTCGGTGATGCCGCGTCTGGGCACGAGCGCCTCGACCGACTCCGTGACCAGCTGCAGGCAGTCGAGGTCGCCAGACACGATGGTGACCGCGTGTCCTCTCTCCTCTGCAAGGCGCGACAGCGTGCCGATCACGTCGTCCGCCTCGAAACCTTCGATGCCGTAAACCGGAATCGAAAAAGCCTGCAGTACCTCTCGCACCTTCTCGATTTGCGGCCGCAGGTCGTCAGGCATCGCACGCCGCCCTGCCTTGTACTCCTTGTACTCCTTCGAACGAAAAGTCGGCGCGCCGACATCGAAAGCTCCGATCGCGTACTCCGGACGCGAGGCGAGGACGATGGCAAGCATCGACGTGAATCCATAAACGGCGTTCGTCACCTCGCCGCTGGACGTGCTCATCGGCGGCAGCGCAAAAAAAGCTCGATAGATGAGGCTGTGGGCGTCGATCAGCACCAGCCGCCCGCGCTTACCCTTCGCCACGTTTGGATTCTACGGGGGCCCCGGAGGAGCCCCTTATGCGATCAAATAGCAGGGACCGTAAAGGCCCGAAAGGTATAGTGGACCAGAGGATGAAAAACCTCATCGAGGTCTCGGTCGACAGCATCCGGATACACATGCCGACCGCCCAGCATCTGGTGATCCTCAAAGAGAAGGAGGCCGATCGGTACCTTCCGATCTGGATCGGCTCCTTCGAGGCCCAAGCGATCGCAACCAAGATCTCGGGCAACCCGCTAGGTCGCCCTCTTACGCACGATCTAATGGCGACCGCGTTCGGCGACCTCGGGATCAGCATCAAGCGCATCGTGGTGACGCGGCTGGCAGACCAGGTGTTCTACGCGCGGCTCTACGTCAAGCAGAACGGACGTGACCTCGACTTCGACGCCCGGCCGTCCGATGCCATCGCACTCGCCGTGCGCGTCGAATGCCCGATCTTCGTCGCCGCCGATGTCATGGAGACCGCCGGGATCATCCCCGACCCGGATGAGGAAGCCGGCGAGAAGGACAAGGCCGAGGCCCCGGTCGACGAGGCTCGGCTCGCGGTCTTTCGCGATTTCGTGAACAGCCTCGACCTGCCCGAGCTACCCGACGAGCCGGGCGCCAAGGATGAACCCGGCGCGCAGGACAAGCCCGGCGGGCGTCCCGGGCGAGGCTGAGCAGCTGATTCTCACCGGAGAGTCCGACCTGGGCCTCCGCATCGTTGTGGCTCTCATACTCGGGCTCGCCCTCGGGACCGAGAGAGAAGTCCACGGGCACCCGGCCGGGATCAAAACGATGGCCCTGATCTCAGTAGGAGCCTGCATGTTCACGGGCCTCGGACTCCTCCCGGACTTCGGAACCCGGGTCGATCCCACCCGCATCGCCGCGCAGATCGTCACCGGAGTCGGGTTCCTCGGGGCCGGGGCGATCCTCCGTCAAGGCGGCGACGTGCACGGGTTGACCACCGCGGCGTCGATCTGGGTAGCCGCGTCGCTTGGCATGGCCGTCGGATTCGGGTATTACGCGATCGCCATCTTCACGACCTTTCTTGTCGTCGTGATGTTGCTAGCGCTCAGGCCGATCGAGCTGCGGTTCTTCCGCGGACGCAGAAACCGGCGTTCGGACGACCCGCCCAGCGCCGGCCAGCCCGATCCGTGAGCAAGCAACGCGTCGCCATCGTCACCGACTCGACGTCAGACCTACCACCCGAGCTCGCCAGCTCGCGGTCGATCACGGTGGTCCCCCTAACGCTCAACTTCGAGGGCGAAGCGCTTCTCGACGGCGTGGACATCCGGCCGGATGAGTTCTATCGCCGGCTGCCAGCAGCCACCACTCATCCAACGACGTCCCAGCCTTCGCCCGGACGCTTCGCGGAGGCTTACACGGCGCTCCTGGCCGACTACGAAGCAGTGGTGTCGATCCACATCTCACAGAAGCTCAGCGGGACTTACGAGTCAGCTCGCCAGGCGGCGAACATGACGGATCCCAAGCGCGTGCACGTGGTCGACTCGGAGCTCGTTTCGATGTCACTCGGGCTCCTGACGTTGGCGGCGTCCGCCCTCGCGGCCGGCGGATCAGACGGGCTGGCGATCGAAACCCAGGTGCTCGAGATGAGAGCCAACGTCCAGACCTACTTCTCGGTGGCCACTCTTGAGTTCTTGCGGCGCGGTGGGCGGATCGGTCGCGCCAGCGCGCTGCTCGGCTCGGTGCTGCGGCTCAAGCCAGTCCTTTGCATCCGTGACGGGCTCGTCACCCCGCTGGAGCGCGTCCGCACGTTCGAGCGCGCGCTGAACCGCGTCGTCGAGCTCACGCGCGAGGTCGATCGCGGACATGGTGTATGCGTGATCGTCGGCCATGCGGGCGCCGAGGAGGATGCCGAGCGGATCGGCCGCGAGCTCGAGCCGATCGCCGAAACGTTGATGATTCAGCCGCTGGGGCCTGTCGTAGGAGCCCACGCGGGACCAGGGGTGGTCGGTGTCGGCTGCTACCCGGCAGAGCTCTTGCGGCTCGGCATCAAGCCGGTGTCCAGCGGACAGACTCGGGCGTAACCGACTTCCTCACGCGGTCGTCCACGGCGAGCGCCTGCAGATGCGCCAGCGCCTCCTGGAGGGCAAGCCGCTTCTCATACAGATTCTGGCGCGGACCCCACAGCTCGAGCGCAACGTCCCAGCCCGTCTCTCTGCCACGACCGACAATCTCCACGATCTGGTCGAGCCTCCGCCTGTGGTGGGCCTCCAGGACCTGGACCCGAGCAGTGGCGTCGGTGAAAGGCCGCCCGTGCGATGGGAGGATCAGCGCAGGCTCATAGGCCGCGAGGCGGCGCAGGCCGTCCAGGTATTCGTGGAGCGGGTCCGGCGTGCTCTGCGGATGCAGGCCGATGTTCGGCGAGAGCTCAGGCAGCATGTGATCGCCGGCGAAGAGCAGCTTCTCTTGCCGGTCGTAGAGGCAGATGTGACCGGGCGAGTGGCCGGGCGTCCATTCGACGCGTAGGTTCCGGCGACCCATCTGAAGCTGCTCGGCGCCGTCCAGCTGGACCGACGGCTCAGCGGTCTTCACCAGCTGGCTCAGTGCGCGCTGGGAATTGCTGAGCACCTCAGCGTCATCGGCCGGCACCCCGTTGACCCTGAGGTATTTGTGAACCTCCTTGACCAGGTGCTCGAGCTCCACGTACCGCGGATGGACAAGCGGCACCTCCAGCCTGTGGATGTAGAGATCGGCCAGCCCTTCGCCGGCAAATATTCCTGCGGCCCCGTAGTGATCGGGGTGGATGTGCGTCACGACCAGGCGGCGAAGGCGCCTTGCTCCAATGTGAGCGAGCGCCTGCTCGATCGCTGCGACCGACTCGTCGGAGTTCATGCCGCAATCGAGGAGGTCTGCCTCGTCGCCATCGGCGAACAGGAACACGTTGACGAGCCCGTCTTCAAAGGGAATCGGCAGGCGGAGCTCGAAGACCCCTTCCGCCACCTCGTTTACTGCAGCCCTTGTCGCCACCCCGGCATTGTCGCGGACTAACATGGATCGAGTCATCGCGGCCGATTGCTCTAGGAGGAGCGAATGTCTGAAGTCCAGCTATCACCAGACGAAATCGTTGAAGCCCTGCCCAAGTACCTTGTCCCCGAGAAGGCCGGCAGCACCAAGGCGACCATACAGTTCGACCTGTCCGGCGATGCCGGCGGCAAGTGGTGGGTGAAGATCCACGACGGCGTGGCGGAGTCCGGCAAGGGCGAGCCTCCCGAACCCGCGAACCTGACCCTCCTCGCAGAGGCCGGCGACTGGGTGAAGATCGTCACGGGGCAGATCGACGGCACTACGGCGTTCATGCAGGGCAAGCTCAAGATCAAGGGCGATATGGGACTTGCGATCAAGTTTCAGTCCATGTTCAAGAGGCCGAGCTAAGAGCGCGGGGGAGGA
>Ga0208848_1000010_pt1 | contig 38566 bp, 41 predicted proteins | sample NGESurshal072012_2_FD_184455 | JGI IMG/M metagenome (GOLD analysis project Ga0208848, IMG submission 184455) | Arctic peat soil microbial communities from Barrow, Alaska - NGEE Surface sample 210-1 shallow-072012 (SPAdes) | ecosystem: Environmental > Terrestrial > Soil > Wetlands > Peat ... | reverse complement strand
AAGGTGGCGTGAAGCGCCGGATGGGGAGCGCCCCTGATTACGGTGCGGGATCGAACCGCCAACTGAACATGAGCGGCTGGCTCTCGACGTCTCCACCCGCCTTGCGGTAGGTGGCGGCGGCCGCGGCATTCTCATCGTCGGCGAGAACCCACATTCCGTAACACTCGTGCGAGCGAGCCAGTTCAGCAAGCTCCTGCACGAGGGCAGTGCCGATGCCGTGGTGACGATGATGTTCGTCCACAGCGAGCTCGTACAGCAACATCTCGGTCCCCTTGTCGGGGTGGGTCAGCTCCACACCGGACACAAAGCCGACGGGGCGGCCGGCTGAATAGGCGATCAACAGGTAGTGAACGGGGTCGGCGAGGAATCGGATCACCGCATCTTTGCGAGGCGGGTTGTCGAAGAGATTCGCTGCCTCGCTTACCCGTGCTTCATCGCCCGCTCCCATGCGCTCGATGTTCACCGGCTCGTGCAGCCGGCTAGGCGGCCAGGTTGATTCCAATCGCCCGTAGCCGCTTGTTCAGTGAGTCAAACGCGAATTGGAGGATTTCGCTCTCCGTGCGGCCGAATTCCGTGATGTACCGAGGATCTGGCGGGTCAAGCGTGCCCGTGACGAGCGGCAGGCACTCGATGAGAGTCTTCTGGATCAGAGGGGCGAAGCGCTCCGGATCTTCTCGGACAGCCTCCTGCAGAACCTTGATCCCGAAGCTCACGTGCCTCGACTCGTCGCGTGCGACCGCCGTGAAACCGCGGTAAAAGCCGCGGTCGGTGGATCCCCGCTCACGCATGGTCTCGAGCTCGAATCGCTGCCCGGTCAAAGCGATCGTCGCCTCGATGATGATGTGGTAAATCGTGATGCCCTCGACGAATGCGTCGAAGTCCTTCGGGTTGCTGGCCAGCCGCTGAGCCGCAGAGGGCAGGCGATCGTAGAAAAGGGTGTTGTACCCCTCGTTGGCCTGGGGCCGGATTTCGGCCAGCAGCTCTCCCAGGTCCTTGGCCTTGGTGCCGACCACCTCGTGCCACCAGCGCTGGAAGAAGACCGTGTGCCTGGCCTCGTCGACCATCTGGGTGGAGAGGAAGATCTCGATCTCGGGCGTCGGCGCCGCCCACACAAAAGGCGCCAGCGTCGAGGTGACGCGCTCCTCGCCGTTGAAGAAGAGGCGGTGGGACCACAGGGTCGACTTTCGCTCGAGGTCGCTCGCCTTCAGCCAGTCCTGGCGGTCGAGCGTGAAATCGAGGTCGGCGACGGACCATTGCTGAGCCTCCCAGCGTCGATAGAGGTCCATGTAGCTCGGCATCTTCTCGATGCCGCGATCGATGAAGGCGAGGACGTCGTCGATGCGGATGTCGCCCAGCTGCTTGAGATCCGCGCGCGCGATCCTCTCCTGTTCCGGGTCCAGCCGCTCTTCCTTCTGTGTGACCGCCATCTCGGTTCTGCGTCCATTAGACCAGAGCGCGAAGTGTCGGGTGGGGGCGGCGCGGGTAGAATCAGACGGCAACCGGTTCAGCTTCGTGGGGGCGTCTGGTCTCGACGGGGCAGCTGAGCTTCGGGATTGCGAGCCGAGGGCGCGAGCGTTACAGCGCAAGCGTTTACAAACGCCAAGAACAACAACGCTTTCGCGCTCGCTGCGTAAGCAGTAGAGACGTGAGCCCCGGGACTTAGATCTCGGGTGCTGCCCCCGGTCAATCCGGCGGACTGGGGAGCGGTATCACATAGACCGGATTGCCGCTCCAGGGGCGCCGCGGCCCTGAGGCGGGACACGCACCGCGGCTGGCATAAGCGGATCCCGTCGGGAGGAGCCGCCAAGCGAGAACCAAAATCCTGGACACGCTCGTAGAGATCTCGGGGGATGCTGCTTCGGACGCGGGTTCAATTCCCGCCGCCTCCACCAAGCCGCGCCTGTCAGGCGATTGCCGCCTCGATCGATCCCTGGTGCTGCTTCATATGGCCGATCAACACCCTCTCGACGCGTTGAGCGGCGGACATCGGGCCGGCGGGCGTGTTTCGCTGGACATCGAGCTGGTCGTCCGGTATGGCGCGCACCGCTGTGCTGATACGGGGCTTGCTCGCTCGCAGGAGGCGCAGCACCTCATCTTTCGTCACTGTGGCGTGAGTCCTGGCGTGTTCGAGGTTGACGGCGCGCATGTTGACAGGCGCCAGGGGGCCGCCTGCAAGCATGGTCTGGATCCGTTCGATGATCCAGTCGCCGTTGGTTGCGACGTGGTGGGCGATGACGCCCACCGGCCGGCCTTCGTCCTCGTCGTCGATGCGCTGCGGGAAGTTCTTGCCGGCAAGGTGCCACTGGTCGGTGTTCAATGACTCGACGAGACCGAAGAATTCGTCGTGGGCTGATTCGTACTGCTCCGCGAGTTGAGCCGAGCGCGGATTGGTCATCCTCCGACTATATGTCGTACGAGCCACCCCCGGGTGCTATTCCCAGTCGCCTTGGAATGTTCAGGCCCCTTTGAGGGGTATGACTCTCGTATGAGCACATCTTTCAAAGAGTTCAGTGAGGGCCTGATCAAGGACCTTCGCGCACATGGCGGCAAGGCGACTTCCGGTCCCTTCGAGGGTCGGGACGTGTTGATCCTCACGACCACGGGCGCCAAGTCCGGCGAGGTGCGCGAAAACCCTCTCGTTTACACCCGCGACGGAAATCATCTCGTGGTCGTCGCCTCCAAGGGCGGGTCCCCAACCAATCCGTCGTGGTATCACAACCTTGTGACGCATCCAGAGGTGACAGTCGAGGTGGGGAGCGATAAGTTCAAGGCCCGCGCGCACGTTCCGCAGGGCGACGAGCACGAGCGGCTCTACACGCAGCACGCGGACATCAACCCGACCTTCCACGAATACCAGAAGAAGACCTCACGCAAGATCCCGGTCATCGTCCTGGAGCGCATCCACTAGCCTGCAGACCGTATCGCTCCGGCAGCTGAATCGCTGGACGCTTGCCCGCCAGATGCTGCTCGAGCGAGTCGAGCTCGACGCGGTGACCGCGATCGAGCGGCTTGCCGGGATGCAGGCGCAGTACTCCCCCTCGCCGTACATCGGCCTGTGGTCGAGGCTTTGCGATTTCAAGCGCGACGAGCTCGAAGCTGCGCTCGCCGCCCAACTTGTCTACAAAGCCACGCTGATGCGCGGCACGCTGCACCTGGTCAGCGCTCGCCAGTTCGACGTCTTCCGCCTCGCCTCCAGGTTCCCGCGGCACGTATGGTCGGAAGGCCCCAAGCAGCTGGCCGACCGGGGCATCGATGTCGATGCGCTGCGCGAAGAGATCCTCGCCGCCCTCGACATCCGGCCCCTCAAGAAACCCGAGCTGCAGAAGCAATTCCGGCACCGCATTCCGGCAGAGCTGCCCGATTGGGTGGCATTCAGCGTCATCGTCTCGGTCGGCGCCGCGATCAACCACCACGAGGACGCGCGCTTCGGACACTTCGCCGGCAGCCGATACCGGCGTGCGCCGCTGCCCGAGGCTGATCCCGAGGACGCCGTGCGCTCGGTCGTCACTTCCTACCTCGCATCCTTCGGCCCCGCGACCAAAGCTGACCTGGCGCAGTGGCTCGGACGCTCCATCAGCACCTTCTCAGGCGCGCTCGATTCACTCGAGCTGGTCACGTTTCAAGACGAGGGCGGGCGCAAGCTTGTCGACCTGCCGGATTCGCCTCGCCCTGATCCGGCCGTGCCCGCTCCGGTCCGCTTCTTGCCCAAGTGGGACAACCTCCTCCTCGCGTATGACCGGCGGGAGCGCGTCCTGCCCGAGGCGATCCGCAGGACGGTGATCCGGAAGAACGGCGACGTCCTGCCCACTTTCCTGGTTGACGGAGTCGTGGCGGGGGCATGGGAGGCACCCTTGCGCGGTCGCGCGGTCATGTCTCTGACGCCTTTGGCGGCGATCACAGCCAAGAACCGACGAGCAGTCGAGCGCGAGGCCGAAAGCCTGCTGGCCTGGCTTCGTCCGGATTCGACCCAGCGCGACGTCACCTGGGCGCCCCGGTAAAGCGCCGAAAGGCGCAGCAAACCGGGTAACCTTCGGCCGGTGCCCGACCTGAGTCATCTCTGGCAGCGGTTCCTGCTCGCTAGCTCACTCCTGGTGGGCCTGGCCATCGGCGCCGCGGCGACCGTGTTCGGCTACAGCAACCTGGCCACCGTCAACATCCGCTGGTCGGTCTTCCACATCGACGGCGTGCCCCTGTGGACGGTCGCCGTGGTCCCGCTCGCCCTCGTGATCGTCGCCGGCACCCTCTACCACTGGATGGACGGCCTTCACCACTTCACTGAGCACATGCGCCATCGGCGTCGCGTGCACGAGCTCGAGGCCGAGGTTGCGTCGCTGAGGGCCCACATGGACCAGGTGCTCGAGATGCCGGACCAATCGACGTCCCGGCTCCCGCGAAAGCCCATTACGGCCGAGCCTGTGGTGGTCGAGGCCCTGGCTCCGGTGGCGGAGGCCTCGGCGCCCGCGCTGCCAGAGCGGTCCTCAGTTCCCACGCCCGACCATGGCGACCGGAAGACCTCCAACCACAGGGCTGCCCGCTCGAAGCGCGCCACGCTCACGGTCGCCGCTGAGCCCGCAAAGCCGGCTGCGGTCAAGACCAATGGCGGTCAGGAGACCGCGCCCATCGCATCCCAACCCGAGGACTAGGCACGATGTCCGATCACCGCAGAGCCGGCCGCCTTGTCGTTCCAACGCGGCAGGCCCCGGCTGACAAGGCCCTGCTCGAGCGAAACGCGATCGAGGAGCTCAGTCACCACGCCGATCCCTGGCGCGTGCTGCGCATCCTCTCCGAGTTCGTGGAGGGTTTCGACGCTCTCGGCGAGGTCGGGCCGGCGGTGACGGTGTTCGGCTCCGCGCGCTCCAAACCCAACGATCCTTACTACAAAGCCGGAATCGCGCTCGGGGCGGCGCTCGCCCGCCGTGGCTTTGCGGTCATCACGGGTGGCGGACCGGGGATCATGGAGGCGGTCAACCGTGGCTGCCACGAGGCGGGCGGGCTGTCGGTCGGCTGCAACATCGAGCTGCCACAGGAGCAGTCGCTCAACAAGTACGTCGACCTCGGCGTCGAGTTCCGCTACTTCTTTGTGCGCAAGAACATGTTCGTCAAGTACGCGCGCGGGTTCGTCATCTTCCCGGGCGGCATTGGCACGCTCGATGAGCTCTTCGAGTCATTGACACTCGCGCAGACCGGGAAGATCGAGCACTTTCCGATCGTGCTCTTCGGCAATGCTTACTGGAGCGGGCTGATCGACTGGCTGAAGAAAGTCGTGCTGACCTCCGGTGCCATCGCGCCTGAGGACCTCAAACTGCTGAGCTTCACCGACGACCCGGAAGAAGCGGCCGAAATGGCGACACGGCCGTTGCCGGTCAAGGTGCAGGCGCCGCGCGAGCAGATTGTGGAACCCAAGAGGGACGTGTAATCGCCGCGACGCCTCCGCTCGATCTGTATTTCCTCACCGACGGCGGCCAGACCGCCGACGTTGTCGCCCAGCGGATCGCGTCCTTCCTGGATGGCGCTACGAAGACCTTGGACATCGCCACCTATGACCTCCGACTGGACGCGATTCCTTCGAGCACGCTGTTCAGCGCTTTCGAGGCTGCCCAGAAGCGGGGCGTGATCGTGCGCCTGCTCTTCAACCAGGATCACGCCCAGGCGATCCCTGTCCCGCCCCCGCCTGAGATCGACTGGGCTTTCGTCGATCGGCTCAAGTCGATCGGTGTGCAGATCAAACCTGTCCCAGGCATCCCAGACCTGATGCACCACAAGTACGTGGTGCGAGATGCCGGCACCGCGCCGGCGACGGTCCTGACCGGGTCGACAAACTGGACCAACGATTCGTGGAGCCGGGAGGAGAACGTCATCCTGACGGTCGCCTCCGGAGACATCGCCGCCGATTACCAGGCCAATTTCGAGGAGCTCTGGCAGAAGCCGGTGGTCGCCGCATCCGGGCGCATCTCGTCGCCGTGGTCAGTGCTGGCGGACGGCACGCGGGTGCTGCCCTACTTCTGCCCCGGACGCGCCATGAAGCTGGTCCATGCCATGGCGAGGTCGATCGCCTCCGCGCAAAAGCGCATCCGCATCTGCTCTCCCGTCATCACATCGGGGCCGATCCTCGGCACCCTCGCAGAGGTCTGCGAGCACCCCGGAATCGATATTGCCGGTGTGTACGATGCGACGCAGATGGACGAGGTTCAGCACCAATGGGGCGCGCTGCCCGGGGCGGCCTGGAAGATCGCGGCGTTCCACGGCATCGTGGCCGCGATCAGGTTCGGCGCCAAGCGGTCCACGCCTTATGCAAAGGGGTCGGTGCATGACTTCATGCACGCGAAGATCCTCGTCGCCGACGACTACGTCTATGCAGGCAGCTTCAACCTCTCGCACAGCGGCGAGCAGAACGCAGAGAACGTGATTCAGATCGAGAGCGCCGCCGTGGCGGACATGTGCGTCGCGTACATCGATCGCGTGGCGGCGCGGTACGGCGGAAAGCCACTCCCGGTGGCATAGAGCTGCTGAGCCCTCGGGTCCTGTGGCTTGGCGCGGCCGGTGTGGCCCTCCTGGCGCTGGTGCTCGTGCTGGTTGGGTCTCGCCCGCAGCCGGCCACCGGTACGCTGGTCGTTGCAGTTGCGGGCCGGACCGCGGGGTCGCTTCCGCAATCGGCGCTGTTGATTCACGGCGGCGGGCAGTGGGTGACGCTCGGCAATGTCGCCGGTGCCGCTCCGGCGGCCCCGGCGGAACGCGACCTGACGGTGGTTTCCCTGGCGGCCGGCGTCTACGACGGTGTGCGGGTTGGGAGCGACCTGCAAAACGTGTCGATCACGATCACTGCCGGCCAGGTTGAGCCGCTCCTGCTCGGGATCGACTCCGGCCACCTGATCCCGGGCGCCGCCTACGCCGGTAACGACGAGGTCAACCTCGGGCTAGGCGAGCTGGCGGGCAAGTTCGTGGCGATGCCCACCTTCGACCTTCTGGACCAGGCGGGGCACGGATTCAACCCGATGACGACGTCGGGCAAGGACCTCGTCATCGCCGCCTTCCACACCACCTGTCACGAGACATGCCCGCTCTACACGGCGCTCTTCTTTCAAATCGAAAAGCACATCACCTCCGGAGTCACGTTGGCTGAGGTGACAACCGATCCGGCCACCGACACACCGGCCGTGCTCACGGACTATGCGCACGGGATCGGGGCGACCTGGACATTTGCGACTGGCGGCGCGGAGGCGCTCACCGCGTTCTGGAAACCGTTCGGGGTGCAGCTCGCCACCGGCGACAGCCATGTCTCAACGCTTGCCCTCGTCGACCGCCATGGGTACGTGCGTCTCGTGTATCGGGGGGTTCCCGACGTCGGGAGCGCGATGCCGCCCACGCTGATCACCAGCCTGAGCGCGCAGGGGCTGCACGAGCTCGCCTCCGGCGGTGACGGCTGGGGCGCGCCGGACGTCCTTCAGGCGCTGCTCACGATCGCTGGGCCCCAGCAGGCGTCCCCGAGCGCCGGCGGAAAGGCTCCCGCCTTCACGTTGACAGGCACCGATGGCCGGCAGGTCAGCCTCGCCGGCCTTGCGGGCCGGCCCGCCGTGATCAACTTCTGGGCCACGTACTGCCCGCCCTGCCGGGCCGAGATGCCGCTGCTCCAGCGTCAACTGGGCTCGCAATCCGGTGTGCAGCTGGTGCTCGTCAACGAGGGCGACAGCGGCCGAGCCGCACGCGATTTCCTTGATTCAGTCGGAATTCACCAGCCCGCGCTGCTGGATTCCGACCTGGGCGTCGGACACGCATATGGCGCGGTCGCCCTGCCGATGACCGTGTTCGTCCGCGCCGATGGCACCATCGCGGCACGCCACCTCGGCCAGCTCGATGACACCGTCCTCGCGGCTCAGCTCGCGACTCTGGGAAACTAGCTCCCCCATGGCTTCCGTCACGATGTTTCGCCGGCTGGCCGTCCTGACGGCGGTGTTTGCCTACCTGCAGATCGCCCTGGGCGGTGTAGTGCGCGTTTCCGGCTCGGGGCTCGGATGTCCTGACTGGCCCCTGTGCCACGGACGTCCGTACCCGCCGGCGAACCTGCACGCGATCATCGAGTACTCGCATCGGACCGTCGGCAGCCTGACCGGGGTGCTGATCATCGCGACCGTGATCCTCGCCTGGGTCGTCTGGCGCACCCGTCGCCCAGTCGTGGCGTGGCTGGCCACCGCATCATTGATCGGCGTGGTGGGGGAGGGTGTGCTCGGCGGTGTGGTGGTGGCGAACGAGCTCGCCTCCTGGCTGGTGCTCGTGCACCTCGGCCTGGCCATGGTGATTCTCGGATTCCTCGTCGCTGCGGCGGTGATGGCGATGCAGCCTTCGATTGGCGTGCCCGATCTGAGCTTCCGGCGGCTTGCGGCAATCGCAACCGGCGCGACATTCCTGCTGTTGCTGACCGGCTCGACCGTGGTGGCCAGCAGCGCGGACACCGCATGCAAATCCTGGCCGCTGTGCGGCGCGGGCTTCTCCCCAAGCTTTGCGGGCGCTGACGCCTTCACCATGCTCCATCGAGGTTCGGTGCTGGTCGTCGGAGCCCTGCTGGTGGTCGTCCTCATCCGCGGCAGCAGAATCCCGGGTCTTGCGGCAGCCTCGATGGCGACGCTCGCTGCCTTTGTGCTCCAGGTCGTGGTCGGGGCCGGCGCTGCCGTGACCGACGGCGCATTCTTCAACGGTCTCCACATCGCCCTCGCCACGCTCGTCTGGGCCGGCGTGCTGATGACCGCGCTCCTCGCCCTCCCACGGGCCGACCGAGACACCCAGCCGTCTCGGGTGGCGGTGGAGAAAGGGTCCGCATGAGCGTCGGATTCGACAAGACGGCTTCTCTCGAGCAGCCGCTGGCTGCGGCCCCGCGCGGCCTCTCGAATATCGCCAGCGATTACATGAGCCTGCTCAAGCTGCGCATCGTCGCGTTGCTGGATGCCACTGCGATCGGGGTCATGATTCCCGCCTCCCACGGCCATCCGCGCCTGGTCGCGGTGCTGGCGGTGCTCGTCGGCGGCACCTTCGCGGCAGGCGGCGCGCACGCCATCAACTGCTGGTTCGACCGCGACATCGACGCGGAGATGAGCCGGACCCGCCGGCGGCCCTTGCCGGCCGGTCGGATCCCGCCTTTGCATGCCCTTGCGATCGGGATCGCTCTGAACGTGCTCGCCTTTGGGGTCCTGTGGTCGGCCGCGAACCCGTTGGCGGCCAGTCTCGCGCTCGCGGGCACCCTCATCTACGTGTTCGTCTACACGATCTGGCTCAAGCGCTCCACACCGCAAAACATCGTCATCGGCGGTGCAGCCGGCGCGGTGCCGCCGCTCGTCGGATGGGCCGCGGCCACAGGCCATCTGGACGCGACCGCGCTCGCTCTTTTCGGCGTGATCCTTTTCTGGACGCCGCCGCATTTCTGGGCGCTCGCGCAGATGATCAAGGCGGATTACAAGCGCGCGCACATCCCGATGCTGCCGGCCGTCGGGGGCGAGCGCTCGGCGAAGCGCCAGAGCATTGTCTACGCTGCGCTGACGGCCGCGGCCAGCGTCATACCGTTCTTCACAGGGTCGGCAGGGTCCGTCTACCTCGCGGGCGCGGTCGTGCTCGGGGTAGGCCTGGTGGGCATGACGGTGCTCGACTTCGATGGGGTTCACGGTCTCAGGTGGACGCGGCGCGTTTTCACGTACTCGATCGCCTACTTGGCGCTCCTGTTCACGCTGTTCGCAGTTTCCCCGTTCCTGGCGTCATAAGAGCAATGGAGATAGTCCGGCTGCACCTGGCGCAGATCGAAGCGTTCAACAACATGCCGGTGCACGGTTTCGTGATCAAGCATCCGCGCGCGGGCGCGATCCTGGTCGACACCGGGGTTGGCTGGCCGACGGAGCTGGTCCAGGAGTGGAAGGTTGTCAATCGTCACGCCGCCGACGCGCTGGCAGAGCACGACCTCAGCCCCGCCGACGTGCGCATCGTCATCAACAGCCACCTTCACTTCGACCACTGCGGGCAGAACGCGGTGTTCAAGCACGCACCCTTCTACATCCAGCGCGGTGAGCTGGAGCGTGCTCGGCGCGAGGAGACCGAGACATCAGAGTGGTTCGATTTCGCCGGCGCGCGCTTCGAACTGATCGACGGCGACGCGCAGATCGCCGACGGCGTGCGGGTCTTGGCGACACCGGGCCACACCGCCGGCCACCAGAGCGTCCTCGTGGACACCCCAGATGGCGGGGCGGTGATGATCGGCGATGCGGCTTACACCTCGGACATCTACCGCGAGGCGGACCACGCCGATCTATCCATGTGGCGCGGGCAGTACGCGGATCGAGATGCGTGGTCCGGTTCGCTGCGCAAGCTGCACGACATGCATCCACAGGCAGTCCATTTCTGTCACGACACGCGCGTCGTCTGGTCGAGATGAGCTTCGGTCCTCTTGTCAGCGCCGGCTGGCTGCGCGATCATCTTCGGGATCCGGACGTGCGGGTGATCGACTTTCGCTGGTACCTCGCCGGGCGCGCACAGGGCGCATTGCCGGACCGCAATGGCCGCGAAGAGTACATCCGCGGACACATCCCAGGGGCGATGTTCGTAGACCTCGCGGCTGTGACGGGCAAAGAAAGCGCCGGGCGCGCGCAGGTATCAGATGCCTCCACCAACTCAGGGCGCAGCCTGCGCGTTCGCGGGGTAGAGGTCGGCCCTGCAGGCGTTGGGGGCCGGCATCCGCTCCCGGCGGCGTGGCAGGTGCAGGACGAGATGCAAAAGGCGGGCGTGGACGACGCCACGAAAGTCGTCGTGTACGACGACACCGGCGGATCGATCGCGGCCCGCCTGTGGTTCCTGCTTGGCTGGTTCGGACACGACGCGCAGGCGGTGCTCGATGGCGGCTTTTCGGCCTGGGGCGGACCGCTCGAGACAGGCGCGGCATCCAAGGCTCGCGGCGTGTTTCGATCCAAGGTGCCGGATCGCACGCGGATCCTCGATTTCGAGGCTGTGCGCGAACTCGAGGGCGTGCCGCTGCTCGACGCACGGGCGGGCGAGCGATATCGCGGTGAGAACGAACCTGTCGACCCGAAGGCGGGTCATATCCCCGGAGCGCTCAGCGTGCCTTGGATGGAGAACCTCGGTCCCGATGGCCGTTTCAAGACGCCAGATGAATTGCGCGCGCGCTTCACCGAGATTGGAGCCGATGATGGCGCTGTCGTCTATTGCGGATCGGGAATCACCGCCTGCCACGATCTGCTGGCCATGGAGGTGGCCGGATTGCGCAACGCCCGCCTGTACGCAGGGTCATGGAGCGACTGGTCCCACCGCGACGCGCCGGTGGCCACCGGCAAAGATCCTGGCTAGAAAGCCTCCCGGGGTTCTTTCGCGGTGGTTCCTGCTCTAGGATTTTGGCGTGATTCTCAAAGGCAAGAAGATCCTCATCGCCGGAATGTCCGATCGCCGCAGCATCGGGTACTCGATCGCGGTCGAGGCGCAAAGAGAGGGAGCGGAGCTTCTCCTCACGAGCTTCGGCCGGATGATGACCATCACTCAGATGACAGCGAAAAAGCTCGATCCGGTGCCTGAAATCCTCGAGATGGACGTCACCAAACCATCGGATATTGCCGCCGCGGCGAAAGCAACCGGCGAGCGGTGGAGCAGGTTGGATGGGCTCGTGCATTCGGTTGCATACGCGCCGCCCGACGCACTCGGCGGCAAGTTTCTGACCACGCCTTGGGAAAGTGTTGCGACCGCCGTGCAGGTCAGCGCTTTTTCGTTCAAAGAGCTCGCCGCGGGCTTTCTTCCTTTGATGAAAGAACATGGTGGCTCGCTTGTCACCCTTGACTTCGACAACTCGACCCAGGCGTGGCCGAAGTACGACTGGATGGGCGTCTCGAAGGCCGCTCTCGAATCGGTGACGCGCTACCTCGCACGCGATCTCGGGCGCTACAAGATTCGTGTCAACGCGATTTGCGCCGGGCCGTTGGCGACGCTCGCCGCGAGCGGCATTCCGGGATTCAAGGATTTCGAAGAGGTATGGGAGAATCGCGCACCTCTCGGGTGGAGTTTGCAGGACAAATCGCCTGTCGGCCGAGCCGCATGTGCGCTCCTGTCGGACTACCTGACCATGACCACCGGCGAGCTGCTGCACGTCGATGGCGGCTATCACGCCATGGGTACGGAGATGCCGCCGCTGACCGACTGACAAGTTGGGGGCATTGACCCTAGATGTTGTGTCCCAGGGCGGACAAGGGCGCAACATCATGCTAGGCTCATCTAAATCTTGGTGGTCTGGTCCGGGAACCGCTCGCCAATTCATCGGCCTGGTCGGCCGGGCTTCGCTGATGCCGGCGTCGCCTCCTGCGCGCGTTCGGTCACGCATCTACGGGATGCGCTCCCTCGCGTGCTGGTCGTCTCCTTGGCACCGGCCGTCGAGGCCGCGCCTTGGCGAGCTAATCCCCGGTCAGACCACCTAACTTTTGGAGGTTGAAGTTTGCGGGAGTGCCTGGTGATCTACGTGGACGCCGCTCTCGACAAGAACGGCCGGGCCGGATGTGGCCTGGCCGTTTTCGTTAGGGGCCGCGCGGTCTATACGGAGTCGTTCGGCTTTTCGCATCTCGGTGGGTCCGCTCAGCTCGAGGCGCACGTGTGCGCGGGCGCCCTCGATCTCGCGGCTGCGCGCTGGCCGTATCACCGCGTGATCGTTCGCACAGATTGCGCACCGGTGGTGCGCAGTCGCATGCCGTCCAGTGACAGTTTTCGCATCGCCGTGTACGAAGTTCGCGAGCGGTGCAGGCGTGGCTGGCGCGTCGTTCGTTACGTTAGCCGCAAAGCAAACCCCGCCCATGAGCTTGCCCGCGAAGGACTCAAGAGTCTGTCGAGACAACAGGTGCTCGCGGCCGCATAGACTGGGAGCTTCCGGACGAACCACTGACGTCGGCCAGATTCTTTGCCTTCAGGAGTTCACATGCCAGCAGATGACGCTGCGCAGGGACGGGATGCCCCGTCCCGTAGGGGCGGTCGTGGGCGCCGGCCGCGCGTGGGAAGCACGACCGCGATAGGCGCACGACGCAAGCGGCTCGGCGGCACCGAGCTGACGGTGCAACTGAACCAGATGGTCGCCGAGCTGATCAAGGAGAACCGCAAGTTGAAGCGCCAGGTCGTGAAGCTGACCGAGCGCTCAACGGAATCGGCGAGCAGCGCCATTGATCGAACCCTGCGCACGATTCAACGCCGCGTGCAACGAGCTCTGACCGCGCCCACGAAGCGGCGGCGCAGGAAGACGGCGGCCGCGGCGACAACTCGGAAGAAAGCGGTCACTCGCAAGCGAAAGGCGACCTAGCGAGCTTAAAACCTAGGCGGGATAGCCGGCGGTGGCAGCCGCCGCCGCCTCCATGTGCTTGGCGGTCCGGTACGCGTCGACGATGCTGTAGAGCCACAAGGTGCCGCCGCCCAGCTCCATCGGTACGCCGATCGCCGCCCCGATGACCGTGAGGTCGAGGTCAAATCCGAAGAACTGCAGGCCCCCGATGGCGAGCAGGTAGCCGATACCCTTCAAGTTGTGGCCAAGGTAAAAGTGCCCGCACCCCGGGACGATCGCGAGGGCGCCAGCGACGAGGGGGTTCTTCCGGCGGATCGGGACCGGGCCCTGGTAGCGACCTGAGGCGGGCGAGCCGCACCGGGGGCATGGCGCGCTGGGATTCGCCAGCACGGCGCCACAGCGACCACAGAGAACCTCATCCGCCACCCCTCCAATATGCCCGTTTTTGATAGCCTCCGAACCAATGGATCTCGCTTACACGCCGGAAGAGGAAGCCTTCCGACAGGAGGTCCGAACCTGGCTCGATCTCAACCTCCCCGCCGAGTGGCGGCATCGAGGGGTGGGCGGCTATCGCGAGGACGACGAGACCGAGCTCCAGCGCCAGTGGCAGCGCCGCCTAAATGACGGCGGGTGGTTGAAGCTCGGGTGGCCTAGCGAGGCCGGAGGCCGAGCCGCCACGCCGGTCATGCAGGCCATCTACCACGAGGAGATGGCGACGGCGGGCGCCCCGATCATGCTGGGGCGTCTTGGAGTCAGCCTCCTCGCCCCCACGCTCCTCGCGCACGGATCGCAGTGGCAGAAAGACGCGTACGTGGACAAGATCCTGAGCGGCGAGCTCATCTTCTGCCAGGGTTTCAGCGAGCCCGATGCCGGCAGCGACCTCGCCGGCCTAAAGACGCGCGCGGAAAGACGCGACGGGAAGTGGGTTCTGAGCGGTCAGAAGACATGGTCGAGCGGAGCGCACTACTCGGACAAGAGCTTTCTTCTGGCGCGCACAGATCTGCAAGCTGACGCTCACCACGGGATCGGCTTCTTCCTGATCGACATGCGCCAGCCTGGTGTTGAGATTCGGCGCATCCGCCAGATGACCGGAGGGGGCGAGTTCTGCGAGGTCTTCCTCTCGGAGGCGGTGGTCGAGGATAGAGACATGGTCGGCGCGCCCGACGCTGGTTGGAAGATCGCGATGACCGTTTTCGGCTTCGAGCGCGGCGGTCTCGCGCAGGCGGCCCGATTCGAGCGGGCCGTCGAGCAGTTGGCGAGCCTCGCGCGCGAACGCGGAGCTGGGGCGGACACCCTGGTTCGCCAGCAGGTCGCGCAGGCGCAGATCGAGGCTCACGTCTTCCGGCTCATCGGCCTGCGCAACCTGACGAGGGCACAGCACGGCCACGCACCCGGACCCGAAGCAAGTCTCACCAAGCTCTACTGGAGCGAGATGGACAAGCGAATTCAGGAAACCGCTGTGGGGGTGCAAGGCCCGTACGGCGCACTCGCCGCCGACTCGCCCTTTGCCGTGGAGGACGGTCGGTGGCAGTACGGTTGGATGTGGGCCCAGGCGGAGACGATCTACGCCGGGTCCTCCGAGATCCAGCGCAACATCATCGCCGAGCGCGTGTTGGGACTTCCTCGCGGCCGCTGATGGCGACCACTCCCTCCGTCGTCGACCGCCTGCGCGCCCGAATCGGGGTTGCCGTTCCGCTCAGCGAAGCGACGGTCGAGGCGGGTCACCTGAAGCGGTTCGCGGAGGCGATCGGGGATCCCAACCCCCGCTGGACCAGCGAGGCTCCGCCCACGTTCCTGGTGGCGCTCGCCCCCGTGTCGCTGCACCTTGCCGAGGCGGAGGAGTACGGCAAGGGTTGGCTGAACGGTGGCAATCGCTTCGAGTACTTTGAGCCGGCCAACGTCGGCGACCGCATCACCGCGACCGGCCGGGTCGCCGACGTCTACGAGAAGATAGGTTCCAGCGGCAGCCTGCTCTTCATCATCTTCGAGACCGACTACGTCAACCAGGACGGTCGCACCGTCGCCAGGCTGCGCGGGACCGCAATCCGCAGATGAGCGTCACCGTCGGCGAAGAGCTGACCGAGCTCGTCAAGCATCCGACGACGAGGCAGCTCGTCCAGTACGCCGGTGCACAGGGCGACTTCTACGAGATCCACTACGACCAGGCTTACGCCCAAAGCGTCGGGCTGCCGGGGGTCATCCTCCATGGGCTGCTCAAGGCAGCGTTCCTCGGCCAGCTCGTCACGGATTGGCTGGGCGACCGCGGCACGCTCAAGACGTTCGAGGTGAGCTATCGAGGCATCGACGTTGCTGGCCGGCCCTATCGGTGTCGCGGCCGCGTGACGAAGGTCGATGGCGATCAGGTCGAGCTTGAGGTCTGGGGAGAAGATTCCGACGGCAACCGCACGACTTTGGGCACCGCAACACTCGAGATGAAGGGTTGAGCGCGCACCCACGCCAGCGCGCGTATCGCCAGGAGCACGGAGGCGTCGATCACGCAGTAGCCGCCCGCGATCACTGAAGGCGGGTTGCCGGACGGGATATGCGTCCAGGGCGCTACAGGCAGCCAGGACCAGTTGCCAAATGACGTGCCGAAGATCTCGAGCTCACCGGTCGCGATGAAGATGGCCGAAAAGAGCGCCCAGCGCGGCGAGCGTAGGACGAAGTAGGCGAACACCGGCAGGCACAGCGCGCCCTGCAGATCCACTCGCCCGGTGATCACCGGCAGGATCGTGAGTCCGGCTGCCGCCCACGTCGTGGCGCCCGCGAGGACGACGTGCGCCACGCGCTTTCCGTACTTGAGCACGACTGGCGTTCGGGCCGCGAGCAGGCCGAACAGGTACACCATGCCGTGGCCCGGCGGAACAAAGAGAGGCACGTTGTGCAGGCGGTAGCGATACACGCCCCAGATCAACGAGCCGAAGATCTCGAATCCTGTCGCGACGATGACGCAGGTCCACACCTGCAGCCTCTGCTCCTTCGGCGCCTTGAGCGCCGAGAGGTAGAGCACCGCGAAGGTGAGCAGCCCCAACAGCCACTGCTGCCACAGCGCCGTGATCCTGCTGTCGGCGAACAGCAGGATTGGCGTGTACGTGAGCAGGTAGGCGTGCAGCCAGTACGGCTTGAGTCGATCGAGCACCGCCGAAATACTAACGGGGGTTCCGTAACGGGGCCGGTTGTGAGCCGGCCCCGCTGAGGCTCTTTGTTAGATCGTTCCCCGCTCGTTGATCAGGCTGCCCTGCAGGGTCCAGCCCGTCCCACTCCACGTGATCACCTGCTCCTGCATGATCGGGTGGTGGTCGCTCGAGGTCGTCTTGACCACCACGCCCGGGAGCAGGAACGGGTTGTTGGTCTCATTGAGGTTGCTGCCCGCGATGCTCATCACGTTGGAACGTGTGAGGTTCGATCCGGCCTGCTTGAGGATGTCGACCATCGTCCAGGCGGATGCAACGCCGTAGATGTTGAAGCCGTCGTTGACGTTGCAGGTCGTGCAGTTGGCGATAACGGTCTTGTAGAGCTGCATGCCCGAGTCGCTGGCCCACTGAGGGTCGGTCGGGTCCTTGAGGTAACCGACGCTCGTCACGTTCTTGAGCGCGGCGCCGTTCTTGGCCGCGATGCCCATGTAGACCTGCGGGTTGGAGACCGAGTTCAGATAGATCGTGGGCGCCCAGCCCAGCTTGGTCACAGTGACCAGCGCTGGGATCGTGAAGCCCGGGGTCGTGAAGAGAAACAGCGTGTCAGCGCCGCTGGCCTTGAGCTTGACGAGCTGTGCCGCGGTGCTGGCGGCGGTGACGTCGTAGCTCTCTTTGTCGACGATCATCGATGAGTTGGATCCGAGGCCGTCGGTCAAGCCCTTCAGGTAGTCCTGCCCGTAGGAGTCGTTCTGGTACAGGATGCCGATCTTCGCCCCGGCGTGCTTGGCGATCACGTCCTTCGCGTAGATTCGAGCCTCTCCCTGGTAGGGCGGCTGCCAGCCGATCGTGTATGGGTACGAGCTGAAATCGGAGCCGAAGGTGGTCGCCCCTGTGGCTACGAACAGCTGTGGCACCTTCTGAGCGTTCATGTAGTCACGCACGGCTGTCTGAGCCTCTGTGCCCAGGCCACCGAAGATGGCGAAGACCTTGTTCTGCTCGACGAGCTGCTTGGTCAAGGTGACCGTGTTGGCCGGGTTGTAGCCGTCGTCGAGAATCGTGAAGGTGATCTTCCTGCCGTTCACGCCACCCTCGGTGTTATTGATGTACGTGAAGTACGCGTTTTCGCCGTTGGCGATGGTGCCGTACGCGGCCGCCGGTCCGGACTGGGCGATGGTGTTACCCAGCAAGATCGAGCTGCTCGTGATGCCCACATCGGTCGCGACAACCGCGGAGCTGGAGCCGCCACATGCGGCAACGGTGACGAGAAATGCTGCGATCGCCGCGATGCGAGACCCGGTCTTTGCCATAGAAGTTCCTCCCACGTTTATGAACCCGTATTTAAACAGCCTTTACCCCCGAGCGAATTTGCGAGCCGGAGATCGGGAAATCCACAGTGCGTCGATCATCAAACAGTCTGGGGGTCCGGCGAAGTCTGTCCAGTCTCCCGATCGCCGGGCCCACGCAGACGCCTGCGGACGCGGGCGTAGCCGGCGGTGACCAAGCCCACGATACCGTTCGATGCGAAGATCATGATCAGGATCAACACCGCCCCGTACGACACTGCGGGGCCGGCCTTCTCCACGGTCGAGGCGATCTGGCTCGGGATCCATGTCTGCGTGGGCACCCACTGGTTTGATTCGATCGGGAGGAAGTAGACGAAGATTCCGCCGAGAAGTGGCCCCGGGATCGAGGCCAGGCCACCGACAACGGCGCCCACGATGAGCTGGATCGAAAGCGCGACCGGAAAGGTGTCGGGGCTTACATAACCGACCGCCATACCGAACAGCGAGCCGGCGATTCCCGCGTAGAGGGCGGAGATACCAAACGCGAGAGTCTTGTAGCCGGCGATGTTGACGCCAGACGCAGCAGCGGCCACCTCGCCATCCCGAATGGCGCGCATCGCCCGGCCGGCGCGGTGCCTGACAAGGTTCCAGGCCAGCCAGAAGAGGACCAGCGCACAGCCGAGAGTCACGTAGTAGGTCCATTGGTCTGAGGTCATCGCGGTGCCGGTCACGGCGGCGTACGCATCCTTGGCGAACTGCGGTGGGTCGACCGGCGGCACAAAGATTCCGTGCACGCCGCCTGTCAGCTCAACCGGCCGCTTGATCAGGCTTGGCGCGACGACCGCGAGCGCGAAACTGGCGAGCGCGAGGTACAGCGCGGACAGGCGCAGTGCGGGCACGCCGAACAGGAAACCTACGATCCCCGTGAGGAGCCCGGCGATGGGAATCGTCAATAGGTAGTCCATCTTGTAGCGGTGGGCGAGGATCGCCGATGTGTACGCGCCGAGCGCCATGAACGCGCCATGGCCGAGGGATAGCTGGCCGCTGTAGCCGACCAGGATGTTGAGGCCCATGATCGCGATCGCCAGGATGAGGGCCTGCGCCCACTCACTCGCCTGGAAGCTGTCGATCACGGTCGGCAAACCGACAAAGAAGAGGATGACCACGCCCACGAGCCAGTAACGCGGCGGCGCTGTCCGGATGCGCTGTAGGACCGACACTAGACGCGACGCGCGGTCGGCCGGCCGAACAGGCCGTTCGGCTTGAGCACCAGGACGGCGACGATGATCGCCAGGGCGACTGCGAGCTGCAGGTCGCCCCCCACAAATGGAAGGTATGCGCCCGCGAGGTTGATCGTCACGCCGACGATCACGCCACCGACGACGGCGCCCAGCGGGCTCTCGATCCCGCCGAGGACCGCTGCCGCGAAGGCGTAGATGATGATGGTCTGCATCATGTTCGGCTCGAGCAGAAGGATGGGGGCGACCATGATCCCGGAGACCGCGCCGACCGCCGATGCGAGTCCCCAGCCGAGCGCGAGCATCCAGCTCACGCGCACCCCGAGCAGGCGGCTGGCCTCGGGATGGTGTGCTGCGGCTCGCATCGTGAGTCCGACTGTCGTGTGCTGGAGCAGCAGATAGATCGCGAGCAGCACCACGCCGGTGACCGCGATCACCCCAAGGTCTTGATAGCTCGCAAGCGCGCCCAGAATGTTCACCGTCTGCGCGGAAAAGGGGCTCGGAAATGAGCGAGGGACATAGCCGAAGAAGAATCCCGCGAGACCGTTGACCAAAGTTGCCAGGCCAAGCGTCACGATGACCATCGTCAGGATTGGAGCGCGCTCCACCGGTCGGATGACGATCCGCTGGATCGCGATGCCGCCGGCGAAAGCGATCACCAACGTCAACGGAAACGCGATCCAGTAGCTGACCCCGCGATTGATCAGCGTGTACGCGGCGAAGGTTGCCAGCATGGCCATCTCGCCCTGGGCAAAGTTGACCAGGCCCATGGCGTTGTAGATCAGGACGAGTGCCAGCGCGAGGCTGGCGAAGATGCCGCCGGTGGCGATGCCGCTGACAACCTGTTGCAAAAACTCTTGCATTGGAGACTCAGTAGCCCAGGTACGAGTGACGTACCGACTCGTTGCCTTTCAGCTCGGCGCTGGCGCCTTTAAGCGCGATGCGGCCGACCTCCAGCACGTAACCCTGGCTCGACATGTCCAACGCGAGGCGGGCGTTCTGCTCGACCAGCAGGACTGTGACCCGGTCGGCTTGGTTGATGGCGCGGATGATCTCGAAGATGGTCCGCACGATCATCGGCGCAAGACCCAGCGACGGCTCGTCGAGGAGCATGAGCTTCGGCTTCATGAGCAGGGCGCGCGCGAGCGCGAGCATCTGTTGCTCGCCGCCGGAAAGAGTGCTTGCCGACAGGCGGCGGCGCTCACGCAGGACCGGGAAGTATTCGAAGACGCGCTCGTAGTCCTTGCGCACGGCGGCGCCGTCGCGCCGCAGGTGTGACCCGAGCTTCAAGTTCTCCTCGACCGTGAGCTCGGTGAGGATGCCCCTGCCTTCGGGTACGTGCGCAATCCCGCAGCGGACCACGTCCTCGGTGTGCATCCGTCTCAGCGACCGTCCAGCGAAGCGGATCTCGCCCGTCCAGCGCACGCCCCCTGTGATGGCGCGCAGGGTGGTGGTCTTGCCTGCGCCGTTGGCGCCGAGCAGCGATACGACCTCGCCCTCGGGCACGGAAAGCGACACGCCGTGAAGCACCGACGTCGGGCCGTATCCCGCCCGGACCTCTTCCAGCTCAAGCAGGGCGGACACTAGACTCCGGGGCCGGACACTATGAGGCAGCGCCGAGGTAGGCTTCGATCACCGCGGGGTTGCTCCGCACCTCGCTGGGGCTGCCCTCGGCGATCTTCCTGCCGAAGTCGAGCACGACCACGCGGTCGGAGATACCCATCACGAAGGCCATGTGGTGTTCGACCAGCAGCGACGTGACGTTGAATTCATCGTGGATGCGGCGCAGCAGGCGGGCCATGGCGTCGACCTCTTCGTGGCTGATGCCGCCAGCCGGCTCGTCGAGCAGGAGCAGGTGTGGCTTGGAGACGAGCGCTCGAGCCAGCTCCACGCGCTTCTGCGTGCCGAAGGGCAGAAGCGCGACGGGACGCGTCGCCACCGCTCCCAGCCCGACGAAGTCGATCATATCCATCGCCCTCTGCCTGGCAGCGGTTTCCGCTCTTACGGCCCTTGGTGTGGGAATCGTCGACTCGAGCCATCCGCCCCGCGTCCGAATGTGATCGCCGACCATGACGTTTTCGAGCACGGTCATCGATCGGAACAGGGCGACGTTCTGAAACGTCCTCGCAAGGCCGTGCCTGACGACTTGGTGGGGCGCCATGCGCGATACGGGCTCCCCGTCGATCAGGACGCTGCCGGAGCTTGGCCTGTACACGCGCGTGACGACGTTGAACAGCGTGGTCTTGCCGGCTCCGTTGGGGCCGATGAGGGCCACGACCTCACCCGAGCCGACGGTGAACGAGACTCGATCCAGCGCCACGACGCCCCCAAAGCGGACGCTCAGATCGCGCACTTCGAGCAGCGGCATCAGCGGGCAAGTCTATAAGGAGACCTGCTCGGTGGCTATTAGCCTCCGGGCTCGGGGAAGTCCGGTGGCTCGTCGGGGACCGTCGGAAGGTCGCCCTCCCCGCTTGGCGAGGAGGTACCTGCCCAAGGCGGAGGGTTGGCGGGCGCCTCCGGAAGCGTCGCGGAGGGAGCAGGAGGAGCGGGTGGCGCGGGCGTCGGTGGGATCACGTCCGCCCACGCTGACGGCTGCGGCGCGGGCTCGGCCGGGACAGGCGGCGGCGTGCCGAAAGCCGCGGCGTAATCCGGCCGCGAGGCAAGGTGCGCAACCGCGACCGATTTCAACACCTGCGGCCGAGGTCGCAGGACGAGGCTCAGGATCCAGTAGCCGAGTGCGATCAACAGGCCAAGGCCGGCGATGATGGGCAGGATTACGAACGGCGGCTTCAACATGAGGTCGAAGCCGGTGCTCGCCGCGGCGAGCGGCGTTGGGCTGGGCGAGCCAGGGGTCGGGCTCGCCGTCGGCGAAAAAGACGTGTCAGGTGACGGCGATGGCGAAGTGTCGGGGGTCGCCGTCGCCGTCGGTGCCTGCAGGTCGAAGTTGGCGCACGGAATGGGCGGAACGCTGGCGCACAGGTGGTGAACGCCTGCGGCATCGCCGGAGAAGGGTTTGACGTGCGTCGTGAAGTTTCCGGTGCCGTCGGCGATGGCCGAACCCGCGACTTTGTTCGACTGGTCCCAATAGAGGGTCATGGCCTCGTTCGGAAGGAAGAACGAGCCATTGACAGCAATCTGGGTGCTTGGCGGCCCGGCCGTGACGTCGAGGGAGAGGAACGCATTGACAGGGGTCGGGGTCGGCGGCGGGCATGTGGAGGTGTCCGTGGCCGTGCAACCCATGAGCAGGTGGCTGTGTGCGGTAGGCGCGAAAGCGACGAGGACGGAGGCTGAGGCAGCGGCGCCGAACAAGATGACGGCTGGACTCAGCCGCCTGGGGAACCTCGGAAAGCCCATGAAACCCGCGAAGGTTACCAGTTAGCTAGACGGGTGGCCAGGGTACCGACCAGGCCGATGTCGGTTCGGGGAAACGCCAGGACGGATCGAGCACGCCGCGAAGCCTGCGCTTCAGCACGCGGACCTCGGCCGGGCTCAGCAGCCCGTCCAGCGTCTTGGCCAACCGGCCCTTCTCGACGTCGACGAGCGCCCGCTCGACATCGCCGCAGAGCTCCGGCGGCATCGGCTCGCCGGAAAAGTCCCAGATGACCGTCCGGAGCTTGGAGTCGACGTGGAAGGTGAGTCCGTGGTCGATGACCCAAACCTCGTCGTTAGCGTCGAACAGGCAGTGCCCGGACTTGCGATCGGCATTGTTCACGATGACGTCGAAAAGTGCGACCTGCGCCCACGTCTTTCTTAGAATTGCGCCCTTCGCGCGCCCGGCGCGTCGAGCTGACTGTTCTTCGAGGAAGTGCCGGCGGTCGGCGTCGATGAACAGCTGCACCGCCCCGCCGCCGTGAGGTCCCTCCCGGCGCACCACCGTCGGCGGGATGCGCGGCCAGCCGAGAACTTTGCTCAGCTCGTAGGCTGCGACCTCGCGCCGGTAAAGGGTGCCCGTTTCGAAGTCCCACAGCGGCGACTCGCCACGGGCAGGCTTGTACACCGCCAGGAGACCCGCCGGCGGATGGGGTTCGAGCCGGGCGAGGAACGTGTAGTTCGAGGAACCGTGCAGGAGGCCGAGCACCTTCAGGTCGGGGAGCTCGGCGAGCAGCCGCTCCGACTTGTCAAAAAATGCGCCGTGCGCACGCCGGGCGTCAGAAGATCGGCCGCGCGCCATTGGAAACCGGGCATGGGTGGCCGGCGGGGTCCATGGGCAGCCCGCAGCGGGGGCAGAGCGGCCGTCCCGCCGTCAGGACCGTCTCAGCCTGTTTGGCGAAGGCGGTCACCTGCTCATGGCTGAGCCAGAATCGAACGCTGGGAGCCTCAGCTTCTGGTCTTTCAGCGGCTGCTGCGGGCTCGCCTTCCTCGCCGGCGGCGGCCTGGCTCGCAACCAGGACGAACATCTGGCGCGCCTCGTGGTATCCCAGCCCCAACTCTCCTACCCGCCACTCCGGCTCGCCCGGGCGGAGCGACGCGGCAGCCGCCTCATCGGCCACCTGGATGCCATGCGCCTCCATCATCTGGTGGAGACGGACGATGATGGCCTGGATCTGGGACTTCTCGCAGGTCAGAGTCAGCTGGCGTCCGGAGCCGCTGGCCAGCAGGAAGAATTGGCGCTGTCCCGGCTCGCCGAGCGCGGCCACGGCGATCCTGTCCACGGGGTCGAGCTCGAAGATTGGCACGGTTACTAGCCTAGAGGCCCGGCCGGAGACGCCGTCGCCGCGCCTCGGCCTGTTTTGATGCAGCCGCCCCGGGGAAAGACACAACCATCGAAATTCAAATTCGCGCCGAGCTGCGCACCTGGAGGAAAAGCGACATATGCCGAAGACCGTAGGAATCGATTTGGGCACGACAAACTCCGTCATCGCCGTCATGGAAGGCGGTGAGCCGGTAGTCATCCCTAACTCCGAAGGTTCCCGGACCACGCCCTCCGTCGTCGCTTTCACCAAGTCCGGCGAGCGCCTCGTCGGTAACCTCGCCCGCAGGCAGGCGGCGGTGAACCCCGAGAACACCGTCTACTCGATCAAGCGTTTCATGGGCCGCAAGTTCTCCGAGGTCGCCTCGGAGCGAACGATCGTGCCTTACGAGGTCAAGCCCGGCAAGGACGACCGAGCCGTGGTCAAGATCCCCAACACGAACAAGGAGTTCACGCCGGAAGAGATCTCGGCCATGATCCTGCAGAAGCTCAAGACCGACGCCGAGGCTTACCTTGGGGAGAAGGTGACCGATGCGGTCATCACGGTGCCCGCCTACTTCAACGACGCCCAGCGCCAGGCGACCAAGAACGCCGGCCAGATCGCGGGCCTGAACGTGGTCCGGATCATCAACGAGCCGACCGCGGCTTCATTGGCGTACGGCCTCGACAAGAAGGCGAACGAGACCATCCTTGTCTTCGACCTTGGCGGCGGAACCTTTGACGTTTCCGTCCTCGACGTCGGCGACGGCGTCTTCGAGGTCAAGTCCACCAACGGTGACACCCACCTAGGTGGCGACGACTACGACCGCCGCATCGTGGACTGGCTGGCCGAAGAGTTCAAGAAGCAGAACGGCATCGACCTGAAGACCGACCGCCAGGCTCTGCAGCGCCTCACCGAGGCGTCGGAGCGGGCCAAGATCGAGCTGTCCAGCCGGCTGGAGACGAGTGTCAACCTGCCCTTCATCACGGCCGACCAGACTGGTCCCAAGCATCTCGAGATGACGCTGACCCGCGCCAAGTTTGAGTCGCTTACCACCGACCTGACCGAGCGCTGCCGCGGCCCTTTCCTGGCGGCGCTGAAGGACGCCAATCTGACCCCGCAGCAGATCGACGAGGTCGTGCTGGTCGGCGGTTCCACCCGTATGCCGGTGATCCAGCAGCTGGTCAAGAACCTGCTCGGCGGCAAGGAGCCCCACAAGGGAGTCAACCCGGACGAGGTGGTGGCGATCGGCGCGGCCATCCAGGCCGGCGTGCTCAAGGGCGAGGTCAAGGACATCCTTCTCCTCGACGTCACGCCGCTTTCGCTGGGCGTCGAGACGCTGGGCGGCGTCATGACCAAGCTCATCGAACGCAACACCACGATCCCGACGTCTCGCTCGCAGGTCTTCTCGACCGCGGCGGACAACCAGACCTCGGTCGAGGTCCACGTCCTGCAGGGCGAGCGCGAGATGGCGCGCGACAACCGCACGCTTGGCCGCTTCCACCTGGACGGCATCCCGCCCGCGCCGAGAGGCATGCCTCAGATCGAGGTCACTTACGATCTCGACGCCAACGGCATCTTGAACGTCAAGGCACAGGACAAGGGCACCGGCCGCGAGCAGTCGGTCACGATCACAGCGTCCTCGACGCTGGGCAAGGAAGAGGTCGAGCGGATGGTCAAGGAGGCGGAGGCGCACTCGGCCGAAGACCGCTCGAAGCGCGAGGAGGTCGAGCTCCGCAACCAGGCCGACCACATGATCCACCAGGCGGAGAAGGTCATCAAGGACAACGCCGACAAGATCCCGGCAGATGTCAAGACCGAGGTCGAAGGCAAGCTCGAGACATTGAAGAGCGCGGCCAAGGGTTCGGACACCAAAGCGCTCCAACGCCAGATGGACGAGTTCAACGAATCGCTCCAGAAGATCGGCCAGCACATCTACCAGCAGTCCGGCGGCCAGGCGGCGGGCGCTCCGCAGGACGGCACTCCGCCGCCCGAGGGTGAGCCAAAGCCCGAAGGCGAACGGAAGACGGAAGACGACGTGGTCGACGCCGACTACAGAGAAGTCAACTAGCAACACCCGCGAAAAGGGCTCCGGCAACAAAAAGGGATTCGCGCCGGAGCCCTTTTTAGTGTCCGGTCCCGGACACTTTGCGTCGGTGGTTGCATACATCCAGGCCCGGCGGCGCCTGTGGCCGGCTGTCGGGCTTCTCGTCGGCGTCCTGCTGCTCGGCTTTGACCTGTGGGCCGCGGCGGCAACCTACATCTCGCAATACGCCGTGCGAAACGACTTCCGCCTGGCGTACGCAGCCGCGGGCGTGGGGATCAGGCAAGGCTACAGCCACCTGTACGACCTGGCGGCCCAGCAGTCGGCCATCGAGAGCCTGGGCCCGGGATTCAACCCCCAGCCGTTCATCTCGCCACCGCCCCTGGCCTGGCTCGTGACGCCGCTGCTGGTCCTTCCGTTTACAGCCGCTGTCGCCGTCTGGACGGTCCTCCTGGTCGCGGCGCTGTGCTGGACCTGGTACCTGCTGGCGCCTGCCGGGCGATCGGTGAGAGCGGCTCACCTGGCGCTGCTGCTGGGGGTATTCCCCGTCGCGTTTGGGGTCATGGTCGGCCAGCCGGGGGCGTGGGTCGCGGCGGCGGTCGCCACCACGTGGTGGTTGATCCGCAGCGACCGTACCGTCTGGGCCGGGTTCGTGCTCAGCCTGCTCATCCTGAAGCCACAGCTGGCGCTTCTGGTGCCGGCATGTCTACTCGTATCGGGTCAAGCCCGCACGTTTGGCGCCTGGCTGGTCGCCTCGCTCTTGATCGGGTTGGTCGCCCTGGCCCTGCTCGGTCCGGACGGCCTGGCGCGCTACCGCGACGTGCTCGCGCAAACGCAGACCGCGGCCTGGGACATCACACGCCGCTACTCGATCTCCGGTCCACTCGGCCTGGGCCCGCTGCTGAACGTGATGCAGCTCATGGTCGTCGCCGTCGCCCTGTTCGCGGCGTGGCGGCACCGGGGGCAGGGCCCGGAGGTTCCAATGGCGGCCGGGATCGTCGGCTCACTGCTCGCCACGCCGTACCTAGGCTTCCAGGACTTTCTCATGCTCGTCGTCGCCGGCTGGCTCGTCCTGCGCGCAGGCGCCACGCATTGGCAGGTCGGGCTGCTGGTGGTGGGCTACGCCCTGCTCGAGCTGGCGCTGGTGGTTCTCGCGATACCGATCCTGCTTGCCGAGGCGGCTTTGCTTATATCGCTAGCCTGGCCCGCTGGCCAAGCGTCTGGCAAACCACGTCCGGCCGGACTGTACTCAGCGGACCGTCCCCCCACCTGACCTCCCCCCAAGGGGGGAGGGCATTGGAGCCGACGGTGAGATTCGAACTCACGACCTGCCACTTACGAGGCGGCTGCTCTGCCAGCTGAGCTACGTCGGCAAATTTGGTTTGCGAAATCGCACGCAAAAGCGCGCCCCCTCGAGGGCCCTTAGGCTAGCATCGAAGACGATGAGGACACTGGACGTGGAACGTCTCGCGGCCGGGGATTACCTCCTCATCAAGCCCCTGCTCATCGAGCTGCATCTGGGCGAGCAGGTGCACTACTCGGACCACCCGCAGCTGAGCCGCGTAGAGATCGAGGGCCACCTGGCGGAAATCCCATCGGCGTTTCGCGGCGAGAACGTCATCTACGCCGTCCGGGACGAGATCGGGCATGTGGTCGGCTTCTGCTGGATCGTCCTGTACGACCCCGGCACGGGGCTTGAAGGCGAGGTAGCCGAGGTGTACGTCGCAGCCGAGCACCGGGGGCGGGGCATCGGCGAGATGCTCGTCCGGGAGGCGGTGAAGCTCTTCGAAGAGCGTCACGTGACCCTCGGCTACGTCTGGACCCGGCCCGACAACGAGTCCGCGGTCCGCCTGTACCGATCGGTCGGGTTCGAGCCGAATCGCCAGCTCGTCATGACCTGGTACCCGAGGGACCCTTCCCACAGCAGCTGACCTCCCCTACCTAAGATCTAGAGGTGCGGCTAAAGAAGCAGACCCTCTTAGGGTGAGACCAATCGTGCTCGTGGCCGCGGGCCTACTCGTGACCGCCCTGGTTGCCGGGGGCGTGACTCTGGCGGTGCTCCAGACCCAGTCGCGAACCAACACGCAGCAGGTCAACCTCCGCTCAGGCGTGACGATCGCCGAAGATTCAGCCATCGTCCAGGCCTCCGCCAGGGCGAGGCCGGCGGTCGTCAGCGTCGTCACGCAGCAACAGCCCTCCGCGGCCCGCGGCTCGGGCTATCTCGCCACCACGGACGGGTACATCGTGACCAACATCGACGTGATCGCCGGCGCAGGGGGGATGACCGTCCTGGTCCCGGGCGACGCCTCGGCGCACGATGCCCGCCTGGTCGACTACGACTGCCAGACCGGTGTGGCGGTGATCAAAATCGACAAGGTGAGCGGTCTGCCGACACTGGCGTTTGCCGACCCGACAGCACTCGTCCAGGGCCAGGTTGTCGTGGCCGTTGGCGGTCCATTCGAAGGCGGCGCCGTGACCCCAGGCTACGTCAGCGCGATTCACCGCGTCGTGTCGATCGCCAACCCATCGGTCGGCCAGGGGGTCCTGGAGTTAAGCGACACCATCCAGACCAGCGCGCAGATCAACGCCGGAACCGCGGGCGGTCCGCTGCTCAACGTGGGCGGCCAGGTGATCGGTATCGCCATGCAGTCCCAACCGTCGACCGGGACGAACGGGTTTGGGCTCAACGTCGCGGACATCCAGGATGACGTCCAGCAAATCGTGCAGACGGGTCAGGTCGTCGTGTCGTCGCTTGGAACGACGAGCACCGACGTAAGCCCGGAGATGGCGTCGTTGAGCGGTCTTGCTGTGGGCAGCCAGCTCGTCAATGTCGACACGAGCGGACCGGCCTCCTTGGCCGGGCTCCAGCCCGGCGACGTCATCACGCAGCTGGACGATGTCAAGCTCGACGCGGCGCATCCCCTGCGCCTCTTGCTCCGGTCGCAATTCCAGCCGAACCAGCGCGTCACCGTCACGTATTCGCGAGCCGGCGTCTCGACACAGACGCAGCTCACCCTGACCGGGCAGCACCCGACCTGCACGTGAGCACCCAGCGAGCTCGGAGGTTTCGCAGTGTGGGGGCCGCAGCGAACTCGCTTGGGGTTTGCTCGCGGGCGACCGTCAAATGACAGGGTCGGATTCGGGCAGCGTCCGGGAGAGGATCGCGGACGCGCTGAGCGCGGCGGTCCGGGGGCTGGGCGTCGACGGCGACCTGCCGGATCTCGAGCTCGGACGGGCCAAGGTGACCGAGCGCGGCGAGTACGCGAGCTCGGCGGGGATGAAGCTGGCCCGGGTGCTGAGGCAGCCTCCGCCGCAGATTGCGAGCCGGCTCGCGGAAACGATCGTCGTCCTCGACGGCGCCGCCACGGCGGAAGCAGTCGACGGCTACGTCAACTTCCGGCTGACCCCGCAGTGGCTGCAGAGATTGATCGCGGAGGTCGCCGCGACCGGGCCGCGCTACGGAGCTACAAACATCGGGCGTGGCGAGCGGCTGCAGGTCGAGTTCGCGAGCATCAATCCCACGGGCCCACTGCACATCGGACATGGCCGCGGCACGATACTGGGCGACTCGATCTGCCGCCTGCTCGAGTTCACCGGCCACGACGTCCATCGCGAGTACTACGTCAACTCGGACAACACGCAGACGCGACGGTTCGGCGCCTCCGTTTACGCGAGGCTGCACGGCAAAGAGCCACCCGAGGGCGGTTACACAGGCGAGTACGTGACCGAGATCGCCGAGATGGCGCGCCACGACCTGCCCGGTATCGAGCAGCAGCCCGAGGACGAGGCCGAGCCGAAGCTACGGATGTACGCCATGCAGAAGGTTGTTGCGCAGATCAGGGCGACGGTCGCCAGGCTCAACATCCACTACGACGAGTGGTTCTGGGAGTCGTGGGTGTGGGAGAAGGGACTCGCGCAACGCGCCATCGAGCGCCTTCGCGAGGACGGCTACCTGAAGGAAAGAGACGGGGCGCTTTGGTTCGGGCCGGCGCTGCAGGAAATAGAAGGTCGGGAGGTTGTGGCCGAGGAAGAGGACCGAGTCGTCATCCGCTCGAGCGGCCAGCCCACCTACTTCGCCTCGGATCTCGGCTATCTGCTCAGCCGCTTCGAGGAGCGCGGCTTCAAGCGGGTGATCGAGGTCTGGGGCTCCGATCATCACGGTTATGTGCCTCGCATGAAATCGGCGGCGGCCGCGCTCGGGATCGACCCGGCCAAGCTGCAAATAATCCTGCACCAGATGGTCAACCTGAAGGAAGGCGCCGCGCGCGGCGCATCGACAAAGATGTCCAAGCGCGCCGGCCGCTTCGTCACGCTGGACGAATTGATCGACCGGGTCGGCTCGGACCCGGTGCGGTACTTCTACCTGCTGCGCTCGCCCGACACCACGATCGAGTTCGACCTCGAGCTGGCTGTCACCCAGGGCAATGAGAATCCCGTCTACTACGCGCAGTACGCGCATGCCCGGCTGGTCAATGTCGAGGCGACCGCGAGCGAGAAACACCCGCGGCTGCCCGAACAGGCAAACGTCTCGCTGCTCGTCGAATCCTGGGAGCTGGACGTGGCTCGCCAGCTGGCGTTCTGGCCGGAAGTCGTCGAGGATGCGTCCCGGCTCCTGGAGCCGCATCGGATTCCCTATTACGTGCAAGATCTCGCGACCGCGGTGCATCGCTTCTATCACGCGGGCAATGAGAAGACCGAGCATCGGGTGGTGGTCGACGACCCGAACCTGACACGCGCGCGCCTGGAGCTGTGCCGGGCGGCGCGTCACACTTTGAAGACCGCGCTCGACCTGATGGGCGTGTCTGCCCCCGACCGAATGTAGAGGGTCCCACACATTAATAAGGAGAGATAGTTGGACGTCACCTGGCTCGGACACGGCTGCTTCAGGCTGCGGGGTCGCGCCGCGGCGGCCGTCACCGATCCCTATCCGCCGGCGATCGGACTCAAGCTGCAGCGGCTCGATGCCAACCTCGTCACGGTCAGCCACGAGCACGAGAATCACAACTACACGCAGGTCATGCGCGATGCATATGAGATCCGCGGCCCTGGTGAGTACGAAGTCGCCGGCATCAGCGTCATCGGAGTGCCCGCCTATCACGACTCTGAAAAAGGAGCCAAGCACGGGCGAAACACGATCTACCTGATCGAGATCGACGACGTGCGCATTTGTCACCTCGGCGACCTGGGCCACCTTCTCGACGACGCCGAGGCGGAGGCGATCTCGGCGCCCGACGTGCTGCTGGTGCCGGTCGGGGGGCGCACGACGATCAATGCCGCCCAGGCAGCGGGGGTCGTCCGGCAGCTGGAGCCGCGCTACGTGGTGCCCATGCACTACGCGATCCCGGGCTTGAAGCTGGAACTCGACCCCCTCGACCGCTTTCTCAAGGAGATGGCGGTGGCAGCGTCAGAACCGCAGCCCAAGCTGTCCGTGCAGGCCTCCTCTGGCGAGTACGAGACGAAAGTCATCGTGCTGGATCCAAAAGTCGAGCCGAGGGTTTAACTGGCGCGCGAACCCGGTAACATCTCTAAAACCGCCCTGGAGGTCTGAATGTCGAAGTACGTTTTCGTGACCGGGGGTGTCGTCTCCTCGTTGGGAAAGGGCATCACAGCGGCGTCGATCGGGAACATCCTGAAGGCCCGCCATCTCACCGTCTCCCTTCAGAAGCTCGACCCATACCTGAATGTCGACCCCGGCACGATGAGCCCCTACCAGCACGGCGAGGTGTTCGTCACCGATGACGGCGCCGAGACCGACCTGGACCTCGGGCACTACGAACGCTTTGTCGACGAGAACCTGACGGTCGCGTCAAACGTGACCACGGGCAAGATCTATCAGGAGGTCATCGCGCGCGAGAGGCGAGGCGACTACCTCGGGGCCACAGTGCAGGTGATCCCCCACGTCACAAATGTGATCAAGGAGAAGATCCTTCGCGCGTCAAGGGACCCGCAGGCCGATGTCGTGGTGGTCGAGGTGGGGGGGACGGTCGGCGACATCGAGAGCCTTCCATTCCTCGAGGCGATCCGCCAGCTCAAAAACGACCTCGGTCGCCAGAACGTCTTTTACGTGCACTGCTCGCTGGTGCCCGTCGTGCGCGGCCAGGAGATGAAGACGAAACCCACGCAACACTCAGTGCAGGCGTTGCGCGCGATCGGTATCCAGCCCGACGCCATCATCTGCCGCTCCGAGAAAGCGATCGATGCGGACCTCAAGGAGAAGATCGCTCTCTTTACGGACGTGTCGCGCGAGGCGGTCGTCTCGGTCCCCGATGTCGACTCGATCTACGAAGTGCCGCTGATGCTCGAGGCCTCCGGCCTCGGAAGGGTGATGGCGAAGCATTTCGAGCTCGACGAGGCTGCCCACGCTCCAGACCTTGGCCCGTGGACGCAGCTTGTCGACCGGATCAAGCACCCGAGGGCGACCGTGCCCATCGCGCTGGTCGGTAAGTACGTGTCCCTGCCGGACGCGTACCTCAGCGTCATCGAGTCCCTCAAGCACGCCGGGATCCACCACGGCCTGGCGATCGATATCCACTGGGTGTCCTCGGAGACGCTCGATGCGGGCGACATGTCGCTGCTCATGGGCGTGGCGGGCATCGTGGTGCCGGGCGGTTTCGGATACCGCGGCATCGAGGGCAAGGTGCAAGCCTCGCGCTACGCGCGCCACAACCGCATCCCATACCTTGGTCTTTGCCTCGGGATGCAGTGCGCGGTGATCGACTTCGCACGCGAGATGCTGGACGCGCCGGACGCCAACTCCACCGAGTTCGCCGCGTTCACCTCGACGCCGGTGATCGACCTGATGCCCGAGCAGAGAAACGTCGACCAGATGGGCGGATCGATGCGCCTCGGGCTCTACCCGTGCAAGCTGCTCCCAGGCTCGCTTGCCCACAAGGCGTACGGGGAGGAGGTCGTCTACGAGCGGCACCGTCACCGCTTCGAGTTCAACAACGAGTACCGCGAGGTGATGAGCGAGGCGGGAATGGTGTTCAGCGGCGTCTCGCCCAACGGGAGGCTGGTCGAGATCGTCGAGCTCGCCAATCATCCCTGGTTCGTCGCGAGTCAGTTCCATCCAGAGTTCCGCTCGCGGCCGAATCGGGCGCACCCTCTGTTCCGTGACTTCGTGAGGGCGGCATTCCTGCAGAGCGGAATCGATCAGATGGAGCTTCGTCCCGCGGAGCTTCTGGAAGAAACCGAAGGCACCTAGAGGGACCCCTTGGAGCACCAGAGGAGGGGGATCCCCTCGTTCGAGGCGCGTGGAGAGCTGTCTTTTGAGCTTGTCCATGCGACCGAGGCGGCGGCGCTCGCGTGCGCACGGCTGCTTGGCAAGGGCGATCCAGACCGGGTCAGCGACGTTGCCGGCGAGGCAATGAGGAGCGTGCTCGAGGACTTGGGCCTGTCAGGCACCGTCGTGCTCGGGCCGCGCAGCGACCCCAATCTCGCGTCCGGCACATCGCTGGCGGGAGGCGGCCGCAGCGTCGACTTCGGCCTCTTCCCGGTCGAAGGCGCGAGCCAGGTCGCCAGGGGCTCGGCGAACGCTGTCTCGATCCTTGCCGCCGTCGAGCCGGGCGGTTTCGCGCAGCTTCCTCCAATCTGGTACGTGGAGAAGATGGTCGCGGGGCCCGGCGCTCGAGGCGCGATCGACCTGGACGATTCGATCGCTGACAATCTTCGACGCATCGCTTTCGCCCGCGACGCTCGGGTACAGGATCTCACCGTCGTCATCCTGGATCGCCCCCGACACCAGGAGATCATCGCGGAGGTCGCGGCCGCCGGCGCGCGCGTTAGGACCCTCGAGGAGGGTGACGTGGCTGGGGCGGTAATGGCCGCCGTCCCGGGTTCCGGGATCGACGCCGCGATCGGGATCGATGGTCTTCATGCCACCTTGATCGCCGCCTGCGCGGTCCGCTGCCTCGGAGGCGAGCTCCAGGCCCGCCTGTGGCCGCGCAACGAAGAGGAGAGGCTTTTGATCGGGGAGGCGGCAGGCCGTACGTACGGCGTTGCCGACCTGGCGCCGGCCGCGGACGTGGCTGTAGCCCTCACCGGCGTGACAGGGGGCCAGCTGCTGCCGGGAGTGATGTTCGGAAGCGGCTACGCGGAAACTTCATCGCTGCTCATGTCGAGCCGCCACGCCACGATCCGGCGGCTGACCACGCGCCACCACGTCGTCGGTGCTCCGAGCTGAGGCCCGGACGAAGCTGGCTCGTTGTCTCGCTCGCGTGCGTCGTAGCGTGCAGTAGCTCGAACGTCGCCGCGCACCCAACCCCCTCGCCCTCGCCTCTCGAGACCCCAACACCCTCACCGAGCCCTCCCGCGTGCGTGCAGCCGGCCGCCCGGCCGGTCGCGTCCGGCGTTTCGTCCGCCGACCCTGTCCTGCTTCTTGCGTCTGGGCTAAACGGTCCCGACGACCTGCTGTACACGGACGACGGCACGGTGCTGGTCGGTGAACACGGCGACGGCCACATCGCGAGAGTCGGCGGGCCGGCAGGCCTGGTCCGGCTGCCCCAGGTGGTACCCGAAGCCGAAGGCATCGCCCAGGTCAACGGGACGACATACATCGCCGACCAGCTCAACGCGCGCGTGGTCGCGCTGACCGACACCGGGGTGCGAACGGTGATTCAACTGCAACCAGTCGCGAGCGGCGAAAACCTGGACGGGATCAGCGCTGCTCCCTTCGGCGGCCTTGTGGTACCTGACAGCCCTCACGGCGCCGTGCTCTTCGTCGACGAGTCGGGCCATGTGACCCGCCGAGTCGGGGGCTTCAGCCGCCCGGCCGGCGCAACACAAGAAGTCCTCGCCCAAGGTGCCGCCGTCCTCATCGCCGACGAGAACGCCAGCGCCGTCTTTGAGATGGTCGGATTGAATGGGGCGCCGACCCGCGTGGCTGGCGGCCTTCCGGGAGTCGATGACGCCGTCCGCGACCAGCGGGGCCATCTGCTGGTCATTCTTCCGGCCTCCGGGCGAATCTATGACGTCACGTCCGGCGCCAACGTGGCCACCGGCCTTCGCAATCCCCAGGGGCTTGGCTTCGACGGCGCACAGAACCTTCTCGTGACGGAGAGTGACAACGGCCGCCTGGACCTTGTGTTGACGAGCTTTGCGATCACCGTGCCGTCCGGGATCATCCAGCTCACGCCTGGCCAGGGCGTGTGCTACGGCATCTTGCGGGCGCCTGGAAACACCGACAGCATCAGGGTCTATGAGTCGATTGGCGCCATGCCCCTCGACGATCCGTCTGCCAGCGCCCAAGGCGAGGTGATTCCGGGCCGCTGCAATCTCCCATCCTGCACAGTTGCTTTGGTCCTCCAGGGGCCGACCGGCCTGGAATACGCCTCCTTCGCCTACCGGGATTAGGTGAATCCGCCGAGGGGTATCAATAGATGAACCAATGAGCCAGAACGACCCCTATCTGCCCGGACGGGGCGGCGAATTTCTGCCTCCGCCCCCGGAGCATCCGGTGACCTCCGATATTCCACCGGACTCGCCCTACCACTCCTCGCCCGCGCCCCTGGCGAGGAACAATCGTGGGCTGCTGGGCGGTCTGGCAGCTTTGCTCTTCGCCGCGTTTGCCTACGGCAAGTACGCGCTTTTACTCATCTTCAAGGTCCCAGCCCTGTTGACCCTGGGCTCTGCACTGGTCAGCGTGGCCGCCTACTCGGTGTTGGCCGGCCCCTGGGTTGCGGTCGGCCTCGTGTTGATGATCTTCGTGCACGAGATGGGGCACGTCGTCGAGATCAGGCGCCAGGGAATGCAGGCGACCGCGCCGATCTTCATCCCGTTCCTCGGCGCGGCCATCTTCCAGCGGTCGCATGCCCAGAGCCCGATCCGGCAGGCGCAGATCGGGATCGCCGGGCCGATCGCCGGCACCATCGGGGCGACCGCTGCGCTCGTCCTCTACGGCTCGACCCATTGGGTCGTGCTGTTGATCTGGGCCTATTACGGCTTCCTCATCAACCTGTTCAACCTCATCCCGTTCGGGATGCTGGACGGCGGCTGGATCCTGGCGCCGGTCTCGAAGTGGATCCAGGTCGCAGGCCTGGTCGTCCTTGGGGGCCTGTTCTTCTCCGGCCAGGTCAGCCCCCTCATCATCATCATCGTGCTCCTGGGAGTGCCCGTCGTCGTCCAACGATTCCGCAACCCGGCCCATGACGCCTACCTGACCTCGGGTCCGGCGGCGCCGCGTTACGCGATGGGGGCCGCCTGGCTCGGGCTCGTCGCGTACCTCGCGTTCTTCTTCTTCCAGACCGACTCGATGCTTAACGGCTTCGTTCGGTAAACTCAGTCACCTGGAGTAAAGACCTTGAAAGCACAAATCCATCCCACCTACTACGAAGACGCCGTCGTCACCTGCGTGTGCGGGAACACGTTTACGACCGGGTCGACGCGCAAGGAGCTCAAGACAGAGATCTGCTCCGTCTGCCACCCGTTCTTCACGGGCACGCAGCGGATCGTGGACACCGGGGGCCAGGTCGAGCGGTTCCGCAAGCGGGCTGCTAAGACCCGGTCTTAGATGACCGCCCCGGAGGTAACCGCTCCGGAAGCGGAGACTCCAACCTCCCTCCCCTCGCTTCGCGAGGACCTCCCCAGCAAGCGGGGGGGTGACACGTTCTTCTATGGCGGCCAGGCGGTCATCGAGGGCGTGATGATGCGAGGCAAGCATCACTACGCAACAGCAGTGCGCCTTCCCACCACGAAAGAGATCGTGGTCGACCGTGGCGAGCTGAAGGCGTCCATCTACGTCAATCCGATCTGGAAGATGCCGTTCGTTCGCGGGCTAGCCCTCATCGGCGAGCAGTTGCACCTCGGCATGAAGTCGCTGATCTGGTCGGCCAACATGAATGCGGGTGGCAAGGACATCGTGATCGGTAAGAAGGAGATCACGGGCTCGGTCGCGTTTGCGGGTGTCTTCGCACTCGCGCTTTTCATCGGCCTCCCGCTTCTGCTCGCCGGCGTCGCGGTGCATCGCAGCGGAAGCTTTCTCTTCGTGCTGGTCGAGGGCCTGATCCGGGTGGGGCTCGTCCTCGGCTATCTCGCCGCGATCGGCCTGCTGCCTGACGTGCGGCGGGTCTTCCAGTACCACGGCGCCGAGCACAAGACGATCAACGCATTCGAGTCGGGCTGGTCCCTGGACGTCGCATCGGTGCGGCGGGCGAGCACGCTGCACCCACGCTGCGGGACGGGATTCCTGATTGTCGTGATGGTGGTCAGCGTGGTCGTCTTCAGCGTCGTCGCGATCTTCCACCCGAACTGGTTCTGGCTCATCGCAAGTCGCGTGCTCGCAATCCCCATCATCGCGGGCGCCGGCTTCGAGAGCATCCGTTTCATGGCCGTGCACCGCCGGCACCCGGTGATCCGCGTGCTGCTGTTGCCGGTGCTCGGGACGCAGAAGTTCACCACGCGCGAACCCTCTGACGACATGCTGGAGGTCGCGATCACCGCATTCAACAGCGCGCGCGAGGGCGAGGAGGAAGAGGCACAAGGGGGGCGGGCCCTCCTTGTGGGAAACCCCCCAGCCAATCGGGCCGCTGTTCTCTAAGTTGTGCGGTGGCGGTGACCTGGCGGAGCCAGGTCACGCGGGGACAAGGCACAAGGGGGGCAGGCCCCCCAAAAAGAGCACAAGGGGGGCAGGCCCCCCTTATGGGGAACCCCCCAAATGACAGGATCGTCATTTCCTGCGCTGTGCGGTGGCGGTGACCTGGCGGAGCCAGGTCACGCGGAGATAAAGCGCAAGGGGGGCAGGCCCCCCTTGTGGGGAACCCCCCAATCACTCGGATCGTTGTTGCCTGCGCTGTCCGGGTGCGGTGACCTGGCGGAGCCAGGTCACGCGGGGATAAGCACAAGGGGGGCAGGCCCCCCTTATGGGGAACCCTCCAATCACTCGGAGCGTTGTTGCCTGCGTTGTACGGTGGCGGTGACCTGGCGGAGCCAGGTCACGCGGGGACAAGCCAATGATTGATCGGTTGGATGGGATCGCGCGTCGCCATCGAGAGATCGAGGCGGAGATGGGTCGCCAGGAGGTTGCCTCTGACCACGCCAGGATCACCAAGCTCGCCCGCGAGCAGCACGCTTTGCGCGAAACAGTGCAGACATACCAGGCTTACCAAAGAGCGCGCCATGAGTTCGAGTCCGCCCGCGAGCTTCAAAAGAATGAGCGCGATCCCGAGATGCAGGAGTATCTACGGGCTGAGGAGCATCGAGCATTGGCGCAGGTTGGCGAGCTGGAGGAAAAGCTCAAAGAGCTGCTGCTGCCGAAAGATCCCAATGACGACCGCGACGTAGTGGTGGAGATCCAGGGAGCGGAGGGTGGGGAGGAGGCCGCGCTGTTCGCCGGCGACCTCTTCCGTATGTACACGAAATGGGCCGAGCGCAAGGGCTGGAAGGTTGACGTCGTCGAAGAGTCACCGACCGAGAAGGGGGGCTTCGACAAAGTCGTGTTCGAGGTCCACGGCCACGGCGCGTACTCGCAGCTCAAGTACGAGGGCGGCGTCCATCGCGTGCAGCGGGTGCCCAAGACGGAGGCGCAGGGCCGCATACACACGTCCGCCGCCACCGTCGCCGTGATGCCGGAGGCAGACCCCGTGGAGGTCGAGCTCAAGCCTGAGGACATCGAGATCAAGACCTCCACTTCTCAGGGTCCTGGTGGACAGAGCGTCAACACTACGTATTCGGCGATCCGCATCACGCACAAGCCGACCGGGATGCAGGTCAGCATCCAGGATGAGAAGTCGCAGCTGCAGAACAAGGAGAAGGCCTTGCGTGTTCTGCGCGCCCGCCTGTACGAAATGAAGCTTGCCGAGCAGCAGGCGGCGATCGGGGCGCAGCGGCGCGGCATGGTGGGCACCGGCAGCCGGTCGGAGAAGATTCGGACCTACAACTTCAAAGAGAACCGTGTAACCGATCACCGGATCA
>Ga0208848_1000009_pt1 | contig 39831 bp, 32 predicted proteins | sample NGESurshal072012_2_FD_184455 | JGI IMG/M metagenome (GOLD analysis project Ga0208848, IMG submission 184455) | Arctic peat soil microbial communities from Barrow, Alaska - NGEE Surface sample 210-1 shallow-072012 (SPAdes) | ecosystem: Environmental > Terrestrial > Soil > Wetlands > Peat ... | reverse complement strand
TCGAGCCCACCCTCGCCGTTGACGACCACGACGACGCGGTCCGGAGAAAAGCCTTCGACGTCGAGAAGTGACCGCACCGTGGCGCCGGCGAGGCGAGGTCGCAGGTGCGTGACGACGACGGCGGTGACTCCGTCGAGACCGGGGTTGGCGGCGTGGGTCAGGACAGCTCCCAGTCGGCGGGCACGTACAGGACTGAGACCTGCTCCGCGATGCCGAGGATGAGCGCGGCGAGCAGCGTTCCGCGGAAGCTGCCGAGTCCGCCAAGAACGACGATCGCCATCAGCTTCCCGATCCAGCCCCAGTGGGAGTTCGGGTAGAAGGGGTAGTACATCCCCATCAGCGGGCCGGCGGCGGCGGCGACCGCGATGCCGATGCCGAACGCGATCATCGTGATCCGGTCGACGTTCACGCCGACCAACTGAGCCACACCACGGTTCTGGGTCGTCGCACGGATCGCGCGTCCGAGATTGGAGTGGTTGAGTAGCACGTAGAGGCCGCCCAGGAGGATCACCGAGGCGGCAAAAGTGATGATCCGGATCAGTGGGACGTAGATGTCACCGACGTGGTAGGTCAGGACCGAGTAGTCGGTGTGGATAGCGTGGAAGGACGACGTCCAGAATGCCCCTTCCATCCCTTCCAGAATGTTGGCGACGCCGAGGGTCGCCAGCAGTGCGAGCGACAGGTCCTTGTCGATCAGCGCGCTCAGGATGCCCTTTTGCAGCAGCGCCCCTGCGATGAAGAACACGACCACCAGGATCACGATCGAGATCAGCGGGTCGATGCCCCATGAGGTGAACAGCATCCAGGAGAGATAGGACGCGAAGATGATCACCGCCGCGTGCGCGATGTTGATGAGGCGCATCACGCCGAAGATCAGGGTGAGCCCGCTTGCCATGAGGGCGTACATGCCGCCGACCAAGATGCCGAGGACTGTCCCCTGGACCAGGAGCATGCTTCAGGTTCTGCTAAGGAAGGATTGAGGGAGGGCCATGACAGGCCCCCCCTCACGCAGCATCGTGCCTACCAAGAAGGCTTGGGGAAGGTCGGAGTGGTTCCGCCCGTCGCGACGGCAGAAGGCCAGACGATGTTCAGATGGCCTTGCTGCCACTGAATCAGGTCGAAGGATCCGCCCTGAGGCCGGCCGGCCGCGTCCCAGCCGAAGTTGCCCTCGATGGACTGGACCTTGTTGGCGTGCAGCCAGGTGATCAGCTTGGCGTTGTCGACACCGCCCGTCGTCTTGATCGCGGTAGCGAGCACCTCGCCGGCGGCATAGGCCTCTGCTGCCTCAGCCGGCACCACGTTGTCCTTGTTGGGGAAGAGCTTCAGATAGGTGTCGACGAACTCTTTGTTGCCGGGGACGGTCGACTCCTGGAGCCAGTCCAGCGAGGTCATCGTGCCCTCGGACTTGGCCGCGATCAGCTGCAGCCAGGTGCTGGAGCTGTCCGGTCCGCTGGCGAAGTACGACACCTTGGGCTGGAAGCCGACCTGCGAGTAGCCGAGCACGGCGCCGGCCGCGTCCTGGTCGGCGACCGAGCCCTGCACCAGGATGTCTACGCCGGCCGCCTTCATCTGCGTTCCGATGGAGGTGAAGTCGGTCTGTGTCGGCGGGTAAGTTTGCTTGTAGCCGGTCTTGATGCCCATCGCCTCGAACGCCTTCTGGACGGTGTCCACCACCGCTTGGGCGAAGGGGTCGTCATTTGTCGGGTACCCGGCCACCGTGGGCCGCTGGGCCGCAGGCAATGACTGGATCCAGCTGACCAGCGGGTCGGCTTGGTGCTCGACCGTGGCGGGCTGGACGAAGAACACGTTGGTGAAGTTGCGGGCGAAGACCTGCGGGGAGCCACCCGTGCCCTCGACGAAGATCTTGTTGTACTGGGCCGCGACCGCCTCGGTCGGGATCACGAGAGCGCTGCTGACAGGGCCGAGCAGGACGTCGGCATTGTCGACCGTCACCAGCTTCTGGTACTGGCTGACCGCCGTGTCCGCCAGGCTGTTGTTGTCGTACTGGATGATCTTGACGTGGCGGCCGTTGAGCCCGCCGTGCGAATTGACGACGTTCTCCCAGACCTTGTAGCCGTTGTCACTGTTGGTCCCGATGTCGGACTTGTCCCCGGTAAGCGGCTCCGAGATCCCGACGATGATGTCCGCGCCCGTCGTTGGCGTGCTGCTGCTCGACTGGGTGCCCAATCCGCACGACGTGACTGCCATTGCCATGACCGTCAGCGCTAAAGACGCCCTGGTCAACCGAAGAGTTCTCATTGGCTTCCTCCTCCAAAAACGCGAAAGAACCGGGCCCAACCAGGCTGTCCGTTGCCCACGACCCTGTCCTCTCCTCTAGTTAGGACAAACGTTTGTGCAAATGTAACAATGGCTTCTCCGCCTGTCAAACGGAACCTCGGGCCTGGTTGGACCAACCTAACCGGATGTGGCATTCAAAGGGGGCGTCAATGACCGTCTCTACGACCGATACCAGCACCTTCGTCAAGGACACCTGGGAGGCCTTCAGCTGGAGGATGATGTCCAACTACGTCTCACCCTGGGAGCGCGATCGCCTCCAGGAGCGGATCACCGACTGGAGCGACTGGTGCTCAACCTGGTCAGAAGCCGCCGCCGAGCACGTCGCCCGCGGCGACGACGCGGCTGCCGCACTGCATGGCGAGACCGCGGCGGCCGCGTACATCACGGCCGGGCTGTTCTACCACTGGGCGAGCTTCCTCTTCACCCACGACGCTCAGCAGTTCCGGACCGCGCTGGAGGCTGGTGAGGCGGCTTTTGCAAAGGCGGCTCCGATCGCTGAGCACCCGATGGAGATTCTCAATATCCCTTTCGAGGGCACGGAGCTGCGTGGCTACTTCCGCTACCCGAGCGGAGCTTCGGGACGCGTGCCGCTGATCGTCCTCATCCCCGGTGCCGACTCGAACAAGGAGGAGCTGTACGACCACGGCGCACACATCCTTCGACGTGGCGTGGCCGTCTACTGCTTCGACGGCCCCGGCCATGGGCTGGTCAGCTTCGACCTGAAATTGCGGCGCGAGTTCGAGGGCCCGATCTCGGCCGTGCTCGACACGCTGCTCAAGCGTCCCGACGTCGACGCCGGCCGGGTCGCGCTGGGCGGCATCTCGTACGGCGGCCAGTTCGCCATCCGCGGCGCCGCCTTCGACAAAAGGGTCAAGGCCGCGGTGTCGATCAGTAGCTGGTACTCGGCGGCCGGTCGCTACCCGAGCCAGCGGCCGGTCAGCAAGCTCGCGCTGATCCAGTACCTCGGCCCCGACCCCCTCGCGGTCCAGAACACGATGACCTTGGAGGGGGTGGCGGAACTGGTAACGGTGCCGGTGCTGCAGGTTTACGGCGGCAAGGATCCCGCCTCGCCGATCGAGCAGGCGGAGCGGATCGCCGCCGAGGTGAAAGGTCCGCACCTGCTGAAGTTCTATGAGGACGGGGTTCACGTCTGCAACAACGTCTGGTTCAAGGCGCGGCCGTTCGTCGCAGACTGGGTCGGCGACACGCTGAGATCGCTGTGACGCAGACCGATCCTCGCGAGCGCACTGAGCACGCTCACGGCGCGCAAGACGAGCGCGTCGCCTCGGCGGCCAAGCACTGGGCGCTCCGCTTCGTGTCTAACGGCGTCGAGCTCGGCGCTTTCCAGTCGACGATTCAGCGTATCGAGCGCTGGGAACAGTGGTGCTCCGAGTGGGGCGTCACGGCGCGAGGTTATGAAGAGCTCGCCGAGGCGGCCGAAGCCCGAGGCGACACCCTCACGGCGGGCGAGAGCTGGGTCCGGGCGGCGATCTGCTGGCACTTCGGAAAGTTCGTGTTCATCGACGACCTCACACAACAGCGCGCGGCCCACAACCGGACGGTCGCCGACTTCCGGAAGGGAATGGCGAGTCTCGAACCACCGGCCGAGCGCGTCGAGATCCCGTACGGGAGGCGGCGGCTCGCGGGAATCCTACGCAGGCCGTCCGGGGTCAAGAAACCACCGGTGGTGGTGCTGATTCCAGGTCTCGACTCGGTCAAGGAGGAGCTCCAGTACACGGCCGACCACTTCCTCCGCCGAGGCCTGGCGACGCTGTCGATCGACGGGCCAGGGCAGGGTGAGGCGGAATACGAGCTGCCCATCGAGCCGGCCTACGAGCGACCGGTGGCGGCGGTCCTCGATTGGGTCGAGACACGCGGCGACGTGGATGCCTCCCGCGCCGGCCTGTATGGGATCAGCCTGGGCGGCTACTACGCACTCCGCGGGGCCGCGCACGAGTCGCGTCTCAAGGCGGTGGTCTCGAACGCCGGGCCCTTCAAGTTTGGCGACCTCTGGGACCAACTGCCTCCACTCACGCGGCAGGCATTCACTCAGCGTTCCGGCGCGTCAAGCGAGCCCGACGCCCGCCGTCGGGCGGACCTTCTGACGCTCGAAGGAGTCGACAGCGTCCTCTGCCCCACCCTGCTCGTGTTCGGAAAGCTCGACCGCATCATCCCCTTCTCGGAAGCGGAGCGAAGCGCGCGGATCTTGGGCGTTGAGCTCGTGACCTACGAGACGGGCAACCACGGGGTGACCGACCAGGCATTCGAGTCGCGAACGATGGTCGCGGACTGGCTGCGCCGGCAGCTATCAGCCACGTAGCTTCCTCAATAGGAGTTCGGCGGCGGCATCGACCTGTCGCGGAGCGTCGTCACCTTTGACCGTCACCAACAACTCGGTGAACCCGCGCTCCACCAGCGCCTCGGCGTCGCGGAGCGTGCGGTCCGGGTCCTCCGGTCGGAACGGCAAGCCGATCGAACGCCGGATCTCGGCCGGGTCGCGCCCGACCTCGTCGCAGTGCGCGTCGAGGACTCTCGACAGCCTCAAGGCCTCGTCGGGCGGCGCGCCGACCACGTTCCATACATCCGCATGCTGGGCGACGACGCGCAGCGTTCGCTTCTCGCCGGCACCGCCGATCCAAAGCGGCGGATAGGGCTTCTGGACCGGCTTCGGCTCGGAGATGGCTCCGTCGAGCCGGTAGTAACGCCCTTCGTAGCTCGCCACATCCCTGGTCCAGAGCAGCTTCAGCACCTCGCACGCCTCGGCCAGGCGCTCGATCCGCTCCCGCGCCGGCGGGAAGGGGATGCCAAGCGACGTGAACTCGAACTCGGCCCACGAGGCGCCAATCCCGAACTCGAGCCGCCCGCCTGAGAACTGGTCAACGGTCGCGGCAGTCTTCGCCAGCACTGACGGGTACCTGTACAGGTTGCCGGTCACGTTAACGCCGATTCGGATCCGCTTCGTGACCTCCGCCATCGCAGCGAGGGTGGTCCATGCCTCGAACACCGGGTCGGCCGGCTCGAACTGGTACCAGCCGGTTGCCGAGCGGACCAGCGGCATGAAGTGATCCATGATCCAGAGGTGGTCGAAGCCTGCCTGGTCGGCAGCCGTCCACACCTCTCGCATCCGAACCGGGGTGGTCGCCATAGGCGCGTACTTCAGGCCAACCCTCACCGGGTAGATCATCGGAGCAGCTTCGCCGGCTCCTCGACGGCCGCGACGAGGTCTTTCAGGAACAGCGCGCCGCGGGCTCCGTCCACGGCCCGGTGATCGCAGCCCAGGGTCAGGATCATCGTCTGGGCTGCGAGAACCTTTCCGTTGCGTGCAACCGCCCGCTCGGCAATCCTGCCCACGGCCAGGATGGACGCCTGGCCGCTGTTGAGGATCGCGGTGAAGGCGTCAACTCCATGCATGCCCAGGTTGGTGATGGTGAACACGCCGCCCTCGAGGTCCGCCGGGTTCAAGCGGTGCGACCGGGCGCGCTCGACCGCTCCCTCGCGCCACGCGGCTATCTCGGCGAGCGACTTGAGATCCGCATCGAGCAGTACCGGCACCGTGAGGCCGTCCTCGGAGGCGACGGCGACGCCAATCGAGATCCGTGAACTCTTGACCAATCGACCCTGGCGCCAGGCGGAGCTGACGTGCGGGTGGCGTTTGAGGGTTAGCGCTGACAGCTTGACCAGGAGATCGGTCACGGTCACCTTCTCGCCCTTTTCGGCGAGGCCGGCGCGGAAGACAACGAGAGGCTCCGCCATCACCTCGCGCGTCAAGTAGAAGTGTGGAGCGGTCCATGCGGTGGCAATGCGCTCGGCCATGACCCGCCACGTCCGACCGACCTCCACCTCACTTTCACCCGATGGCGTTTCAGGAAGGTCGGCCGCCTGGACCGCACCATCAGGTCCGGTTCCGGCCACGGCCGCCAGGTCCATCCCGGCTTCCGCCGCAAGCCGCCGGGCGAGAGGTGAAGCGGCCTTCAGGCGGGTTTCGCCCCGGGCGGATTGAGTCGCTCGGCTTAAATGAGATTGTTCTCCCCCACCCGGCGGCTTCGCCGCCGACCTCGCCGGCGAGCGGGGAGGTGAAGTCGCCGTCCCGGCGCTTTCGCCAGGACCGAGGATCACGGCGATGGCTGTTCCCACCGGCACCTCGGCGCCGGCTTCGGCGGAGATTGAGACAAGCGTGCCAGAGGCCGGCGCCTCCACCTCGACGACCGCTTTGTCGGTCTCCACCTCCAGCAGCGGTTCGCCCTTTGAGACCTGGTCGCCGGCCTGCTTCTTCCACTGAACGACGATGCCCGTCGTCTGCGCCATTCCGAGCGCCGGCATGATTACATCCGTCGGCAACGTCAGTGCGCCCAGTGTTCCGTCACGGACAGACCACTAAAGGTTTTGCGCTCCTTCCGCCCGGGCGCCCGCCAGCACCCGCTGCTTCGGTGTGGGCCGGCCGGTGTTCTTGTGCGACTCATGTTCGCGAGTGGTCGGCAGCGGACCCTTGACGCTGTAGTAACGCTGGCCCGCGACCAGCAACTCCTCGGCCGGGAAGCGGGTGATGACCTCGCAACCGTCCTTGGTGACGATCAGCTGCTCCTCGATCCGCGCCGCCGACCAGCCGTCCGTCGATGGCCAGAACGTCTCCAGCGCGAAGCACATGTTCTCCTCGATCACCTCCGGGTGCTCGAGCGACACAAGCCGGCTGAAGATTGGCTTCTCCCAGTGCGAGAGCCCGCACCCGTGCCCGAACTGCAGGGCAAAGGCGGACTCCTCGTCGGGGAATCCAAAATCCGTGGCTGGCGGCCAAAGCGACGCCACTTCGGCAGTCGTGACGCCCGGTTTGATCATGTCGATCGCCACATCGAGGAGCTCGCGGCTGCGCTTGTACGCGTCGACCAGCGCCTGGGAGGCGCTGCCGATCGCGAAGGTGCGGTAGTAGCAAGTCCGGTACCCGTTGTAGCTGTGGATGATGTCGAAGTAGGCGGGATCGCCTGGCCGCAGCGCGCGGTCCGTGTAGACGTGCGGGTGCGGGTTGGCGCGCTCTCCCGAGATCGCGTTCACTCCCTCAACGAATTCGGACCCGAGATCGTAGAGAACTTTCGCGACCAGTCCGACGCACTCGTTCTCTCGCATGCCGGGCTTCATCGCACGGTAGAGCTCGTCGTATGCGGCGTCGACCATCATGCACGCGGTGCTGAGGAGGGTGATCTCGTCCTGGGTCTTCACCTTCCGCACGTTCTGCATCAACTGCTGTCCATCGACGACCTTGATTCCCTCCCGCTGCAGAGCGAAGAGGACTGGGGGCTCGACCAGGTCGACGCCGAGCGGTGCGTCAAGGAGGCCGCGCGCCTCGAGCTCTACTTTGATTTTCCGGGCGACGTCCTCGGCCCGACCCATCTCCGGGGAGAAGCTGCCGCGCATGGTCGAGATGCCCGCGCGGGACCGACCCTCGCCCAGCCAGGGGTTGAAGAGCTTGTGATGGCGCGCGGCGGAACCGAAGTCCCACATGATCGGTTCGTCGCCTCGCGGAAGGAGCGCGAAGCGCGCGGCCTTGTCCGTGGCCCAGGTGCCGATGTGTGTCGCGGTGACGTAGCGGATGTTGTACATGTCGAAGAGCAGCAGGCCACCCATCTCGGACGTATCCAGCGCGGCTCTGGCGCGCGCCAGGCGCTCCCGGCGCAGCCGATCGAAATCGGTGCGCTGTTCCCAGTCGACAGCGTTGAGCCCGTAGGTTTTCGTGAGCCGGCTCATGACACCTCCATAGCGATATGGACGCTTCTCATTTCCGGCACAGCCGGCGCGCCTCCGCGGCAACTGTTGCGGCGGTCGGCACGGTCAAATCTTCCAGTACCGGCGAGAAAGGCACCGGCACGTCCATCGCGCCCATCCGCTTGACAGGCGCATCGAGGTAGAAGAAGGCGCCGTCGGAAATCACGGCGGCGATCTCGGCGGTGACGCCGTAGCGCTGGTAACCCTCGTCGAGGACGATGGCGCGGGACGTTTTCTTCGCAGAGCGGACGATCGCCTCGACGTCGAGCGGCACCGTCGTCCGCGGGTCGACCACCTCGGCGCTGATCCCCTCCGCGGCCAGGAGCTCGGCAGCCTCGAGGGCTACCAGCACCATGCTGCTGATCGCGACGATCGTGATGTCCTCGCCCACGCGCTTCACATCCGCCACGCCCAGGGGCAGCACGAAGTCGCCCTCGGGTACCTCGCCCTTGATCGCGTAGCCCATCTTGTCCTCGAAGAAGACGACCGGGCTGTCGTCGCGGATGGCCGCTTTGAGCAGGCCCTTTGCGTCACGCGGCGTGCTCGGCAGTGCCACCTTGAGACCGGGGATGTGGCTCGGCCAGGCGTGCAAGCTCTGGCTGTGCTGAGCAGCCGAGCGGCGGGTGGCGCCGAGCGTCGTGCGGACCACGAGCGGTGCTTTGAGCGTGCCGCCCGACATGTAGTGGACCTTGGCCGCCTGGTTGGCGAGCTGGTCCATGATCAGTCCGAGGAAGTCGCCGAACATGATGTCGACGACCGGCCGCATCCCGGTCATGGCCGCGCCGACGGCCAGTCCGGTGAAGCCGGCCTCCGAGATCGGCGTGTCCATGACGCGCTCGGTCCCGAATTCCTCGACGAGACCAGACAGGACTTTGAACGGGGTTCCCGCCTCTGCCACGTCCTCGCCCAGGATGAAGACGGTCGGGTCGCGCCGCATCTCCTCGGCGAGCGCCTCGCGCACCGCCTGACCGAAGGTCAGCAGGCGGGAGGTCCGGGCTTCGGTCGGGCTAAGCGTAGACATCCTCGGTGACCTCGCCAGGATCCGGGAACGGGGCATTGAGGGCGAACTCGACCGCGGAGCGGACCTCGGCCTGGACCTCTTCGTCGATCTGGTCGAGCCGGCTCGCCTGCGCCATGCCGCCCGAGGTGACCCACTCGGCGGCCAGCTTCACCGGGTCGCGCGTGTCGCGCCAGCGCTCCTCCTCTTCCTTGGAGCGGTAGTAGCGCCGGTCGACGTCGCCGACGTGGTGGCCGTGGAAGCGGTAGGTGTGGCAGTTGAGGAAGGTCGGGCCCGCGCCCGCGCGGGCGCGCGCGACAGCCCTTGTCGCCGCGAGGTACACCGCCTGCACCTCCTGGCCGTCGACGTCCTCGACGGGGATGCCGAACGCGGTGGCGCGCGCGCCGATCTCGCCGGCGATGGCCTCGCTCATGTGCGTGTACTCGTTGTACTGGTTCTCCTCGCAAACGTAGACCACGGGCAGCCGCCACAGCGACGCCATGTTCATCGTCTCGTAGAGGACGCCTTGGCCGAGCGCCCCTTCGCCGAAAAAGCACACCGCCACCTGCCCGCTGCCGCGCTTCTTGGCCGACAGGGCAGCGCCGGTGGCGATGCCCGCCGAGCCGGCGACGATCGCGTTGGCGCCGAGGTTCCCGCGCTCGGTGTCGGCGATGTGCATCGAGCCCCCCTTGCCATGGCAGTAACCGGCTTCCTTGCCGAGCAGCTCCGCAAACATGCGGTTGAGCTCGGCGCCCTTGGCGAGGCAGTGACCGTGGCCGCGATGGGTGCTGGTGATGTAGTCGTCGTCGTGAAGCGCGGCGCACACACCGACCGCCACCGCCTCCTCGCCGATATATAGGTGCGCCAGCCCAGGCATCTTTCCGCTGCGATAAAGGTCGATGACCTGCTCCTCGAAGTGGCGGATACGCAGCATGCTCCGGTAAAGCTCGACCGCCATCTCGCTGTCGACAGCGGTTGCGACCTCCGCGGAGCTCAAGGCTGCGAGCCTCCCGCCATCGCCTCCAGAGCGTTGAAAAGGACCGCGAAGTCCTTCTTCTCCAGGCCCAGCGCTCGCGCTGAGGTCAGCAGCTCGTTGGTGACCGCCGTGGTCGGGAGGGGAACATTGGACTGCCGTCCTAGCTCGAGGGCCAAAAGCATGTCCTTCTGCATCATGTTGACGTCGAACCAGGCCTCTTCTGGCATCTCGAGGACGAATGGGCACCGGTACTTGATCATCGGCGAGGCGATCACGCTGTTGAGCATGACCTCGACGGCAGTCTTGCGAACGATTCCGCCGCGCTCGGCCAGCAGCACGCCCTCCGAGAAAGCGACCATCTGGACCGCAAGCTGCAGGTTGATCGCGATCTTCATCAGCACGGCCTGGCCGTTGGAGCCGACGTAATTGACAGTCGGACCGATGTCCTCGAGCACCGGCAGCACCTTCTCGAAGTCTTCGCGAGTCCCGCCGGCCATGAGCGAAAGACGGCCCTCCTCCAGCGTGCTCACGCTGCCTGAAACGGGCACATCCAGCATCGCCCCGCCGGTGGCCCGGACTCGCTCGGACAGCTCGCGCGAGTACTCAGGGCTGGAGGTCGACATGTCGACGTAGAACTTCCCAGGCCCGAGGCCGGCCAGGATGCCGTCGTCGCCCTCCACGACCGCCTTCAACGCGGTCGTGTTGGTGACCATCGTGAAGACGATCTCGGAACTCTCAGCGACCTGGCGCGGCGTCGCGCAGAGCGTCAGCCCCTCGTCGACCAGCCACCGTGCGCGCTCCGGAGTTCGGTTGTAACCGCGCACCCGATGACCGGCTTTGAGCAGACGCAGGGCGACCCTTCCGCCCATGGTTCCGAGACCTACGTAACCAAGTTCCGCCATCGGCCCTCCCAACAGAGCAAACGTTTGCGCACGATCGTACCAGCGGTCCGCCCGTGTGTCAAAAGCGGTGTTTAAACCCGGCTTGGATCGGTTGAACCGCGGACGATCAACTCCGGCGGCAGCACCACTCGTTTCGGCTCGCGCCGGCCCGCGACCATCTGCTCGAGCAGCATCCGGGCGGCAGCACGCCCGAATTCCTGGGCCGGCACGTGGATGGTAGTCAGGCTTGGTCGCAGGCGCGTGGCGAGCGGGATGTCGTTGTAGCCGGTGATGGCGAGGTCCGCGGGAATGCGAAGACGCATCTGCTCGGCCGCGTCGTAAGCGCCGACCGCGGCAACGTCGTTCACCGCAACGATCGCGGTCGGCGGTTTGCGCTGCTCGAGGAGCCGATGCGTGGCCACCACCCCGCCGCCCGTCGCGAGGCTGGTCTCGACGATGAGCTCGGGGCCCGGATGGATGCCCGCGGCCTTCAGCGCTTCCTCGTAGCCGCGCCGCCGATTGAGGGAGGTGCTGTAGCGAGGCGACCCGGCGAGGTGTGCGATCCGGCGGTGGCCCAGGGACAGGAGGTGCTCGGTTGCGAGCCTGGCGCCGAGTTTGTCGTCGGTGCCCACGAAGTAGTCCGTCTGATCGCTGTAGCGGTTGACGAGCACGTGCGGGACGTCGTGAGCGCGAAGCCAGCGGACCGACGAGTCACGGAGCGTGGCGCTGGCCACGATCATTCCGTCGATCATTCGCGACTGCAGCGTGAGCAGGATGTCGCGCTCGCGGTCCTCGTGGCCGTCCGTACTCGAAAGGATGACCGTGTACCCCTCCTCGAGAGCAGCGTCCTCCACGCCCCTGAAGATCGCTGCAAAGAGCGGGTTCAACACATCGGGCACCAGCACGCCGAGCACAAAGCTCTGGCGCAATTTCAACCCGCGCGCCATCCCGTCGGGGCGATAACCGGTCTTCTTGAGAAGGTCCTTGACCCTCTCCCTGGTCTCGGCCGAGACCCTCAGGCGGGGATCGTCGTTGACGATTCGCGAGACGGTCGACGGATGCACACCCGACTGGGCGGCAAGCTCTTTCAGGGTGATCCGCATCGGGCTGCAGGTAGTTTGACACCGCGCACACCCGCCGCCTAGAGTGATCGGGCAAACGATTGTCCAAGCTCATCGGAAGCAGCACCAGCGAGACTGAGGTCGTGGATGAACGCGTGGCCGTCGCGACCAAGCATTGGGGGCCGAGGTTTGTCGCCCAGGGCGTGGACCTGAACGACTTCAACCGCACCCTGGCGCGGATCCGGCGCTGGGACGACTGGTGCCGGGAATGGGGCGTGACGGCCGGCGAGTACGAGCGCGCGGCGGAGGCGGCCGAGACGGCCGGGCACAGCATCACAGCCGCTCAGTCCTGGCTACGGGCCGCCCTTTGCTGGCATTTCGGCAAGTTCGTCTTCGTCCAGGACCTTGCGCAGCTGAAGGCCGCGTCCGACCGGACGGCGGCATGCTACGCGCACGGCGCCTGGGCGCTGGAGCCTCCTGCGGAACCGGTCGCGATCCCCTACGACGGGATCACGCTGCGGGGTCTTTTTCGCAAACCGGCCGGCGTGGAACGGCCGCCCGTGCTCCTGATGATCCCAGGGCTCGACTCTGTGAAAGAGGAGCTGCAGGCCACCGCTGAGCACTTCCTGCGGCGCGGCGTAGCCACGCTGGCAATCGACGGACCGGGCCAGGGCGAGACAGAGTTCGAGCGGAATATCGAACCCGCTTATGAGAAGCCGGCGGGGTCGGCCATCGATTGGTTGGAGAGGCGGAACGATGTCGACGCGGCGCGCGTGGGCGTGTACGGCGTCAGCCTTGGCGGCTACTACGCAGTGCGCGTCGCCGCGACTGATCCTCGCGTGCGCGCGACCATCGAGCTGGCCGGCACATACTCGCTTGCGGCTCACTGGGACAAGCGGTCGGTGGTCAGCCGGGACGCTTTCATCAAGCGCTCTGGCGCCCACGACGAGGCGGAGGCGCGCGAGCTCGCAAAGCTCATCGACATGGAAGGGCTCGGGCCGCGGATCTCTCGGCCGATCCTCATCCTCCACGGCAAGCGCGACCCGATCGCACCCTTTGAGGGCGCCGAGCGGCTGGCCGGCGAGACGCCGAAAGGAACGCTCGTGATGTATGAGGACGGGAACCACGGGATGACGAACCGGGCCTTCGAGTCGCGCGTTCTGATGAGCGACTGGATGGCGGCGCAGCTGGCGGCGAACTAGAGGCTCGAACCCCCCACCGGCGCTTCGCGCCCCCTCCCCGGCGAGCGGGGAGGGGATTAGAAGCTCGATCCCCCCACCCCGGCCGCTGCGCGGCCGGACCTCCCCGGCGAGCGGGGAGGTGATTGGGGGCTCAAGCCCTCCACCGGCACTCCCCACCCGGGCTTGCGGCCCGACCTCCCCGGCAAGCGGGGAGGTGAATTAAGTCAGCCGCACAACAAGATCTCGCGAGGCACCGCGTGAAAGCTCTGTACGCCGTTGGCGGTAACGCGCAGCATGTCGCCGACCTGCACGCCCATCCGCTCGTCAGTCGTGACCACGTTCGGCTGGACGACGATCACCATGTCCTCTTCGAAGGTGAAGCTGTGCCCGGCACCTCGAGTCGTGGGACGGGTGCGCAGGAACGGCGCGTAAACGCCACCCACCGCGCAGTGCACAAGATCGTCGTAGATCGTGAAGCCCGCTGCGTGGATCTTCTCCGCGATATCGAGGATCGTCTCGCTCGACACCCCAGGTCGGATCGCGGCGCACACCTCTTTGTAGACCGCGGTCGCCAGCTCGTGAGCGCGCGAGTATTCAGGCGTGGGCTCGGCACCAACGATCAGCGTGCGCAGCACCTGGCCGTAATAACCACCGCTTGCGGCGCTCAGCTCGGTGAGGATCACGTCGCCGTCACGCAGCCGCCGCCCGGTCGCGAACTGCCGCGGCACACAGAGGTCGGGCTCCTTCATCGAGGTCGCGCCCAGGTAGTGGATGTGGGTCGTGCCACCCGCGGACAGGTACGCCGCCTCGACAATCGCCACCAGGTCGTGCTCTGACAGGCCAGGGCGGGCTTCGCGCCGGAGCGCCAGCAGCGCGGCATCCGACAGCGCGGCGCCGGCGGCGATCATCTTCATCTCCTCTGCGCTCTTGACCAGCCGCAGCCGTGCGAACTGCGATTGGAGATCAACCGGCGCCACACCGAGCGCATCCGCCAGAGCGGCGTAGCGCCGGAAGCTCAGCGGGCCGGCTACGCCGACAGCTTCGCGGGCGTGGCCCTTCTCGTTGAGAACCGCAAGCGCCGCACCGACCGCGTCCTCCCCGCGCGGGCGAACATCTTCGAAGACGGACAGCCGCCTGGCGTCTGGCACATGGTTTTCGTAATGGACCAGCAGGGTTGGATCGCCATCGAGAGGAAAGACCAGCAGCGCCTCGCCGCTGACCGGGTATCCGGAGAGGTACTGCACCTCATGCGCCGCGCCACGGCTGCCGAAAACGAGAAGCACGCCGACCTCGGCGGCGCGCATGAGGTCCCGCGCGGCTTCCCATCGGCGCTGAAACTCCCCGGTTGAAAAAACCAGTTGGCCAACCTCCCCGAGCAAGAGCAATCGTTTGCCTACAATAGCCGCGGGGTGGCCGCCGGACCTTCGCCGATTGGATTCCTTGGCCTCGGCGCGATGGGCGCCGCTATCGTCCGCCGCCTCTTGGCCGCCGGCCACCAGGTCACCGGCTGGAACCGTTCTGAGGAGAAGGCGGCTCCTCTGCGTGCGCTCGGAATGGGCTGGGCGCCGAGCCCGCGACAGCTCGCGGCGGGCAGTGATGTGATGGTCTCGATCCTCACCGATGCGAATGCGCTCGCGCAGGTGGTGACAGGGCCCGGCGGGGTGCTCGAGGGGCTGCGGCCAGGCGCCATCCTGGCCGACATGAGCACGATCTCGCCCGACTCGAGCTCCGCTGTCGCGGCCAAGGTCGCGGCCGCGGGCGGCATCATGCTCGACACGCCGATCTCCGCCAGCCTGGCCACGCTCGAGGCCGGCAGCGCCTCGATCATGGTCGGAGGCGACGCCGGCGCTTACGAGCGGCTGCGTCCAGTCCTCCTTGCGATCGGCCCCAAGGTCACCCACATCGGCGCAAACGGCCAGGCCCTCTACGTGAAGCTCGCCATCAACCTCGCCCTGGTCGTGCAGGTCGTCTCGTTCTGTGAAGGAGTCGCGCTGACCGAAAAGGCCGGCATCAAGCGCGAGGTGGCAGTCGACGCGTTCCTCAAGAGCGTCGTCGCCTCGCCGGTCCTTGGCTACCGCGGACCCTTCATCCTTGAGGGACGGATGCCAAAGACAGCGTGGGCGGACGTGAACCTGCAGCAGAAGGACCTCCTTCTCGCCCTTGAGGTGGGGCGCAAGCTGGGCGTGGCCCTGCCCACCGCCGCGGCCGCCAACGAGATGCTGAACGCGGCCCGCGGGATGGGCCTCCAAGACCGCGACTTCGTTGTGGTGTACGAGGTCTACCGCGCGCTCGGCGGCATGCGATGACGGGGCCGTACCGCGCCAACTGGAAAGACGTTCCCGAGGAGCCAAACCTCCGCGAGGACCAAGGCTGGGTGCGCATGCGCGTGCAGTTCGGCGTCGGCGCTGCGACCGGATCCGACCAGCTGCTGCTGGGCCGCACGGTGCTGCCGCCCGGCGCGCGCCACGATCCGCACAGCCACCCCAACTGTGACGAGTTCCTCTTCGTCGTCAGTGGACACGGCACGATCTACACCGACGATGGAGAGGAGCCCGCGGGCAGAGACGACGTCATCTTCACTCCGGCGGGATTCGTCCACGGTTTCAACAACACGTCCGACGACGAGGTGCTCCTGCTCTGGGGCTGGCGCGGCGCCGGCTCTCTGGATGCCGCCGGGTACGAGCTGCACGGCCATCGCTGACCTGCGCGTCACAAACGGCATGGCGGCGCAGCTGAAGATGCGTCGCGAGGTGCTGTCATCGGGCGCGCGACATCTCGGCTGGAAGGTCGGTTTCAGCACCAGGGCGGCGATGGACCGCTTGGGCACAAGCGCGCCACTCTTCGGCTTCCTGACCGACCGCGGACTGCTCGAGACGGGAGCGACCGTGTCCATCGCAGGTTGGACGCGGGCGGTCTTAGAACCCGAGATTGCCGTCCACCTTGGCTCGAATGTGGAGTCGGGCGCGGCCGAAGCGGAGGTGAGAGCCGCCATCTCTGGCCTGGGACCCGCAGTCGAGCTGGCCGACTTCGATCCCACCGTCGAGGACGTCGAGGGCATCCTGGCCGGCGACATATTTCACCGCCGCGTGCTGCTGGGTCCGGTCGATCGCTCGCGCGCCGGCGGCTCGATCACCGGCATCGAAGCCCGGGTGTTCCGGGATGGGGAGAAGATCGCAGGCGCGCCGGGTCCGACCGACTTCCCGAGCGAAACAGTAGTCGTGCTGCTGGCGCTCGCCGAGATGCTGGAGGCAAACGGCGAGTCTCTTCGGGCGGGCGACATTGTCATCGCCGGTTCCCTCGTTCCGCCTGTCAAGGCGGCGCCCGGGCAGGTACTGCGGGCTGAGATCAGCCCGCTCGGCGAGATCGAGGTGAGGTTTCAGGAGGTGAGCACATGACCCTCGGGACGATGGCAACCGACGTAGAGCAGAGGATCGACTTCGACGCGTTGCGCGCGTACCGGCTGGGAAGGGCACGTGAACAGCTGGTGAAAAACGACTTCGGCGCTTACCTTTGCTTCGACCTCGACAACATTCGCTATATCACCGGCACGGCGCTCGCCGAGTGGACGCGGGGCAAGTGGGTGCGCTGGTGCCTGCTGCCGCGAGAGGGCGACCTTGTCCTGTGGGAGAAGAGCAGCGCGGCCGCCGTCAAGCGGCAGCTGTGCCCCTGGATCAAGCCGGAGAACATCCGCACCTCGATCGAGTGGAAGCATGGCGCCAACCCTCACGCGGTCACGCTGAGCCAGATCGCGAAGGTCGTCGGGGAGATCAAGGAGGTGCTCGAGGATCGCGGCATGGCTGACATGCCGGTGGCCATCGACGACGCCGACCTCTACCTGCTCGAGGGACTCCGGGGTGCCGGGATCAAGGTCGTCAATGGACTCGAGTCGCTCTTCGACGCGCGGCTCATCAAGTCCGCCGAGGAGCTGAAGATCATCGAGCTGTCCGCCTCTTTGGTCGACGGGGTATACGCCAAGCTGGCCCACTTCATCCGTCCGGGCGTCCGCGAGAACGAGGTGGTGGCCGAGATCTCGCAATGGCTGATCGCGCACGGCGCGGAGCGCATCAGCGGGATCAACTGCGTCTCAGGACCGCGAAGCAACCCGCACCCGCATGACTACTCCGATCGGATGATCCGGCCCGGTGACCTCGTCTTCATCGACATCATGAGCCACTATCTCGGCTACGCGACCTGCTACTACCGCACGTTCGCCGTGACCCAGGCGTCGCAGCGTCAGAAGGAAATCTACAAGCGGGCCAACGAGTGGCTCGAGGCCAGCATCGACCGCGTCCGGCCCGGCGCCACGACGGCCGACATCGCCTCCGCGTGGCCGTCGGCCAAAGACCTCGGGTACTCGAGCGAGCGCGATGCGCTCGGCCTGGCGGTCGGCCACGGCATCGGCATCAGCCACCACGAGAAGCCGTGGATCACGCGGAACTGGTCGCTCGAGAACCCGGTGCCGATCGAAGCCGGCATGCACTTCGCGCTCGAGACATTCTGCGGCGAGGGCGAGGACGGCGCGCGGATCGAATCGCAGGTGATCGTCACCAACGACGGCCATCGGGTGATCACCAAGTGGCCGAGCGACCGGCTCCTGGTCCTTGACCCCCATTGAGCGCTAACCGGCCGCGAACCGTCGCCGTTGTCGGCGGGGGCAGGATGGGAAGCGCGATCGCGGAGGCAATCCGGAAAGAGGGCTTCAAGGTGCGCGTCTACGCTCGCACGCCCGCCAAGGTGCTGGAACTGGTCGAGCGGGGCGCTGTGCTTGCGCAAACCCCGGCCGCCGCCGCCGCGGGCGCGGACGTGGTCATCACGAGCCTGGTCGACGACCGCTCGGTGGCCGAGGTCGTGCAGGGCCAGAACGGAATCCTCGCCGGCATGCGACCGGGCGCCGTCCACGTCGGGGCCACGACGGTGTCGCCGCGCTTCGCCGGCGAGCTGGCCGGCTGGCACTCCGCCCACGGCAGCATCTACGTCGCCGGCCCTGTCGTCGGGCGCCGCGACCTGGCGGAGGCGCGCCGGCTGACCACTCTGGCGGCGGGAGACCCGGCCGCCATCGAGTATTGCCGCCCGGTCCTCGAGGCATACGGGCCGATCCGCATCGTCGGTGAGCGCCACGGCACGGCCAACACGGTCAAGTTGATCGTCAACCTCATCACCGTCTCGTGGCTCGAGCTGATGAGCGAGGTGTACGCCTTCGGTGAGAAGAACGGCGTCGACGCCCAGATCGTCCACGACATGCTGGTGTGGGTCTTCGACCGTCCCGGGTTGCGGAACTATGCCGCCGTGATGCGCGACCGCAACTTCGACGAGGTCGGGTTCGAACTTTCGACCGGGTTCAAGGACGTGCAGCTGATGCTCGAAGCCGCAACCGACGCCCGAGCGCCGCTGCCCTATGCGGAGCTGATCCGGTCGAAGATGCTGACCCTTCTCGCGAACGACCTGGGTGAGAAGGACTGGGCGATCATCGCTGAAGTCGCGCGCGCCGACGCGGGCCTCGACTCGCGGATTTAGGTACTACTAGTACTTCTTCGCGTCGGGCTGCGCGTAGCGCGAGGTGATCTTCTGGAACGATTGGTCCCGCGACGTGATGGCGTCGATGACGGTCGGCCGCTTTGAGCCGATCGCCGCGCGCAGCGCGCCCGCGAGCTCGTCAGGAGTTTGGACGCGGATACCGTCGCAGCCCATCGCGCGGGCGATCGCTGCGTGGTCGAAGTCGGCGAACTCAGAGGCAATGAGCCGCTCGCCCTGTCCGTGCACGACCCAGCCGAGGATGGAGTTGTTCATGACCAGCACGACGATCGGAAGCTCTTGTTCACGTGCAGTCATCAGCCCGTTCATCGACATCGCGAATCCTCCGTCACCGCAGACGGCAACCACCGGCCGCCCGGGGTTCAGCAGCTTAAGCGCGAGCGCCGAGGGTATCGCATAGCCCATTCCTCCGATCGCGGCGGGCTGCAGGAACGAGCCCGCCGACTTGGCCTGGAAGTGATGCGCCAGGAAGATGCGATTCTCGCCCGCGTCGCCCGTGACCATGCCATCCTCTGGAAGCGCTCGCTGTAGCTCGGCGATGACCCGCTGGGGCCGCATGGGGATGGCATCGGAACGGGAGTCGTCGGTTTCGAACCCACCCAGCCGCCGGCGCGCGTCCTCGACCCGGCCGGCTCCGTCCGTTCGGGCACCGTGCGCGCCAAGGGAGGCGGCGAGCTGCGCGAGCGAGCTGGCCGCGTCGCCGACAACCACGTGGTCCACGGGAAACGTCCAGGCGGCGTTGAGCGGCTCGATGTCGAGCTGGACAAATGTCTGCCGGACCGGATCGAGCAGGTCGGGAGCCTCGTTGACGGTGTCGGACGGACCAAGCTTGGTGCCGACCGCGATCACGAGGTCCGCGTCGGCGATCACCGCATTGGCGGAATCCAGGCCGAATGTGCCGAACATGCCCAGAGCCAGCGGATGGTTCTCGGGAAAAACGCTCTTGCCCGAGGCGGTCGTGGCGACCGGCGTTTGCAGCAGCTCTGCAAGCTGCCGCAACTCGTCATACGCCCGGCCGACTCGTACACCGTTGCCCGCGATGATCACCGGCCGCTCGGCCTGGCGAATCGCCTGCGCCGCCGCTTCCACGGAGCGCGGGTCGGGCCCCCTGTGGGCTGCCGGCAAATAGTGTCGGGTCGGGTACAGAATCGGCGCGCTGTCCGGACCGACCTTGGAACGAAGCGCCTTGGTTGAGTAGAGCAGCGCCACCGGTCCCGGCTGGCCGGTCAGCGCGTGCTTGATCGCAAGCTGAGTGGCCTGGACGGCCTGAACGCCCTCGAGCGGGACCATCGTCTCCTTGGTGAAGCCCTGGAACGCCTGCTTCGCATCCCAGTTGCCGTACTCGCCCGACCCTGCTTGATAAGGCGCGTGATGCGAGTACAGGAGGCCATCGGAGAGGTCGCTTAGGATCAGCATCGGCGAGCCGGCGAGGAGCGCTTCGAGCGTCCCGAGCGCAGCGTTCGACAGCATGAAAGCGCCCTGCCCCATCGCCACTCCGGGGCGCCCGGTGACGCGCCCGTAGACCTCGGCCATCACGCCCGCTATCGACTCGTGCCGCACCAGGACGGTCCGGATCGTGTCGCGATGATCGTGGAGCGCGTCATAGATGGCCAGCGTCCTGCCGCCAGGCATCCCGAACACGGTATCGATGCCGGCCTCCTCGAGGACCCGCACGATCGCCTCGGGCACGCTGACCGCCTCCGTCAGCAGGCGCTCAGTGGTCATCTCCACCCGTCATCGTAGGGCGTGAGCAAACGTGTGCGCAGTCGCACCGTTCATGCCATCCAGGTTCAGTTCCTGACGGCAGATCCTCCTGACAGAGCGGCACATATAGACGACGCGCACGAGCCCATCTCCGCATGCCGTGGCTGGTGCGCATCTGCATCCTGGCAGCGTTAAGCGTTAAGTGCACCGTTACTATTCAGCCCACCGCCCGTATTAGAGGAATAGATGCCAGCCAGCCGCCGACGCGCCTCCGCCCGCGTCGCCGTCGCCGTGGTGGTGACCGCGGTGATCTCGCTTGCCGCCTCCACAGCCGCTCAGGCGGCTACCAACCCGTTGTCCATCGTGGTCAAAGTGGGTTACTCGGGCTTCGTCAAGGCCCAGCAATGGATGCCCGTGACGATCGATGTCACCAACAAGGGCCCAGACGTCGACGGCACGCTCGAGGTCACCACCCCTGTCTCATCCAACGGGCCGCCGATCGGCTCCGCTGTCTACCAGACTCATGTCAATCTCCCGTCCGGAGCGACAAAGCACCTGAGGACCTACCTGGTCGAGGACCAGGCCCCCGCGCCGGTGTCCGTCCGCATCGTCCAGAACGGGCGGGCGGTGGCGGCGGCGGACTCCCAGTCAGGCTCAGCCGCGACGGTCCTGGTCGGGGTGCTGTCCGACCAGCCGGCCGCCCTGGACAGCTTTGCCGCGGTGCATCCCGGAAGCATTGCAGCCAGCGTCGTGCATCTATCGCTCGAAGACGTGGGCGACTCGGCCATCCTGCTGCGCGCATTCGACCTGCTCGCGATCGACGATTTCGCCACAGACACTCTGACCGCGGCCCAACGCAGCGCCCTCACGGACTATGTCCAGAACGGAGGCAACTTACTGCTGGGCAGCGGCGCCTCATGGCGCAAGACGCTCGCCGGAGTGTCTTCGACGATCCTGCCGATGCTGGTCGCCGGCACGACCACACTCGGGGCGGTCGGGGCACCCGACAAGCTGTCGGGGCTGGAGGTCGCGACGGGCGGCGTCAGCACGGGGTCAAACGCCTGGCTGTCGGAGGGCAGCAGCCCGTTGCTCGTGGAGAGGTTCGTCGGCAGCGGAGTAGTGACCATCGCGACGTTCGACTGGAACCAGGAGCCGATCGCCAGCTGGAGCGGGACAAACGCGCTGCTCCGCCAGATCCTCGTCCGCACCGTGTTCAACTCGGCATCGGCTCAAGGCGTTGGCTTTGGCAAAGGCGGGTTCGTAGGGTCGGGCGGGTCGATCACTGAGCGAAGCAACACGGTGTCCCAGGCCCTGAGCAGCTTGCCCGCCCTCGACCTGCCGTCACTGCTGGTGATCGGGCTTCTCATCCTTGCCTACGTGCTGTTGGTCGGTCCGATCAACTACTTCGTGCTTCGAGCCGTGCACCGGCGAGCGCTGGCGTGGATCACGGTGCCGCTCATCGCGATCGTCGCATCAGCTGGTGCATTCGGCGCCGGCCTCTTCACCAAGGGCCGATCGGTGCAGACAAACCAGGTCTCGATCGTTCACCTGCAGCCAGGTTGGGACCGCGCTTACGAGGAGTCGTATACAGGCGTCCTGACCCCGACGCGCGGTGATTATCAGGTCAACGTGGTCGGCGGCCGTCCCATGGTCGGGCCCCTCTTCTCGAACAACGGCGGGTTGCCCGGCTCCTCCACCGATCTCATCCGGGTCAGCGCCGACAGCAACTCAATCACGATGCCAGGCATGACCGCCTTTGTCCTGCGCGGCTTCGCCTCGGAAGCTGTGATCGACTCTCCCCAGCTGGTCGCAACCGCAAAGCTTGTCAACGGCAAACTGACCGGCACCATCCGAAACAACTCCTCGGTCCGCTTCACCGACGCCGTGGTCCTGGCAGGGGACGGATACCAGTTGATTCCAGCTTTGGCGCCGGGCGCCACGGCGACATTCGATGTCGCGCCCAAGGTTTCGAATCCGACCACCGGGCCACCCGCGATCCTCACGATCTACTCCAACTTCAACAACGGCCCACAGTTCAACCCACCCACCGACGCCGACCGCGTAGGCACTGAGAAGACTGGGATCCTGTCATTGATCTCGTGGGGGGCTTTCAACGGCTTCAACTCGACGATCACACCCATGGTCGTCGGGTGGACGAAGCAGCCGTTTGAGCAGATCAACGTCGCCGGCAGCCAGGCGTCCGCCGCGACGGCCGAGACCGCCGTGGTCCTTCCGCTTACAGTCGAAGCGATTGGAGCAGGTTCACTGCCAACTGGGATCGTGGTCAGCCGTTTCACCGACATTGAAGGCGACGTCCAAGCTGGACCGCCCACCGGGGTGGCGACCCAGAACGGAACCGTGACATACGACTTCACGCCCGCGATCGCCACTGGCCTGCACCTGGCGAACGCGACGCTGGACACAAGCAATCAGGTCCAGAAGGGCGGTCCCCCAGTGTCTTCCCAAACCGCCCAGGTCAACGCATGGGACTGGTCGACATCGGCCTGGGTCCCGGTGAGCTATTCGGCGCTCGGTGTCAGCGCGTTGCCCGACGTCGCCATCAATCCGACCTCTAACGAGGTCCGGCTTCAGATGACGGCGAGCGGCAATTCTTTTCTCGGACCAGTCTCACTGGCGGGAACCGTGAAGTGATCACGGCCGAAAACTTGACCAAGGTCTACGGCAAGAGGACCGCGCTGGATCACGTCTCGTTCGAGGTGCCCGAGGGCGAGATCTTTGGCTTCGTCGGCCCTAACGGCGCCGGCAAGACGACGACGCTGCGGATACTGGCCGGGCTCCTCGATCCAACAAGCGGCCGCGCGTCGATCGACGGCGCCGACGTGGAGAAACAGCCGCAGCAGGTTCACGGCCGGATCGGGTACATGCCCGACTTCTTTGGCGTGTACGACCAGCTCACGGTGACGGAGTACCTGGACTTCTACGCCGCCTGCTACCGCCAACCCAAGCAGCGGCGCACCAAGATCATCGATGAGCTGCTCGATCTCATGGGCCTCTCCGAAAGGCGTGACCAGCTCGTCGACACACTGTCGCGGGGGCTCAAGCAAAGATTGTGCCTCGCCCGCGCGCTTGTGCACGATCCTGTCGTGCTCTTGCTGGACGAGCCGGCGTCCGGTCTCGACCCTCGAGCGCGGGTCGAGATGCGCGAAATCCTCAAGGAGCTCCGCGGAATGGGCAAGACGATCATCATCTCCAGCCACATCCTTCCCGAGCTGACCGAGCTGTGCACGATGATCGGGATCATCGATCACGGCCGGATGCGCGCGACCGGTCCGGTTCACGAGGTCATCCGGCAACTGACGGCCGACCGCCGGCTGCGCATAACGGTCGTCGGGGACAAAGAACCTGCCCTGGCGATCCTGGAGCCGCTTCCGGCCGTGCGTCATGTCGAGATCACCAACGGAGCGATCGAGGCCACGTATGAAGGTGACGACTCGACCGCCGCCGACATCCTGCAAGCTCTAACCGCGGGCGGGATCAAGGTTTCAGCTTTCAGCCAGGTCGAGGGCGGGCTCGAAGAAGCCTTCATGCGGGCCACGTCGGAGGAGGTGGGGTGAGCAGGGTCGTCGCGGCGTTCTGGAATCCGATCGTGGCCAAGGAGTACCGCTCCCGGATGCGGACCTGGCGATCGCCCCTGGCGATGATGATCTACATCCTCCTCATTGCCGGCCTCGGCTTCGCGATCTTCTCCTCGATCAACACGTTCGGCGGCCAACCCGCCAACTACGGCCAGACCCTGTTCATGATCCTGGTGATCTTCCAGATGATCCTGCTCACGTTCATCACACCGGCGCTGACCGCCGGGGCCATCAGCGGCGAACGCGAGCGCCAGACCATCGACCTGCTTTTCGTCACGCGCATCCCACCCTTCTCGATCCTCTGGGGGAAGCTCCTGGCGTCGATGTCATTCGTCGTCCTCTTGCTCCTGCTGTCAGTGCCGATTTTCAGCCTCGTGTTCTTGTTCGGCGGCATCGAGCTCGATCAGGTCCTGTACGCCTTCCTGGTCACCATCGTCGCCGCCCTGACCCTGGGCGTGATCGGAATCACTTTTTCGACGTGGCTTCGGCGCAGTCTCGCCGCTACCGTCGCTGCGTATGTGGGAGCTTTCGTGCTGTTGTTCGGGACCCTCGGGTACGGCCTGATCTCGCCGACCACGATCGATCCCAAGGCGACGAAGGCTGCGGCACCGCCGGCGATCACCTACCTGAGTCCGATCATCCCGTTGTTATGGATCGCGGACGGTGGCCAGTCGCTCCAGAGCTATGGCATCCGATATCCGAACAACTATCAGAACGGTGGGCAATATTGCGGGCCGTCCGCAGGCGGCGGCACCTTCTGCACCTCCACGTCGAGCGGGGTGTTAACCGCAACGGGCGGATACGCCCCGTTTCAGTCACAGGCGCCAACTGGAACCGCGATTCCGAGCGGTCTCTTCGAGGGTTGGCAGCCGTGGCAGGCGACGATCGTGATGCAGCTTGGTATATGTCTCATCGCCCTCCTGGCCAGCGCGTTCTTGCTGCCGCCCGTACGTCGGGTGCCGTGGCGCCGCCGCCGCGCCGTTGAGACGACCGCATGAGCTCGCTCGAGGCGGTCGTCCAGGCGCTGCGCCGATCCGACACGAGATCGCGTGCCCTCCCCTACCTGATACACGCCGCGCTGGGCGCCACCATCTGGGTGACGGCGGTGCTGCTGGCGGCCAGGGTCGTGCCCGTCGAGACTCGCTTCCAGCTGGCTGAGCTGGGAATCCCGGTGATGCTTGCTGCGGTTGGCATCGCCTGGATCGCCCAGCGGCCAAGACCACACGTTTTGATGCAGCTGGCAGACCTGCGTCTTGGGCTGCAGGAGCGCCTCTCGACTGCGTGGGAGCGGCGTGCAGAACGCGGGGTGATGGACGATCTTCTTCGGCAAGACGCCCTGCAACACGCCCAGCGCGATCGCCTCACGCAGGCTTTTCCGTTGCGGATCAACCGAAAAGAGGCGGGCGTGCTCGCCATCCTGGCCGCGGCCGCTCTGACCCTGGCCGTATTGCCAAATCCCATGGACCAGGTGCTCGCGCAGCGCCAGGCTGACCGCGCAAGCCAGGCCAAGGCCGCCAGCGCCATCAGCGCCGTACAGAAGAAGATCGCTGCCAGCCCGAAGGCGGCGCCCGTGGATCCAAAGGTGCTGAAGATCCTCAGCGACGCGCAGCAGAAGATCACACAGGCTCAGGATCCTCGCCAGGCCCTGCAAGCCATATCGCCGGCGGAACAGCAGCTGCAGCAGCTGTCCGATCCGCAAACACCCGCCAGGACGAGCACGGCGCAGAACCTGGCCAACGCGCTTAGTGCAACCGCGGCCGGGAACGCTGCCGGCCAGGCCTTGAACTCGAGTCCTTCCAGCGGTGCCCAGGCCCTGCGCGACCTTGCCTCTCAGCTGCAAAGTCTGTCGCCACAGGAGCGAGCGCAGCTCGCCAATGCCCTGGCCGGCGCGGCGCAGCATGCGCAGGACCCGGCGATGGCAGCTTCTCTGCAGAGTGCTTCGGCAGCGCTGTCAAATGGAGACGTCGCCGCCGCTGCCGGCGCGCTGACCGACCTGGCTGGGCAGCTGGATTCGCTTCAGGGCCAGCAGAGCAACGACCAGGCGATCGCGTCAGCAATCAACGGCCTCGAGGCGGCGCGGCAAGGACTGGCGGCCCAGGCCAACAGCGACGCCGCCGGGGCCAGCTCGGCGAGTGCAAGCGGGGGGAGCTCACCAACCGCTGCGGCCTCGGCGGGTAATGGCAACGGGACCGGAAACGGCAGTGGAAATGGAAATGGCGGCAGCGGTGGCACGAACGGCAATGGCTCCAGCGGCAGCGGCTCGGGCGCCGGCTCCGCCGCCAAGCCAGGCGAGAGGTTGTACGTGCCAGGCCAACCGGTCCCCGGCCAGGTCGTGAATGATCCGACCCCACTCGGCCCCGGGCAGGACGTGCCGCTCACCCCATACACCCAGGTGGTCCAGGCCTACCAGCAGGCCGCGCTGGACGCCACCAACCAAAGCCTCATCCCCGGCAGCGAACGCGACCTCGTCCGCCAGTATTTCTCCAACCTGGGCGAGTCCAGCCCGTGATCACAGAAGAACCGCGCGCCGACCCGAAGAAGGTAACCGAGCTCGCGAACAATCTCGAGACCGAGCTCTCGCGGCTGATCGTTGGTCAAAAAGAGCTGCTGCGCGACACCGTCATCGCCCTGATCGCGGGCGGACACATCCTCCTCGAAGGCGTGCCCGGCCTAGGCAAGACGATGCTCGTGCGCTCGCTGGGTCAGGCGCTCGACCTGAGCTTTTCGCGAATCCAGTTCACGCCGGACTTGATGCCTGCGGACATCGTCGGTACCAACATCATCCGGGAGGATTCCGGGCGCCGGGAGTTTGAGTACCAGCCAGGTCCGATCTTTGCCGGCCTCGTCCTCGCCGACGAGGTGAACCGCGCAACGCCGAAAACCCAGAGCGCTCTGCTTGAAGCCATGCAGGAACGCACGGTCACCGTCGGCACGGAGACTCGCGCCCTTCCGGTCCCGTTCTTTGTTCTCGCCACACAGAACCCGATCGAGCTCGAGGGAACGTACCCGCTCCCTGAAGCTCAGCTCGACCGCTTTTTCTTCAAGGTCTTGGTGCCTTTTCCGAGCGAGAGTGAGCTGCTCGAGATCGCCCGGCGGACGACTGGCGACAAGCAACCGGAGCTCCACGCGGTCGGGGATGCGGGCGCACTCGTCGCCGCCCAACACGTGGCCCGGGAGGTTCCGATCGCCGAGCATGTGCTGCGTTACGCGGCACGACTGATCATGGCTACCCACCCCAACCGGACTGAGCTCGACTCGGTTCGGCGGTACGTGAGATACGGCGCCAGCCCGCGCGGCCTGCAGACGCTGGTCCTCGCGGGCAAAGTCCGGGCCCTGCTCGAGGGCCGCTACAACGTGGCCTTCGATGACCTCGCCGCCGTGGCGCGTCCAGCGCTTCGCCATCGGGTCTTCTTGCAGTTCGAGGCGGAGGCCGACGGCGTCGCCACCGATCAGATCATCGACGAGATCCTGGAGCACGTAAAAAAGGAATCCTAGTGGCGGCCTTGCTTGATCCCCCGCTCCTGCGCCGGCTGGAAGGGCTCGCGCTGCAGGTGCGCCGAGCGGTCAGCGGCCAGATGGGAGGCGAGCGCCGATCGACTGCTCGTGGCCGCTCGGTGGAGTTCGCCGACTTCCGCAGCTACTCGCCCGGTGACGACTTCCGCCTGATCGACTGGAACGCCTATGCGCGGCTCGATCGCTTCATGCTGCGTCTGTTCGTCGCGGAGCAGGAGCTGCCGCTGAGCATCTTCGTCGACCTGAGCGGCTCGATGGATTGGGGCCGGCCCAACAAGGCGGAGACCGCCAAACGGCTCGCCGGAGCGATCGCGTATGTAGCGCTAGCGGCTCTTGATCGCGTGCGGCTGACAGTCTTTGCGGCCGGTCCCACGTCTGGTGGCGCGCCTTATCGCGGGCGCCGCGCGGTGGCTGAGCTCTTCTCCCGATTGGAGTCGTTTCCGGTCGGAGGAACGACCGATTATGCCAGGCTCGTGTGGCCGGTCGGAAAGCAGCGGCCCGGAATGACCGTCCTTATCAGCGACGGGCTGGGCGAGTCTTCGATCGACCCCGCGATCGCAGCGCTCGGCCGTGCCCGCCAGGAAGGAGCCGTCCTGCAGCTGCTCGCCCCTCAGGAGATGGCGCCGGACTGGACAGGAGACGTTCGGCTGCGGGATTCGGAGACAGGGGCTGAGCGCGAGTTCACGTCCACCCCGGTGACCCAGGCGTCATACCTCGCGGCGCTCGCACAGCGGACTCATGACATCGAGCGCTCGGCTCATCGTCGAGGTCTTCGCTTTGTGCGCCTCTCAACCGACCAACCGATCGACGACATGGTGCTCCGGACGCTGCGCCGGCTCGGCCTGCTGTCGTGAACTTCCTCGCGCCGGCGGCCGCGTTCCTCGCGCTTACCCTGCCGGCGATCGTCGCGCTGTACTTTCTGCGTATCCGGAGGCCGACCAGGGTCGTGCCTGCTCTGAACCTCTGGCCGGACCAGATCCGTGATCGCCAGGCCAACGTGCCCTGGCAGCGACTTCGCTTCAGCTGGCTCCTGCTGCTTCAGCTGCTCGCAGCAGCTGTGCTCGTGGCGGCCGCCGTGCAGCCGGTGCTTTCTGCCGGGACAAGCCTTGCACGCCACTCGGTCGTACTTCTCGACGTGTCGGCCTCCATGCAGGCCCGCGATGTACAGCCGTCGCGCCTGGACGAGGCCAAGCGCGAGATCGGCGGACTCATCGACCAGATGGGCCCGCAGGACCGGATGACCCTGGTCGCCGTGGGCTCCGCGCCACGGATCATCGCTTCCGTGGTCGGCGACCGCGACGCACTCCACCGCGCCGTCAGCGGGATCGGCGCAGGCAACGGCCCGGCCGACCTCTCGGCCGCGTTGGCGCTGGCGGCGGGCCTGGTGCGGCCAGGCGACGACGGCCAGGCATATTTCTTCAGCGACGGCATCGTCGGCCCGATCCGCACCGACTCGAACAGCAGCCTTCCGTTCCCAGTCGAGTACCACCGCGTCGGTGTCTCCGCCGAAAACATAGGCCTGACCTCGCTTGTGGTACGCACCGGGGCTCAGTCGCGAGCCGCCTATCTGCACCTGCAAAATTTCGGCCAGCAGGCCCGCTCGTTCAGCTTGGATTGGAGCGCCGACAGCAAGCTGGTGGACGTACGCCAGCTGACCCTTGCCGGCGGCCAGGCTCAGGACCTGGTGCTTCCGGTCCCGGCCGACGCCACGGTCGTGTCCGCCCACATCGATGCAGGCGATGTCTTCGCGCTGGACGACACGGTCACGGCCGTCGCAAGGACACCGAGCGCGTTTCGGGTGCTGCTCGTCACGCCAGGCAACGTCTTCCTGCAGCAGGCCATCAGCCTGCGCTCGGATATCCAGCTCGACGTCGTCGCTCCCTCCGCTTACAAGTCGTCGGTACCGTATGCGATGAGCATTTTCGATCGTTACTCGCCGCCCACCCTGCCGAACGGCCCGTTCATAGCAATCGACCCACCCGCCGGCAGCCCGCTCGCGGGCGGTCCGGCCATAGGCATCGGCCGCGTGCGCGCGACAGACGCCGGCGACCCGCTGCTGACCAATGTCGACCTCAGTGACGTGCACATCGCGCGCAGCCAGGACCTTCGGTCCGATACTTTCGGGCGCTCCCTCATCACGAGCCTGCAAACACCTCTCGTTCTCGTCCGCGACGAGCCTTTTCGACAGGCTCTGTTTGGTTTTGACCTGCACGAGTCGGACCTGCCGCTGAGGATCGCTTTCCCGATCCTCGTGCAGAACCTGAGCGAGTGGATTTTGCCTCCGAGCGTGCCGAGCCACAGCTTTCATCCCGATGAGCCGGTAACGATCGTCCCGGACACGGGCGCCACGTCGGTGACGGTCGTGCGACCCGACGGCAGCCGCCGCTCACTGGCCGGCGGTGCGGTCGCCACCTTCGGGGACACCGACCTGACCGGGCTGTATACGGTCGAGCAGGTCGTATCAGGAAAGACCGACAGGTCGTGGTTCACCGTCAATCTCTTCTCGGACCAGATCTCCCAGCTCAAGCCCGCTGACCGCCTCACGCTGCCGCCGTTCAACAACGCTGCCGCCGTTCATGCCGTACACCGGGGCCAGCTCGAGATCTGGCCCTGGATTGCCCTGGCCGCGCTTGGCATCGTGGTGCTCGAGTGGCTCGCGTTCCATCGTGGGCTTTGACCTGACCCGCCCCGTTTTCCTGGGGGCGGGAATCGTAGCGCTCGCAGCGATCGTCGTCATCTGGATGCGACTTGCGCCACCGCTCGCGCCTCGCCGCGCGCGAGCGTCACTCGGGCTCCGTGCCGTAATCGTGGTTCTGCTCACGGCCGCCCTTGCTGGATTCGAGCTGCAGACCACGCCCTCGTCGCAGTCGCTGGTGGTCGTGGCAGATGTTTCGGCGAGCGTTCAGAACGCACAGGACACGGAGCTCGCCACCGTCCTGCGCATCCTCGCCGCGCGACAGGGCGACAACCGCGCCGGTGTGGTCAGCTTCGCCCGCGATCCGCAGGTCGAGGTCAACGCCGGCACCGACCCTCAGTTCAGCGCATTCCAGAGTCAACCAAATCCCCATTACACCGACGTGGCATCGGCCCTGCAGCTGGCCGGATCGATCCTGCCCGGGGACACGCGCCGGCACATAGTGCTTGTGAGCGACGGCAGAGGAAACCTGGGCGACGCCATCGGCGAGGCGCGGCTTCTGCAGGCCGAGGGCGTGAGGGTCGACACCGTGGCGGTCAACGTGCCGGTGGGCCCTGAGGTCCTGGTGGACCGCCTCGACGCCCCGCGCTCGATCGCAATCGGAGAGCGGGCTGACGCCAGCGCGGTTATCGTCAGCAGCACGGACACGGCTGCGACGGTGCGCTGGTATCTCGATCAAACGCTGATCAACACCGTCCAGCTCCAGCTGACTGCGGGTGAGACCACCGTCAGTCAAACCGTGCAGCCGGCGCTGCCCGGGTTCCATTCGGTGCGCGTGGTCATCGACCCGATCCTCGACTCGTACGCAGAGAACAACGTCGGCGAGGCGCTGATCCAGGTCGTCGGACCGCCTCGAGTGCTACTGGTCGAGAACACGCCAGGAGGTGCCGCGAGCCTCGAATCCGCCCTCCACTCAACCGGCACCCTCACGACAACGATCGCGCCCGCACAGCTCCCACGAACTTCAGCCGATCTCGCCGCTTATTCGTCGGTCGTCCTGGTCAACGTTCCGGCGTCAAGCCTCGGCCAGGATGGGATGGCGCTGCTGCAGGCGACCACCCGCGACCTGGGAACGGGACTGGTCGTCATCGGCGGCTCGGACAGCTACGGCCCGGGTGGCTATGAAGGGACGCCACTGGAGACGGCCCTGCCAGTACAGATCCTGCTGCCGCAGAACACACAGAAGCCGCCGGTGGCGGTGATGCTGATCCTGGAGAGCAGCGAGGGCCAGCAGGGCGACCAGGTCATCCGGGGCGCGGCAGAGGCCGTCATCGATCAACTCACGCCCCGCGACTTTGTCGGAGTCACCAACGGCACCGGAACGATCGTGGTTCCGCTGGCCGCGCTGACGGACAAGGCCAAGGTCAAAAGCCAGATCGAGGCCATGGGGCTGGGCGATCCGCAGTCCTACGAACCCGATCTGAACGCCGCCGATCAGCAGCTCGTCAAGTCGACAGCTTCACTCAAGCACATCATCATGCTTGGCGACGGCGACCCTCCCTTCGCTGCCCGCCAATCCGTCGTCGAGGCAATCCATGGACATGGCATCACGGTGTCGACGGTTGCGGTTGGCTCCGACCCCGGTGGGGCGGCCGTGATGCAAGCCATCGCGGGATGGGGTCATGGTCGCTTTTACCAGAGCTCGAGCATCCAGGACGTGCCGCAGATCTTCCTCAAGGAGACTAATGAGGCGCTCAAACCATGGGTGGTGGAAGGCCCCATCACTCCGCAGTTGTCGTCGCTGGCCGATGTCTTTCCGGGCGTTCCGCTCAACTCGTTTCCGACGCTCACCGGTTACGTGGCGACCACGCCGCGCGCAGCCGCGGACGTGGTGCTGAAGAGTCCGCAAGGAGATCCGCTGCTGGCGGCCTGGCAGTACGGCTTGGGGCGAGTGGTCGCGTGGACAAGCGATGCGCAGGGACGCTGGACCGCCGGACTGCTCAACTGGCCGTCTGCCAATCGCTTCTTCGGCGACATGGTCCGATACAGCCTGCCTCAGTCAGCTGATCCCGCCCTGCAGGTCGAGACGCAGGTCCAGGGAGATCACACCCACCTGTTGGTCACGTCGCCATCTTCGTCGGGGGAGGTCGTGAGCGTGAGCGCTGTGACGCCGGACCTCTCGGATACGACGCTGACTTTGTCGTCGACCGGGCCGGGCCGTTTCGAAGGCGACCTACCAACCGATCAGGTCGGGAGCTATCTGCTCCATGTCACGGACTCCGCCGGAGGTGTCGTCAAGCACACGAACACCATCGGCCTCGTCGTTCCGTACTCCCCGGAGTACCGCAACCTTGGAACCGACACGGCAACCCTCATCGCCATCGCTCGCGCCGGCGGCGGCGGGCTGCTCACGGATGTGTCAACAGTTTTCAATCTTGCGGTGCCACCAATCCGCGCCGCGCTTCCGATAGGCGAGATCCTGCTGGTACTGGCCATCCTGCTCTTCCCGATCGACATCGCGTTGAGGCGGTTGGTGTTCCGCGCCGAAGACCTGCCGGTGTGGCGCACGGCCCTGCAGCGCGCGCCGTCACCTGCGCTCCCCGCCGAGGCGACCGTGACTCGACTGAGAGAGCGTGTTTCCGGCGTGCGCGGGGCCCGTGGGCCAAAGCCGCCGCCGCGGCTTCCCTGATCGGGCAAGCTCTACGCGTCGTGCAGACTAGACCTCGAGGCCGTTCAAAAACTCAAGGAGCGCTTCATTCACCGCCTCGGGGCGCTCCTGCTGGATCCAGTGCCCGCATCCCTCAAGCACGATCGTGCGGGTGAGGTTCGGCACGAATTTCTTCAAGCCGGCAGCGAGCTCCTTCCCTCCAGGAAAGTGGTAGACGGGGTCTCGGTCGCCGACCGCGTAGAGGGCGGGCACGCTGACCTTCGCTCCCTGCCAGGGAGCCGACTGCGCCCAGTTGAGGTCGATGTTCCGGTACCAGTTGAGGCCGCCGCGAAACCCGGTGCGGCCAAACTCGGCGGCGAACTGATCGATATCGGCCTCGGTTAGCCAGCCGGGCAGGCGCTCCGGCTCTGGCATCCCAGACACCCAGCCCGCGGTACCGACCATCATCTCGGCCAGCTGCGGGGCATCGCCTGAGGCCGCGAACAGGAACGCCCGCATCGACCGCCGGACGTCGTGCTCCAGGTCTTTTTCCGCGACGCCAGGTTCCTGGAAGTACACCTGGTAAAAGCGCTCGCCGAGACGCTCGCGATAAACCTCGAGCGGCGGCCGCGACCCTCGAGGCCGATACGGCACTGACAGCCCCACCACGCCGCGGACCAGGTCTGGCCGAAAGAGGGCCGTGTTCCATGCCACCGGAGCGCCCCAGTCGTGGCCAACCACGACGGCGCGCGGTTCCTTGAGGGCGGCCAGCAAGCCGACTACATCGCCAACCAGCTGCAACATTCCGTAAGCGGCCATGTCCTGCGGGGCGTCGGTCCGTCCGTAACCGCGCTGATCCGGGGCGACGGCGTGGAAGCCGGCATCGGCGAGGGTGACCAGTTGGTGGCGCCACGAATACCAACCTTCCGGGAAGCCATGGAGCAGGACCACGAGCGGACCCTCTCCGGCCTCGGCAACGTGCATCTTGATGCCGTTGGTTTCGACCTCGCGGTGCGTGATTCCAGCCACCTTTGCAAGGTTAATCAGTTCCGGTTGCCGCCACCCCCCGGATTCGCAACCCCATCCGGCGCTACGCGCAACACTCCCCGTCAGCGGGGAAGTGACCATTCTCGCCGGCAGAACGGTTTGTGCGAACATTTGCTCGCAGTGCCGCTGCCTCCGGCCGCCGACCAGCTGGGCTTGAACAGCGCCGACCCGGCGACCCTGGTCGTAGACCTGAATTGCGCGTTCGCCTCGATCGAGCAGCAGCATGACCCGAACCTCCGCGGCCGGCCGCTCGCAATCGCCGCATACGCCACCAACGCCGCCACGATCGTCTCCTCCTCTCGGGAAGCTCGCGATCTTGGCATTAAAACCGGGATGCGAGTCTTCGAGGCCAAGGCGATATTTCCGAAGGTGCTGGTCATGGAGCCCAACCCGCCGCGGTACCGCGCCGTCTCCGATCGGCTCATGCAGATCCTGGAAAGGCACAGTCCTGATGTGCTGCGAATGTCCATCGACGAAGCCTCGATGAACCTCGCGGGGACGCCGGATCTGGTCCGGCTGGGCCCCCACGGCGTCGGCCTCGCGATCAAGAAGGCGATGCGTGCGGAGGTGGGCGAATGCATCACCTGCTCGGTCGGGATCTCGACCTCGATCTGGATGGCCAAGCAGGCGTCCAACCTGAACAAGCGCGACGGGCTCGAGCGCATCGACCACACCAACCTGGTCTCGGTCTTTGAGAGCCTGCAGCTAACCGACCTGTCCGGCATCGCCGAGGCCAGCGCACGTCGCCTGCGGCTCGCCGGGATCGACACGCCCCTCGACTTCCTGCGCGCTTCTCCAGAGCGGTTGCTCCGCGCCGGGATGCACGCGCAGCACGCCAACGCGTGGCTGCAGAGGCTGCGCGGCTTCGAGGTGAGCAGCTTCGAGGGCGTCGCCCGGAAGAGTTACAGCCACTCGCATGTGATGGCTCGTGCGACGAGCTCGCAGCGAGAGCTCGAAGAGCTGCTGATGCGACTTTCTGACATGGTCGGCCGCCGGCTTCGCGCGGCCGGGCGTCGCGGCAAAGTCGTATCGGTGGGTGTGGTCTACCGGCCGGTGGCCGGCCACTTCTCCAAGCGGGTGACGCTGCCGAGCCCGATCTCGACCGGGGAAGAGATCTATCGCGCGGCTTTGGAGCTGCTTGCGGCGCGCGAGCCGCGGCGCGAGGTGGGCACGCTGGGTGTCGGGCTCGCAGGGCTCACGGACGCCGACAGCGGACAGCTCGGCCTGTTCGCCGGCGAGACCCGCCCGCGCAATGAGCGTCTGGAGATCGCGATCGACGCGATTCGCGACCGCTTCGGCGAGGACGCTGTCCAGCGCGCTCGCCTGCTGGGGCGGGCGAAGGTGGTCCGGGACCGGATCGCCTTTGGGAACACCGGCCACCCGGACGAGGACTAACGCCGCCGAATCAAACCGACGCTGTGGCCAGCCGTTCGATCCCCGTCAGCTGCGCGTCCGGCTGATCAGCCAGGTACAGGTCAATCAGCTCGCGCGGCCCAAAGTGATCCACCCGTAAGAAGCCATTCCTCTGGATGAGGTCATCGATCTCATCAGGGCGAAACAGGCTCAGGAATCGCTCTCCGCGCGCCTCGGCTTGCGACATGGTCCACGCCAGGCCCGCCGCCGCCAGGTCGCTCAGCTCGGTCGCAGGAACCACGTACGTGAGGATGAGGCGAGAGCCCGAGGCGAACGTCCCGACCAGGTTGAGGATCTTCTCGATGGCCGGCGGAGCCAGGTATTGCGTCAGGGCCATCGCTGAAACGATGGCGGGCGCGGAGGCGTCGAACCCCGCGTCTGTCAAGGCGGCCCGAAGGTCGTCGGTTTCGTGGTCGATAGGGACAAACGCAACCGATGCCGGGATCGAAACGTCCAGCTCCGCGAGGCGGCGACGCTTCCACGCCTGTGCACCGGCGCGGTCGACCTCGAAGATCTTCAGACCCTCATTGAGGTCTGGGCGCCGGTACGCGAATGAGTCGAGACCCGCGCCGAGAATCACGTATTGGCGGACGCCATCGCGAACCGCGCTGTCGACCGCATCCTCGACGAATCGGGCACGGATCGCGAATGCAAGGCCAAACGCCAGACGCGACGCCTCCGGAAGTTGCTTTGTAAGCTCAGCCTGCAGCGTCGTGCCGGCTTCGCCGGCCAACCCGAGTGCGAGGTGGTCCTTAACGAGCGGATTGTCGCTCTCGAGATGAAATGCACGGCCGACTGCGGCCAGCGTCGCCGTATGCCCGGGCGCCGATTCGACTTCAGCCATATCCCTCCGTTCGCAGTCTCAAGCTCGCTCTACTCAGATTGTGGTTTGACGGAGCAACCACCATCGGGTGACCTTCTAGGTAGAGCCGACCGAATCAACGGGGCAACGGGCCCGGTAGGTGCTGTTCACCCGACGCAACGCACCGATGGCGTTTGCCTGAGCGCTGCGGGCTAGGCGGATTCCATGTTCGCTTGGGTTGATCTCATCGCGCGCTGGCGATGACACCGCCCGCAGCGAGCAGCAGGAGGAGCGTCATTCCCACGAGGACCGGACCAACCACAGCCAGGAATTGTTTGAGCAAGCTGACCCGGCGGCGCCGGCGCAACAGGCCGAGCCTCGACTCGAGACTCAGCGACGGACGGTTAGCTAGTTGATCGTGGATTGGGGCTCCTCCAGGGGTGGCCATGACCGTGTGCTGGGACGAACCTGGCTGAACGTTCCCGCTGTCGCCTAGTCTCGCGTCGCGGCCGTAACAAAGTCAGCAACACATAGGTGCTCGGCCCGCTACCAGATGCCTCGACGGCGCATATCTGGAGTCCTGGCGTCGGGGTCGTAGACGGTGCGGTAGAACGGCTCCGCCCACACCCTGGTCGTTCGTGAAGGCTGGATCCGGGGATGCGGCCTGACATACCCAGGTGGCCGTTCGCCACGGCGGCCGCCCAGGTGCCACCGGTCCAGGGCCAGCGCCGTTTCGCGGAACTTCGCCACAGCCTCGGCGGGATCGAGCAAGTCTGCATCGTCCCCGTCCTGGCGCCCCAGGTGCTCGCGCCACAGCTTCAGCCTCAGGTCGCGGGCGAACTTCCGAGCGCCGTCGCCAAGGCCGGCTGGATCGACGGGTTCGCGGGCATCGCGCTCGTCGTCGATCATGGCGCATGAGATTTCGGAGTCGTGGCTCCAGGACCGCCGATTGAAGTTGTCTGACCCGACCGATGCCCAGACATCGTCGATCACGCTGATCTTGGCGTGGACGTAGACCGGCACGCCGTCGGCGTTCTCGATGTCGTAGATGGCGACTCGATCTCCCGCCGCATCGAGCAGAACCCGCACCGCCTGCTCTCGCCCGACCTGGTTCGGACGCAGCGTGAGAGCTGCGGCCTGGTCGAAAAATCTTGGAAGGACCACGATGAGGTGCAGTGAGGGAGACGCCACGAGGGCGGCAGCAAAGATCTGCGCCACCTCGGTCGACCACAGGAACTGATCTTCGAGGTAGATGAGCCGGCGCGCTCTTTGGATTGCCTTCTGGAATCCGCGCGCGACGCTGCGCTCGCCGTGGGGAGCAAATGGGTAGCCGCCTCGACGCCGCGCGTAGGTGCGTAGCACCTGGACTGCTTGGGTTCCGCTCGGCAGGGGGTCAGCCGGCATTGGAGACAAGGTGCTTGCCTTGCGATGCGTGTGGCGCAGCAGGTCATGCAAGATCCCGAGAGGATCGCGGCTGAGCGGGCTTCGATCGTCCCACCGTTCGCGGAAGCAGAATTCCAGGTCCCCGACCGCCGGGCCCTGGATCGCGACCTGAGCGTCATGCCACGGCGGTCTTGGCCCATACACCGGCGCCATCGCCTGGCGCTGCCGGTCGCCGTGATGGTCGGCATCGTCTCGCCGGCTGTGGCAAAGGTCGATACCGCCAACGAAGGCAACGTCGTGATCAGCTCCGCCTGCTCGGCGGATGACGATGAGTTTCTGGTGGTGGGAGCCGCCGAGCCTCACACGCTGGTCGAGCAGGACCTCACCCCCGGCTGAGTTCACCTGTTGACCGAGGTGGCGGTTCTCCTTGGCGCTGAAACCAAGTCTGTCCAGGTGGGACCGCCACAGCAATCCCTTGACTATCACGCCGCGCAGCGCGGCGGCAGCCAGAACGGCCCCTACCTCGGTGTCAGGATCGTCGCCCAGGCGCTCGTCGGGGTCGCCGCGCCAGTCCGTGAAATACAGCCGGTCCCCGGCGCCCAGCTCGCGAACGGCTCCCAACAACCGGCGAAAGTAGACGGCTCCGTGCACCAGCGTTTCGACTTTGTTCCCGGTGCTCCAGGCAAGCCCATCCGGACGGCGCCGATCAAGCCCGGTGAAGTCGTTGCCGCGCTCGGAGCTGGTGAGAAACCAGCTCTTCAGCACGTTGGCCGCGGACTCCTCTGGCATCGAACGAACATACCCCAGCGCCGCACCCCCCGCCTTCGGCGGGATCTCCCGCCGAGCGGGGTGGCCGGGGTTAAGGGGCGGGTGTTACTGCGTTTGTTACCAGTTTCGGCCCATCCTCACTGACTGCATGCCTGACACCAAGAATGGCGCGAATCACAAGTCGATCGGCGACCTTTTGAGCGTGCGACTGCGTCGAGGCCGGGTCAACCTCGCAGGGATCGACCCGTCGGAGACGAACGGCGTCATGCGGCACCAGGTTGATGAACGTACGCTGGCTGACGAGGAGCACATCATGTCGCTTCAGGAATGCCTCCACGCGGAGGGCAAGCGATCGGTGCTGATCGTTCTGCAGGGCATGGACACCAGCGGCAAGGATGGGACCATAAGGTATGCGCTCCGAGGCCTCAACCCTCAGGGCGTAAGGATCGTCTCGTTCAAAGCACCGACGCCGAACGAGCGGCGCCATGACTTCCTCTGGCGGGTCAGGCGCCAATTGCCGCGGCCAGGCGAGATCGTCATCTTCAACCGTTCCCACTACGAGGACGTGTTGATCGCCAAGGTCAAAGAACTCGCGCCGGCGCGAGTGATCGACGCGCGATACGGCATCATCAATCGGTTCGAGGCCGAGATCGTCAAAGGCGGCACGGTGATCGTCAAGCTGTTCCTGCACATCTCGGCCGAGGAGCAACGTGATCGGCTTCTCGCCCGCTTGAAGGAAGCGGACAAGCAATGGAAGTTCAGTGGGAACGACATCAGCGAGCGACGGTATTGGGACGACTATCAAAATGCGTATGCAGCGGCCCTCGGACGTTGCTCAACTGCCGCGGCCCCTTGGTACGTCGTTCCCGCCAACCGCAAGTGGTACCGGAACTGGACCGTCTCGCAGATTCTCATCGAGACGATGGAGGAAATGAAGTTGACCTACCCCAACCCGCACCTCGACATCCGTGCGCTGAAGAAGAGCCTGCAGGCGGCGGCCTGAAATGGCAACAGCCCAAGCCGGCAACAGCGCTGTCAAGCGAGCCGCCGCCAACCCCCTGCTCGAGTTTCTGGAGCGTCTGGGCTATGTGGTTCGCGGTGCCCTGTACGCAGCCATGGGAGTGCTTGCCCTGCGTATAGCGCTCAATGCTGGGGGTGGCCAGGCCACGGATCTTTCGGGAAGCCTCGTGTTCTTGACCGGCAACCCCTTCGGGAAGCTGGTGCTGATCGTGACCATCGTCGGCCTTACCGCCTACTCGCTGTGGGGTTTCACGAGGGCGATCTACGACCCACTGCACCGCGGCCGTGACGCCTCGGGCTACGCGGCGCGGCTTGGCTTCGTCACGAGCGCACTCTCCTACGCGGCGATCGTGTTCTTCGCTCTGCAGCTCCTCGCAGGGTCAGGTGCTCCGGCCGGCGACAGCACCCAGAAGACGATAGCTTCTGTCCTCACCCATCCGGCCGGTGGCTTGTTGACGGTCATCATCGGCCTCGTCGCGATCGGGATCGCGATCGGCCAATTTCTCGAGTCCTATCAAGCCAAGTTCAAAGAGGATCTGAAGGGCGCGGAGATGACGCAGTCAGAAAGGAAGTACGCGATCGGGCTTGGCCGTTTCGGGATGTTCGCCCGCGGCGTCATCTTC
>Ga0208848_1000008_pt1 | contig 40610 bp, 45 predicted proteins | sample NGESurshal072012_2_FD_184455 | JGI IMG/M metagenome (GOLD analysis project Ga0208848, IMG submission 184455) | Arctic peat soil microbial communities from Barrow, Alaska - NGEE Surface sample 210-1 shallow-072012 (SPAdes) | ecosystem: Environmental > Terrestrial > Soil > Wetlands > Peat ... | reverse complement strand
GGCGCCGGTGAAGGGTCGGGGCCAGCCCCCCGCGTCATTGCTCGCCGGGCCGGCGCCGGGCGGCCCCCTGCTGGGGGTGACCTGCGCCGGCGACGCGGAGTGCTGGGCCGTGGGCGGGAGCGCGCCGGGCACCCTGCACTCCCACGCCCTCGTGGAGCGCTACAGCGGGACGGGCTGGGCGCTTGGTTCAAGCCCGGTCGCGGCCTCCGGCCGGGGCAGCGTGCTCTTTGGGGTGAGCTGTGCCGGTGTCTCCGAATGCTGGGCGGTGGGCGCCAACCGGGACGGGCCAGGAGGCGACCAGCAGCCGCTCATCGAAGGATACGGGGCTTTGGGCTGGTCGGTTGTGACAAACAGGATTCCCGGCAACACGGCCCTGTACGGCGTGGCCTGCCCGGCACACGACGACTGTTGGGCGGTAGGCGCGACGGGACCATCGTCCGCGCAGACCGGCCTCGTGCTCCACGACGACGGCACCGGCTGGTCGACCGCCGCCTCCCCAGCGAGCCCGGGGCCGAGCTCGCTGGACGCGGTGGCATGCGCCGCTGTCGACAACTGCTGGGCGGTGGGCTCGGCGGGCGCTCAACACACCCTGGTCGAGCGCTTCGACGGCACGTCATGGTCGGTCGTGACCTCGCCGGACACGGGCGCCGGCGCGGCCACGCTGAGCGGCGTCACCTGCACCGCGGCCTCGGACTGCTGGGCGGTGGGTGGCGACACCGCAGGTGCCATGAGCGCGCCGCTCATCGAGCACGACACCGGGAGCGGCTGGACCATCGTCCACAGCGCGGTGCCGCTCTTCAGCACCGGCAGCTCTCTCCAGGCGGTGGCGTGCATCAGTAAGTCCAACTGCTGGGCGGTGGGCGTGTCCCGGTCCGCCGGAGGTGGTGCCCAGGGTCTGTCTGAGCAGTTCAAGGGGACGGCATGGGCGGTGATCCGCGGGCCCGCGGCGGCGCAGAACCACGTCGCCAGCTTCAGCGGGGTGACCTGCCCGGACAGCGACGACTGCTGGGTGGTGGGCAGCTGCGGCACCGCCGGGAGCCCCGGGTGCGGTGGCTCGGCCTCGCTGATCGCGCTCTATGACATGGTCCTGCCGGACGGCCACTGAACGAGCTGAGCTGCGGCCTCAGGGGCTCGGCGCCGGCGCAGGGGTCGGCAGGCCGGCGCCGGACGGCGACGGGCTCGGCGACGCCGCGGCGCAGGGGTCGTCGCCAACGTTGCTCACGAAGATGTGGATCTGCCCGGCGGCGCAATCCTGGGCGAGCGACTCGAAGATCGCCTCAGAGAACCACTTCGGGCGCTGGTTGACGGTGTAGGGCTGGGGCGCGTTCACGATGATGTGCACCAGGGTGAGCGTGGTGGCGTCGGACGACTGAAGCTGGATGATGTCGTACCCCTGGGCGTCGTGGACCGGCGGGTTGGTGTAGGCGCCGGCGTGGAGCGCGAGCACCGCTGCTGCGTACGCCGGGTCGTCGCCCTGGACCTGGGTGCGCGGCACCGCGCCGAGCTCACCGCCCTTTGACGAGGTGGCGCTGTCGTCGGAGAACTGTGATGCCAGGCTTGCAAAACCCGTGCCGGCAGCCAGGCTCTGCTCAATCTCCGTGGCCCGCTGCTGGGCGAAGGTGTCCTCGAGCTTCTGCTCGTTCAGCGAGGAGCGGATCTCGTCGCGCAGCTGCGCCAGCGAGCCGCCCAGTGAGGCGAGCTGGCTGACCAGCTGCGACAGTCCGCCGGCCGCCTGGGTGTCGGCGGAGAGCTGCGTCTGCACCTCGCCGGCCGTCGCGGCCACTCCGGACGCCGTCGCCTCCTGGGCGATGACTGTGTCGATGAGCAGGCTGCGCAGCACGGAGGCGCGCACCTGGGAGGTCATCGCCGCGTTCCCGGTCGGCCCGCCAGCCTGGGCGACGCCGGTGAGCGCGCTCTGCAGGCGGATGTTGAAGAGGTCGGCGGTGATCGCCGTCGGGCCCACGCGCGCGATCACCTGCGCCGTCGGCGAGGACGACGTCGACGTGCCCGAGCTGCACGAGCAGCAGAGCACAGCGAGGAGGACGACTGAGGCACGACCCACGTCGGCCCAGTCTAGTCAGCGCTCCGCACGGCACCACCGTCCACGCCAGCGGCGGCGCTGAAACGGGCTCGAAATCCGGGCGACACCGCCACCGTGATGGCCACCACGCCCACCACCAGGGCGCCGATGCCGACGGCGTTGAAGAGACCGAAGAGGTGCTGCGCGCCGGCGTACATGAAGGTGCCGAGCGGCTGAAGGCCGGCGAAGAGCATCGCGTAGATGCCCAGCAGCCGCCCGAGCACGGCGGGATCGGCCTCCGTCTGCAGCAGGGTCATCATCGACGTGTTCATGGCCAGGAAGGCGAAGCTGATGCCCACCAGCGCCACCAGCGTGAGCGGCAGCAGCGACGAGTGCGCGACGGTGAACAGGCTCACCGCGTACACGGCGCCGCCGACCACGAGGAGGCGGCGCCGCCCGCCGGTGTTGCCGACAGTGGCGATCACAACGCCGCCGACGACGCCGCCGATGCCCCCGATGGAGTACAGAAGTCCGAGCACGCCGGCGCCACCGTGCAGCTGGGTTCGTGCCAGGATCGGCAAGAACGGCATGTACGAGACACCGAAGAACGCGAGGGCGGCCGTGACCATGACGATGCCACGCACGAGAGGGTCACGACGCACGATGCGCACCCCGTCGAAGAGCTCGCGCAGCGCGGTTGTTCCCGCCGCGCGGGGCAGGGGCGTGACGTCGGGGATGACCGTGAGCAGTACCCCCAGCGGCGCAATGTAGGCCAGCGAGAGCACGGCGAAGCATGCGCCCGGCCCGGCGGTGGCGATGAGCACGCCCGCCAGCGAGGGCCCGATGATGCGGGTCGCGCTCATCGCGGTGGAACTGAGCGCGACCGCGTTGACGATGTCGCGGCGGCCGACGAGGTCGGAGACCATCGCCTGGCGGGTCGGCAGGTCCAGCGAGTCTGCCGAGCCGTACACCACCGCCACGGCCATGATCGCCCAGAAGGTGGCGTGCCCGGTGAGGGCGAGCGCGGCGAGCACCCCAGAGCTGATCCCGAGCACCGACTGGGTGCAGAGGAGGATGCGGCGCCGGGGCAGGCGGTCGGCGAGGAGCCCGCCGGCCAGCGACAGGATGACCGCCGGCAACCCGTCGGCAGCCGCGACGGCGGCCACGGCCGTGCTGCTGTGGGTGCGGTCGTACACCAGGTAGCCGAGCGCCACCACCTGCATCCAGGTGCCGAGCAGGGTGGGCCACTGCGCGATCCAGTACCACCGGAAGGCGCGCACCGCCAGCGCCGGTGGAGGCCAGTGGCGCAGGGGCGGTGCCGCCACAGGCTCGCCGCCGAGGGCGGCCGGCAGCGGGCTCACCACCGGCCCTGGGGGCACCACCGCCTCGCTCTTGCGCACGGGTGCATCATCGCTGCCCGTCACGCGGTCGTTCGGCTCGGAAGCGGGAATCGCTGATAGGCTCGGGCATCGTGAGCACCGCCCTGGTCATCTTCCTCGCCGCCCTGCAGGGGTCCACCGAGCTTTTCCCGGTCTCGTCGCTGGGCCACGCCGTGGTGGTCCCCGCCATCTTCAACCTCGGGGTCGACCCAGCCGCTCCCAGCTTCGTGCCCTTCCTCGCCCTCCTGCACGTCGGCACCGGTGTCGCGCTGCTGGTCCTCTACCGCGAGCAGTGGTGGCGGATCATCCGGGGCTTCATCCGTGCCTCCATTCGTGGGCGCATCGAGACCGGCGACGAGCGCCTCGCCTTCCTGCTCGTGGTCGGTACCATCCCGGCCGGGGTCATCGGGTTCCTGCTCGAGAACCCGCTGAAGTCCCTCTTCGCGCACCCCCGAACTGCTGCCGCGTTCCTGGTCGTCAACGGCGCCATCCTGCTGGCGGCGGAGCTTCTGCGCCGCCGTGAGGAGCGCCGTCGCGGCTCGACAGAGCGAGCGCAGCGCGAGCAGCGCTTCGGCACCGTCGAGGAGCTCACCTACACCCGCGCCGGGTTGGTGGGGCTCTTCCAGGTGGCGGCGCTACTTCCCGGCATCTCCCGCTCCGGGGTGACCATGGCCGGCGCCCTGGTCGCCGGCCTGAGCCACGGCGAGGCGGTGCGCTTCGCGTTTCTCCTGGCGACCCCGATCATCCTGGCGGCCGGCCTGCTCGAGGTCCCCCAGCTCCCCGGCAGCGGAGCGCCGCTTGGCCTTTACACTGTGGGAGCGGTCGTCGCCGGGGTGATCGCCTATGCCAGCGCGCGGTTCCTCGTCCGCTACTTCGAGATCGGACGGCTCGACCCGTTCGCTGGCTACTGCGCGGCCCTCGGCGTGACCGGGCTGATCGTCCTTCGCTGAACACACTGGAGTTCCATGAACCCTCGGACCTCGCTCCCCGCCATCCTGCTCGCCCTCCTCGGGGTGCTCTTCATCGCCTTCGCGATCTTCTACGCGACCACCGACACCGGGCTGTTCGCGAGCGCCGTCGCCCGCCACTACAAGCACGCCACCGTCGCCGCGGTGCTGGGTGTCCTCTGCTTCGTCGGCGCCAACTTCGCGAGGCGTCGCACCGCCTGATCAGGCCACCCGGCCTCAGGCGGCCACGGCCGACGGCCTGGGCAGCGGGCGATCCTCGAGGAAGGCGACGATCACCTCAAGCTGGTGGCGGACGTACGCCTCCGTCCACCCGTGGCCGGCGTCGGCAACCTCGGCGAGCTGCACCTGTCGCATGCCCGCGACCGCGCGACGCAGCAGGGGGACGTCGACGATGCGGTCATCGGAGGCGGCGATCATGAGCACCGGCTTGGCGGATGCACGGAGCAACGCCACGTCGTCGCGGGCCAGGCCGTCGAGGATCCACTCGCGGAGCGCGCGCGGGTCAGCGCGCAGCTGGTTGCGGAAGTTCATCTCGGCGGCCGCGCTGTCGACGTTGTCACCCTCGACGAGCAGGCGCTTGTAGAGGTCGCTGACGACGCGCTGCCTGCTCAACCAGGTGATCGCCGGGAACACGCCCGGCGCCGTGAAGCCCCGCACCTGGACGTGGAAGCGGCGGCGCACCAGGGCGGGCGCGACCAGGGGAGTGTGCAGCACCAGGCGGGTGACATCGGCGGGACGACGCCGCCACAGGCTCGTGGCCACCGAGGCGCCGAGGCACAGACCGCCGACGTCGAAGCGCTTCACGCCGGCGTCGGCGCACACCGCGTCCACCGCCTCGGCCAGCCGTGCGGCGGTGTGGCGCGCCCCTTGGAGCGCGGAGGACGCCCCACACCCGGGCAGGTCCGGGATCACAAGGGTGCGGATACGAGCGAGCTCTTCGAACCAGGTCTCGAAGTTCTCCGCGGAGCCGAGGAAGCCATGGCAAAGCACGAGTGCAGGGCCGCTGCCGCCGACGAGATAGCGAACCCGTCCGCCCCCGTGGCTGACGAACCTCTCCTCGAGCTGGGCCATGCTGTGGCTACGGGGCGTTGGTGTCGATCTGGGCGCGCTGCAGGCGACCGCTGTAGTCGATGTAGATCGACTTCCACTCGCTGAACTCGTCGAGCACGTGGCCGCCGGCCTCGCGGTGCCCATTGCCGGTGTTCTTGGTGCCACCGAAGGGCAGCTGGATCTCCGCGCCGATGGTGGGTGCGTTGACGTAGACGATGCCCGATTCCAGCTCGTGGATGGCGCGGAATGCATGGCGCAGGTCGTTGGTGTACAGGCTCAGGCTGAGGCCGAACTGCGTTGAGTTGGCCGTGGCCAATGCCTCGTCCACCGAGTCGACGGCAAGGATGGCCACGGTGGGACCGAAGATCTCCTCCTGGGCGATGCGCATCGACGGCTTGACCCCGGCGAAGACGGTGGGTGTGTAGAAGAAGCCCCGCGCCAGCTCACCCTCGCCGGCCACCGTTCCCCCGGTGAGCAGCTCGGCGCCCTCGTCGATACCGATCTCCGTGTAGCCGTGGATGCGGCGCAGCTGCGTCTCATTGATGACCGGTCCGACGTCGACGCCGTCAACGAGCCCGTCGCCGAGACGCAGTGCCCGGGTGCGAGCCACGAAGGCGTCGGTGAAGTCGGCGAGCACGCTGCGTTCGACGATGAGCCGCGACGACGCCGTGCAGCGCTGGCCGGCGGTGCCGAAGGCGCCCCAGAGAGCCCCCTCGACGGCCAGCTCGAGGTCGGCGTCCGCCAACACCACGATGCCGTTCTTGCCGCCGAGCTCCAGTGACACCTTCTTGAGCATGGAGCCGCAGGTGGCCGCGATCAGGCGGCCCGTGTCGGCGCTGCCGGTGAAGAAGATCGCCGTGGTGCCGGGGTGATGCACCACCGCGTCACCCGCCTCCTCGGCGCCGAAGACGACGTTGATGACTCCGCCGGGAAGGCCGGCCTCCTCGAGGATCTCCACGAAGCGGAGCGCGCAGAGTGGGGTGTCCTCGGCCGGCTTGAACACGACCGTGTTGCCTGCCATCACCGCCGGGAAGATCTTCCAGGACGGGATCGCGATCGGGAAGTTCCAGGGGGTGACGCAGCCGACCACGCCGAGTGGCTGGCGCATGGTCATCGCCCACTTGTTGCGCAGCTCGCTGGGCACCGTCTCACCGAAGGCGCGACGGCCCTCGCCGGCGATGAACTTGCCCATGTCGATCGCTTCCTGCACGTCGCCGCGCGCCTCGGTGAGCACCTTGCCCATCTCGCGCGTCATGAGCTGGGCGAGCTCCTCTTTGCGCTGCTCCATGATGGTCGCTGCCGCAAGGATGATCTCGCCGCGGCGCGGCCAGGGGGTGGACCGCCAGCCGGGCAGGGCGCGCTGCGCCGCTGCGACCGCAGCGTCGACATCGGCGGCCGAGCTCTCCGGGAACACGCCGACGACCTCGTCATGGCGGGCCGGGTTGCGCGACTCGAAGGTGCGGCCGCTGGCTGCCCGGCGGTGCTCGCCGGCGATGAGGTTGAAGGGCTCGGCCAGCGAGCTGGTCACCGTCATCGTTCCGCCTCCTCGCGGACGGCGGTCTCGAGGATGCTGATGCCTGCGTCGAGGTCGTCGTCGCCGATGGTGAGAGGGGGCAGCAGGCGGATCACGTTGTCGTCGATACCGCAGGTGAGCACGAGAAGGTCGCGCTCCAGGCAGCGGCGCTGCACCCGCCGCACGATGTCGGCGTCGGGCTTGTCGCCACGCATGAACTCGATGCCGATCATCAGCCCAAGCCCGCGCACATCCCCGACCGCGGCGAACTCGGTCACCCAGCCGTTGAGCCGGTCGATGACGCGCCTGCCGAGGGCGTCGGCGCGCTCCGGGAGGTGCTCGCTCCGCAGGGTCTCGATGACGGCCACCGCGGCGGCGCACGCCACCGCGTTGCCACCGAAGGTGGTGCCATGCTCGCCCGCGTGGAAGGCCGACATCACCCGGTGCGTGGCGATGACGCCGGCGATGGGCAGGCCGTTGCCGAACGCCTTGGCGACACACATGATGTCGGGTCGCACCCCGGTGTGCTCCACGCAGAAGAAGCGGCCGGTGCGACCGAACCCGCTCTGCACCTCGTCGCAGATGAGCAGGATGCCATGCTCGTCGCAGATCTCACGCAGGCGGGGCAGGAAGTTCTTCGGTGGCACGACGAAGCCGCCCTCGCCCTGCAGCGGCTCGACGATGATCGCGGCCACCGAGTCGGCGGGGACCGTCGTCTTGAAGAGGTGCTCGATCTCGTCGCCGCGGGCGATCGGGCAGGGCGCGTCCGGCCCGTGGTCGCAGTAGCGGAAGCAGTGGGGGTAACGCACGTGGTGGACGCCGGGCAGGAAGGGGCCCATCCCCTCGCGGTACTTGGCCTTGCTGGCGGTCAGCGTGATCGCCCCGTAGGTGCGACCGTGGAAGGCGCCGGTGAACGCGATGATCTCCGTCCTCGCCGTCGCGCGCCGCGCCAGCTTGATGCTCGTCTCCACGGCCTCGGCGCCGCTGTTGTTGAGGAAGACCTGGTCGAGGCCCTCGGGCGTGATCGACACCAGCGCTGCGGCGGCGTCGATCATGCGGGGGCTCAGGGTTGTCACCGAGGTGTGCCACAGCCTGTCGACCTGTTCGTGCACCGCCTGGACGACGGCGGGATGGAGGTGACCGAGGTTGGTCACGCCGATGCCGCAGCCGAAATCGAGCACGTCGCGCGAGTCGACCGTGTGCAGGTGCGCGCCGAGGGCGCGGTCAACCACGAGGTCGGAGTAGCGCGAGTAGGCGGGCGAGATCAGTTCGGCGTCTCGCTCTCGCCAGACGCCCGCGCTGTCCGCTCCCCGGACGGCAAGGTCGGTCACCGCGCTCCTCCTCGTTGATGGTCCGCGGTCACCTGGCGCGGTCAGCGACGAGCGTAGCGAGTCGTCCTGTTCGATGGGAACAGCGTCGCCGCTCAGCGCGCCGCCGGCCGTCGCAGCCTGCCGAGGCTCAGGAAGCCGGCGAACATGACCGCGATGCCCACCGCCTCGTACACGCCGAGGGTGTCCAGCGAGCCGCCGGCCAGCTTGGCGGCGCTGAAGCCGGCCGCGATGACGAAGGCGCCGGCGGTGAGCAGGACATTGCAGACCACCCTGTCGACGCCACCGTGGTCGCGAATGAGCCGGTACGCAGACCAGGCGGATCCTCCAACCAGGATCAGGGTTCCGAGGACGTTGAGGATGACCGCGCCCAGTTGCAGGAGCGAGCCATGCGCGATCGCGTCACCGAGCACGCCCGCAGCCGTGTCGAGCCGCGACGTGTCCACGGGCACGAGCGCGGCGTCCACGGCCAGCACCACGGTGACAATCGCGAGGATCGCGGTGGCGCGGGCCGCCAGGCGACGCGGAGCGAGGAGGAACAGCGTGCCCATGGACAGCCAGATCACGCCCAGCACGCCGCCGAGGAGGTAGAACGCGCGGAAGATCGGTGCACTGAAACCGAAGTGCTCGCCCACCGCCTGGCACCCGGCGGCAGCGGCGAAGATCGCCAGCCCCACTGTCCAGGCCGCGAACGCGGGGCGACCGGACATCCTGAAGCGGACGAAGACGACGGCGGCGAACGCCGCGCTGATCACCGATGCCGCGATTGCTGCCACGTCTCCCCCTCGTCGTCTTCATGTCAGGCAGACTGCTGTTCACAGCAGTCGTCGCCGACACGTTTTGCTACGTTTGACCCGTCCGGAACGATCTTGGCAGCTGCAACTCCGCCGGGGACCGTGCCGCGTTGACATTGATCCCCTGCGGCGTGTAGATAAGCACACCAATTGTTCACCAATCCTTCAACTCTCGTGGAGAAGTACATGATCCTGTCCAAACGGATGCTGCCAATCCTTGGCGTGGTGGGCATCGCCGCGCTGTCTGCGTGCGGCACGTCGACCACCACTACTTCGTCCTCAGGCGGAGGAGGCAGCAGCCTGGCTTCCTGCCAGGGCACGATCACCGTCGCCACCGACCTTCCACTGACCGGCGGTGACGCCACCGACGGGCCACCCGTCGAGAAGGCGGCTCACCTCGCCGTCACCCAGGCCAATACCAACAAGGTGCTCGGCGGCTGCACGCTCAAGTACGTGAGCAAGGACGACGCCACCGTTCTCAAGAACGGCCACGACCCGGCGCAGGGCGCGGCCAACATCACCGCCCTGTCCAGCGACCAGTCGGTGGTGGGCGTCGTCGGGCCGTTCAACTCCAGCGTCGCCGTGGCGGAGATCCCCGTCGCGAGCCAGAACCACCTCGCGATGATCAGCCCCTCGAACACCAACCCTGGGCTGACCCAGACGGGAACCAACCCTGACGTCAACACCGCCTCGCTCTACCCGGGTCCGCACACCTATTTCCGGACCATCGGAACCGACATCACCCAGGGCCAGATCCTCTCCTTTGTCGGCACCACGGAGTTGAAGTTCACCAAGGCCTACGTCATCGATGACCAGGAGACGTACGGCAAGGGCCTCTCGACATTCTTCCAGAAGTACTTCGCGGCGGACGGTGGCACCATCGTGGGCACCGCCAGCCTGCCCGGGACCACCAAGGACTTCCACACCCAGGTCGCCGATGCGCAGTCCAAGGGCGCCCAGGTCATCTTCTTCGGCGGTACCTCGGGCAACGGTTGCGGCATCCTCCGCAGCCAGATGCCCGCCAGCCTCCCGGAGCTGGGTGGTGACGGCTGCCAGGACGACAAGTTCATCTCGGACGCCGGTACCAACGCACTCGGCTCAGAGGTGACCAGCGCTCCCGACGCCAGCAAGCTCACGACCGCCACCAAGTTCTACACCGACTTCAAGTCAACGTACAACGAGGACGGCACCGAGAGCCCGTACACCCCGTACGGATTCGACGCCATGAACGCCCTCATCCAGGCGATCAAGGCGGTCATCGTGGCCAACAACGACCAGCCGCCGAGCGATTCGATGACCTTCCGCGACGCGGTCGTCGCCCAGCTGCATAAGATCAGCTACTCCGGTGCCACGGGCACGGTCGCGTTCGATGCCAACGGTGACACCACCCACGCCGGCTTCAGCCTCTACACGATCAACGGGACCAAGTGGGCCCCCAAGGAACTGCTCACGGCGGACGCCACGGGCAAAGTGACGGTCGCCGGCTGACCGCAGGTGCATCAGAGGGGAGAGCGCAGGGTGCGCTCTCCCCTTCTTTTTCTTTCCGTAGGCCCACCTGAGGGGTGAGACCGTGAGCGACGAGAGCCCGGCGGCGGCCGATGGCATGCTGGTCGACCAGCGGGGGCTGACCTCACGTTCCCACCGCGGCACCGCCGCCAGTCCTGCCGTGGTGGCGACGAGCACCGTGCTGCGACAGCTCTACTCGCTGGTGCAGAGGTACTTCCCGCAGATCCTCGTCGCCGGGATCGCGCTGTCGATCCTCTTCGTGTACACGAGTGGTGGGCTCACGCTCATGGGCGAGCAGATCAAGAACGCGCTGGTGCTCGGCGCCATCTACGCGCTGGTCGCGATCGGCTACACGATGGTCTACGGCATCATCGAGCTGATCAACTTCGCCCACGGCGACGTGTTCGCGCTGTCGAGCTTCTACGCGCTGATCATCGCCACCTCGTTCGGCGGCTTCGTCAACAGCCTGGCCACGGGAAGCGGCATCGGCCTGCTCGTGGCGCTGCTCATCCTGTTTGTGACAACCATGGCCGCAGCCGGTTTCACGGGGATGGCCATCGAGCGCGTCGCCTACCGGCGGCTTCGCGACGCGCCTCGGCTGGCGCCGCTGATCACCGCCATCGGGGTGTCCTTCCTGCTCGAGGGCTTCATGCTCGTCAAGTTCGGCGCGGACAACGTGCCCACCAAGAACAACCTGTGGATCACGGGCACGGCGCTGACCCTCGGCAAGGTATCCATCGCCTGGACCGACCTCTTTGTCTTCGCCACCGCCGTCGCGTTGATGTTCACGCTGGGGGCGTTCGTGCGCATCACCACGCTCGGCAAGGCCATGCGCGCCACCGCCCAGGACCGCAACGCGTCGCTGCTCTGCGGCATCAACGTCAACCGCACCATCTCGGCGACGTTCTTCATCGGGTCTGCGCTCGCCGCCGCCGGGGGGATCGTCTACAGCATCAACTATCACTCGATCCAGTGGAGCCTGGGCTACAGGCTGGGCATCATCGCCTTCACCGCGGCGGTCCTCGGCGGCATCGGCAACATCGTCGGAGCCGGCATCGGCGGCTTCGTGATCGGGATCATCTACGTGTTCGGCGGTCAGCTGGCGGGCGGAGAGTGGAGCGACTCGCTGATCTTCGCGATCCTGGTGATCATCCTCACCTTCCGGCCCACCGGGCTCTTCGGCGTGGACGTCACCACCCGTGCCTAGCCTCAGCCTCGGTCGCCTGCTGACCTGGGAGCGCGTCGACCCCACCGCGCGCCGCCCCCGGGGAGCCGGCACCAGCACCTTCTGGATCTTCAGCATCGGCTCGGCAACGCTGCTCTTCATGGGCTGGCTGCTGCCCTGGTTCGTGAGGCCGACGTCGAGCGGCATCGGCTTCAGCCCGATGGACGTGGTCAGCTCGGCGCCGACCGGCATCGGCACCTTCCTCGTCTACCTGCTCGGCATCGGCCTGCTCGTGATGGTGCTCTCACCGTTCGCGGAGTTGTTCTACCGCGCCCGCAAGAGGGCGGTGCCGGCGCGCATAGACCAGGTGAGGGTGCTGATCGCACTGTTCGGCCTGGTCTGCACAGTGGTCGTCTTCCTGCTCACCAGGGTGATCCAGGAAGAGCAGCTCTTCGGGCCCATTGATACCTTCACGATCACCGACTCCGCGGTGTGGCTGACCATGGTCGGGTACATCCTTGCGGCCACCGCGTACGGGTTGCGCGGATGGGTGATCCGGCGGCCGACCACGGCCTTCGCGGCGATCGCCCTGCCGGTCGGGATCCTGCTCCCACTGATGTTCCACCAGGCACCGGTGTTCATCCTCTGGGCGGCGGGCTCGCTCGGCATCTACACCCTGCTCGCCCTCGGGCTCAACGTGGTCGTCGGTTTCGCGGGACTGCTCGACCTCGGCTACGCCGCCTTCTTCGCGATCGGGGCGTACACCTGTGGCTCACTGGCCTCGCCGAAGCACTCGATCCACCTTCCCCTCTGGGTGCTGATCTTCCTTGGGGCCGCGGTGGCGTCGATGTTCGGCGCCGTCCTCGGCGCCCCCACCCTGCGCCTCCGCGGCGACTACCTGGCCATCGTCACGCTGGGCTTCGGCGAGATCATCCCAGACCTCGCCACCAACAACGTCGGCAAGCTCACCGGAGGCCCTGACGGGATCTCGTCGATCGACCAGCCGATCGTCCATCTTCCCTTTGCCACCATCAATTTCGGCATCAACAAGGAGTGGTATTACTGGTCGGTGTTACTGGTGGTGATCATCGTGATCGTCCTCTTACGCAACCTCGAGCACTCGCGCGTCGGGCGCGCCTGGGTGGCATTGCGCGAGGACGAGGTGGCCGCGGCGGCCACGGGCATCAACACCACGTCGACCAAGCTGCTCGCCTTCGCCATCGGGGCATCCGTGAGCGGCCTGGCCGGTGCGTTCTACGGTTCCATCGTCACCATCGTCTCCCCGGACGACTTCAGCTTCTCGGTGTCGGTGTCGATCCTCAGCATCATCGTGCTGGGCGGAATCGGCAACATCACGGGCGTCATCGTGGGCAGCTTCGTGCTGACGTTCGTGATCTTCTGGATGCTGCAGTACCTCAACGAATGGTCGGCGACATTGGGTCAGACGATCAATGTGCCCAGCCTCGGGAACATCGACTACAGCCAGTACACGTACATGATCTACGGGGTCGCACTGATCCTCATGATGCTCTTACGGCCTGGCGGGCTGATCCCAAGTCGCGCGCGCCAGATCGAGCTGACGTCGGGAGGCGAGGAGGAATCGCTGGCCGCGGTGCAGGGAATCGCCTGATGGCGCTCATCGAAGTCGAGTCGCTGGTCAAGCGCTTCGGCGGACTGATGGCTGTCAACGACGTGTCCTTCGTGATCGACGCCCGCGAGATCGTGTCGATGATCGGGCCCAACGGCGCGGGCAAGACGACAGCTTTCAACTGCGTCACCGGCCTCTACCCGATCACCAGCGGCGCGGTGCACTTCGACGGTCACAGCATCACCGGCCAGCCACCGCATCGGATCACACGACTGGGGATCGCGCGCACCTTCCAGAACATCCGCCTGTTCTCGTTCATGACGGCGCTCGACAACGTCATGGTCGGCGCCCACTGGTGGATGTCGGCACGTGTCTGGGACAGCGTGGTCAAGTCGCCGCGAGCCCGCGCTGACGAGAAGCGCGTGGAGGCGCGGGCGCGGGACCTGCTCGAGCAGCTGGGCCTCACGCGCTACGCCGGCTCCTACGCGCGCGAGCTGCCGTACGGCCTGCAGCGCCGCCTCGAGATCGCCCGGGCGCTGGCCACGCAGCCGCGCGTGCTGCTGCTCGACGAGCCGGCGGCCGGCCTCAATCCCCAGGAGAAGAAGGAGTTGATGGCGCTCATCTCGCGCCTCCGCGACGAGGGCCTGACCATCTTCCTGATCGAGCACGACATGCGTGTGGTCATGGAGATCAGCGACCGCATCGTGGTTCTCGACCACGGCGTCAAGATCACCGAGGGCAAGCCGGCGGAGGTGCGCAGCAACCCGCAGGTCATCGAGGCGTACCTCGGGCAGGGCGCCGCCGAGCGGATGGTCGACGCGTGACCGACACCGCCGCCGCGCCGCGGCAGGCGCCGGCTCCGAGTGGGGTGCCGGTTCTCGAGCTGCGCGACGTCGACGTCTCGTACGGGCGCGTGCAGGCATTGCGCGGCGTCTCGCTCACCGTCGGTGAGGGCGAGATCGTCGCGCTGATCGGCAGCAATGGCGCGGGCAAGACGACAACGCTGCGCACCATCAGCGGCCTGGTGCGCCCGTCCACGGGCGAGGTCCTGCTCCGCGGCCAGCCAATCCAGGGGATGGGCGCGGAGGCCATCGCGAGGCTGGGCGTCGGCCACGCACCCGAGGGTCGCCGCCTCTTCAGCCGCATGACGGTGCGTGAGAACCTCGACATGGGCGCCTACTCGCGCAAGGACCGCGCCGGCATCCGTGACGACTTCGAACGTGTCTTCGCCCTCTTCCCGCGCGTCAAGGAGCGTTCCAGCCAGCTCGCCGGCAGCCTCTCCGGAGGCGAGCAACAGATGGTCGCCATCGGTCGGGCGCTGATGGCGCGGCCCACCGTCCTTCTCCTCGACGAGCCCTCGCTCGGTCTCGCGCCGATCGTCGTCGACTCCGTTTTCGAGGTCATCCGCGAGATCAACCAGGGAGGCACCACTGTCCTGCTCATCGAGCAGAACGCGCTCCTTGCGCTCAACACCGCGCGCCGCGGCTACGTGCTCGAGACAGGGGAGGTGGCCACCCAGGGGCCCTCGCAGGAGCTCCTGCACTCGCCTGACGTGCAGCGCGCCTACCTCGGTATGTAGGCGACGCACCGCACAGACCCCTGCGTCGTGTCACCATTGAGGCGAGTGAGAGCCACTGAGGGGTGACCGGGTGCCGCGCCAGGACGAGATCGTGGAGACGCAGCCCGCCCACCCGGCCGACCCGTCCGCAGAGACGCACAGGCGCAGTCGCGAAGCCCTGACGGCCGCCCTCCCGGACATCGGCGAGGTCTCCGCTGAATTGATCGGTCACGGGGATGTGCCCCGGCCACGCTCACGACAGGTTCTCGCCGCTGTGCTCGGCATATCGCCGGCGTCGCTGACACAGATGGACGACACGGATGTCGGCCGCGCTGTGGACCGTTTGCGGGCTCTCATCGACCAGTGCGCCCGCCTCGCCGACCAGGCGACGGTGGACGAGCTGACGGGCGCGATGCGCCGCGGTTCGGGCATGGCCGCCCTGCAAAGGGAGATCGACCGCAACCGCCGCTCGCCCGGCAAAGGCCTGGTGGCGATCTTCATCGACCTCGACGGCCTCAAGGCGGTCAACGACCGCGACGGACACGCCGCCGGCGACGAGAGGCTGCGGGCCACGGTCAAGGCCATCCGCGAACGTCTGCGCTCCTACGACCTCGTCATCCGCTACGGAGGCGACGAGTTCGTCTGCGTGCTCACCAACAGCGACGCGGCCGAGGCGGAGCGCACCGCCGCAGCCCTTCGTGAGAACGTCCTCCTCGGCGCCCAAGGGTCGATCAGCGTCGGTGTGGCAGAACTTGAGCCCGACGATGACGCCGAGGTGCTGGTGGCACGCGCCGACCTGGCCCTCTACACGGGCCGCCGCGTCCGCGACGGCACCGCCTCGCCGGCGGCACCCTAGGGCGACCCTCGCGGGACCGGTCAGGAGCGCAGCACGCGCACCGCGATGACAGCGGCCGCGCCCACCACGAACGAGCCGTACTCGAGGAGCAGCGATCTCCGCCGTCCCCGGCTGAGGAGCTCGGCGACGATCCCGCGCAGGCCATACCAGATCACCAGCACCAGCGCCGCGCGCACGGTGTCGCGGTGGGCTGCGGGGAGTACGAAGACGAGGCCGGACATGATCGCGGCGATGACCAACGCCCCGGCCACGGCGACCCGCCCCTGGAGTGCCTCGGTGAGCAGCGCGTCGGCGGAGACCAGCAGCACGCCAGCCCCGCACAGCCCGGCCGCTGCCCCGATCGGCAGCGGCCCGTCGAACGCGGCCAGGAGCAGCGGGGCGAGAACCACGACGCCGGCGCCGTCGCGGAGGAGGCGCGCCGCCGTCCCCTCGCGACCGGCCGCCCGCAGGCCACCGAGGTGAGGGATGCCGCCGATCGTGAGCGCCGCGATGATCGCAGCCGGCACGCGTACCACGAGGTCGCCCGTCCCGCCCAGCACCACCACGAACGCCGCTATGGCTGCCACCGGGAGAGCCGTGGCCGCCGCCGCGTGACGCACGTCGCGCCCGTAGACGAGCCTGTCGTAGGCGGTGAGCGTCAGCGCCGTGGCGATGGCGAGCGAGCCACACGCGATGACGCTGCTTCGCACTCCGAGCACCTGGGGACGGAGGGCAGCGACCACCGCGCAGACCGCAATGCCGAGGGCGGTGTGCACCAGCGGCAGCGGCACGTCGGCGAGCGTGTGCACCTCGGTGCCGATGCCCAGGGCCGCCCGCGCACTCTCGGCATAGAAGGCGTTGCCGCGGCCGCGACGGGGCGGCCGGTCATCCACGGCGCTCTCTCGCCCCACCCGGTGCACCCGGGGTCAGCGCCGGGTCACGCCGTGCTGCTGCCCGCACGTCCGTAGCTGTCCTCCAGCCGCACCACGTCGTCGACCTCGGGAGAGGAGACCTCGACGAGGTCGGTGTCCTCGACGCCGATGAAACGATGACGGCGCCCCGGCCGGACGCGGGCGGTCATGCCCGGTGTCATGCGGTGCACGTTCAGCTCGCCGGCGGCGTCCTCGAGGACCAGGTCGAGAAGGCCAGAGACGATGAAGATCGACTCATCCTTCTGCACGTGGTACTGCAGGCTGAGCTGGTGGCCCTTCTTGACGTGGATGAGCTTGCCGATGTACCGGTCGGTGACCGCCCAGCGCAGCTCGTGACCCCAGGGCTTGTCGACGCGTTCTCCCGGTGCCGCACGGACCTCGTCGGCGCCGCCAGACTCACTCATCCGCTGCTTTCGAGCTGGTCACGTGGCCTCGACACCGACGTGGTCCTCGAGCGCGCTGATCAGCTCGTCGACCCGCGCCGGCGTGGCCGCCTCGCTGTAGACGCGCATCAGGGGCTCCGTTCCGCTCATGCGCATCAGCGCCCATGAGCCGTCGCCGAGGTAGAACTTGAAGCCGTCATCCGTGCGGGTGCGCACCACCGGCTCGCCGGCGAGCTCCTGCGGCGTGTCCTTTTCCATGCGCTCGTAGACAGCCGCCTTGCGCTGCGGGTAGCCCTCGCGCTCGAAGCGGATGTCGTGGCGCTTGTACGCGTGCGGACCGACCAGGGAGAAGAGCCGCTCGACGATCTGCGAGAGGGGCTGCCCGTACTCGACGATCATGTCGGCAACCATGAGCCCGGCGAGGACGCCGTCGCGCTCCGGGATGTGCCCGCGGAAGGCGAATCCGCCGGACTCCTCGCCACCGAGGATGGCGTCGGTCTCACGCATGGTGGCGCCGATGTACTTGAAGCCCACAGGGAGCTCGTGGACGGTCACGCCGAAGCGCTCGCCGAGCGCGTCGACCATGTTGGTCGTGGTCAGCGAGCGCACGATGTCGCCGCGCAGACCGCGCTTCTCGAGCAGGTACATGCTGAAGAGCGCCATCACCTCCAACTGGTTCACGTAGCGGCCCTTCTCGTCGATGATGCCGACCCGGTCGGCGTCGCCGTCGTTGGCGATGGCCATGTCGTAGCCACCCCCGGCCATCAGCGCCATCGCCTCCGGCATGTAACGGTCGATGGGCTCCGGGTGCATGCCACCGAAGCCGGGATTGCGATCGCAATGGAGCTCGGTGACGGTCGTGCTCCCGCCACCCAGCGCGTGAGCGATCAGGCCCGCGCCCGCCCCGTACATGGCCTCGTGGACCACCTTCAACCCGGCGCCGCGCAGGCGCGGGAGGTCGACCATGCGGCCCAGCTGCGCTGTATACGAGGGCAGCGGGTCGAACAGCTCGACCCTCCCCGAAGACAGGGCGTCGTCGAAGGACATGGCGGTGACGCCCTGGGCGAGCGCACGCGCGGTGTTCTTCTCCAGCTCGGCGACCACCTCAGGCGAGGCCGAACCGCCGAAGTCGGGCTTGTATTTGAGCCCGTTGAACTCCATGGGGTTGTGGCTGGCGGTGACCATGATCCCCCCGGCAGCCTTCCTGTCCACCACCGTCCAGGACACCGCCGGAGTGGGCACGACGCGGTCGAGGAGGATGACCGTGCGGCCGTTGGCGGCGAGGACGCGGGCGACCTCGCGGGCGAACAGCTCCGCGCAGTAGCGGGCGTCGTGGCCGACCACGACCGGGCGTGTCTCGCCCTCGAGGTAGGTGGCCGCCCCCTGCGCCACGGCGCGGACGTTGGCGTAGGTGAAGTCGTCGCCGACGATCGCTCGCCAGCCGTCGGTACCAAACAGAATCTCATCCACAGCGGGCATTCTGCCCGATGCGAGATAGCTGGGGGAGACCCCTAGAGAAGGTGATCCCGTCCCTGCGCTCGGAGCCGCTCGACGACCTTCCTGACATCCTGCGACGCCGTCGCCGGCATGACCATGACGCTGTCGCCGGAGTCCACCACAACGAGCCCGTCGACGCCCATCAGCACCACGGTACGGCCCCCGTGGGACTCGACGAGGCAGTCGTGGCTGTCGATGAGCACTGCCTGGCCATCTGAGACGTTGCCGTCAGCGTCGGCGCGCCCGGCCCGGGCGTCCATGAGGTCCGACCATGACCCGAGGTCGGACCACGCGAACGCTGCTCGCACCACCGTCAGGCGCGAGCTGCGTTCCAGGAGCAGTGGCTCGACCGCCGTCGAGGGCAACGCCGCGTAGACCTCGGCGGCGCGCTCCTCGCGACCGGCGGCGCGTTCCTCGACGACGTGGCGAAGCGCAGCGTCCAGGGCGGGCTCCACGGCGGCGAGCTCCTCCAGGAAGCCGCGGGCGGTCCAGGCGAACAGCCCCAGGTTCCAGAGGTGGCTCCCGTCGGCCACGAATGCCGTGGCCCGGTCGAGTGGTGGCTTCTCCACGAACGCGGCCGCGTTCGCGGCGGGGAGCGCGGCGGCGGCCGCGAGGAGGACCGCGTCCGCGACCACGCCGGCCGGGGGTGTCCATGCATCCGGCTGCTGCGCCTCCCCCACCTCGATGTAGCCCAGCCCGGTGGCCGCGAAGGTGGGGATCAGCCCGACGGTGGCGAGCCCCCCCGTGCTCTGCGCCCACCCGGCAGCGGCCAGGATGGCCACGCGGTACGCCTCGGTGTCCGTGACGTGATGATCGGCATGCACCGACACGATGAGCGCGTCAGGATCATCGCGCGCGACCTGGTGCACCGCCAGGCCGAGCGCCGGACCGGTGCCGCGAGGGCGCGGCTCGGGGATCGCCGAGACGTCGCCGGCCGCGCTGCCCTCAAGGGCGGCGGCGCACGCTGCCACCTGCGCGCTCGCCGTGACCACGTGGATGGCGCCGCCCAGCGGCGCCACGCGGTCGACGGTGGCACGGAGCAGCGCCTGGCCGTCGGGCCCGAGAGGAAGGAGGTGCTTGGGCATCGACTCGCGGCTGAGCGGCCACAGACGTGTGCCGAAGCCTCCGGCCAGGACGAGGATGTGGAATGCCACGGCCGCGATGATGCCCGAGGAGTGGCAGTGGCGGGGTCAGCCGGCCGCGGCGAGGGCGAGCATCGGCTCTGTGCCGGCGTCCTCGGCGAGGTCGAGGGCGCGGTCGGTGCGCTCCCAGGGGAGGTCGAGGTCACTCCGTCCGAAGTGGCCGAAAGCCGCGACCTGGCGGTAGATGGGACGGCGCAACTCGAGAGCGGAGATGATCCCGAACGGCGAGAGATCGAAATGCTTGGCGACGAGCTCCTCGATGCGCTCGAGGGGAATTGTCTCGGTGCCGAACGTCTCCACCAGCGTGGACACCGGCTTGACGACACCGATGGCGTAGGCCACCTGGATCTCGCACTTGCTGGCCATCCCTGCGGCGACGATGTTCTTGGCCACCCACCGTGCCCCGTAGGCAGCACTGCGATCGACCTTGGTCGGGTCCTTGCCACTGAAGGCGCCGCCGCCGTGGCGCGCGTAGCCGCCGTAGGTGTCGACGATGATCTTGCGGCCGGTGAGGCCGGCATCGCCCTGGGGGCCGCCGATGACGAAGCGGCCGGTCGGGTTGACGTGACGGATGGTGGCGTCGTCCATCCACTCGGCCGGGATCACCTCGTTGACGACGTGGCGCTGGACCTCCTCGTAGATCTGCTCATGCGAGGCGTCCTCGGAGTGCTGGATGCTCACCAGCACGTTGTCGACACGGCGCGGACGTCCCAGCTCGTCGTACTCGACGGTGACCTGGGTCTTGCCGTCGGGGCGCGCCCAGCGCAGGGTGCCGTCGCGGCGCTTCTCGCTGACACGACGGGCGAGGCGGTGGGCCAGCTGGATGGGCGCCGGCATCAGCTCGGGGGTCTCGTCGCAGGCGAAGCCGAACATCATCCCCTGGTCACCGGCGCCGCCGGTGTTGACGCCCTGGGCGATGTCCGGTGACTGCTCGTCGATGCAGACGAGCACGCCGCAGGTCTCGTAGTCGAACCCGTACTTGGCGCGGACGTAGCCGATGTCCTTGATGGTGCGGCGCACGATCCCGGCGATGTCGACATACGCGTTGGTGGATATCTCACCGAAGACCAGGGCGGTGCCCGTGGTCAGGGCGGTCTCACAGGCCACACGGCCCATCGGGTCCTTCTCCAGGACCGCGTCGAGGACGGCGTCACTGACCTGGTCAGCGATCTTGTCAGGATGACCCTCGGTCACAGACTCGGAGGTGAAGAGACGCCGGCGGCTGTGAGTCATAGGTCTCCTTCGACCCCACCGGTGGCCACCCCGGCGCCCAGGTGCGCCAGCGCCCGCTCCTGTCCGGGATCGGCGCGATGGTACCAGCGAAGGCCTTCCTGAGATCGAAACGTGTTCGAGGCGGCGGTGGTCATCGAACCCGTGACCGTGTACTGTTACCTGCACGTATCACTTATGACCGGGCGCCCAAACGTCCCGGCGGAGGACCTTGGCGCGTGCCGGTAGACCAGACCCTGCGTTGCCGCGAGTGCGGCGTTGACTTCATTTGGACCGAGGGGGAACAGGAGTTCTTCGCTTCCCGCGGTCTGACCAATCCCCCTTCCCGCTGCCCGAGCTGTCGCGCCGCGAGACGGGCCGCAGCCGGTGGGTCCGGCGGCGGAGGCGGCTACGGTGGTGGTGGCGGCGGAGGCGGCGGGTACGGTGCCCGCTCCAGCGGACCGCGCCAGATGTACGAGGTGACCTGCGCCGGCTGCGGCGGCATCGCGCGCGTGCCCTTCCAGCCACGAGGTGACAAGCCCGTCTACTGCAGCGACTGCTTCCGGCCAACCGGCCGTTGAGCGATGCCGCGCCGGACGGCGCCATTGCGATCGGCAGCAGAGTGACCTTCCCGTACGGCGGCAGCCGCCGTACGGGGACGGTCGCCGACGTGTCGGTCCTCCCCGACGCGTCCGGTAGCCGCCTGGTGTCCTACCTGATCGACGTCGGCACCCGCAAGGTGTTCGTCCAGGGCGATGGCATCCAGCTCGCCAGCAATGCACCCGTTGCCGCGTTCGACGCGGTGGCGGAGGGCGTCGCCTACGGGCGCAAGCGGCCGCGCAACCCGCGCCGCCGCTGAGGGACGCCACCAGCCTGTCAGAAGCGTAGCGAGGAGGTCACGACGGCTGTCGTCGCCGCCTCTGCACGTATTCTCGACACGATGCACATTCCCGCCCTACATCCCGTACGCGTCAAACGCGGTCCGGCGAGGCGCGCCCTGATCGCTCTCGGGCTGATCGCCATCCTCGCCGGCATCGGCCTGTTGGCGGTACCGCTCCTGGGCGTCTGGCAACGCGGCCAGGCGGACCAGACCGCCCTCAGTTCGTGGCAGAAGGGAGGCTCCAACGCCCTCGCCGGCGCTCCGGCGACCAGCACAGCGGCGCCTCGCACCGTGGCTTGCGGCTCGGGGTCACCGTCCGACTACGCCCTGGTGAGCTTCAGCGCGCCCACGGCCGATCACTACGCCGGTGTTGCCACAGACGGCACCTGGGACTCGCTGCACAATCGCTCGATGGTCCATTACACGGGCACGCCGGCCCCGGGCGCCCAGGGCAACTCCATCATCGCCTTCCACCGCGAGCCCGACTACGAGCACATCGACCAGCTCGTCGTCGGAGACACGGTCAGCGTCCAGGACCAGTCCTGCCATACGTTCGTCTACAAGATCACCGGCCGCTGGGTGCTCGACCCCAACAAGGTCACCCAGCTTCAACCGACGAGCGGTCACGACCTGACGTTGATCACCTGCACACCCTTCTGGGTGGACAGCCAGCGCATCGTCTGGCGCGCCAGCCTGGTTCCCAGCACAAGCTGAGGATCGCGCAGCTCTACGTCGGGTAGTTGCCGTGGTGACGGGCGACGTCGTCGCGCGTGCGCGTGGAGTAAGCCGCGAAGCGGCGCACCAGCTCGCCACGCAGTTCGGCGGGATCGACAACGGCGTCGACGATCAGCTCGTCGGCGAGCCGGTAGATGTCGATGTCCGCGCGGTACTCCTCCTGCAGCGTCTGCACGAAGGCCGAGCGCTCCTCCTCCGGTAGTTCCTGGATGCGGTTGTAGTACACCGCGTTGACCGCTGCCTCGGGGCCCATCACCGCGATCTGCGCGGACGGCAGGGCCAGCGTGCAGTCGGGGTCGAACGCGGGGCCACACATCGCGTAGAGCCCGGCGCCGTACGCCTTGCGCATGACCACGCACACCTTGGGCACGCCCGCCTGGCTGAGCGCGGCGATCATCTTGGCGCCGTGGCGGATGATTCCCTGACGCTCGACGGCGGTGCCGATCATGAAACCCGGAACGTCGGCGAGGAAGAGCAGCGGGATGTTGAAGGCGTCGCAGCAGGTGATGAACCGCGCTGCCTTGTCGGCCGAGTCGACGAAGAGCACACCCCCCTTGAAGCGAGGCTGCGAGGCGAGGATGCCGACGGCGCGGCCGTCGAGCCGTGCGAAGCCGGTGACCAGCTCGCGCGCGAAGAGCCTCTTGATCTCGAAGAAGGAGCCGGCGTCGACAAGCGCCCTGATCACCTCTTGCACGTCGTAGCCACGCCCCGGCTCCAGCGGGATGATCGACTCGATCGCGGCGGCGTCCTCGATGGGCGCGGCCGGCTCCGCCGGCGCCACCGTGTCGTGCCACGACGACGGCATGTACGAGAGGTAACGCCGCGCCGCCGCAATGGCGTCGTCCTCGGTGGCGGCGAGGATGTCACCGCAACCGCTGACGCTGCAGTGCATGCGCGCGCCACCCATCTCCTCGAGCGACACCTTCTCCCCCACCACCACCTCGGCCATGCGCGGTGAGCCCAGGTACATGGACGCGTTGCCCTCGACCATGATCACCGTGTCGCAGAACGCGGGAATGTACGCGCCGCCCGCGGCCGAGGGCCCGAACAGGACGCACACCTGCGGCACCTGACCGGAGAGGCGCACCTGCATGCGGAAGATGCGTCCCGCGTGGCGCCGGCCCGGGAACATGGCGACCTGGTCGGTGATGCGTGCCCCGGCGGAATCCACCAGGTACGCCATGGGGATCTGCAGGCGCTCGGCGGTCTCGAGGACACGCACGATCTTCTCGACGGTGCGCGCTCCCCAACTGCCGGCCTTCACCGAGGGGTCGTTGGCCATGACCGCGCACGCACGACGGCCGAGCGTGCCGATGCCTGTGATGACGCCGTCGGCGGGCAGGTCGGCGGCGAGGTTGTTGGCCAGCAGGCCATCCTCGACGAAGTCGCTACCCGGGTCGAGCAGCCTGGCGATGCGCTCGCGCGGCATGAGCTTGTTCTGCTCCTCGAGCTTGGCCCTTGCCTTCTCCGATCCACCGCTGCGCGCGCGCTGCAGGCGGGCTGCGAGGTCGGTGGCGTCGTGCACCGCCGGCTCGCCGGGCCGGGCCGTGTCGGTCACGCCGTCGACGCCGCCATCGTCGCCGGCGACCAGACCCCGGCGCGATACAGCTTGCCGGGCAGCTCCATGCCCAGGTCGACGCCGAGAGCCTCGCTGACGGCGCAGTAGGCGACGAGGTCACAACCGTGCGTGGCGCCGGCACTGGCCACCGCCTGGAGCGCGTCCTCGCTGCAGACGTTGCCCGTCGAGCGCGGTGCGAATGGGCAGCCGCCGAGTCCGCCGGCGCTGCCGTCGAAGTGGGTCACGCCGGCCTCGTAGGCGACGAGCACGTTGGCGACGCCGAGTCCCCGTGTGTCGTGGACGTGCAGCGAGAGCTGTTCTCCCGGGACGACGGCGCCGGCCCGCGTGCAGAGGTCGCGCACCGCCGCGGGGTGGGCGACACCGATCGTGTCGGCGATACCCACCTCGTCAGCGCCACGACGCACAAGCTCGGCGCACAGGTCCACGACCCGCTGCGGGTCGACCTCGCCCTCGAATGGGCACCCGAAGCTCACCGACACGGCGACGTCCACCGTGCAGCCCGCAGCGCGCGCATCGGCCACGACGGTGTCGAGGTCGTCAAGCGACTCGGCGACACTGCGGTTGACGTTACGACGGTTGAACGATTCGGTGGCGCCGATCGTGTACAGAACGTTGTGCACACCGTGGCCGAGGGCAAGCTCGAGGCCGCGCCGGTTGGGGATGAGCACGCGCACCCGCGGCAGCGAATCCGCGCCGAGATCGCGGAGCACCTCGGCGGCATCGGCCAGTTGCGGCACCCACGCCGGCGACACGAAGGACGTGGCCTCGACGCGCGGTACGCCGGCCGCGAGCAGGCCCTCGATGAGCCGGACCTTCACCTCTGTGGAAACCGCGGCGGCGACGTTCTGCAGGCCGTCGCGCGGCGCAACGTCCGTCCACGTGACCTCAGCCATCGCCGCTGTCCTCACTGCGTCGCATCTGCGGTCACCCTAGCAGAGGCGTCGTCGCCTGACCCGGCCTCCACCACCACCCCGCGTTCTAGACTGAGCGCGCGCGATGCCCCGCTTCCGTCTCACCACCTACCTGCGCGACACCTTCGGGGTCGAAGACCTGAGGAGCTTTCGGCTGTGTGGCATGGACGAGGTGGGCCGTGGCTCCTACGCCGGTCCCCTGGTCGCCGCGGCTGTTGTGCTTCCACCTCGCTTCCGTCACCCGCTTCTGCGTGACAGCAAGCTGCTCAGCGCCCGTCAGCGCGAGCTGGTCGGCGAGGTGATCCGGCGACGCGCGCTCGCCTGGGTGGTGGCCGAGATCTCGGCAGCCGACATCAACCACCGCGGCCTCGGCTGGGCCAACGTGGAGATCTTCCGCCGCCTCGTCGACCTCGTCGTGGCCGACGGCTATTGCTGCGACGGCAGGCTGCGTATCAACGCGTCGCACACCGTCCACTGCCTCGTCAAGGGAGACAACCTCGTGCCGGCGATCTCGGCGGCCTCGATCGTCGCCAAGGTGCACCGTGACGCGATCATGACCGCGATGCACGCCCACGCCCCCCATTACAACTGGGCGAGCAACAAGGGATACGGTGCGCGCGAGCACCGCGAAGCCATCCTCAGTCACGGTCCGCACCCGCAGCATCGCACCGTTTTCATCGACAACCTGATGCAGCTGGACCTCACCTTCGACGCGCCGATGGCGTCGGCCCTCGAAGCCGCCCAGGCCTGAGGGGAGCTCGTCGGCAGCGCTGGCCGCCTATGCTCGAACAGTGAAGGCGACGCCGCAACCCTCGGTCGACGTCACGGCTTTCCGCGACGCCGCAGCCAGGTTCGCCAGTGGGGTCACCGTCGCCGCCGCGGCCCACAATGGCGTGCAGCACGTGATCACGGCGACGGCCTTCGCGTCGCTGTCCATCGAACCACCCCTGGTCCTGCTCGCCCTCGACCGCGCTGGCCAGTTGATCGGACTGGTGCGCGCCAGCGGCCACGTCGGGCTGAGCATCCTGTCCGCAGAGCAGGAGGACATCGGACGTACCGCGTCGGTACGCGGACGCGCTCCGCGGGCGTCGGTCGACGAGGCACCCACCACGGTTGCCGTGACCGGGGCGCCGCTGCTCCTCGGCGCGCTCGCCTGGTTCGACTGCGAGGTGGAGTCGATCTCCGAGCACGGTGACCACGCGATCATCGTCGGCCGCGTGGTCGCCGCTGCATGCACGGACGGGAACCCACTGCTGTATTTCGCCCGTCACTACCACCGCCTGGGCATGCAACTGGGCGAGGTCGGCGCGAATCGCTAGCGCTGACGCGCCAGCCGTCCTTGCGCTACGAACATCCGTTCGCTATACTTGGGCCATGAGCGCGAATCTGAGGGAACTGCTCCTGCCCCTGGGGGATGCGGCCGCTCCCAACGAGCTCACCACCCGCCGCTGGCAGCACCTGATGACGGTCTCGGGGATCGATCCCGCTTCCGCGCAGCGGCTGGCACGGGCGTTTCCGTCCCTGTCGGCGGTCTATGGGGCCGATGAGGAACAGCTCGTGAAGGTGGTCGATCCTGTGGTGGCGTCACGTATCCGCTGGTTCCTCGACGCCCCTCTTGACACCGGGCTCTCCCTGACTGCGGTCGCCGGCGCCAAGGCTGCCTGAGCTGGACAACGCGGCGTGGGCGTTTGTGCCCCGATCGGCCCCCCCACGTATGATCGACGTGCACAGTCGACCGGAGGGCTAACGGAGGACGTTCGTGATGTTGGGACGCAAGTCGAAGACGGCACTGCTCGAACGTGAGATCCCCAGCGCCGGTATGCGCGCAGCCGAAGTGGTCGGCGACGCCGCATCGGATCTCGCCGAGCGCGCCGTCGCCGCCGCGCAGAACGCTCAGCGGGTCGCGACCCCGGTGCTTCGCTCGGCCGCGGAGAAATCGGCCGGCACGCTGAGCCACGCGGCAGAGCGCGCCGCCGTGGTTCTCGCTGACACCGCCGAGCGTCTCGCCGACACCGGTGAGGAGCGCGTCGGGCCGGCCGTCGTCGCCGCCCGGCACCGCCTCGCGGACGCTTCCGAGGCACTTGCGGTCGCGGTGCGGCCAAAGCGCCGCCACCGCCTTCGCCGCCTCGTCGTTTTCAGCGCGATCACCGGAGCGATCGTGGCGCTGGTCAAGTCGCCGCTGCGCTCCAAGCTGGCGGACCGCTTGTTCGGTGCTCCTCCTCAGTTCGAGGATGACATCCCGGAGTCGATCACGCTCCCCTCGTCCCACCAGGATGCCGGGGTGCACGAGGAGCAGGCCCCGCAAGCGGACACCGAGGATACCGCGGAAGCGGTCGGTGGTTCCAACGGCGTCGTGTCGGGCTCGGCGCCGACCAAGGGCGAAGGCGCCAAGAGTTGAATCGGTGAGCCCGGACGATCGACGTCCGTTCCAGGGCGCACCGTACGACCGCAACCGCAACGACCGGCCGGCGGGTCCCGGAGCTGATCGCGGCGACCGGCCGCACATGGACCGCCCGGGCTTCGTGCCGCCGCGCCCGTTCGTCCGGCCGCCCACACGGGGCGGAGACATGGCACCACCGGAGCACGTCGTCCGCCTCCGCGACGGCGACCGGGAGATCGAGGTCAGCGGCAATCCCGCCTTCGTCCGCCAGGTCCTCGACGACCTTCCCGCCCTGATGGCGCGCCTGCGCGGCGAGGCCGGCGGGCGCACCACCATCTCGATGCCCGCGCCTCCGGCACCGGGCACCGCGACCCTGGCGCCGAGCACCGCTGCGGTGGTCGTCGATGAGCTGTCCAGTGCGGACACCGTCGTCGCCGGTCGCCCCGGTCGGGTGGCCCGCGCCGGCCGCAACGGGGCGCAGAAGGAGCTCAGAGGCGACGCTGCCGGCGCATCGAACCTCGAGGAGCGCGTTTTCGGGGTGCTTCGTTCCAGTGACCGGCCACTCGCCATCGCGGCGATCCGTCAGCGGCTCGATGGCCCAGAGGCCACCGGCCAGCAGGTCCGCCGTCTCCTCGAGCGAGCAGGGTCGCGCGTCACCGTGTCGGCCGACCGCCCCGCAACCTACTCCCTCCGCTAAGCACCCCGCCCGTGGCCGGCCGCTCAGCACCGCGGCGGCGATGGATCGCACGGTGCAATCGCGTCGGTCAGTGCAAACGAACACGACGAACGGTACAATGACGCGAGTCGTGGGAGGGGGGCGTGGAGCCGGGAATCATCGCGGCAATCGTCGGGGGCAGCTGCGCACTGGTCGCCGTGCTCCTCAGCGGTCTCCGCGTCGTCAGGGAGTACCAGCGAGGCGTGATCTTGCGCCTGGGACGGCACGGCCCGACGCTTGACCCCGGGCTCCGCTACATCCTCCCGCTCGGCATCGACCGACTCACCCGGGTCGACCTGCGCAGTGCGCCTCTCGACGTCCCCGCTCACGAGGTGATCACCCACGACGGGGTGCCCGTGGTGGTCGGTGCCACGGTGACCCTCCAGGTGCTCAACCCCCTCCTCGCCCTCACCCGCGTGGTCGACTACCGTCAGGCCACCGTGCAGCTCGTCCAGGCCGCGCTGCGTGACGTCGTCGCCGCCACCGCACTGCGCGAGCTGCTCCTCGACCAGGAGGCGATGCGCGAGGCCCTGGCTCAGTTTGTCGATGCCCGCGCGGAGCCGTGGGGGATCCGGGTGACGTCGGTAGACCTCACGGACGTCGTGCTCCCCGACGCCATGCAGCGCGCCATGGCCCGTCAGGCCGAGCTGCGCGGCGGCCAGGCGACCGCGCGCGCCCCCTCTGAGCCCAACGCCGACGCGCGGCAGCTGGAGGCTGTGGCCAAGATCCTCGCCACGCAGCCCCGCGATGTTCAGGCACGCTTTCTGCAGGCGCTCAGCGACGCGCGCAGCGGCGGTTCCACGGTGGTGGTGGTGCCCCTTCCGGTGGACCTGGTACAGCCCTTCGTCGATCTCCAGGGGCACGCCTTTCCTGCCCTGCTGTCGCCCGAGGGTGAAACGCCCGGCGGCGACTCACCGGCGCCGGGCCAGGGCCAGTAGCGCGCGGAGGCCCGTCACGCCGCGGGCAAGCGCCGCTCACCTGTCCTGCCCTGTCGTCAACACGAGGCAGGCATTGTGCCCCCCGAACCCGAAGGACGTCGACATCGACACGGTCGGCGATGCGGCGCGTCCCACCAGGGGAACGTAATCAAGGTCGCACTCCGGGTCGCGGTTCTCGAGGTTGATGGTGGGCGGGATGAACTGATCGCGCATGGCGAGCAGGCAGGCGATCGCCTCGATGGCGCCGGCGGCGCCGAGCATGTGCCCGGTCATCGACTTGGTCGACGAGATCGGCGTCGTGTACGCACCGTCCCCGAACACGGCCTTGAAGGCCCGCGTCTCGGCCGCGTCATTGAGCCCCGTCCCCGTGCCGTGCGCATTGATGTAGCCGATGTCGCGCGGCTCGACCCCGGCGCGCTTCAGGGCCAGGCGGATACAGCGGGTGGCGCCGTCGCCACTCGGATCAGGCGCGGTCATGTGGTAGGCGTCGGACGTGGCGGCGTAACCGATCACCTCGCCGTGGATGGCGGCGCCGCGGGCAAGCGCATGCTCACGCTCCTCGAGCACGAGCAGCGCACAACCCTCCGCCGAGACGAAGCCGTCGCGGTCGCGGTCGAACGGCCGTGATGCGTGCTCGGGGTCGTCGTTGCGCGTGGACAGGGCGCGCGCTGCCGCGAACATGGTGATGCCGGTTGCCGTGATGGCGGCCTCTGTGCCCCCGGCGATGACCGCCACCGCGTCGCCGCGGCGGATCCACTCAGCCGCCTCGCCCACCGCATCGGCCCCGGTCGCGCACGCCGACACCACGGCCTGGTTTGGGCCACGAGCGCCGATGTCCATGGCCACCGACGCCGCCGCCATGTCGATGAGCGATGTGGCGGCCGCGAATGGCGAGACGCGGCGGGCGCCGGAGCGGTCGAGGGTGCGCGTGGCCATCTCCACTACCTCGAGACCGCCCACCCCCGAACCGATGCAGACCCCAACCTCGGTGCCGATCGACGCAAGGTCGAGCCCGCTTTCCGCCACCGCCTCGCGAGCCGCCACGATTGCCAGCTGGCTGTTGCGGCTGTTGCGCCGGGCGACCTTGGCCCCCAGCGCCGCTGTCGCATCAAAACCTCGCACCTCCCCGGCGATGCGGACGGGCAGGGCGGCGGCGTCGAAGAGCGTGATCGGGCCGACGCCGCTCGCCCCCGAACGCATCGCGCTCCACGTCGAGGCCACGTCGAGACCGAGGGGCGTGACCGCCCCCATGGCCGTGACCACGACGCGGGCGCGGCCCGGCTCAGCCACGTCGATCACGGACGGCCGGCGGCAGCAGGCGGAGGCGGGCTGTGCTCATCCGCCTAATCCTGCATCGCCGCACCGCCCGCGCGACGTTCCACGGCGGCGGTGACGGTGCCATCGATGCGGCGGTGCGCTAGGGTGCGGCGGTGACGCCATCGAGTGCAGCGCGGCGGCGCGCCCGGGCGTGATCGATTCGTCGAGGGTGCCGGCCGGCGTGTCGCTGCGCGAGCTGCGCCAGTCGGATGCCGCCGAGGTCGCCGCGATGAATGCCCGCAACCGCGCCGACATCGAGCGCGTCAGCCCGCCGCAGACGGAGGCGACGTTCACCGTCCCGGGCCAGGCGCAGCGGATCACCGAGATCCTCGCGCAGTCGGCACTGGGCAGCCGCGCCTATTGGACGATCCGCGTCGACGGCGTGCTTGCCGGCGACATCTCACTGCACGCCATCCAGCGCGGCCCGGTGCAGACCGCCAATGTCGGCTACATGGTCGACGCCGCGTTCCGCGGACGCGGCGTGGCCACGGCGGCTCTGCGCCTGGTGGTCGCGCGCGCTTTCGGCGACCTCGGGCTGCACCGCCTCGACGCCGGGGCGATGCCGAGCAATCTCGGTTCCCAACGGGTGCTGGAGAAGGCAGGGTTCACCAGGGTCGGCGTGCTCGAGCGCTTCCTCTTCGTGGCCGGCTCGTGGCAGGACCACGTCCTCTACGAGATGGTGGGCGCGGATTTCGTGCCTGACGTCTCCGGCTGAGCGACGCCGGGGACGGCGCCCGCCGGCAGCGTGGCCGCGAGCAGCTCCTGCGTCGGCAGGGTCCGCATGCGCGGTAGCGGCGAGCGCAGCAGCCAGAGGACTCCGAGCAGCGCCCCAGTTGTGGACATCCACAGCGTCGAACGCAGCCCGAGCGTGGCCCCCAGGGTGCCGCCGGCGATCGCCCCCACAGGCCGCAGCCCGTAGTTGATCGTGCTGTAGGCGCCGGAGACTCGGGCTCGCAACACGTCAGGGACGGTCGCGGTGAGGATCGCCCCAATGGTGATGTCGAGCATCACCACGCCCACCCCTGACCCGAACTCCGCCGCGAAGAGCAGCGTCAGGATGACCGGCTTGCTCATCCCGGCCGCGACGGGAAGCAGGATTGCCGGCGCCGGGAAGAGCACGCAGCTGAGAGTGAACGCGCCGCCGACGCCGAGGGCGCGACTCACGCGCGAGGTGAGCGCCGCGCCGATCACCGCCCCGATGGCGCCGACGCCGAGCACGAGGCCAAGCTCGCCGGGAGCGAGGCCGAGGGTGCGCGTCGCGTAGAGCACGAGCAGCGCGGAGGTCGCGAAGGAGAACACGTTGATGGTGGCGGTCGCGCCGAGCAGGGCGCGCACCGAGTGCGAGTGCCTGATGAACCTCGCACCCTCCGTGAGGTGACCGCGGCCTCCGCCGGCGGTGGGCGGCTCCTCCGGGTGGATGCGGGCGAGGAACAGGGCCGAACCGAGGTAGGACACGGCGTCGACGACGATCGCCCCGGGAGCCGTGGCCACCTGGACGAGAATGCCGCCAAGGCTCTGGCCGCCGACGAATGACAGCGCTCGGCTGCCGTGGACCAGGGAGTTGGCGTCGACGTAGGCGGGCGGCTCGACGATGGCCGCGAACACCGTGCTCTGGGCAACGCTGAACAGCACGCTGGCGCACCCGACGGCGAAGGCGACGGCATATAGCTGGGCGAAGGTGAGCACGCCGAGCAGGTACGCGAGGGGGATGGTCCCCAGGAACAGCGCCCGGACGAGGTCGGCCACGAGCATCACGACACGGCGGTGCCCGAATGTGTCCACCCAGCCGCCCGCGGCGATGGAGAACAGCAGGCTGGGGGCCAGCCCGGCGGCGGTGAGGTATCCCGCCTGCTCCGCTCCCGCGTGGAGCACGAGGATGGCGGTCAGCGGCAGCGCCAGGATGCTGACCTGGTCGCCGAACAGCGAGATCGTCTGGCCGGTCCAGTAACGGCGAAAGGTTCGCTCGCGCAGCAGCGGCGGGATCAGCCGGGTCACCGCGAGGCCTCGGCGGGCGGCGCCAGCACCGCACACAGGCGCTCCAGGCTGTCCAACTCCTCGACCATCTGGCGGAGGACGAAGCCGGTGAGCAGGCGCAAGGCGCCGCGCGGCGACAGCGTCACCGCCAGCGTCACGGTGGTTCGGGCGGGTGCGGCCTCGGCGAGCGTGTACTCGGCGGTGCCGCGGACGGGCCCCGCGGTGACCGTGTACGCGTAGAACTCCGGACGCCGCCACGCGGTGACCACGTAGTCGGCCTCGGCGACCTTGCCGGCCGGTCCGTACACCAGCTGGCGCCAGACGCTTCCCTCACCGCCATCGCCGCTGCTCCGGCCCACCTCGATCACCCACGGACGCCAGCCACTGTTGCGGGACCCGTCGGCGATGTGGTCGAAGACGACCTCGGCGGGGCGGTGGACGACGACCGTGTGTTCCCCGTGCACGATTCCCCGCTCTAGGTGGTGGACGTGGTGGCGAGCCGGCCGTCCTCCATGTTCGCAACGCGGTCGGCGTACTCCACAGCGACCCGGTCGTGTGTCGCCATCAGCACCACCGTCCCTGTCGCCGCGACCTCGCGCAGCAATTCCATGATACCGGCGGCGGTCTCGCTGTCGAGCTGGGCGGTCGGCTCATCGGCGATGACCGCGATGGGCCGCTTGACGATGGCCCGGGCCGCGTCACCGCGCCCTCAGCCGGCCCGGAGCGCTGCGACCGTTGTGGGGCCGCGGTGCAGTCTCATCTCGTGTTCCTCGATGGAGGGTTGAGACCGCACCGGCTTGTGTCGACCCGTGACCCAGAATCCCAGCTCCGCATAGAGGCAGCGCGCGGCGGTGTTCCCCTCGGCGACCCAGAGGAGCACCGGGGACAGGCCGGCTGCGACGGCGAAGTCGACCGCGGCGGCGATGAGGACCCGCGCCACGCCCTGACGCCTCTGCTCCGGCCGCACCCAGACGCTGATCACCTGGGCCGAGCCGTCGTCCTCCGCGTAGATCCCCGCCATTCCCGCCGGGTGGTCGTCGCGATAGGCCATGAACAGACGGGACGTCGTCGATCCTCGGGCGCGCTCACGCCAGCGTTGGTCACTCCAGGCAGCGGCGTCGGCGAACATGGTTTCGAACGCGGCGGGCGACTCGGCGAGCGCCGTGAGGCGGATGCGGCGGAGCACCTCCCAGTCGTCCTCGGTGAGACCGCGGACGACGCAGGTCGGGGTGCCGCTCACCTCAGGTCCGCACGAAAGCACTGGGTGAGGTACGGAAGCCCGAATCGCTCGGCCCCGGCCAGGTCGGCGTGGGTGTCCGTGAGGCGGCGCACGTCGGCCAGGACCGCATCGCGTTCCTCTCTGGGGAGCGTGATCACGTAACTCCTCGACGCAACCAGGTCGACCAGCGATGCCCGGGTCAGCCAGTGCGTCCACGCCACCTCGCGATGCTCGATCGGCCCAAACGGAGGGCCAACCGCGGGCTTGGGGCCGTCCGAGTCCCGCTCCCCGTGCGCGTGCATGAGCCGGCCGAGGTCAAGCACCCAGCTCTCGCGCTCGTCACGGATGTTCCAGAGGAGGCCAAGCCTGCCCGCCGGGGCGAGGACGCGCGCCACCTCGGGAACGGCCAGCGTCGGGTTGACCCAGTGCCACGCCTGCGCGACGAGGACGGCGTCGACGCCGCCATCGTCGAGGGGTATCGCCTCGGCGGTACCGGCGAGGAGGGTGACCTGGGGGAACGCCGCGGCGAGCCGGTCGCGCATCCCGCTCAGCGGCTCGACGGCGACGACGTCAAGGCCGCGCCGCTGGAGCAGCCCGGTCAGCTTCCCTGTGCCGGCCCCGAGGTCGAGGACGCGGCGCGCCGCGGACGGAAGCAGCCAGTCGACGGCCTCGTCGGGGTACTGCGGGCGACCCCGCTCGTAGGCGGCGGCAGCGACGCCGAACGACGCCGCGGCGCTGATCGGCGGCTCATCGACGGTGCCGGTCACTCAGCGAGACGACGCCTCAGCAGATGCGGGCGCCTGGCCCTGGCCACGACGGCGACGCCCGCAGCCCCGGCATCACCCCCGGAGGCGGCCTCGTGGCGGTGGCGCTCGCGATAGGCCTTCGCCTTGGCGCGGCTCCCGCACGAGCGCATGCTGCACCACGTCCCGCAGCCGTTCTTGGAGTTGTCGTAGAACGTCCACTGGCAGGTGTCGGAGTGGCACACCTTGAGACGGCGGAAGCTGCCGTCGATGCTGCCCTGCAGCAGCGCGGCCAGGAGGGCTGCGAGGAAGCCGTCCACGCCGCGTGCGGCGGAGGCGAGGCGGACGCCCCCGGCGCCCACGACGGGGTGTACCGAGGCCGCGTCGAGCAGCTTGCCTAGCCTGGTCGCGGCGTGGGCCGGCAGGCTCAGGCCGCTGTTGACGCCAATCAGCGTGCGGAGGTGTTCGCGTGTTTCCACGAGGCGGCGGCGTTGGGACTCGTCCGGGTTGACCTCGAAGCCGTGGGCGTCGAGCCAGGTCACTGCGGCGGGGATGTCGGTCAGCTCGTCGTAGCCGCCGGGCAGCTCCGCAGTGTTCACGAAGTCCTGGACCAGAGCAAGCGGCCCTGGGGCTGGCTCCCGCGTGGTCGGGGTCTCATCCATCGCCGCAATCCTCTCTACTCGTCACCGCTGTAATGGCTTGACAGGTGACGTGGTGTGGGGGTATAGTATCACCACTGACAAGGTTTCGTCGGTGATGCAAGGAGACTCCAGATGATGAACACACAGTTGTATGAGCTGGCTCAGGTTCGCGAGCAGGAACACATGATCGCAGCCACCACCCGCCGGGGTGGCTACCGCCGCGGCAACCGCATGATCGTGGGTGTCGCGCGCCGCCTGCGCCGGCGCGGCCAGTCCGAGCAGAGCTGAATCGCCGGGGCCGTTGACGAGCCGGGATCGGCGGAGCTGACACTCCACCGTTTCCTGCTCGGCCGGCCCCGCGACAGCGGCGGGCGTGCCGGCACGGCACGGCCGGCGTGGTAGCCTGCGTGACGGCGGTGAGGCGTCGAAACGCGTTGTGGTGGAAAGCCCCTCGGCTTCGACTCCCATTCGCTTCCCCGGCGACTTTGAACGTGATGGCAAGGAGGAACCCATGAGCGTGTTCCGGCGCTTCAGCAACATTTTCCAGGAGAAGAGCAACGCCGCCCTCGATCGCATGGAGGACCCGTCCCAGGCAATCGACCTCTCTTACCAGCAGCTCCTCGAGCAGCAGCAGAAGCTCCGCACCGCGCTGGTCGAGGCCACCACCGGGCAGAAGCGGCTGGAGAACCAGGCCGCGGACATGGACAAGCGCATCGCCCAACTCAACACCTCGGCGCAGCAGGCGATGCAGGCCGGCAAGGAGGACCTCGCCACCCAGGCGCTCACCCAGGCAGAGGTGCTCGGCCAGCAGCGGCAGGCAATTGATCCCCAGATCCAGTCGATCAGGGCCCAGGTGGCCAAGCTGCAGCAGGCGATCCAGAAGTACCAGGCCAAGGTGACCGCTTTCGCCAACCAGCGCGAGTCGATGAAGGCGTCCTACGAGGCGTCGAAGGCGACCAGCAGCGCCGGGGACACGCTCGCCGGCATCGGGGAGCACACCTCCGACGCGGCGATGATGATGCAGCGCGCCCAGGACAAGATCGCACGCACCCAGGCCCACGCTGACGCGGTGGACTCGCTGCTCGACAGCGGCGTCCTCGACGCGCCCCTGCTCGGCGGCGCCTCCACCCTCGACGACCAGATCACCGCCACCGTGGTCGACAGCAACGTGCAGGCGAAGCTGGCGGCGATGAAGTCACAGCTCGGCCTGTCAGCGCCTGCACATGCGCCGCAGCTCGAGGCGTCCGGCATCGTGGTTCGCATCCACGGCGACGACCAGTACCGCCTGGACGCGTCCGCCCGGCCTGAGCTCGACGGCTTCGACCACCGCCTCATCGCAGCGGTGCGGGCCGACGACGACGCGGCGTACCACGCGGCACTGGGCGACGTCACCGCGTTCGTGAAGTCGAAGGGCATGGCCCTGCCGCACGGCGACCTCACGGCCAGCACCATCATCCTGCCCAGCGACGACATGTCCCTCGACGAGGTCACCTCGATGCTGCAGCAGGAGAACTGGATGGGCGAGCCGGCCGCGACGTAGGCGCTGCCGGGCTCAATCCGCCTGCGGTGGCGTAGAAGCTCCCCCGGCGGCGCCGCCATGAGCACCGGGCGCATCGTTCAGCGGCAGCACCATCTTCGGGTTGATGCGGCGATGACCGTCGCCCGCCATGCGGACCGTGGTCCCGATGGCGAGGAACTCGATGACGTGGCTGCCCCAGAGGTGGGACTGCTGCTCGATGCGCATGGCCACGACGCCGAGCGCGCCGGTGCCGCGAACCTCCTCCTGCATGCGCGTCATGGCCAGCTCTCGCGCCTCGTAGAGAGCCGCCGTGTAGTTGCTCAGCTCGACGTTCTGTGTCGCCTGACCGACCCAGGTGCTCAGGCCCTGGTGAGCGATGTGGTACACGCACGCGCCGAACGCGAGGTCGACGGGTGTGTAGCCGGCGCGCACGAGCAGGTAGAGGTCCTGGCCGGAGAGGTCGCTGAGCCAGGGCCGTCCGGGGCGTTCCGAGGTGGTCGCCACGGCCGTGCCCAACGCCACGAACTCCGCGAGGTGCTCGCTGCCGCGGTCGATGCGCACCTCGAGCTTGAGCCCGATGACGCCGTGGGCGCCGATCTTGGCGGCGTGCGTCTGCATCCGCCGGATGGCGTCGGCGCGGGCGGCGTACATGACCTGGGTGAGGCCGGTCATCTCCTCGTTGTTGCTCCAGTTCTGGTACTGGATGCCGATGTGGTAGACGCCGCAGCCGATGACGAGACCGCGGGGCTCGTAGCCGACCTCTTTCAGCAACACCGCCTCGTCGACGGAGAGGTCGCTGCTGAAGCGACGGCCCTGGTGGCGCTCTCCCTGGCCGGTGGCGAGGCAGCGCAGTGCCGCGTCGGCGCGCGGATGCGGCATCACAGCCATCAGGACAGCCTCATGATCGGCAGCGGCACCTCATCGAGCGCGTCCTTCGCATAGCGGCGCACGGCGGTGCCGACGCAGACCAGCTCGCTGAGCAGGGCGCCGGTGCCCACGGCATGGTTGACGAAGTCGATGTCCACGCCCACCGCGCCGTCGGCGTCCACAGCTTCGATCTCCTCCTCGAGGCGTTGAATGCCGAGCAGGCGGGCGGCCTCGATGCCGTCGCTGACCTGGTCGATGCGAACGTTGTTCCAGGAGCGGAGCAACCACTCTGTGCCGCAGCCGGGGTCGATCTCCACCGCCCCGATGCCGACGACGAGGGCGACGGGCACATAGCCGCCGTGGAGCAGCTTGCTGAACGCAACGCCGTCGAGGTGCGACATGAACGGACGCGCCAGGGCAGGGCCGCCGGTGCGACGGATGGCGGTGCCGATGACGGTGAATTCCAGCGAGCTCCCGACGCCCTCGAGGTGCCGTCGAATCAGCCTCACCCCGACGACACCGTGGGCGCCGAGGTCGCGTGCCTCCTCGATGATGCGCGCCAGCGCAGCGTCGCGCGCAGCCACGAGGCCATCCTCGTAGGTGGTGTGCTCCCAGTTGAAGCCCCAGCGGTGGTCGGTGCCCATGCCGTACCCGTGCGGGCACGGGTATCTCTGCAGGAATCCGACGCGCGCGGGGACGGCTCCTCCTCCGAAGGCCCCCTGGCCGACCGTCATGAAACCCGCATTGCCGAAGACGTTGTTGTACCCCCACTGCGCGGCAATGCGGTAGACGCTCGAGCCCATCACCATGCCGACCGCCTCAAAACCGGCGTGGCGGATCGCGGAGAGCTCGGCCACCGACAGGTCGCTCGTCCACGCCGCACCCGGCTGGCGCATCTCCTCGATGCGATCGCGGGCGGCAAGCGGTAGATCGCCTCGTTCGAGGGCGGCGATGCTCTCCAGCTGGCGTTGCTCGGCGGTGGCGTCGTCAGGCATCAACGGTCCAGCGAGAGGACCATCTGCGGCTTCTCGATCTCGCGGTCGCCCAGCTTGCGCACGGCGGTGCCCATGGAGAAGAACTCGATCGTGTGGCTCCCCCAGACGTGCGACTTCTCCTGGATCTGCACGCCGACGATGCCCTCCGCCTTGAGCTTGCGGGCCTCATCCTGCATGCGTTCCATGGCCAGCTCGCGGGCCTCGTAGAGGGCCTGGGTGAAGTTGGCCATCTCCTTGTTCTGGCCGATGTTGCCGAGGGCCTGGAACATCCTCTGGTGGGCGACGTGGTACACACACGTGCCCATCACCAGTCCGAGCGGCGCGTGGCCGGATTGGATGAGCGTCCAGAAGTCCTGGCCGCTCAGGTCGGAGGTGAACGGCTTGCCCTCATTGGTCTTCCAGTTGCTGCCATCCTCGGCAGAGACAGCGGTGCCGAGAGCGATGAACTCGGCGGTGCCGCGACCCCACTCGTAGAAGCCGACGTCGAGCCGCACACCGACCACGCCGTCGGCGCCGAGGACGGTCGCCTCCTCCTCCATGCGCGCCATGGCCAGTTCGCGGGCGGCGTACATCGCCTGGGTGAGTGTCTTCACCTCCTGGCTGGAGCTCCAGCTCTTGGTGGTCAGGCCGATGTGGTAGATGCTGCTCCCCACAACCAGGCCGCGCGGGTGGAACCCTGCCTCCTTGACGAGCAGGAACTCGTTCACCGACAGGTCGGACGTGAACAGGCCGTCCTTGCCCTGCAACTCGCTGAGGCGACGCAGCGCGTCCTTGGGGAGGCCTTCGAGGTCCGGCTGCAACGCGGCCGCGGGCTGCTCTGGAGCCGGCGGTGGCGGGGGTGGCGGCGGCGTCTGCTGGGTCATGGGTGGGCAGCCTCCAAAGTCTGCGGTGAGCTCTCTCAGGTGACCAGGGAGCGCAGTGCGGCACTCGCCTGGGCGCTGCTCTGCGCTTGGCCGGCGAGGACGCCGACAAGGGCACGCAGCCATTGGTCGAGGCCGGTCTCCTCGGAGCGCAGGGTGATGCCTCGCACGGCATGAGCGTGGCGGCACATGACCGCGCCGTGGCGCCACTCGGCCTCGAAGATGTCGTCACCGGCGTGGACGACGATGCGCTTGATCGGGTGGTCCTTCTTGAACAGGCCACCCTCACGCTCCAACTCGACGGCGCCCGGCATCGTGTCGACGAGCTTGCCACCCAGCACCTGGAAGAAGACGCCGATGTCGCTGGCGTCGGCGCGGAGAGAGGCGGTGAGCGCGTCGAGGTCTGGCTCCGACGATGGAACGTCGCTCATCAGCGGTGCGAGTATAGGAGGTGGCCAAACACGGGCACGGCCTACGTGACCAGCGAGCGGAGAGCCGCCGCAGCGGCCGCCGTGGCCTCGACGTCCTGGGCGACGATCGCCACCAGGGCGCGGAGCCATTCGTCGACGCTCACCTCCTTGGACCAGGGAAGTCCGCCGCCGATGCCGTGCACGGCGTGGATGTGACGGCAGGTGACGCCGCCCGGCCCCTGCTCCGCGGCGAATGTCTCGTCGCCGAGGCGCACGGTCACCTTGCGGGGCATGCGATGGCTCTTGAGCAGCGCGTGATCACGCTCCACGACCGTGGCCGACGGGAAGGCGGCGAGGAGCTTTTCGCACAGGACACGGAAGAACACCGTGGCGTCGCGGGCGTCCGCGTTGAGCGACGCAGCGAGCGTGTCGAGGTCGGTCCCCGGTGCAGGCATGTCGCTCATGTCGATGACCGGCCTGCCTCCTAGAGGCGGTACAACCGCTCGCCGCGCCGCATCACCACCTTGGCGCCGAGGCGCCGGGCGTGGCCGCGGATGCGGCGCCCGTCGATGACTGTGCTGCCTGCCGCGGCGTTGATGTGGGCGGCGATGGCCGCCGACGTGGCGGGCCCAAGCTGCTCCATGGCCGCGCCGACGATCTCATCGGTGACCGGACCGGTCGGTGACGCCGACTCGGCGCTCTTGGCGCTGGGCTTCCGAGCCTTCGATGCCTTGCGGGCCGGCTTGGATCGCGGTGATCCGTCCTTCTGAGCGTTGGACGCCTCGAGGGACGACGCGACAGAGTTGATGAGCTTGGTCAGCTCGCTGACGACGTTGTTGAGGTTGTCGGCCACGACCCGCAGCGTTGCGGGCAGACCCTTGGGGCTGTTCACGCTGTCCACGGTAGCAGTCAACGAGAGCCGATAGCCGCGCGGCTCGGTAACCGCAAGCACCGTCATCCGCTTTGGTCGCAGACCGGGAACGACGCGGTTCAGCGGTGACGCCGGCCCCTATAACCCAAAGCATGTCCCTGCTCCCGACGGACCCAGGTGCGCGCCGGG
>Ga0208848_1000007_pt1 | contig 42035 bp, 37 predicted proteins | sample NGESurshal072012_2_FD_184455 | JGI IMG/M metagenome (GOLD analysis project Ga0208848, IMG submission 184455) | Arctic peat soil microbial communities from Barrow, Alaska - NGEE Surface sample 210-1 shallow-072012 (SPAdes) | ecosystem: Environmental > Terrestrial > Soil > Wetlands > Peat ... | reverse complement strand
CGGCGCAGGGGCTCGGCTTGATGATCGCCTACTGCCTGGGGCTCGGCCTGCCCTTCGTCGCCCTGGCGCTCGCTCTCGAGAAGGCGAGACCATTGGTCCGGCTGATCAACAGCCACCGCCGGGCGATCGACCTGGCGTCCGCCGCGGTGCTGCTCGTGATGGGCTTGCTGCTGCTCATGAACAAGATGACTCTCCTGTCCTCCGGGCTGTCGCAGCTCGTGCCCTGGTGGCCCTCCCCGACACTGTGATCAGAGGTCGACGTAGCCTCGGCGGCTGAAGATCATTGGTGACGCGCCTTCTTTGTGGGCGCCCTCGGTGACCAGGCCGATGAGCACCCAGTGGTCTCCCGCTTCGATCGTGTCACGCAGAGTGCAGATGGCGTAGGCCGCGGAGTCGTCATCCAGGATCGGCCCGCCGATGGGGCTTGCGGGACGCCGCCACGTGATCGCATCGAACTTGTCCGTCAGCTTGCTCGCCATGCGCCGCGCCAGCTGCTCGCGACCGGCGGCCAGGATGTTGGCGGTGAAGCCGCCGGTGTGCTGCACGGCAGCCAGGGTGTTGGATGTCTTGTCGATGCAGGCCAGGGCGAGCGGGGGCTCGAGCGAGACGGCGCAGAAGGCGCTCACCGTCAGGCCGCGCGGCCGCGAATCCTGCCCGAACGCAGTGAGGACGACCACGCCGCTGGGAAAGCTGGCCATGACCTCGCGAAATAGCCCGGGGTGGATCATCGAGCTGATTAGACACCTCCCCGCTCGCCGGGGAGGTCGGCGGCGAAGCCGCCGGGTGGGGGGACCCGAGCTGGCTGGACCCGTTAACGAACACTTGTTTGCGGCATGGGAACCGGTCAAACTTGACCTCGTGGGGAGCTCTCTAGATCTCTTTGCGCCGGCCACGCGGGACTGGTTCCGCAGCTCGTTCGATCTTCCGACGCAGGTCCAGGAACGCGGCTGGCACGAGGTGGCCTCCGGCCGGCACGTCCTCATGGCGGCGCCGACCGGCAGCGGCAAGACCCTGGCCGCCTTCATGTGGTGCCTCGACCGCCTGACCACCGAGGCCATGCCTGCGGAGGCCGAGCGCTGTCGCGTCCTTTATGTATCTCCCCTGAAAGCGCTCGCCCACGACGTGGATCGCAACCTCCGCTCGCCGCTGGTCGGTCTCCGCCACCACATCGAGGCCGGGGGCGGCAAGGCGCCGGAAATCTCCGTCGCGATCCGGACAGGCGACACTCCGACCGACGTCCGCCGTTCGATGGAGCGTCACCCGCCGGACATCCTGATCACCACCCCCGAGTCGCTATATCTGCTCCTCACCAGCGCCGCGCGCCGCATCCTCTGCACGGTTCGTTGGCTCATCGTCGACGAGATTCACTCGGTCGCCGCCACCAAGCGCGGCAGTCACCTCGCCTTGAGCCTCGAGAGGTTGTGCGTGCTGACCAAGGTCGAGCCGCAGCGGATCGGGCTGTCGGCGACGCAGCGCCCGCTGGAGGAGGTTGCTCGCTTCCTGGGCGGCACCGACCGCGACGTCGCAATCGTCGACGCCGGACGGCTGAAGACGATGGACGTGCGGGTCGAGGTGCCGGTCGATGACATGACGCGGCTGTCCGTCGAGGACGAAAGCGGTCAAACCGCCAACAGCATCTGGCCCGCCATCTACCCGCGGCTGCTGCAATTGATTCGCGAGCATCGCTCGACGATCGTCTTCGTCAACTCCCGGCGGCTGGCCGAACGCATCGCCGCTCGCGTCAACGAGCTCGCGGGTGAGGAGCTGGTGCGTGCCCATCACGGATCGATCGCGCGTGAGCAGCGCATGCTCATCGAGGACCAGCTCAAGGCAGGCGTGGTCAAAGGCCTCGTCGCGACGTCGACCCTCGAGCTCGGCATTGACATGGGCGCCGTCGACCTCGTTCTGCAGGTCGAGGCTCCGCCCAGCGTGGCGTCGGGCATCCAGCGTGTTGGCCGCGCAGGTCACTCGGTGGGCGAGATCTCGCGCGGCGTCATCATCCCTAAGTACCGCGGAGACCTGCTCGAGTCGGCGGCGGTGGTCGAGGGCATGCTCGAGGGACGGATCGAATCGACGGTCGTGCCCAAAAAGCCCCTCGACGTCCTCGCCCAGCAGGTGGTCGCGATGTGCGCAATGGACGAGTGGAGCGTCGAAGAGCTTGGCCGCGTCGTCCGGCGTGCGTATCCATACAGCGACCTTGGCCCGCGAGCTTTCGAGTCTGTTCTCGACATGCTGAGCGGCCGGTATCCGTCCGACGACTTCGCCGAGCTAAGGCCGCGGATCGTGTGGGATCGTGTGGCGGGCACGGTACGCGGTCGAGCCGGTGCTCAGCGGCTCGCGGTGACCAACCCGGGCACGATCCCCGATCGCGGGCTCTACAGCGTGAACCTTGTGGACGACGGGCGGCGGGTCGGCGAGCTCGACGAGGAGATGGTCTACGAGACGCGCGTGGGGGAGACCTTCGTCCTGGGCGCGTCCACCTGGCGGATCGCCGAGATCACGCCCTCCCAGGTACTCGTAACGCCGGCGCCGGGCGAGCCCGGCAAGATCGCATTCTGGAAGGCGGACGCACCCAGCCGGCCGGTCGAGCTTGGTGCAGCCCTAGGCAAGATGGTCCGCGAGCTACGCGCGGCAGGGCCGCAAGCGGCCGCGAAGCGCCTGAAGGAGCGCGCGGGGTTCGACGACCGCGCGATCAAGAACCTGCTGGCCTACCTCGAGGACCAGGCGGCTGCTACGGGGGCCGTGCCCGACGACCGCACCGTCGTGGTCGAACGATTTCGCGACGAGGTCGGCGACTGGCGAGTCTGCATCCATACGCCGTTCGGCGGTCGTGTCCACGCCCCGCTCGCCCTCGCTCTGGAAGCTCGCTTGCAGGAGCGGCTGGGGGTCGACGCCCGCGCTCTGTGGACCGATGACGGTATCGCGCTTCACCTGCCAGAGGTCGAGTCGCCACCCTCGCTCGACGAGCTGATGCTGGAGCCGGAGGAGGTTGAACCGCTGATTTCCGCCCAGCTGCCCGCGTCGGCTCTGTTTGCCGCGCGCTTCCGCGAAAACGCAGCCCGTTCGCTTCTGCTGCCGCGCCGCCGGCCAGGACTCCGCACCCCTTTGTGGCAGCAGCGCATGCGCAGTGCCGGGCTGCTGCAGGTTGCCGGCCGGTATCCCGACTTCCCGATTCTCGCGGAGACCTGGCGCGAGGTGATGACGGACCACTTCGACATGCCTGCATTGATGGGGCTGCTTCGCTCGATACGCTCGCGTGAGATCCGCGTCGTCGCAGTCGATACGGAACGACCTTCGCCTTTCGCATCGTCCCTGCTGTTCTCCTACGTGGCCGAGTTCATGTACGAGGGAGATGCGCCGCTTGCCGAGCGCCGGGCGCAAGCGCTGACACTGGACCGCGAGCTGCTGGCCGAGCTCCTTGGCAGCGAAGACCTTCGCGAGCTGCTCGACCCCGAGGCCATCGCCGCGGTCGAGCTCGAGCTGCAGGGCCTGCTGCCGGAGCGCTTTCCGCGTGACGGGGACGAGGCCCACGACGTGCTTGTCCGACTTGGTGACCTCACGGTGGATGAGGCCGTTGCCCGTGGCATCTCCGAGGAGTGGCTGCTGACGCTTGAGCGTGAGCGCCGAGCGGTCCTGGTGCGTCTTGGGGGTGAATCGCGCTGGATCGCGGCAGAGGACGCCGGCCGCTATCGCGAGGCGCTTGGCGCCAGCCTGCCGGTAGGCCTTCCAGACGTGTTTTTGAATCCTGGCTCCGAGCCGCTCGACTCGCTGCTCCGGCGCTGGGCTCGCACGCACGTACCCTTCGTCACTGCGGATCCGGCAGTGCGCTGGGAGGTGGGGACTGCCTCCGTCGAAGCGGCCCTCAATCGCCTGGCCGCGCACGGAGACATATTGGCCGGCGAATTTCGGCGAGCCAAGCAGGGGCGTGAGTACTGCCATCCCGAAGTGTTGAAGACGCTCCGGCGGCGCTCGCTTGCGGCGCTTCGCCACGAGGTCGAGTCGGTTGCGCCAGAAGCTGTCGCACGCTTCTTGCCCGCGTGGCATGGCGTCGGCGCAAAAGCCGCCGGGATCGACAGGCTGCTCGAGGTCGTGTTCCAGCTCCAGGGTGCGGCTCTGCCGGCGAGCGTGATCGAGCGCGACGTGATCGCCGCCCGCGTCGGCGGCTACAGCCCGCGCCTGCTCGACGAGCTCATCTCGATGGGCGAGGTGGTGTGGGTCGGCCGCGGCTCACTGGGAGCGAGCGACGGCAAGGTCGCGCTGTACCTTCGCGGAGACGCTCCGCGTCTCGCCCCCGAGCCCGTTGACACGCCGGACGGAGACCTCCACCAGCGCCTGCGCGAGCACCTGAAATCGCGCGGCGCGAGCTTCTTCCGCGATCTCTACAACGCCGGAGGAGGTGGCGACGAAGAGGTGATCCTCGACGCGCTCTGGGACCTGGTCTGGTCGGGCGAGGTCACGAACGACACGTTTGCGCCGCTGCGCCTGCTCGGTCCGGTTGCCAGACGGTCGCCTCATCGCCCCCGGCTGCCGCGCCTCACGCAGCCGCGCGCCTCGGGCCGCTGGTCGCTGGTCGGAGACCTCGTCGGCATGGGAGCCGCCCCGACTGAACGGCTGCACTCCGAGGCCGGCGTGTTGCTGCAGCGCTACGGCGTGCTGACGCGCGAGGTTGTCGTCTCTGAAGGGTGGCAGGGCGGCTTCGCCGCGCTGTATCCGGTGCTTCGCGCCATGGAGGAGTCGGGACGCATCCGCCGAGGCTACTTCGTCGAAGGGTTGGGCGGTTCGCAATTCGCCCTGCCCGGCGCGGTGGACAGGCTTCGTGCTTTGCGCGATTCGGGCGGAGGGATCGTCGCCCTGGCCGCAACTGACCCCGCGAACCCTTACGGCTCGGTTTTGCCGTGGCCGCGATCCGATGGGCGGATGGGCCGCACCGCCGGTGCGTTCTGCGTGCTGGATGACGGCCGGCTCAAGCTCTACCTCGAGCGTGGTGGGCGCTCGCTGCTCACCAGCGGCGAGGTTTCAGCGGAGCACCTTCGGGCGCTGATCGGGATGGCGGTGCTGGCGGGGAGGGTCGAGGTGCAGCGGGTCGACGGAGTGCCGGTCATGGATTCGCCGCTCAATGTATTGCTGCGCGAAGCTGGATTCACCTCGACGCACCGCGGCCTGGTCGCCTACGGGGGTCGCGGTTAAGGGCACGGGTACCATTACCTCTTCGTCGGGGAGTAGCGCAGCTCGGTAGCGCACCTGACTGGGGGTCAGGTGGTCGGGGGTTCAAATCCCCCCTCCCCGACCATTACGAGCGGCGCGAGGGTGAGTTGTCAAAGCTCCGGTTTCGGCTTGGCGGTGGCCTTGTCGTCGTGGCGATCGTAGTGGGCGGCGCCATCGCCATCAGCCGCCAAAATAGCCCGACAACGGAGGCCGGAGGGCACGAGTACTGCTTCGCCGAGTGGTGCGTCGCGCCTCGATCGACCACGGTAGGCGCCGAGATGGTTACCGTCCGCGTGAACGTCCGAAGCGACGCAAAGCAAGCTTCGCAAAGACCCGACCATCCTCAGGCGTGGGTGATTGACGCGGCGGGCCGGCAAATCGGCGGACCGCAGGCCTCGCTCGATCGCCTCCTTGCACCGGGCGATTCGTACACGACACCGCTGACCTTCAACGTCTCCCAACCAGGAGCGTGCCCCAGCTTGTTGGTCAGCGAGGGCGCGTGGCCTCCATTCCTGGGTCTGGGCTATGCGGCGAGTCCGTTTACAGCAAGGGTTCAATGGCGACTCTGCGAAATCGTCAACTGAAGAATCGGAAGACGCCGTGCCGAAGGTGACTCTTATCGGAGCAGCGCGGTCTTCGCGCGCCAGCTGATGACCGACCTCTTCGCCACAGAAGGGCTGGAGGAGGGCGTTTTGCCCTGTTTGACGTCGACCCACCCGCCTCGAGCTCGCCTGACATATCGCCGAGCGGCTGGTCGAGACTTCCGACAAGCGATGGTCGGTCAAGGCCTCGACCCAGCGTGCCGAACGCTCGCTGGAAGAGATCGACAGGTTGTTCGAGGAGATGTGGGTCGCGGAGCGCGAGAGTCTTACCGCTTCTAGTTAGTTAGGCAACGGCTCGGCCGAACGCTCGAGCGCCGACGACGATCGCGACTATGGACAGGACCAGCATGATGGCCACGCCTTTGATGACGCTCGGGTCGGTGATTTGGTCCCTGAACACCGCGCGAGCGGCGTCGACCGCGTAGGAAAGCGGATTCAAGGCCGCGATGTTGCGTAGCCACTGTGGGGCGAAGCCGAGCGGCAGGAGCACGCCTGACAGCAGCAAGACGGGAAGGGTCGACGTGAAGATGATCGGCGCGTAAGTGTTTTCGTCGCGCGCCCACAGCGCCACCGCGTATGCGATCGATGCGGTGAGTAGCCCGATCAGTGCGATCAGCGCGAGCGTGATGACGACGCCGATCGGGTGGATGCTGAGGCCGAACGGAAGGGAGAGCAAGATGAGGATCAGCGACTGCACGACGATGGAGAACATGTCGCGAAGTGCGCGTCCCAGCAGCAGCGCGACGCGGCTCACCGGCGTCACCCGCAGGCGCTCGATGACGCCCATCCGCAGCTCGCCGATCAGGCTGAACCCGACGCCCGCCGCGCCGAACATGCCCAGCTGCACCAGCAGGCCGGGCACGAAGACGTTGTAAGCGCCTCCCGGTGGAAAGCCCTGAACTGACGCAAGGGGCTTGAGCAGCGGCGCGAACAGGACGAGATAGAGCAGAGGCTGCAGGACTCCGAGCGCCACCCAGACGGGATTGCGGATGAACAAACCGAAGTACCGGCCGAACACCAGCCAGATGTCGCGAAGGAGCTTCACGCCTCGGCCTCGCGCAGCGAACGTCCCGTCTGGCGCAGGAAGACGTCGTCCAGGCTCGGCCGGTGAAGGCCGATCGTGACCAGCGTCAACCCCGCACCGTCGAGCAGCCGAAGGATGGCCGGCATCGCGACCTCTCCGCGGTCCACATATAGAAGGACGGATCCTTCATCGAGCTTGGCCTCCCTCACGAACGGCTGGTCTTTGATCAGGTCCAAGGCCCGCTGCTGGTCGCCCGCAACGCTGAGCGTCACCACGTCGCCGGCGACCGCCCGTTTCAACTCCTCGGGCGTGCCCTCAGCGACGATCTTCCCGTAGTCGATGATCGCGATCCGGTCGCAGAGGGCGTCCGCCTCATCGAGGTAGTGGGTCGTCAGGAAAACGGTCGTCCCTCTGTCGTGCATGCGCCGAACCTCGTCCCAGACCCGCGCGCGGCTCTGCGGATCGAGACCGGTCGTCGGCTCGTCGAGGAACAGAAGCTGCGGGTCGTGGACAAGGCCGAGCCCGATGTCGAGCCGGCGCTTCTGACCACCCGAGTAGGTGCTCCCGGGGCGGTCGGCGCAGGTCTCCAGCTCAAGCATCGTGATCAGCTCCGCGGCCCGCTTTCCGGCCGCCGCGGGCGACATCCCGTAGAGGCGGCCCTGGAACACGAGCTCGCGGCGGCCCGTGATCTCGCGGTCGGCGCCGCCGGCCTGGCCCACGTAACCGATGCGCTCTCGGATCCGGTCGGGTTGCGTGAGCAGGTCGCAGCCGGCAACCGTAGCCGTGCCTCCGCTGGGGGGGAGCAAGGTCGCGAGCATACGCAGGGTCGTCGTCTTGCCGGCGCCGTTCGGTCCAAGGAAGCCGAAGATCTCCCCGGGTTGCACGCTCAAGTCCACGCCGGCGACCGCTTCGACGGCTCGCTTGCGAGATTTGAACACCCGCCTCAGGCCACGAGTCTCGATCACGGCTTCCATGCGAGTGAATTCTCGCGGTTTGCATTAGCTCAGCCGTTGAAGGCTATGTTGGGGATGAGCGCTCTCCCGTCAAGACAAGCCAGAACTGTTCCAGCGCCGGACCGCCCGGGCCGCGGCGGCGGATGCCGCGGATTGCCCGACGGGTGGACGGCCCGGGCAGCTGCTTGAGCGAGCCCGACTCGAGATCGGCCTCGACCGCCAGGCGCGGCAGGGCCGCATATCCAAGACCGGCGATCGCCGCCGCACGCACGTACTCGGGATGACCCAGGTTCAGGGCATCCGAGCCGCCGTACGCATCGCCCAGCATCTCGCGGGCGCTCTGTTCTGCCGCCGAGGTTGGATCGCGTCCTAGGTAGCGGTATTGGATTAGGTCGGCAAGAGCGATCCTGTCTAGGGCAGCAAGCGGATGGTCGCGATGGGCGACGAGGATGAGCTCGTCGTGAGCCAGCACTACCGTCAGGAGATCTGGGTTCGGCTCTCCTTCGATCAGAGCGCAGTCCAGCGCTCCGGCGAGGACCTGGCGGTTGAGGTCGGCCGACGACTCGACAGCCACGTGGAGCTTGATCCCCGTGTGCTGCTGAGCGAACTCGGCGAGTCGGGATGGCAGGTAGTAGGCGGCGCAAGTCGGGCTGGCTCCGAGGTGCAGCGAACCGGCCCGCAGGGTCTTCATCGATTCTGCTGTCTCCTCCAGCACCTGAACTGCTCGCAGCGCCGCCCGGCACGCAATCGCAAGAGCGCGTCCGGCGTCGGTCAGGCGGACGCCGCGGCCGTCACGCTCCAGGAGAGGCAACCCGACCGCCCGTTCGAAATGACGGATCTGCTGGGTCACCGCGCCCTGGGTCAGGAAGAGGGAGGCGGCCGCCTTGGAGATGTGCTCGCTCTCCGCCACCGCGACGAAGGACCGAATCTGTTGGAGGCTGAAAGACATTCGGGCCATCCCGATATATTAGTCAAGCTAATGAGAGGCATTACAAATGTTTGAAGCAAGAGCCGTGGTAAAAGGTGAAGTCGTGCGTTTTAGCAGTTACGGTTCCAGACGCTCGCTGGGTGCGAGAAAGGAGGTGGATGCCAATGATTCGTCGTTTTGCCGCTCGCCAGAGCGGCCAGGGAATGGTCGAGTACGCCTTGATCCTGGTTCTCGTTTCGATCGTGGTCATCGTGATTCTTTTGACTATGGGGAACCAGATCGCCAACGTCTTCTCCAACGTCGTGGCGGCGCTCGGCTGAGTTCGCCTTGAAGCGGGCCGGCCAACCCCGGCCCGCATTTCGAGAGCCCGGCGCACGTGGGGCGCGCTCAGGCTTCGTTTGGCGCTTCCGACGAGGTTCCGGTAGCCAGGCTACCTTCCGCCGGTTAAGGCCCGGTCTCCCCACGGTGAGTTCGTTATCGCTAGCAAATCCGGCGATTTTGCGGTCTCAGGTCAGTCCTTAACCAGCCGCTAACCTACCCCCCTTCGGCAGGCGGTAATCTTCCATACGTGGTGGTGGAGGTGGAGTTTGGTCCTGATCAAAACGTGCCTGTCGCGGCGCCCGAGAGCCCCCGCTACCTAAATCGGGAGCTGTCCAGGCTCGACTTCGATGAAAGGGTGCTCGCCATGGCGGAGGACAGCCGGCTTCCGCTGCTCGAGCGGGTTCGGTTCCTGGCGATTTTCAGCCAGAACCTCGACGACTTCTTCCAGGTTCGCGTAGCCGGGCTCAAAGAGCAGGTCCTGGCCGCGGTCGCCGTAGCGTCGCCCGACGGCATGTCGCCCCTCGAGCAGCTGAGAGCGATCCGGACTCGGGTCGAGGGCCTGGTCGAGCGCCAGGTTGGCCTGTTCAATCGCGACCTGGTTCCGGCTCTCGCCGAGGCCGGCATCGCGTTGGTTCGCGCCGACCACGTGAGCAAGCGTGAGCTGAGCCAGCTGCACACGGTCTTTCGCGAGCAGATATTCCCAGTGCTGACGCCGCTGGCTGTCGACCCGGGCCACCCCTTCCCATACATCTCGCACCTCTCGCTGAACCTCGCCGTGATGGTTCGCGACCCCCAGCGTCACCAGCAGCGCTTTGCGCGCGTCAAGGTGCCGCCCGTGCTGCCGCGGTTCATTCCGCTGGTCGAAGGGCAGCGCTACGTCCCGCTCGAGGACGTCATCGCCATCCACATGCAAGCCCTGTTCCCAGGCATGGAAGTGGTCGCGCACCATCCGTTCCGCGTGACGCGGGACGGCGACCTCGACGACGTCGACAGCGACGCCGAGGACCTGCTCGCGGCCATCCAGACGGAGCTCCGCCGGCGCCGCCGTCACGCGCGAGTCGTGCGTCTCGAGGTCGATCCGGGCATGTCGCCCGAGGTCCTCGAGCTGCTGACCAGGGAGCTCGAGCTGCAGCCGACCGATGTGTACCAGGCCGATGGCCTGCTCGACCTCGGCAGCCTGCAAGCGCTGTCGCACCTCGACCGTCCGGACCTGAAAGAGGAGCCGTGGACGCCGACGACGCAGCCGCGACTCCGCGGGCTGGCGGCAGAGGTGCCCGACCTCTTTGCCGTGCTGCGCGCGGGCGATCTTCTCGCGCATCATCCCTACGACTCTTTCGCGACCTCGGTGGAAGCGTTCATCGATCATGCCGCCAGCGACCCGGACGTGCTTGCGATCAAGCAGACCCTCTACCGCACGTCAGGCCCGGCCAGCCCGATCGTGAGAGCGCTCATCCGCGCCGCCGAAAGGGGCAAGCAGGTCGCCGCGCTCGTCGAGCTCAAGGCACGCGGTGACGAGCAGGCCAACATCGGCTGGGCGAGAGCGCTCGAGGAAGCCAACGTGCATGTCGTCTACGGACTCCTCGGCCTCAAGACCCATGCCAAGGTCACGCTGGTCGTCAGGCGCGAGGGCAAGCGCATCCAGCACTACCTCCATGTCGGCACGGGCAACTACAACCCGAGCACGGCACATGCGTACGAGGACGTGAGCCTACTGTCCGCCGACGCGGACCTGGGCGCTGACGTCACGGAGCTGTTCAACCTGCTGACCGGCTACAGCCGCCAGCATCGCTACCGCAAGCTCCTGGTCGCGCCGACCAGCCTGCGCGCCGGTATCACACAGCTCATCGAGCGAGAAGGCAAACCGGGTGGCCGGATCATCATCAAGGTCAACAACCTGATCGATCCGGACATCATCGATGCGCTCTATACAGCCTCACAGGCGGGCGGTCAGATCGACCTGATCGTCCGCAGCATGTGCTCGGTGCGTCCAGGAGTGGCGGGTATGTCGGAGCGGATCAGGGTGCGTTCGATCGTCGGCCGCTTCCTCGAGCACTCGCGCATCTTCGCCTTCGGCGACGGCGTCGATGCCGAGTACTACCTCGGTTCTTCCGACCTCATGCAGCGCAACCTCGATCGTCGCGTCGAGGCGGTCGTCCCGGTGGGCGACCCCAAGCTGCGCGAGCGCCTGTCGCAAATCCTGGAGATTGGGCTCGCCGACGACGTGTTGGCCTGGGAGCTCTGCCCCGACGGCGTCTGGCACCGCGTGCCAACGGTTCGCGGATTGAACTCACACAAGCGCTTCCAGGAACTGGCACTGGAGAGCGCGCGTGGCAATGGGGTGGTTAACGGCGTACCACATGCTTAAACCCCCGTGATCGAGCGCGAGGTGAAGCTCGGAGCGGGACCGGCGTTCCACCTTCCCGACCTCAGCGGCGTTCTTGACGGGGTGGTGGTCACTCCCCCGGAAGCTGTCCGCCTCGAAACGGTCTATTACGACACGCCCGACCTGCGCCTCGCGCGCTGGGGTGTCTCATTGCGCTACCGCGCCGGCGAGGGCTGGACGTTGAAGCTGCCGCCGGCGGCAAGCCCCGGCCCACAGCAGGGCAAGCTTCTCGAGCGCGACGAGCTCACGTTTCAGGGGGGTTCCAAAAAACCGCCCGAAGCCGCGGTGGATATCGTGCGCGCGTACGTGCGCAAGGCCGAGCTCGGCCCCGTCGCTCGGCTCTCGACGCTGCGCCGCCGCGTGAGGTTGGTCGATGCAGCCGGCGCCCGCGTCGCCGAGGTCGTGGACGACGAGGTGTCGGTCAGGGACGGCCGACGCGTTGCAGCTCGCTTCAGGGAGATCGAGGTGGAGGTGATGCCGCAGGAGAACGGCGCCAACGGAATCGCCGATCCGCTGGTGCTTCGCTTGCGCGGGGCAGGTGCAGGAGCGCCAGACCCTACTCCCAAGCACATCCGCGCTCTCGGGCCGCGTGCCCTGGAACCTCCCGAGGTGTCACCGCAGCCGGTTCAGTCGGACTCGCCCGCTGCTGACGTGATCAAGTTCGTGCTCGCCGAAAGCATCGCGTCTTTACTGCGGCACGATCCGCTCGTGCGAACGAGTGGCGACCCTGAAGGTGTCCATCAGGCTCGCGTCGCGACACGAAAGCTTCGCTCTCACCTGCGGACGTTCGGGCCCCTGCTGGACGTCGAGTGGACCGAGCCGTTGCGCTCGGAGCTGGGTTGGCTGGCCATGGGTCTTGGCGCCGTGCGCGATCGGGAAGTGCTCCTCGAACGCCTGCGCGAGCGGGCGAAGGCCCTGCCGGCGAGCGACCTTAGGTCGGCCACCTCGCTCTTGCAGATCCTCGAGGCTGAAATCGACACGCTTCGCAAGAAGCTGCTGACCGAGCTCGGCTCGGTGCGCTACATCGATCTCCTGGAGCGACTCGTGGCAGCGGCCCACTCCCCGGTGACCCTGCCGGAGGCTGACCAGCCGGCGTCGAGCATGCTTCCACTGCTCGCGACCGGTCCGTGGCGTCGTTTGCGCTCTGCCGTCAGACAGCTGCCGGACCCGCCGACTGACCCCGAGCTGCACCGCATCCGAATCCTGGCCAAGCGCGCGCGCTACGCCGCAGAGGCGGTGTCTCCGGTCGCCGGCAGCGCCGCAGCATCGTTCGCCCGAAACGCCGCCAAGCTGCAGACGATTCTCGGTGAGCACCAGGACAGCGTGACTGCGCAGGCCTGGCTTCGCAGCGCCCGAATCAGCGGGCGCCGCGCCTTTGTCGCCGGTGAGCTGATCGCCATGGAGCACGTCGCGGCCGAAGACGCGCGATCGAGGTGGCCGAAGACCTGGAAGGCGTTGAATCGCAAGCAGCTGCGCCAGTGGATGCCCTGAACCCAGTTGGGCACGTTCTACGTCGTTCGGCACGCCAAAGCTGGCAGTAGAAGCCACTGGACTGAGGATGACCGGCTTCGGCCGCTGAGCAAGAAAGGGTTCAAACAGGCAGAGGTGCTTGCCTCGGCTCTGGAACCATTTCCGATCTCGGCCATTTTCTCGAGCCCGTTCCTCCGGTGTGTGCAGACTGTCGAGCCGCTCGCTCGCGTGCGAAAGCTCCCGCTCAAGGAAACGCCGGCCCTGGCCGAAGGCCACGGGCTCTCTGGCGCGATGCAGTTCATCGGCGACTCCAACCTGGACCACGCAGTGCTCAGCACGCACGGGGACATCGTTTGGGAGCTGATGGAGGAACTCGTCAAGGTCCATGTCGTCAAGCCGGGGACGGGCGGGTTCGACAAGGGTTCGACCTGGGTGGTTGACGTCGAGGGCGGTTCATTCGTCCGCGCCCGCTTCATCCCCGCCCCCTGATGTGACGAGGCTCTCAACGCGTCTGCGTGCCGAGATGGCCGCCGCCGCCGATCCAGCCAAGGCTCGTGGGATGCAGGACTACATGAAATCGACCATGCCCTACTACGGACTGCATTCGCCGCAGGTCGATGCCATATGCAAGAAGGTCTTCGCGCAGCATCCATTCCCATCGTGCGGCGAATGGCGCGCCGGAATCCTCGAGTGTTGGCGAAGCGCTCGCCACCGCGAGGAGCGGTATGCGGCCATCCGGCTGATCTCTCTCGAGGGACATCGTCAGTGCTGGTCGCCGGAGCTGATGCCGGTGCTCGACGAGATGATCGTGAGTGGAGCGTGGTGGGACTACGTCGATCCGCTCGCGCATGTGGTCGGCGAGCTCTTGCGCTCACATCCGAAAAGGATCCGACCGCTCATGCGGGCGTGGAGCAAAGACGCCAACCTTTGGAAGCGACGCGTTTCGATCATCTGCCAGATCTCTTTCAAGAGCGACACCGACCTCGAGCTGCTTTACGCCAACATCGAGCCGAACCTGCCGGGCCGCGACTTCTTCATTCGCAAGGCCATCGGGTGGGCGCTGCGTGCGTACGCGTGGACGGATGCCAAGGAGGTCGCGCGCTACGTGCGCGCGCACGAGGCGCAGCTGAGCGGGCTGAGCCGGCGGGAAGCTCTCAAGAACATCGGATAGGGTTGCTTCCATGACCATTACGCTGCGCGGCGTCGGGCTGGCGGAAAGCCAGGTCGTGGATGTCGCCCGTCACGGCGAAAAGGTCGCACTGGCGGCGGCGGCGCGAACCAGGATGGAGCGCAGCCGCACCCGCGTCGAGAAGGCCGCGACATCGCGCGAGCCCGTCTACGGCGTCTCCACCGGGTTCGGCGCCCTGGCCGGCACGCGCGTCGCTCCGCTGCGCCAGCCCGAGCTGCAGCTGGCCCTGATCCGCTCCCATGCCGCTGGTATGGGCCCTCCTGTCGAACGCGAGGTGGTGCGCGCGACGATGCTTTTGCGCGCCCGAACGCTCGCCATGGGTCTGTCGGGGGTCCGCCCCGTGGTGGCCGAGACGCTGATCGCGATGCTGAACGCCGAGATCACGCCGATCGTGCCGCGCTACGGCTCGGTCGGCTGCAGCGGAGACCTGGCCCCGCTGGCTCATATCGGCCTCGCGCTCGTCGGCGAAGGTGAGGTCGTTGATTCCGACGGCGCCACCAAACCTGCGGCGCAGGCGCTCAAGACGGCGCGTCTGAAGCCGTTGAAGCTCGAGACCAAAGAGGGTCTTGCCCTGATCAACGGGACTGACGGGATGCTCGGCATGCTGGTCATGGCCTGCGCTGACGCCGCGCTCTGCTTCAGGACCGCGGACATCACTGCCGCTATGTCAGCCGAAGCGTTGCTGGGGACCGATCGAACCTACCAATCGAGGCTCCACGAGATCCGTCCGCATCCCGGCCAGGTCGCCAGCGCGGCGAATCTGACGCGGTTGTTGCGCGGATCGGGCATCGTCGCCTCGCATCGTCACTCGCACCACGCGGTGCAGGATTCGTACTCCGTCCGCTGTAGCCCGCAGGTCGCCGGCGCGGCGCGCGACACGCTGGACTTCGCTCGGAGGGTCGCCGCCATCGAGCTCTCATCCGCAGTCGACAACCCGGTGGTCCTTGAAACCGGCGAGGTCGAGTCGACCGGCAACTTCCATGGCGAGCCCCTGGCGTTTGCCGCGGACTTCCTGGCCATCGCCGCGGCTGAGGTCGGTGCGATCGCAGAGCGCCGCGTCGATCGCTTGCTCGACCCGCATCGCTCGGAAGGCCTGCCTCCTTTCCTCGCCGAGGAGCCGGGAGTCAACTCCGGGATGATGGTTGCGCAGTACACAGCCGCGGCGCTGGTGGCGGAGAACCGGCGCCTGGCCGCCCCCGCCAGCGTGGACTCGATCCCGACCTCCGGCATGCAGGAGGATCACGTCTCGATGGGCTGGGGGGCGGCGCTGAAGCTGCGCACCGTGCTCGACAATCTCGCGCACATTCTCGCCGTCGAGCTCGTGTCCGCCGCCCGCGCGCAGGACCTCCGGCGTCCGCTCAAGCCGTCTCCGGCGACTGGAGCGGTTCGGGACCTGCTGCGCAAACAGGTGCCCGGAGCCGGTGCGGACCGCTTTCTTGCGCCTGAGCTGGCGGCGGCCGAGCGGCTGATCCGCAGCGGCGCGGTTCTTGGGGCGGCCGAATCGGTCACGGGGGCTTTGGCGTGAGCGGCACCCCCCACCCCGGCCCTCCCCGGCGAGCGGGGAGGGGGGATGTTCGCGCGCCTCGTGGTTCAGAGATCACCTGTCTCGGATGGCCGCAGGAGGCGGCGATGCGGATGCTGATGAACAACCTCGACCCGGAGGTCGCCGAGCGCCCCGAGGATCTCGTGGTCTACGGCGGCACGGGACGCGCCGCGCGCTCGTGGGAGGCTTACGACGCCATCGTTCGCGAGCTGCGGCAGCTCAAAGGCGACCAGACCCTCCTTGTCCAGTCGGGCAAACCCGTCGGAGTCTTCGATACGCACGAATGGGCTCCACGAGTGCTCATCTCGAACGCGATGCTGGTACCCGAGTGGGCGACGTGGGAGGAGTTCCGCCGGCTGGAAGCTCTCGGTCTGACGATGTACGGCCAGATGACAGCGGGCTCATGGATCTATATCGGGACCCAGGGCATCCTGCAGGGCACGTACGAAACCTTCGCCGCCATTGCGCGCAAGCGCTTCGGCGGCTCTCTAGCGGGGACGATCACGCTGACCGCGGGCCTTGGTGGGATGGGAGGCGCGCAGCCGCTCGCCATCACCTTGAACGGCGGAGTTGCGCTGTGTGTGGACGCCGACCTCGAGCGCATCGAGCGCCGGCTGCAGCACCGCTATCTCGATGTTCGCGCCGATGACCTCGAGCACGCGCTCAAGCTCGCTTTGGAAGCGAAGCATTCAAAGCGTGCACTGTCGATCGGCCTGCACGGCAATGCAGCCGAGGTGGTGCCGGCGCTTGCCGCGCGCGGTTTCGAGGTCGACGTCGTCACCGACCAAACGCCGGCGCATGACCCGCTGAGCTACATCCCGCTCAACCTCTCACCTGACGACGCGCAGGAGTTGCGGCTTGACGATCCGTCCGGATATGTCAAGCGTGCGCGCGAAAGCATGGCCCGGCATGTCGATGGGATGGTCACGTTTCTCGATCGCGGCGCCGAGGTTTTCGACTATGGCAATAGCCTTCGGGCGGAGGCGCGCCTCGGCGGGAGCGCGCGCGCCTTCGACTTCCCGGGCTTCGTACCTGCCTACATCCGTCCTCTCTTCTGTGAAGGGAAAGGGCCGTTCCGTTGGGTCGCCTTGTCGGGCGACCCAGAAGACATCGCGGTGACCGACCGGGCCATGGTCGAGGAGTTTTCCGACAACCCTGGGCTCGTCCGCTGGATCAAGGCGGCCCAGGAGCATGTCAAGTACCAGGGCCTGCCGGCCCGCATCTGCTGGCTCGGGTATGGCGAACGCGCGCGTGCCGGCCGGAGGTTCAACGAGCTCGTGCGGTCGGGCGCCGTCAAGGCGCCGATAGTCATCGGCCGCGATCATCTCGATTCGGGGTCGGTGGCCTCCCCCTACCGCGAGACGGAAGCCATGCTCGACGGCTCGGACGCGATCGCGGACTGGCCGATCCTCAACGCACTTCTGAACACCTCGAGCGGCGCTTCATGGGTCAGCGTCCATCACGGCGGCGGGGTCGGCATCGGCCGGTCCATCCACGCGGGAATGGTGGTCGTCGCCGACGGATCGGACGACGCAGGACGAAAGCTGGAACGCGTCCTGACGAACGACCCCGGCACCGGCGTCATGCGGCACGCTGATGCGGGCTACGACCGCGCGATCGACGTAGCGCGAGAGCGCGGCGTCCGCATCCCTATGAGCCGTGACCTGTAGCGGGTCGGTTTGAACGGGTCCGGACTGTGGCATGCCGAGCGGGCGTGGCTGGGCCATCCTGCGCAGGACGTCCTGATCGAGGTCGAAGCCGGGCGGATCAAGTCGGTGACCGAAGGCGTCTCGCCCACGCCTGGAGCGTCGACGCTCCAGGGATGGACGATTCCCGGCCTCGCCAACGTCCACAGTCATGCCTTCCAGCACATGCTGCGCGGAACGGTGGAATCAGGCGCAGGGGATTTCTGGGCTTGGCGGAACGAGATGTACAGGCGGACCGATTGGGTCTGGTCCGACTACTACAAGTACTCGCGCTTCGTCTTTCAGGAGATGGTCGAAGCGGGCATCACCGCGGTGGGCGAGTTCCACTACCTGCACCGCCACGGCAACGAGCTCGGGGAGGCATTGATCCAGGCGGCGGGCGAGGTCGGCATCCGAATCACGCTGATCGACGCGTGCTACCTACGCGGCGGACTGGACGGCCGGCCCCTGGACGAGGCGCAGCAGTCTTTTTCCGATGGGGACGCTGAACACTGGGTGAAGCGGGTCGATCAGCTGAAGGACGGAGACGGCGTTCGCATTGCAGCGGCGATTCACAGCGTGCGGGCTGTCGACCCGAGCTCCATGCGAACCGTCGCGGCCTGGGCGCGCAAGCGCGGGGCTCCGCTTCACGTCCACCTCGCCGAACAGCCCGCCGAGGTGGAGGAGTGCAAGTCCGTGGAGGGCTGCACGCCCACAGAGCTGCTCGAGCGGGAGGGAATTTTGGGTCCAGACCTGACCGCCGTTCATGCGATCCACGTCGACGAGCACGACGTATCACTGGTCGGCTCACACACTGTCACCGTGTGCGCTTGCCCCACCACCGAGCGTGACCTCGGTGACCAGGTCGGCCCCTTGCGCGCGCTGGCTGACGCCGGCTGTCCGCTCACGGTCGGCAGCGACTCCAACGCGGTGATCGATATCCTCGAGGAAGCTAGGGCCCTCGAGCTTGATCAAAGGCGCGCGACCGGGCGTCGCGTCTTGCACCAACCAGAAGAGCTGTTGCGTGCGGCCACGGTGAGTGGGATGCGCGCGCTGGGGTGGGATGCGGGAGAGCTGACGCCTGGAATGCTTGCCGACTTCGTCACCCTGAACTCTGCCAACCTGGCCGGCAGGACACTCGATCCCGCCTACGTTATTTATGGCTGCTCTGCGAGTGACGTGACGAACGTCGTCGTCGGTGGCAAGACCGTCGTCTCGCGATGAGACGCCTCCGCAACATCGGACGCCTCTTCACCGGTACCGCGCTCGGGGTGATTGAGGACGCCGCGGTCATCTGCGACGGCGAAAGAATCGTCTGGTGTGGGCCTCACGGACACGAGCCGCACGAGCTGATGGAATCGGTCGCAGAAGATGACGATTGCGCCGGCGGCCTCGTCACGGCCGGCCTGATCGACGCGCATACCCACCCCGTTTACGCGGGTGACCGCATGCCGGAGGTCGCGATGCGCACCGCGGGAGCTTCCTACGCCGAAGTGGCGAAGGCCGGCGGCGGCATCCGGGCGACCGTCCGGGCCACTCGCGCCGAACCGATGAAGGCCCTGGAGCAGTCCACCGCCCACCGGCTTTGGGGATGGCTTGCGGGCGGGGCGACGACGGTTGAAGCGAAGACCGGTTATCACCTCAATCGCGAGGGCGAGCTCGAGACTGCCCGGATGCTCGCCCGACTGGGAGAACGCAAGGACCTGCCGCGGATCGAGGTCACCTTCCTCGCGGCGCACGCCCTTCCCCCAGAACGGTGGGCAAGGCTCGGCACGTACGCGAAAGAGCTTTCCGGGTGGTTGGGCGACGCTCACCTGGCCGGAGCGCGTTTCTGCGACGTGTTCTGCGATCGCGGCTATTTCACGGTCGCCCAGTCGCGCCGCATCCTGACGGCGGGGCTCGAGGCAAAGCTCATCCCGCGGATCCACGCCGACGAGCTCGCGCGCACCGGCGGCTCGCGCCTCGCGGCCGAGCTTCACGCGGTGTCAGCCGACCACCTGCTGCGCGCGAACCGGGGCGATGCCGTGGCGCTCGCTCGCGCTGGAGTCGTCGCCACGCTCGCGCCGGGGACTGCAATTTCAATCGGCAAGCTCCCTCCGGTCAAGGAACTCGCCGAGGCGGGGGCAGTCATCGCGCTCGGCACCGACCACAACCCGGGGACCAGCGGCATTACGAGCATGAGTCTGGTCATCGCGCTCGCCGTTGGTGTGTTCAAACTGTCCGCCGAACGGGCTCTCATCGCCGCCACCGTCGGCGGCGCTCACTCCATTTCGCGGTCAGATCGGGGCGTCGTCGCCCCCACCAAGCTGGCGGACCTGGTGCTGTGGGAAGCGGAGCATGAGGGGGCCTTCGCATGGGCCTACGGGCTCAAGCCGCGCCTCGTCTGGAGGGGTGGTTCGCAAGTTTTTGCTTGATTGGCCGTTGCTAAACGCGTGCATTTCGAGTACAAGTTGCACTGAAAAGACCGCCGCTCTGTGTAACGAACCAATAACCAGCGGTCATATGGAGGAAGTCATCTAGTGGCAAAGTGGAATCCCCTGGCGTTAAAGCTCGTGATGTGGGTCATAGGCGTGCTGATCGTGATGGGCTCAGGTCTGGGCTTCGTCGGCGGCAGCTTCTTTCAGTTCGATAGCTGGGCAGGCGTCACGGCCTCGGTGGCCGGGGTCGCGTTCGGCGCCGGCATCATGATCGCCGGGTTCGACCCGGTCGCTAACGTGAGCTGGGTCCGCGCGGTCATCATTTACGCGATCCTCGAGATCGTCTGGCAGATCGTCGATGTGATAAGCATCGGCCGGTTCGACGTCATTCCGTTCGTGCTCGCCATCATTGTCGCGGTCCTCGTGCTCGTCCTATACCCGAACAAGCCTGCTCTCTGGATGCAGGGTGGCAGCACCGGCGCGGGCGCCCGCGCGTAGGTCCATTCAACAGCCGACCTTAGGGGCAGCGACCGCTGCCCCTATTTTTTTTGTTATGAGTTGCTCCTATGTCAAGCCACGAGCCGAGCGCAGTCGTTGGTCGCGCTTTTAGAGTCCTGCCACATTCGGCGGAAGACCTCATCTGAGATCCTGCGGCGGAGTGCTCGGATAGCCTCCTTCTTGGTGTCACCGCAAGCCCTTCGGTGTTGGATGTAATCGTGGCCGCGCCCGCGTAACCGCATCTGGGTGAGAGCAATGCGGTGCAGCGCCGCGTTGATCTGACGATTGCCGCTGCGGTTGAGGCGGTGACGCTCGGAGTTGCCCGACCAGACTGGAATCGGAGCACTGCCGTTGTGCATGGCAAACCGAGCCTGCGTCTTGAACCGAGTGATGCCGGCGGTCTCGCCGATTAGCTTGGCTGCGCTGAGCGCGCCGCAGCCGTCGAGCTCGAGCAGGTTGGGCGCGAGGCGGGTTACTAGGGCGCGGATCTGGCCCTCCAACTCATTGATTCGCTCGGTCAGTTGGCGAACCCGCTCAAGCAGCTCGACTGCGATGTCAGCAGCCACACCACGGTGCACCGCCAGGACCTTCTCCACCTGCTTTATGACCACCTTGCGGCCGAGTGAACGGTCCGGCACATCGAAGCTCGGCTCAAGCTCGTGAAGGTGCCATCGGAGGCGGTTTTGAACTCGGGTCCGTTCGCCAACCAGATCGTCGCGATGGTCGAGCAGCAACTTAACCTCGCGGCTTTCGCCCTCGAGGCGCGCCACTGGAAGCTCGCTCTCGCGTAGGGCGGCACGCGCCACCGCCAGGGCATCGATGGGATCTGACTTGCCCCACTCACGGGCGCTACGACGGGCTCCAGCCATGAGTTTGGGCGACACCTGAACCACCGCTTCACCTGCCAAGAGCAGGTCGGCTTCAAGACGCCTTGACAGGTGTCGGCAATTCTCCAACGCCCACCTCCGCTCTGGCCATTGGCGCGCCCAATTCAGCGCTTCCAGATGGCCAGCCGCTACCGCTGAGACGGTCTTGACTCCCAGTTCATGACCGTTGTCGTCCACTGCCACCAGCGTGTGAGTTCGCTTGTGGCAGTCCCCTCCAAATGTCACCATATTCCTCGTCTCCTAAGTGGGATGACTGAGGACCGGCTCGGCGGACACTTCTGAGTTGGGGTACCAACCACGCTCCTATGAAGTCACGCCGACCGGTCCACTCTTGTCCGGAAGACGGCACTACTCATAAAAGCCACGGAGGCAGATGGAACCCGAGCCAACCTCCCGGACATCCGAAGAGATTGACACTCAGAAGGAACCGGACGGTTCCTTCTACGCGCCAGGCGCGGGCAGGATGGGACTTCCTGATCGCATCGGCGCATTGGCTTCGCCAAAAAGGCGCACCCGGCCCTCAGTCGCCTCGCGAAGTTGCGACGGCGAACCAACAGGGCCGGCGCTCATCTTCCCGGGATGGGATTTTCAGAATGTCTCTCCAGGCCACGTTTGCGTGACTGACGGAAAGCAAGGTGACGGCCGGAGTGAATCCGGCCTACAGGCGGCGTGTGTTAGGCGGTGCCGGGTTCGTCTCCGCTGACGATCCATCGGCCGCCGCCACCGGCCGCGACGAGGTCGTCCGCCGCATGGGGTCCCCAGGAGCCCACGGGGTAGGACTCAGGGTGGCCCTCCGCCTCCCAGGATCGCACGAGCGGGTCGACGATCTCCCACGACAGCTCGATCTCCTCGGCGCCAGGGAAAGCCGAATGTCCGCCGGCGAGGACCTCCGAGAGCACGTTCTCGTACGCGTCGGGCAGCGCCGCCTTGGTTAGCCGAGCGTAGTCGAGCCGCATGCCGGCGGGGACCATCTCGAATCGCGTCCCCGGCCGCTTGGCGCCGATCCGGATTGAGATTCCCTCGTCGGGCTGGATCCGGATCACGATCAACGTGGGAATGCCGCGCTGACGCCGACCGCCGATGCGCAGCGTCGGAGCGTCCCGCAGCCTGATCACGACCTCGGTGACCCGCCGCGTGAGCGCCTTGCCGGTACGGACGAAGATCGGCACCCCATCCCAGCGCCAGTTGTCGATCGACACGCGCATCGCCGCGTAGGTCTCCCGTCGAGAGTCGGCGGCGACGCCTACCTCCTCCAGGTAGCCCTCGTACTGCCCTCGAACCGCCGTAGCGGGATCGATCGGCGACATCGCTCGCAGCGCGGCGCGCTTCGCCCGACGGACGTACTCCGCGTCGAAGGTCGTCGGGGGCTCCATCGTGATCAGCGCGAGTAGCTGCAGCACGTGGTTCTGGATGATGTCGCGCACGGCGCCTGCCTCGTCGTAATACCCGGCACGCTTGCCGATGCCCTCCTCCTCGGCGACCGTGATGAGGATGGTCTCGATCAGGGTTCGGTTCCACACCGGCTCGAAGAGCGAGTTGGAGAATCGGAGCGCCATCACGTTCTGGACCGTGTCTTTGGCCAGGTAATGGTCGATGCGGAAGATCTGCTCCTCCTCGAATGCTTCCGCCAGCTGCCGGTTCAGCTTGTGCGCAGAGGCCAGGTCGTGGCCGAGCGGTTTCTCGACCACGACCCGGCGCGAAGCGTCGGCCTTCGTCGAGAGCTCCCCGACTGCGAGGCAGGAAACGATTTCGCTGAACGTCTCCGGCGGCGTTGCGAGGTAGAAGATGACGCAAGGCGAGCCGGTCAGCATCTCCTTCAACGGCGCGAAGGTCGAGGGCTCCGCATAGTCGAGCTGGACCCATTCGGCCGTGGCGCTGAGGCGCTCGTTGGTGCTCGTTTCCTTGACCATCTCACGGAAATCCGCGGTCGACTTTTGACTCCGGCCCACGCCGATGACGCGCACGGACACCCCGTCGCGCGAGACCAGGCGGCCCAGCGACGGCAGGATTTTGCGCCTTGCCAGGTCGCCAGAGGCACCGAAGATGACGAGGTCCGCTGCTTCAGCCATGGGGGAAATCGTACGGGCTGGCGACGATGACGTTGGTAGCGGCGAGCTCGTCATGGACGGGGCGCCTGGTTAGCCATCCGATGGGAAGCGCGAGAAGCCGGACCACGGATTGTCCGACGCTAGGGAGCGAACCGTCCACGGCTACCACCCGCTGTCCCATGACCAGGCCGCCCAACGTGCGACCCGAGATGCTCCAGGATGCAACGTGGTAGGCGGCCGTGATGCCCAGCAGCATCTTTAGGTTCGGTCGCTTGCCAACGAGGCCGGCAAGCGTCGCGCAGAGGGCGACGTCGACCGCCGCCGCGCTGAAGCGGTCGGACGAGGCGGCCGTGACGCCCGGAGCAGGTTCGCGGCCTCGGACCCGCAGAAGGTGCAGGCGGGTCACGACATGATGGATGGGCAGCTGCGTCAGCGCGTAAAGCGGCCGGGGGAGTCGCGGGCGGTAGCCGTCCACCGAAGCGACCAAACGACCCCGCGCTGCCTCGATGCGGAAGCGGCCACCCGGAGCGCAGGCGGCGATCCCGCCCTCGATCGGCCACTCCACGGCGAAACGCGTCACTTTGGCGGGACCGAAGCGGAGCAGCTCGAGCGGCCCGACATAGAGGGAGTCGCCACGCACGCGGACGAGGCCGAGTGTCAGCGCGTGGATGTCGCGCATGTAAGCGTCGCGAAGCCGGCCGCCGGTGGTTGCTCGCGGGCTCGCAACAGAGTCTTCAATCGAGACCTGGCCGTCCGTCAGACGATGCACAGTCATATCTTGCTGGGATGGCCACGATCGAGTTCACCGCTGAGGTGACAGCCAACTGCCGGCAGGAGCGCGCTTTCGACTACTTCGCCGACCATCGCCACGTTGCCGCGGTGCTCGAAGGCGTCAGCAGGTGGGACCCGGTTGGAGCGAAAACGCGGGGCGTTGGTGCTCGCTACAACGTCGAGATGGTCGCCCTCGGCTTTCCCCTCAAGAGCGTGCTGCGGCTGAATCGGTGGCAGCGGCCGGACGAGATCGGCTGGGCGTCTTTATCCGGCCTGATCAGGCAGGAGGGGGGATTCACCTTCACGAAGGTCAAGGACGGCGTGCGCATCAAGCTCCGCATCGCCTACGAACCTCCCGCCTCGTTTCTCGGCGCTGCGATCGCGCGACGTTTGGACTGGATGGTGCGAGCTCGGCTGGAGCGAGCACTGGCGCGAATTTGCCAGACGCTGGAAGGGAACTCCTCAGGGGACCCCCCCACCGGCCCTTCAGGCCACCTCCCCGGCGAGCGGGGAGGTAATTAAAGTGGGCGCATGAAGCTGACCAGCGAGGCCCGCGCCATTCTCGGGCACTCTCCAATCGGCATGCTCGCATTGCGCGCCGGCCGTCTCCCCCTGGTCAATCCGGCCGTGTTCAGCTTCGCCGCCGGGTCGCTCTGGATGACGACCTCGCGCTTTGCCGCCAAGACGGTGCTCGCCCGCCGTGACCCGCGCGCCGCGTTCCTGGTCGACGGCGGGTCGCGCGCGGTCCTGCTGCGTGGCGCGATCGAGGTGTTCGACCCGCTGTCGGTCTCGAGCCAGGTGCGCGCCATGCTCGACGGGCCGGGCTACGTCCTGGGCATGGCCGGCTATGCACTGAAGAACGCACCCTTCGTGGCAGGCTACGTGCTCGACGTCACCAGGCTTCCACGTGAATGGCTCCCCTACAACCGGGTCGTGATGCGCCTTCGCCCTAGCCAAGCCGACGTGATCGAGGGCGTTGAATTCCCGGCTGCCCAGGCGGCGCGGGTTCCGGCCGTTCCGGCCGAGATCAGTCGCCGCCTCTCAGGCGTCTCGCGAGGCTACGCGTGCTGGATCGAAGGCGGCATGCCAGTCATCCGACCGGCATTCTGGGAGGTGGATCGCGGGCAGGTCACGGTCGCGCCAGCGAGCGGGCGGCCCCGTACGGGATCGCCCGGCGCCCTCGTGGTCGAGCTGCATCACCGTTTCCGTCCATCGCTCATGGTGGGTGCGTGCGTGCGCGGGATCTTCGGTGGCGCCACGGATGGGTCCGCCATCGCCGAGCGTTATGGCATGGAACCGGATGACGTTCCCTCGGCAATGGAGCTGCGAGTTGAGCGCGTGACCTCCTGGCGCGGTTTTGCCATCGCGACCGCGATCCCACGGTCGGCTCGCAATCTCCTTGTCGCGCAAGCCTGATGCCCAAGCCCGCCGCTCCAGGACTGCAGGTTCGCAGGTGGTCTGCCGGCCATTGGACCGATTCCCCCGACGCGGTGGTCACCGAAGAGCCGCTTCAGCTCATGCTCGACGGGAAGCCTCTGTCGGTGGTCATGCGCACGCCTGGACAGGACATCGAGCTGTGCATGGGCCTGATGTTCTCGGAGGGCATCGTTCGCACGCTGGACGAGGTGCGGCTGATCCGCATCAGCGCCGAGGCAGGGGAGAAGGAAGCGGGGCTTCGCGTCGACGCCGACCTCGTCGAATCAAACCAGGTCGACGTGCACCTGGCCGGCGCGCCGCGCCGGAAGCCTGAGCGATCGATGCTCTCCAGTTCGGCGTGCGGAGTTTGCGGAACGGTGCTGATCGAGGACTTGAGGCGCGATCTCGCCAAGTTGCCGGATGGCCCCGAGGTCGACCCGTCCTTACTGCCTGGCCTGGTCGATCGGCTTCGCGAGGGACAGGGGGTTTTCGAGCGTACGGGAGGGCTTCATGCCGCGGGCCTGTTCGGCAGCGAGGGGCTGCCTCTGTATGTGCGGGAGGACATCGGCCGGCACAACGCGGTCGACAAGGTCGTGGGGCGCGCCTTGCTAGACGGCGCGCTGCCGGCCACGATGTCGATCCTGGTCGCGAGCGGACGGGCCGGCTACGAGATCGTGCAGAAGTCGATCAGCGCGGGCATCCCGATGCTTGCCGCCGTCGGGGCGCCCTCGAGCCTGGCGGTAACTCTGGCGCAAGAGTTCAACCAGACCCTGGTCGGATTCCTCCGCGGAGACCGCTTCAACGTCTACTCGCGACCAGAACGCCTGACGCGGTGAGCCTGACCCTCAAGCGTTCCCACCCCGCGGTGCGGGCGGCCCTCGTCGGGGCCTACGTCCTCATCGTCGAGTGGGCGCGTGCGCTGATTCAGACCGAGCCGTACATGGCTGTCGCGGCCCTCGTCCTCGGAGGCGCGGCGCTGTGCGTCGTGGCCGTGGGCTGGCCGCCCGATCGGCTGGGCCTCGGCACCTCACGCCTCGGCCTGCGAATCCTTGGGGGCCTGGCGCTCGGCGCCGTGCTCCTGCTGCCTGGTGCTGTACGGTCCGGCGCCGCACCCATCCTGCCGGTGGGTCTTGCCGCGGCGGCCGTCGCCGTTTCCATCGGCGAGGAGCTGGCGTTCCGAGGCGCCCTGTACGCCGCGCTGGATGAGCTGGGCGGCGCGCCGGCTGCGATCATCGGCAGCACCGTGCTGTGGACGGCTGCCCACGCCTTCTCTCACCCGCCGGCTTTCCTCGGCGCTGTAGCTGCCGCCGGCCTGCTGCTGGCCCTGTGGCGCTGGGCCTGCCGCGACCTGGTGGCGCCCATCATCGGCCATGTGATCGCGGACCTCGCCCTGTGAGGCGCGCTGTGCTGCTGGGGGCCGCCGTGGCGACCTACATGGTTACGGCATGGATGGTGGCTCCGGGTTTCTACGACGGGTTTGGCCCACTCCAGCCCTACAACTGGACGTGTCCGCCGCCACAGGCCGGCTCCAACCTCAAGCCGAGTTCCGGCCACCTGGACATCAAGGTGATCGGCGGGGTCAGCGACGCCAACTCTGCGTTCACGAACGACGGCCAGGTGGTCATCGGGTTTCTGCCGGGCGCCCTCGACGCCACGGGCAAGACCACGATCTCCGTCGACATCACCCCGCTCGCCACGTGCCCGCAGCCGGCGGGCATCCGTTTCGTGACCAACATCTATCAGATCACCTCAACGGCTCCGCTGGTCAAGCCCGCCAACGTGGTGCTGCGCTATTCGAACCTCGAGCCGGCTCCAGCGGACGTCTACTTCGCCGCCGACCCGGCTGGTCCCTGGAAGTCGATCGGCGCGGCGCAGCAATCGCAGCCGTTCACGCTCGACACCTCGACCAGGTCCTTCGGCTATTTCGCTGCGGGCTATCTGTCCTCGTCGCCACCGCCGGGTGCCGTGAGCGTGGGCGGCGGCCAGGTTCTGCCGATCGTGGTGGCGGTGCTCATCGGTCTGGTCGTGCTGGCCGGCGTTCCACTCGCCATCCTCCGCCGGCGCCAATCTCGCGGCGAGGTGGAGGAGGAGGAGGACGAGGTCTAGGTCGGGTCGCGTTCGTACTTGATCGCTTCGAACAGCGTTCCGCATTTGCGGCAGCGGTACTGGAGCGTTATCGCCTGCATGCCGAATAAGGAGATGACCTCCGCGTCGCGCGCGCTGCAGTGAGGGCAGCGAGGATCGGAGCGGGGATTGACCTGCCCGCTCGCCGGGGAGGTGGCCCGAAGGGCCGGAGGGGACGCCGGCGGGTCAGCTTTCTTTCGCTGCGGCACTGGATGGCGCGAACCTCTTCTCTTCGAGGCCGCGCAACATGCCAAAGGTGGGTTCGTCGATCGCACCCGGCCGGCTCCGGCGGCGGATGGGATCCCAGCCCTTCCAGTCGACGTGGACATCCGGCGATTTGATCTCGAGCTGTGCTTCGAGCCTGGCGCGCAGCTCCGGCGGACCCATGCTGAGCTTTCCCTCGCGATGGAACGCGGCGACCTCTCCATCCGGCGGCCCGAACCATTCGATGGCCTCGCGCCATGATCGGCTCAGAGGCTCTGCGCTGATGCCGGACTTGAGCCAGCTCCGTCCGTGGAGGAAGTGATAACGCTCCTCCATCAGCATCTTTCGCAGCCGGTGCTGCAGCACCTCGACCGAACCGTTGACACAAGCCTCGATCATCGCTGTGAACGCGGTGTCGAGAATCGCGTTCGCGGCGACGAATTGCGCCCATTCCGACCAGGGCTCGTCGAAGTAGGCAAGGGCGCGAAGGCTCGCTGGATCGGACTCTCGCTCAGGACCGCGCGGGTCGGCGCCGAGCGGTTCGAGACACCCGTATAGGACGCGGCTGTGCCCGAGGTCGTCGAGCCCCATCGCCGCGGCCGCGATATCGGCCTCCAGCGAGGGCGCGCGCGTCGCCCATTCGGCGTAGCGCAGCCCGAGCATCTGCTTGTTGTCGGCGATGCTGAGGACGAGGTCGGAGAGGCTCACGAATTCTTCCAAGTCCCAACAGGGGGAGGGAGAGCAGCGGCGCTTGCCCGGCCGAAGTCCTTTGGGGTCCCTGCGACGCAGTCGGGGGAGGCAGCGCCGCGATGAGAGGGAACCGGCAGGTTCCCTCTCATGATTCCCCGGGCTGCCAGAGCTCGATGACGTTCTCCTTGCGCACGATCGCCATCTCGCACCAGCGCTCTTCGTCATAGGTTGCCCTCGCGTAGGCCATCGCCAGGTCGTCGTCGGGCGCGACGACGCTGCCCACCTGATGCAGCGGCTCCGCCCGCGTCTTGCGCGCGAACACCTCGTACTCCACGGCGTCGCCGTTAACTCGCTTGTAGTGCGTGGTCAAACGGCCAGGCCCCAGGACTCGAGTGCGTCCCGGCCGGCTTCAGTCATGCGCGCGACGGTCCAGGGTGGATCCCAAACGACGTTGACGCGCACCTCCTGCACGCCGGGCTCGCTCAGCAGCCGTTCGCGGACGTCCTCCAGGATGAAGTCGGACGCCGGGCAGCCCATCGCGGTGAACGTGAGGTCGACTTCGACCAGCCCGTCCTGTTCGGTGATCCGGTAGATCAATCCCAGGTCGACCAGGTTCACGGGCATCTCGGGGTCCTGCACCTCAGCGAGTGCGTCCCAAAACCGCTGAGTCATGACCCGTTCTTGTGATGCGTCTTGCGGAACTTGTGGAACTCCTCCTGGAACATCGCGACCATCTCGGCGTTGCGAGGCCCTCGCGCCCGCCAGCGGACCAACACGTCATCCCACGAGCCCGGCTGCTTGAAGTCCCACCGCTTCGCCTCGGGGTCGAACACGCATGGGAAGGGATAGTCGAGCTCCCAGACGTCCTTGCCATCGCGCACCTCTTTGTGCGCGGGGACCTTGATTCCGATCTGCTCGCAGAAAGGAACAACCGTCGACAGCCACCACTGGCGCAGCTGGTCGTTCGTCAACCCCTTCAGGCGGTACTCGAGCTGGGTGGAGTGCATCTTCAGCGAGTCGGGAAGGCCGAACCACTCCACGCTCAAGGGGAACATCCAGTCGACCGCTCGTTGGAGCTCCTCCTTCGCAGCGCCGCCCGAGGCGCTGATTCGCTTCATCCATGTGCGGCCGTTGCGCAGGTGAAAGTTCTCCTCTGCCATCACCTTGTTGAGCCCCCGCTTCCACGGTCCGTAGGAGCACTTGTCGTGGATATCGCCCAGCAGGCAAAAGCCGGCCTGGTCGTACATGCCGTTGGCGACCACGAGCTCCGTCCAGCTTTCGAGCGGAACGTCGAACGCGTACGGGTACCGGAAGCTCTTGGGGTCGCGGCTGAAGATCAGCTTTTCCTGGTCTTCGCCAAGGTCTTCGAGGATGTGGTACGCGATGTGGGCGTGCGCCAGCTCGTCCTGGATGATGGCGATCCCGGTCATGAAGGCGTTGATCGACGGCGCGCGCTTGGCGGCGAGGTAATAAGCGGGGGCGGAGATGAGCTCGGTGTCGCCCGAGACGATCAGCGTGTGCTTGAGCTCTTTCAGGTAATCGGGCGTCATTTCCTTGGGAGACTCGATCAGCTCCCCGGACTTGATCATCTGGTCGAACTCGGCTTGCGTTACCACCGCCCTCCATTCTCTGACAACCGGGGCGGGTAAAATCGGGGTTCGCTTCAGGGCCGGTTGCCGGCCCGAACATGGTGGCTATAGCTCAGCACGGCAGAGCACCAGATTGTGGATCTGGCTGTCGCGGGTTCAAATCCCGCTAGCCACCCCATTGTTCAACTGACAGAGACCGCTAGCCACCGCAGCCCCCGGCTATTGAACTCCTCCGACAGGGTCAAACGAGTTCAAAAGGGCAGTTCTAAAGTCTTCCCCAACTGGACCCCTTTGATCGCAAATAGACACTCAGATTCGACGGTCGGTGACGGCAATAGTTTGCGGAGGCTCTGTGTCGCGCCTGACTCGAGCGGCGGCTTTCCTTTGTCGGACGGGTTCGTGGTCAGGATCGAGATTGCTTTGGCTTGGCTTGCCTGAGACGGGCGGCTATCAGTTTCTTCACGAGCGCCTTCGAGAGTGGCTTGTCGATCGGGAAATGCAGAGAACCCTTGGTGCTCGCGTAGCCTGGAAGGTCGTCCCGCAGTTCGGCAAGCACGGAACCGCTGTGAGGCAGGTAGGCGAGGTGATTCTTGAAGGCTGCGAATCCCGCGATCACGATGCCATTCATCCGGAACGCCGGCATTCCGTACGAGATGACCTCCTCGGCATCCGGGACGATGTCGTGGATGGTCTGACGCAGCTTCTTCAGCGTCGCGCGCTTGGGCTCTGCGACCTTCGCCAGGTAGTCGTCAATCTCTTGCTTCGACACCGATAGTAATTGTGGAATACCGATCAGGTCAGCGGGAAATGCACGGTCAGAGCCCAGATTCGGGTTCAAAAGGGCTGTTCTAAAGTCGTCCCAACATGACGCCCTCCGGCCAGCTGGGCCTTTGAGGGCTGACGGTATGGTGGCTATTCGCCCCGCAAGAAGGGACTGACCGCCGCCGCCAGGGCCGGGGACGCGTGGATGTCGTAGTGGCTCAGTCCCGGCAGAATCGCCAGGCGGTGCCTCGTCTTACCGGAGCCGTCCCAGTTGGCATCGCGTAGCCCGCCCCGAGCAGGGCAAAAAACTCGGCGGCGTGCGACGGTGGCAGGCCGTCGGCGTCGCCGGCCACCAGCATCACCGGCATGGTCAGCTGCCGGACCTCGTCCGACCAGTCGTACTCCACCTTCAGCAGGTCTGTCACCTGTCGGACGAGGATCGGCCAATCCTCGAGGCGCGGCGCCACCTCTCTGTACGCCGAGTACATGGGGGTCTGACGGAACGGCTCAGCGATCTCGGGGCCCATGGAATCCATCCCGGCCGTCATCTCCGGATGCCAGCCGCTTCTCTTAAAGGGTGTCGACACCAGGACAACACTTTCGATGACACTGGGGTGCTGGATGGCAGCGCGCAGCGCAACGCCTCCGCCAAGCGAGAAGCCCATGATCGCGGCGCGTTCGTATCCCAGCTTTGTGATCAGCTCGGCGATATCGTCCGCCATGGTCTCGAACCGCATCGGGCGATCCGCGGCCGGGGATCGTCCATGCGACTGGAGGTCGACCCCGACAATTCGGCGTACCTTCGCCAGCAGGCTGAGGTTGGGACCGAACATGTCGGCGGTCCCGAACCCACCGTGGAGGAGGACCAGCGGTTCGCCCTCGCCGAGGAGCTGGTATCCGAGCTCGATGCCATTGACCGAGGTCCGCCCGGTTTCGATGTCTGCCATCCAATAATTATTTCCGAGGCCGACCGTCCCAGGGAGCTCCGGCATCGCCCGCAGGCTCGTGACGGTCGCTGTCGCTTGTCGCCATACCCAAGCGCTCCCGCAGAATCCTGTTTCATGGAAGACGTGTTCGAGTTCGGACTCGATCTGATCCTCGACGGCCTGGAGCGGCTCCGTTGAGAGCAGTCGTCTACGACAGGTACGGACCGCCGGAAGTCCTGCGCCTCGAAGACGTCGAGCGGCCCGTTCCCAAGGAGGACGAGGTTCTCGTCAAGGTCCACGCCACAACGGTCAACCGGTTGGACGTCCACACTCGGGAAGCCAACCGACGCAGCGGCCTGGCCGTCTCGCTTCTCAGCCGCTTGGTTTCGGGCGTCCGCCGTCCAAGGCAGCGAGTCCTGGGCAGCGAGTTTGCCGGAGAGGTCGAGGAAGTGGGCGCGGCCGTCACCGAGTTCGCGGTCGGCGACCAGGTCTTCGGCAACAGCGGGATCAGGTTCGGCGCACACGCGGAGTTCATGTGCATGGGCGCGAGCGCCCGAATCGCGCACATGCCGACCGGCATGAGCTTCGAGGACGCTGCTCCTGTCTGTGACGGAGCGCTCAATGCATTGACGTGTCTGAAAGCGGCAGACCTCCGGAAGGGGCGCAGGATCCTAATCTACGGCGCGTCTGGGGCTATCGGCACCGCGGGAGTACAGCTGGCCCGGTACTTCGGCGCCGACGTCACCGCGGTATGCAACACGAAAAACCTGGAGCTCGTGAGATCGCTCGGTGCGGACAGGGTGATCGACTACACGAAGGAAGATTTCACCAAGAACGGCGAGACGTACGACGTCATCTTCGACGCTGTCGGCAAGCACTCGTTCACGCGATGCCGAGACTCGCTTGAGCCGGGCGGTACGTACCTGCCAACCGACGGGTTCGGGAATCTTATTTGGGCGCTGTTGACCCCGCGGATCGGAGGCAAGAAGGTGGTGTTCCAGATACCACCTCGACAGACGAAGCAGGACGTTCTCTTCCTGAAAGAGCTCATCGTGGCCGGGAAGTTCCGGCCGGTCATCGATCGACGCTACCCGCTGGAGCATGTGATCGAGGCGACCCGGTACGTGGAAACGGAGCAGAAGACGGGGAACGTCGTACTGACCATCAACGGCGGCCAAGCTCGATGAGAGCGATCGTCCAGACGATTGGCTGACGTCGCCGCCTCAGATCACCAGGATTGAGTTCAAATGGGCGGTTCTAAAGTCGTCCCAGTAGGGACCCCAAATTCGACCAACTCTGCTGTCTGCGGTGACCCTGCGCCCAGAGTGCCTTGAACTTGAACGGTTGCTGCAATTGTTATGGCGCTTGGCCGACGCTGGACGCCCGATAGCTTCACACCGGCGCCCGGAGGCGACTCAGATGACTCTACTAAAGGACCGCGGCACGAGGCGCCCAGATCAGGACCGCCGTGGCCCTGATGACGGCGAGGATGCCGTCGCAACCGCAGGCGAGCGCGACATAGAAGGACGCGACCGCGATCTGGCTGCGGATGTGCGTGACCGGGAAGCCGACTTGCGTGACCGGGAGGCCGAAGCGCGCGACGACGCAGCGGGTGATCTCGACCGAACCACAGGGGATCGCGCGGCGAGCGACCGTCAAGAGGAGGCGGGCGAACGTGCCCGAACTCCCTCGAGGCATGCTGGGGCTGCAGCCAACCGCGAACGAGCTGTCAACGACCGCAAGGTTGCAGCGGAAGATCGTGCACAGGCCGCCAAGGACCGTGAGGATTCCGGCACCGACGAGTTGACAGGAGTGCGCCGCCGGGAGGCCGGTCTGGCTGCGCAGGACCGTGACGTCGCCGCCGAGCTGCGCGACCGAGAGGCGGAGGCGCGTGACGACGCGGCGGGTGATCTCGACCGAACCGCGGGGGATCGCGCGGCGAGCGACCGCCAGAATGCGGCGGACGAAGGTGCACAGGCAGCTTCGGGTCGCGCTGGGGCTGCTGACAACCGCGAACGAGCCATCAACGACCGCAGGGTTGCAGCCGAAGATCGTGCACAGGCGGCCAAGGACCGTGAGGACTCCGGGACCGACGAGCTGACAGGAGCACGCCGCCGGGAGGCTGGGCAGGCTGCGCAGGATCGTGACGTCGCGGCCGAGCTACGTGACCGAGAGGCCGAGGCGCGCGACGACGCGGCGGGTGACCTGGACCGAACTTTTGGGGATCGCGCGGCGAGCGACCGCCAGAATGCGGCAGACGAAGGTGCCCGGGCCGCCTTGGGGCGGGCTGAGGCTGCTGACTACCGCGCCCAGGCGATCAACGACCGCAAGCTTGCAGCCGAAGATCGCGCACAGGCCGCCAAGGACCGCGAAGAGTCCGGGCTGGCTGCGCGGGCGCGTGACGTCGCGGCCGAGCTGCGTGACCGAGAGGCCGAGAGGCGTGACGACGCGGCAGGTGATTTCGATCGAAGCGCGGGGGATCGCGCCGCGACCAACCGCCGGCGCGCGGCCGACGAAGGTGCGCGAGCTGCCTCGAGACGTGCTGGGGCGGCGGACAGCCGCGAACGAGCGGTCAACGACCGCAAGGTTGCAGCAGAGGATCGTGCACAGGCCGCCAAGGACCGTGAGGATTCCGGGACCGACGAGTTGACGGCAGTGCGGCGTCGGGAGGCCGGGCTGGCTGCGCGGGAGCGGGACGTCGCAGCCGAGCTGCGTGACCGAGAGGCTGAGGCGCGTGACGACGCGGCAGGGGATCTCGACCGAAGCGCTGGGGATCGCGCGGTGAGCAACCGTCAGCGCGCGGCCGACGAAGGTGCCCGGGCCGCCTCGGGACGCGCTGGGGCGGCGGACAGCCGCGAACGGGCTGTCAACGACCGCCGGGTTGCAGCGGAAGATCGTGCACAGGCCGCCAAGGACCGGGAGGATTCCGGGACCGATGAGTTGACGGCAGTGCGCCGCCGGGAGGCCGGACTGGCTGCACGGGACCGTGACGTAGCGGCCGAGCTACGGGACCGAGAGGCCGAGGCGCGTGATGACGCGGCGGGTGACCTGGACCGAACCGCTGGAGATCGCGCGGCGACCAACCGTCAGCGCGCGGCCGATGAAGGTGCCCGGGCCGCCTCGGGGCGCGCCGAGGCAGCGGACAGCCGCGAACGAGCTGTCAACGACCGCCGGGTAGCAGCGGAAGATCGCGCGCAAGGCAGCCACGACCGCCAGATTGCAGCGGAAGATCGAGCACAGGCGGCCAAGGACCGTGAGGATTCCGGGACCGACGAGTTGACAGGAGCAAGCCGCCGGGGCGCCGGGCTGGCTGCCATCGGGCGCGAGATCAGCCGCCAGCAGCGTGTGAGCGGAGAGCTCGTGGCTGCCTATGTCGACGTCGACGGGCTCAAAGCCACGAACGACAGCACAGGCCACGCCGCTGGAGACACGCTACTCGTCGCCGTGGCGGGCTCTCTACGAGCATGCTTGCGTACCTACGACCTGATCACTCGCGTCGGCGGCGATGAGTTTGTTTGCGTGCTCCCAGGCATTGGTATCGAAAACGCGCGCCGACGCTTTGAGGCCGTGAGCGCGATGTTGGTGGCCGAGCTCCCCGGCGCCTCCATCACCGTCGGCTTTGCCCGGCTCCAAGACGGCGACTCGACGGATGATCTGATCCAGCGCGCCGACGACGATGTGTCGAGGGCTCGCAGGCGCCGCTAGGGCGTTTCTAAATCGGCGGAATCGGGGCTCCTTTTGGAGGTGCCCATCCCGAAGTCGAAAGAGCGATCATGAAATCTTCCACGCGGCCACCCAATCCAGCTTCGGCTAGCCCCGCGTGCCCTGCTCCTGGAGCAGGGCGAGGATCTTGTTCTGACCCTCGAGGATCTCGATCGACCGAGCGGTCAGCGTGTGGATGGCGTCCAGCGTTTCGTGGTCGGTTTCGGCGCGCGCGTCGGTCGCGGCTGCCTGGACATTCTGGCCGACCATGATGGCGACCATGGCCAGCGCCTGGAAGATGCCGCCGACGATCAGCAGCATCAGGGCGAACGGATAGGGGTCGAAGCCCAGCGTGCCCAGCTTCGAGAGCAGCATCCAGCCTCCCATGAAGACGATCAGAAAGTAGAAGAACCACATGTTGCCGACGCCGTTGGTGATCAATAGGGCGAGCCACTTGTTGAACCCGGAGTGGGGATGCACGTCGTTGTTGCGGACCAGTTTGTGTTTCATGCGGCACAGCATCCGCCAACGGAGACCCGCGCACCGGACGTGGCCGCCCGGCTGCTCGTCGGTCTGGCTCACCCTGACGACGAGTGCATGGGCAATGGCCGAAACTAATGGCTGTGACCCGACCATCGATGTTTGAGTTCGCCGGCGGAGATCCCGCCTTCCTGGCACTTGCTGCGGCGCATCACGAGCGCTGCCTCCAGGACCCTGAGTTGAACCACCCGTTCTCCCACGGCGTAGATCCCCAACACATCGAACACCTGGCGGCCTACTGGGCAGAGGTATTCGGGGGTCCGGCCCGCTATTCGGACTCGCTAGGTGGTCATGCCAGGATGCTCGCGATCCACGCGGGTCAGGGGGCCGGCGACGACCTCGCCGACCGCTTCGCTGCGTGCTTCATGCAGGCGGTTGGCGACGCACGGCTTCCTGACGACCCTGAGTTCCGGGCTGCCCTGCGCAGCTACATGCAGTGGGCCGTGCGAGAGGTGATTTCCTATTCGCCACGTGGAGCCCAGGTCCCGCCCGGCCTGGCGGTACCCCACTGGTCCTGGAACGGCCCCGAGTAGCCTTCCGGGCGCGTCGTAGGTGCCCCTTCGTGAAGCGGATCAGGGTCAGTGGGCTAGCGCGAGGTCGGAGAAGTCATTGACTATGGGCTGTCCTCCGTCAGGTTGTTTGTCTTCCATGCTCCAGCTGCGGGAGTAGGGCCCGGTAGTCTGCGAGAGCAGACGTCCGGATTGATCTCTCGTGACCAGGGTGACCGTCCCTGTCACGGTAATCCCGACCAGGCGGGAGGCCTGGGTTTTGAACTTGGGCAGGAACAAGTTCAATGAGAGATGGTCGAAGCTGTAGGTCGTCGCCACGAACTTTCCGGCCGCCGCGTCCTGGTTGGAGATGTCGGTGAAGACTTTGAGGCCATCCCCGACGGCTCCCGTCGCCGCCAGGTTGGCATCATGGGTCCGGCGTGCCTCGGCCTCGATGAGGAGATCGAGTACAACCGCACGACCCCATTGCGCAGCAATCAGCGGTGTCATCGAGGGATTGAAGTAGCTCACATTGTCCGGCACCGCCACGGTGGGTAATGGCGGCAGGACCCAGACACGAGCTGTCGCCGACCCCGCGACCGGTTGCGCATCGTTTGGCGGCGGCAAAGCGTCGCCGGCCGCGACAGTCACCCAATCGGCGAGGGCAGGTCCAGATCCCACATGGAGCGGGATGGTCGGAGTCGAGCCGTCGGAGATCGCGGCAGCAGGCTGCGGACCGTGGGTCGACAGGTCGGCAGCTATCGGTACGCCTCCCACGCATAACAGGGCAACGCCGAAGCCGACGGGCACTCGCCAACCGAGGTGGAAGAAGTCGTATGCCAGCCGGACGCCCTCTGCTTCGAGCGGCGCCAGGAAGCGAGCCAGAGCAAATCGCAGCGCGCAGGCCACGACCAGGCTGGCCAGGATCGCCGTCTTGGTCCAGAACTCAAGCGTCGTGGGGCCGAGCAGCAGGACTGACAACAGCGCCACGACCGCGCCGAACACGATCCGTGAGACCCTGCCCTCCGGCACGGTCCTGGGGTCGGACAGCATGAACAGGGCGAAGATCAAGACCTCCGGGGAGGTGACGAGGATCTGCCAGAGCGACCTACCACATAGAGGCGTGAGGTGCCAGCTCGCGACCATGCAGTGGTCGGGCACAAAGGCCAGGGCCAGGGCCACGAAGGCGGCGAAGCAGGCCATGAAGGCCACTTCCATCCCCAGCAGGCCGAGGCGGGCGCCGATCAAAAGGCCCCCTCCGATCAGGATGACGTAGGTCAAAGCCATCCACGGGCCCATCGGTATCCACCACAGGTCAAGCGGCTCCACGCGTTGGGGCCCGAGGACGACGAAGCAGAGGACCAGACCCAGGTTGGAGGGGTTGAAGATATGGCGTCCCTTCCAGCGGATGAGGTACTTCGACGCCATCGAAATCGCGACCACGCCGATGAAGATCTCGATCCCGTGAGTGCTCCACCATTGGCCGTGGAGGGTGCCCTGGACCCTGAGGATGAAGGCCGTGCTGTTGCCCGTCAGCAGCCCGCTGGCCGGCCACATGATGGCGTGATCCTTGAAGAAGACCACCACGAATTCGATCAGCGCGCCCGTGACCAGGCACGCCAGGATCTGGGCCACCGAGAGCCTGAAATCGAGGACGGTCTGGCCCAGGACCTGGAGGGTCAGCAGCACGGCCGCTACGTGCAGACGCGGGTCCCGGATGCTGGGGAGGATGACGGGGTATTCCCGGCCCCACATGCGCACGGTCCCTGGCCCGGAACGGTTGGCGCGAGAGGCGGGCTCGGCGTCCGACACGGTGTCCGACACGCTGGCAAAGAGCGGCCGTTGCGCCACACTGGTCACGCTTGGGTAACGGGGAGGTTACACCGCTCGTTACATGAGCGAACAGTCTTGAAAACTCCGCGCGGGATTCTGCGTCGGTGCCGCCGCGTGGTGGGGCCGGCGGCCGCCGGACTGGCTGCCCTCTTGGTTCTGGCGGCATGCGACCTTCCCTTCGGCCTTGGGCTCCCGACGACCCGCGCGCTGGAGAGCGGCGTAGCCGGCACCCTCGATGCTGCCCGAAGCTTCAAGATCACCGGGTCGTACACCGAACCCGGAGGTCCCGCATCATCATCTCGGACACCCACCGGTGCGGTTTTGTCCATCACTCTGGAGCTGGCCAGGCCGAGCACGAAGCACCTGTTGTTGACGGGCGGGCCCGCCGACCTGGAGGCGATCATCGTTGGGGCCGAAGCGTATTTCCGAGGGCGGAACTTCCTATCCAGTCACATGGGCTCCGATCCACTCTCCCTTTTTCGGGTCAAGGCTGCAGGTGATGCCTGGTGGAAGGGGTCGGTGGCATACGTGCCGGACCTTCCCGATTTCACCACCGGCAGCAGCCTGGTATCGACGTTCCTCGGCTCCGCCGTAACCACGCGAACTGACCATGTCTCCGTCGGCGGCGTGGCCGCGACCGAGCTGTCAGGCCCGCGTGCCGACGTCTTCATCGCAGAAGCGCCTCCGCACCAGCTGCTGCGGTTACACATGAGCAAAGGGGCCGTCATCGACGGAATCGTGGGGGCTGATCTGCGATACACCGCCTTCGACCGGGACTTCGGCATCTCCGCGCCCGTAGGCGCGATCGACTTCGCCGATCTTTCCACGCTGCCTCCGATCTATACCGTGGAGTCGGTCGACACGTCCGGTTGCGGTTTGCCGTGCGTGGTCTCGGCGACGCTGAAGAATATTGGCGGCAGACATGTCGCTCAAGCGCCGTCGACTATCACCTTCACCATGTCTGACCCGGCGACGAGCAATGCGCTCGGCAGCTGCGCGATAGCCGTCCAGCCCGATGTCGCCTACAACTCAATGACGACGGCCTCCTGCACAATCGGCGGCGTGAATGGAGCGGACCACAACGCGGCGGTGGTGACCGCCGCAGCCGACAACCCGGGTCTTGCCTAAGCCCTGGCCGGCGGCGACGTTATCTGGTCGAGTCGGGCGCCGGCGTCGACCAGGTCAAGGGCGCGATTGACCATCGCGACGAAGCTGCCCTTACCGTCGTGGCGCACCCATTCCCGCATCGCCTCCATCGATGTCATGACGACGATCATCACGGTGATGCGGAGCTCGAAATCATCGGCGTCCCGCCCGTAGCGCTCAGCGATCAATCCGCTGATGAAGGCCTGCGCCTTCTCGAGCTCCTCCCAAAGTCGCGCCCGCAGCGCAGGCACCTCGAACCAGAGCCGTCCGCGGGCCAGGATGATCTCGTGATCGCGATCGAACACGCCACCCATCGCCTCCAGCACACGGCGCATGGCAATGCTCAGCGGCTCGGTCGCGGGTCGCTCGGACAGCAGCGATGCCACGACCGGGTCGTATGCGTCATACAGGACGACATCCTCTTTGTTGGGAAAGTAGTTGAAGAACGTGCTTGGCGAGATCTCGACCGCCGCGGCTATCTGCTCTATGGTCGTCTCCTCGTAGCCCTGCATCTGGAACAGTCGCATCGCTTCGCGCTGGATCGATTCGCGGGTCTTGAGCTTCTTGCGTTCGCGCAGGCCCCGCGCCATGGGCGTGATCGTGTTTGGCATTACGCGAGAGCGCCCTCCACGCCAATCGATGTATTCGGCTGCTCGACTCGGGGCGCCCGGGCCGGCAGGAACAGCGCCATCAGCGCCGCGCCCACAACCATCAAGCCGGCGGTCACCACCAGCACGTCGCTCATGCCCTGAGAGTAAGCCACGTCCGCTGCGCGGAGCAGATGGTCGCCCAGCGGCGCCGGCAGGTGGTGGGCGACCGCGGCAGCGACCGCGACGCTGATCCTGGCCGCGGAGCGCACCGCGGCCGGTAATCCGTCCAGCTGCCCGCTCAGGTGTGCCTGGTAGGCGCTGTTCAGGATGCTGCCCATGACCGCGACCCCAAGAGAGGCCCCAACGTTCTGGATGGCACGAGTAAGCGCGGTGCCCGCTCCGGTTTCTCCCGCCGGCAGCGCGGTAAGGATGGCATCCAGGGCGGGGATCATCGTGAATGCGATGCTGAGGCCGATCACCGCAAGAGCGATCGCAACCAACCCGAAACCAGTGTCCACTCCGGCTCGCGAAAGTAGGAGCATCCCGGCGGCGACGCCGAGCATCCCGCCTGTCACCATCACCTTCGCGCCAACGCGCTTGGCCAGCCAGTCGCTGCCCAAGGCGCCGGCCATCATCGCCGCGATCAGCGGCAGCAACCGGAGGCCAGTTCCCTGCGCGTCGTTGCCCTCCACGACCTGGAGGTAGGGGGAGAGAACGAACAGGACTCCGGTCATCGCGAATCCGACAATGGTGAACGCCACCGTCGAGACAGCGAATCGCCGGTTCCGGAAGAGTTTCAGGTCGACGAGCGGCATGCGTGTGCGGAGCTGCCAGGCGACGAAGGCGGCGATCAACGCGGCGCCGCCCACGAGTGGGCCCGCGACCTGGATGTCGGTCCAGCCGTGCACGGGCTCCTCGATGATCCCGTAGACGAGTCCGGTCACACCGACCATCTCCAGCAACGCGCCGATCCAGTCCAGCCTCTTCGGGCTTGGATCCTTGCTCTCCGGCACGAAGAGCCACACGCCGGCGACCGCGATCACGACCACCGGGGCGTTGATCAAGAAGATCGAGCCCCACTCGTAATGGGTGAGCAACCATCCGGCAATGAGCGGTCCAAGCGGAAGGCCGATGAACGAGCCGGCTCCGGCGAGGCCGATGGCACGCTGGCGCTCGTCCTGCGCGAACATGACGGGCAGGATCGAGGTCACCAAAGGAAGGACGATGGCACCGCTGGCGCCCATGACGACGCGCATCAGAATGAGCCCGTTGGCAGAGGTCATCTGGCTCGCGATCACCGAGGAGATGCCGAACGTGACGAGCCCCAGCAGCAGCAGCCGGCGGCGGCCGAAGCGGTCGCCGAGCACGCCGGCGGGCAGCATGAAGCCGGCCAGCGACAGCGTGTAGGCGGCTGACATCCATTGGAGCTGGTCGGTGGTGGCGTTCAGCTTCGCCGACAGGGTCGGCAAGGCCGTGATGAGGATGGTGATGTCCAGTCCGAGGACCAGGGCGCTGACGGTGAGGGCGGCCAGACCGAGCCACCTCCCGCGAAGCCTTTTGATCTCAGTTGTCGCCATCAGCCATCTCCATCGCTTTAGTCAAGTCACATGATAACTGGAGTGACTCTAAAAAACGAGAGACTACGGCTATTCGCGATGGCCGGCGTCTTGATCGTGACGGCACTTTCGAGCTGCAGCGCCTCGGGGACGGCGCCGAAGGCCACGCCGCGCCACGTCTTTTTGATCGTGATGGAGAACAAAACGCCAGAGCAGGCGCTGTCGGGTCAGTTCACGGCTTCGCTTGCGTCAACCTACGGGGAGGCCGCGAACTACACCGCGGTCGCCCACCCGAGCGTGCCCAACTACCTGGCGCTGACGTCAGGCCAGACCTGGGGCGTGACCGATGACAGCTACCACGTCCTGCCCAAGCAAGACATCGGGGATGAGCTCACGAACGGAGGCGTGAGCTGGCGCGCATACATGGAGGGGCTGACCGGCGGCGGATGCCTGGACAGCCCCCTTCCGTACGACCCCGGCCACAACCCGTTCGCTTTCTACGGCGGGGGCTGCTCTGACAACGTGGTGCCTCTCACCTCGCTTGC
>Ga0208848_1000006_pt1 | contig 42902 bp, 34 predicted proteins | sample NGESurshal072012_2_FD_184455 | JGI IMG/M metagenome (GOLD analysis project Ga0208848, IMG submission 184455) | Arctic peat soil microbial communities from Barrow, Alaska - NGEE Surface sample 210-1 shallow-072012 (SPAdes) | ecosystem: Environmental > Terrestrial > Soil > Wetlands > Peat ... | reverse complement strand
CACCTTGCCCGGCTCTGCGATGCGAGCCTGCCGGACGTGTGAGAAGCCGAGCAGGCGCTCCTGGCCGGTGTCCACCGCGTCGTTGGAGTGGGAGGAGAGCAGAATCGACGCGCTGGGGTTGCGCCCCAGGATGCGCCGGATCGACTCGACGATGGCGGTCGTCTTGCCGGTCCCGGGCGGGCCCTGGATGAGATAAAGCTGGCCTGGCCGCATGCCCATCACGCGGGCGACGGCCTCCGCCTGCTCCTCGTTCGGGTCGGGCAGATGGTGGGCGCGCTTGCCGTCAAGCGCCACCCGCGGCGGGCTGCCGAGCCACCCGGTGTCGGCCAGCTCCGCGGCGAGAGCGCCGGTGCGCGGGCTGCCGATCTGCAGCTGGCGGATGACCGAGCGCTGCGCCTCGAACATCTCCACGCTGGCGGTCGGCAGCACGATCCCTTCGTCCGGCAGCGGGTCGTACCGCCGGAAGCTCACCCACAGGTTCGAGCCCTGGATGCGGTCGAGCGACATGCCGCGGTACTCGGGAAAGCCGGCCGAACGGACGGTCAGCGAGTCGATGCCGCGGTAGATGCGCCCATCCGCGTCATCGACCAGGTGGAGGACCGCACGCACGTACTCGCCGCCCCGCATATCCTCGCCGCACTCGGGGCAGTGGATGCTGCTAGCAGTCGGGACCTCGGCCTCGCACTTCGGGCACTCCATCCACTGCTCGGTCGCCTCGTAGCGGCGGACGGCCGCCTCGGCGAGCTTCTCGCGGTAGTCCCGAAGGTGCTCGATGAAGCGCATGGTCGAGTTGAGGATGGGCAACGTCTTGGCCTGTTCGCGCAGGCCGATGGCGGTAAATCCCTCGAGGTCGCCGTCCCACTCCTTGACTACGTGCAGCTCCTGGTAGCGGAGCCGGAGGCGGTTCTTCTCCATCTCGTATTCGCCGTCCAGGTCCTGCCAGTCGGTGATCTCGAGCGCCAGGCCCATGGGCGTCCGGCCGAGCTTGCCGGTCAGGAGAGTCGTGCTCACCTGCCCGGTGAACTCCAGCGGCTTTTCGGGTTTGACGATGGTGTAGATGCCGTCGATGATCCGCTGGTCTTCGAGCACCTGGCGCAACAGCTCGGCGCCGCCGGCGGCTTCCATGGCCAGCACCTTGGCGGCGGCCGGGGTGCCTGGGCGCACGCGAATGCCGAGCCGGCCGGCCTGGATCTCCTCGCCGGGAATCTCAGGATTCCAGAGCGGGAGGACGTCCCCGGGATTGGGCGTGCTCATTTCATTGCAGCCTTGAGAGTGGCCAGATACGGGTGGGACGTGAAAAGGGAGATCAAGTGACTTGAAATGGGTCCCCAAGCGGGACCGAGCACCCCAACGGGCAGGGACTACGTTATCACAGGCTGCGGTGTTGCAAGATTGCTTTTCGTATGTGGAAGAACCGCCTCCGGCCGTATGACCTCCTGAGCGGGGACGAGGTCGAGGCGATCCACGAGCAGGCGATGACCATCCTGGAAGAGATCGGCGTCGACTTCCTGCACGATCGGGCGCGCGAGATCTTTCGTAAAGCAGGGATGCGGGTTGAGGACAACAGGGTCCGGTTCGACCGGGCCTTCGTCATGGAGCAGGTCGCCAAGGCGCCGGAGACCTTCCCTCTGCAGGCACGCAACCCGGCGCGCTCGGTCGTGCTCGGGGGCGACAATGTCGTCACTGCGCCGGTCTATGGCCCGCCGTTCATTACGGACCTGGAGCGCGGTCGCCGAGGCGCGACGATCGAGGACTTCAACAATTTCGACAAGATGGCCCAGGCCATCGACCAGATCCACTGCGCGGGCGGCACCACAGTCGAGCCTGAGGACCTCCCTCTCGGGACTCGCCACCTGGACATGGTCTATTCCCACATGCGGTGGACCGACAAACCGTTCATGGGGAGCGTCATCTCGTCCGAGAACGCGCGCGACACGATTGCCATGGCGTCGATCGTGTTCGGAGGGCGGGAGAAGATCGAGAAGACCCCCGCCATCATCAGCCTGATCAACGTGAACAGCCCGCTGCGTTACGACGACCGCATGCTGGGTGCGCTGCTCGAGTACTCGGACGCCGGGCAGCCGGTGATCGTCACGCCGTTCCTGATGGCGGGCGCGATGTCGCCGATGGCCCTGGCGGCTTCGGTCGCCCAGCAGACCGCCGAGGCGCTGGCAGGTATCGCGCTCGTCCAGCTCATCCGCCCCGGGACGCCGAGCGTCTATGGCTCATTTCTCACCAACACGGACATGCAGTCGGGCAGCCCTGCGTTCGGCACGCCCGAGTCGGCGATGGGCATCCTCGCCAGCGCGCAGATGGCGCGCCACTACAAGCTGCCTTTCCGCGGCGGCGGCGCGATGACGTCGTCCAAGGCGCCGGACGCCCAGGCCGCCTACGAATCGATGATGTGCATGTGGCCGACAATCCTCGGCCGCGTCAACTTCGTGCTGCACGCGGCTGGCTGGCTGGAGAGCGCGCTCCTCGCGTCTTACGAGAAATTCATCATCGACGTTGAGGCGTTGCGGATGTTCGAGTGGATTTTGACCCGCGGCATGCCGGTCGATGAGGAGAACATGGCGATGGACGCGATGCGAGAGGTCGGACCGGGCGGGCATTTCCTCGGCGCCGAACACACGCTGCGCAACTACCGCACCGGCTTTTACCGACCCTGGATCTCGTCGACCGAGAACTTCGACCGCTGGAACCGTTTCGGCGCGCGCACGGCGGACGTCGTCGCCGCAGAGAAGTGGAAGCAGGTGCTCGCCGAGTATCCCGACCCGGGCATCGAACCCGGGGTGGACGAAGAGCTGAAGGAGTTCATGGAGAAGCGCAGGCGGGAGATCGGCGACGACTGAGCAGGCGCAGGCTCGTTTGAGTCACCTGCTCGACGGGATCGCGTCTGCAGCGCCGGCTCCGGCGAGCGGGTCCGCCGCCGCGGCGGTCGTTGCGATGGCGGCGGCCCTCGTCGAGAAGTCGGCGACGCTATCGGCCGCTCACTGGCCGGGCGCCGAAGCGTCGCTCGAGCGAGCGCATGCGCTGCGACTGCACAGCGAAGAGCTCATCGAGCACGACGTGCATGCCTACCTCGGTTACGTGGAGGCCATGCGTTCGGCGAAGGGACTTCACGGCTCGGCGCGGGAGGAGGTCGTCGGGCCCGCGCGGGCTCGCACTGTGGACGTGCCGCTCGATATCGTCAGGTCGGCTGGGGAGGTGGCTGAGCTCGCCGCAAAGCTTGCCGATCGGGGCAACCCCAACCTCCGTGCGGATGCGGTCGTGGCGACGATCCTGGCCGCCGCCGCCGCCGAGTCGGCGCTCACCCTCATCGCCGTCAACCTCGGCGGCTCGATGGACGATAAGCGGCTGGAGGAAGCTCGGCGGCTCGTCCGGCAGGCGAGCGAGTCAGCCCGCTCCGTCAGGGATCTATGAGCCGGGACCGCGGATTGGCCGCGGTCAGCTCTTCGACCACAGCGCTCAGCACCTCCTCGGGCGTGCCGGCACGTTCCTCGACCGGGCCCCGGCGCCATCCGTCGAGGTAGGCATCCATGTCGGTCGACCCGTCCTTCATCGCGTAGGCGTCAATGGCGGCCTGGAAGTAGTCGGGCAGCATGCGCTTTACCTCGGTGCTGCCCTCCCACGCCTTCACCTGGGACGGGATGTGCTTCCAGAACATGACCTGGTAGCTGGCCACCGGATATCTACCTCCCCACTTGCTGGGGAGGTGGCGCGAAGCGCCGGTGGGGGGCTGGAGTTGGCTCAGCCTCCACCAACTCCGCCAGTCGGTCCTCGAGCTCGCCCAGCCCGACGTCAGCAATCTCGAGGGGCAGGCCGAGGTAGGTAGCGATCTTCGCCGCCTTTTCCGCGAGTCGCGGGCTGGGAACCTGCCTGAGGTACATCACAGCCTCGTAGTTGCCGAAGACCATCGACTTCAGCTCCGGGTCGCGGTCGAGCCCGAGGCCCCGGACCACGGCCCGGTCGAAGTTGCGCACCAGCCAGTCGGTCAGGAAGAACGTGCCAGGCTTGTCGTCGGACACCCGCCGAAATCGCTCCTCGCCCGCGAACATCTCATAGCAATGCGGGCCACGCAGCCGAGCCGCGCCGAACTCGTCGAGCAGCGGTTCGAGGCGGCCGTTCATACCGCAGTCGCCGTACACGACGACCAACCGCTCATAACGCGGTCGCAAAGCATGCAGCCTCTCGCGCAACTCATCGACGATGAGCGATGGGTAGAGGTGGAGCAGCGCGGAGACCCCGTAGATGTCCACGTCCCAGCCGCGTCGGTCCACGATGTCTTTGACCTCTTTGCCGAGTGCTCCGCAGATCACCAAAGCGGTTCTTCCCTCCCCCTGCAGGGGGCAATCAGTAAGTCCCATCCTCATCGCCGCTCTGCGCGCAGGGCTTGGGTGGGGGTCGGCCGAGTTGGCATCACCCGACCAGCTCCAAATGCGGAAAGCCGAGCACCGAGACAAAGGCGTCGTTGAAGTCAGTGCGTCCTGAGAGCTCGATGTACTCGATGCGGGTGGGCAGTTCGAAAGCGACCTGCCGCTCGCGATACGAGAGCAGCGCGATCTTCGCGCCCTCGCCCGCGGAGTTGCCGACGGCGATGATCCGGTCGACGTCCACAGGCGGAACCAATCCGATGATCTTGGCGCTCTCCGGATTCAGATAGGAACCGAACGAGCCGCCGAGCAGCACCTCGTCCAGGTCTTTGGTCTCGACCCCGAGGATGTCCATCAGCACCTTGATGCCGGTGGCGATCGATCCCTTCGCGAACTGCAGCTCGCGGATGTCCTTCTGCGTGAGATACACGCCGTCCGCGAGCAGGAAGGCGCGCACGCCGTCGACGTCGATGAGCCGGTCGCGCAGCGGATGACCGGGTACGTCCTCGGCGGCTTTCATGCGGCCTGAGTGGTCGAGCAGGCCAACCAGGAGAAGCTGGGCCACGGCGTCGACCAATCCCGAGCCGCAGATGCCCTGCGCCGGTACGTCGCCGCCGATCACCTGCAGCTCGATCGTGTCACTGAGCTGGACACCTTCGATCGCCCCGTCGGTCGCGCGCATGCCGCATCGGATCTGACTCCCTTCGAATGCCGGTCCAGCCGGCGCCGCCGTCGCCAGCGCGCGTTGGCCGTTGCCCAATACGATCTCGCCGTTCGTGCCGACGTCGACGAAAACTCGAAGCTTGTCCTCGCGCACAATGCTGGTCGCAAGCACTCCGGCAACGATGTCGGCGCCGACATAAGCCCCCAGCGCCGGCAGAGTCTGGATGTAACCGCGCGGGTGGATGTCGAGGCCGACCTCGCTCGCGACAACGCTGAGCGGTTCCATGAAGGCGGGCGTGAATGGCATCACCGCAAGTGGGCTGGGGTCGATGCCGAAAAGCAGGTGCAGCATCGTGGCGTTGCCGACGACGACCGCCTCGTAGGTTCTGTCGGGCGACACGCCCGTGTCGCTGTAAAGCGCAGACATGATTCCGTTCATCGTCGAGACGACGGCCATCTGCAGCTCGCGGATGGAATCCGGACCGTTCATTCCGTGGCTGATGCGTGAGATGACGTCCGCACCGAACGGCGCCTGTCCGTTGAGTGTCGACAGGACCGAGGCCGCCATCCCGGTCCTCAGGTTCATCAGGGTGCCGACGACCGTGGTCGTGCCCACGTCGAACGCCACGCCGTAGCAGTCGCCGGTGGTGTCGCCCGCCTCGACCGCGACCAGGTGGTCGCCCGCAAGGACAGCGGTGAGTCGAAAGCCGGCTTCGCGAAACACCTGCGGCAGCGTGCGCAGCACCGCGACGCCGGCCACCATGTCAAGGCCTTCTTCGTTTAGCGCCTCCTTCAACCTCAGTACGTCGCTGCGCTGGTCCTCCAGCGTCGGTTCGGACAGCTCGAGGAAGACCTTCCGCACGTTGGGGTCCAGGATGACGAGCCTGCCCAACCCCATCGTGGCGGCTTTGGGCACTCGCAACAGCTGCGGCACCTCGCATGTCATGTCCTCGTAGATGCGCGCCTGGCAGGAAAGCCGCCAACCGTCTGAGATCTCTGCCGGGCGCAGCAATCGGTGGTCGGCGGTTTCGGCATCAGGCCGGCCCTCGAGGACGCGAACCTTGCACTTGCCGCAGGTGCCGCGGCCGCCGCAGGTCGAATCGATGGGCAGCCCGATCCAGTGGGCGGCGCTGAACAACGTCGTGCCGGGCGGGACGCGCGTGGTGCGGTCGAACGGAAGATATTTGACCTCGAGCTTTCGCTGGATCATGCGGGGCCTATTCGATGGGACTCCGGGGTGCTTTGTGCCGCCTTCTGGTCCGCGCGATAGTTCGCGATCCAACGCATCGCGTACTCGTCGTGGCCGAGCAGGAGATCACCGGCCAGCACGGCGCGGCGCACCTCCGGAACCAAAGGGTTGGTGATCGCGCACGTGAGTCCGGCGTTCATCGCCAGCGGTAGGAACGCGGCGTTCACCGTGGCGCGGTCGGGCAGGCCGAAGGAAACGTTCGATGCTCCGCAGGTCATGTTGTTGCCGAGCCGGTCGCGGATCAGGCGCATCGTCTCGAGCGTGATCACGCCGCAGGTCGGATCTGCAGCGACCGTCATCGCGATCGGGTCGATGATCACATCCTCCTGCGGGATGCCGTAGTCCGCGGCCCGCTCGATGATCCGGCGGGCCAGGGCGAGGCGCTCCTCGGGAACCATCGAGATGCCGGTCTCGTCATTGGCCATGCCGATTACGGCCGCGCCGTGCTTCTTGACCAGCGGGAGGATGCGCTCCATGCGCTCCTCTTCCGCCGTGACCGAGTTGACCAGCGCCTTGCCCTCGTAAGCGGACAGGCCCGCCTCGAGGGCTTCGATGATCGAGGAGTCGATGCAGATGGGGAGGTCGCAGACCTCTATCACCGCCTTGATCGTGGCCACGAGGAGCGCCGGCTCGTCGATCGCCGGGATGCCGGCGTTGATGTCCAGCATGTGCGCGCCCGCAGCGGCCTGCGCGATGGCGTCCGCGCGGACGCGGTCCATCTTCCCGGCCTTCATCTCCGCCGCGAGGACCTTGCGACCGGTGGGGTTGATGCGTTCGCCGATGATCACGAAGGGCCGGTCGCCGGAGACCACGACCTCGCGACCGCGCGAGCTGAGACGGGTCTCCATCCGGCTAACCCTTCTTCAGGGTCTCGTCGATCAGCTTTACGGCTTGCTCCAGCGCGTGCGCGCCTCGCGACGGGTCGCTTCGATCGCCGACCAGCTGCTTCGCTATCCGCGTGGCCATCGAGGCGTCGGGCGCGTAGCTGTCCGCGCCAACGTGCTTGGCGTATTCCTCGGTCACCGGCGCGCCGCCAACCGCGATGTGCACCTTGTCCCGGAGTCCCGCCTTGGTGAGGGCCTCGATGTTGACCTTGAACATCGGCATCGTGGTCGTGAGGAAGGCGGAGAAACCCACGACATCGGGCTTGTGCTGCGCGACGGCCTCGACGAACTTCTCGGGCGGCGTGTTCACGCCAAGGTCGAACACTTCGAAGCCTGCGCCCTCGAGCATGATCACGCAAAGGTTCTTGCCGATGTCGTGGATGTCCCCCTTCACGGTGCCGATCACGTACCGGCCGACCGGTTGGGCGCCCGTCTCAGCGATCAGCGGCCGCAGGATTACCAGCGCGCCCTGCATCGCGCGAGCGGCGATGAGCATCTCCGGGACGAAGAAGTCGCCCTTTTCGAAGCGGCGGCCCACCTCTTCGAGGGAGGGGATGAGGGCTTTGAAGAGGATGTCCATCGGGTCCATCCCAAGCTTCAGACCCTCTTCGGTGAGAGCCTTGACCTCAGGCGCGTGCCCGTTGAGCGTGTGGTCGAACAGTCCGGCCCGGATCTCTTCTTCTCGGCTCATGCCGCTCCTCCTGGTTGCTGGCATGGCTCAAGCAAGGCGGCGTGAAGGCCGCGATTGTTGCGCATAGCTCAACAGATGCTCAGAGTCCAACAGTTTACCCGCCTCCAGGCGACCTCGCAAGCGTAATGTTGCGCTGTGAGCAACGAGGGGCCGCGGGAATCCGGCGTCCGCTCCGTCGAGCGAGCCGTGACGATCCTCGACCTGCTGGCTCGAGACGGCTGGCGCACCGGTGCCGAGATCGCGCGGGAGCTCCAGGTGCACCGGTCGACCGCGCTGCGCCTGCTCGGCACGCTGGAACGCCACGCCCTCGTCGAGCGCGACCCCAGGAGCGCCAAATACCGCCTGGGCCAGCGTTTGCCTCAGCTGGCGAGCGTCGTGACCGGGGAGTCCGACCTCCGGTCCCTGGCACGGCCCATTTGCGAGGGTCTGGCAGGCTCGCTGGGTGAGACCGTCACGCTTGACGTGCTGGTCGGGAACGAGATCGTGCCGATCGAGCAGGCGACCGATTCGACGTCGATGGTGAGCGTCAACTGGCTGGGCCGGCGCACGCCGGTCCACTGCACCGCCAGTGGGAAGGTCATCCTCGCCTTCGGACCGCCCGCGCTGCGTGAGCGATTGCTGGGTCGTCCCCTGGAGCGGGCCACTTCCCACACGATCACGGGCCGGATCGAGCTCGAAGCGCAGCTGGGCGGCGCCCTGAAGGATGGCTTCGCACGGACCTACGAAGAGCTCGAGGTCGGGCTGGACGCCATCGCCGCCCCGGTGTATGCCGCGAACGGCGAGGTCGTGGCCGCACTGGACGTCTCGGGGCCCTCGCATCGCCTGCGAGCGGAAGATCGCCCGGACCTGGCCCAGGTCACAGTGGACGCCGCAGCCGACCTATCCCGACGGCTGGGGTACCGAGGCCGCAGAGCGCCTTAACGGCCGGCTAACCTAAATCAACCGCGGCATCGTTCTCCATCCTTGCAACGTCGGCTGGGTGGGGAGCAATATTCCCCTTGCATATCGGTGCCTGCCGGGCGCCCGGGTCGTGTCTACAAGGGGAAGGAAGCATGAAGTGGAGTAGTCCTGTACGCCAACTCGGCCTTGCCGTGATGGCGCTTGTACTGGTGGCTGCCTGTGGCGGCTCGTCCAGCGGCGGATCAGCCTCCTGCAGCGAATCGACGGCCAAGACTGCGGACTCTGCTTCAGCCTGTGGCGGCATGGACGCGCTGGTTGCGGCAGCCAAAGCCGAAGGCGCGCTCAACGTGATTGCGCTGCCGCCCGACTGGGCCAACTACGGCGCGGTGATCAGCGGCTTCACCGCCAAGTACGGGATCGCCCCGAACTCGATCAACCCCAACGGCAGCAGCCAGGATGAGGTCAACGCCTTCGACGGCACCAGCAACGCGCCGGATGTCGTTGATGTGGGCCAGGCGGTCGCACTCGCGAACACCGCGAAGTTCACTCCTTACAAGGTGGCGACCTGGAACGACATCCCGGCCGGCGCGAAGGAGCCCACCGGCCTGTGGTTCAACGACTACGGCGGCTACATGGGCATCGGATACGACTCGACCAAGGTGCCCGGGGGCGTCATCACCTCGGTCTCGGACCTCCTGGGATCTGGATTCAAGAGCAAGGTCGCGCTCGCCGGAGACCCCACCAAGTCCAACCAGGGACTCAACGGCGTGATCATGGCGGGCGTAGCCAACGGCGGCACGCTCGACGATGTCAGCACCGGAGTCGGTTTCTTTAAGAAGTTGAAGCAGGCGGGCAACTACGTGCCGGTGGTCGGAACCGCCGCCACCGTCAAGTTGGGCCAAACCCCGGTGCTCTTCGAGTGGGACTACCTGTCCACCTCGCACGGAAAGGACGTCTCGAGCTGGAAGATCTTCGTTCCGTCGAACGCGATCATCGGCGGGTACTACAGCCAGGCGATCAACAAGGCGGCGCCGCACCCGGCAGCCGCGCGGCTCTGGGAGGAATACCTCTACTCGGACGCCGGCCAGAACCTGTGGCTCAAGGGCGGCGCGAGGCCGGTCCGGATGGCCGCAATGACCACGGCCGGAACCATCGACACAGCGGCCGCCGCTGCGCTCCCCGCCGTAAACGGAACTCCGCAAGTCCCGTCTGGCGACCAGACGAGCAAGGCAAGCGCCTACGTCGTCGCCAACTGGTCGGCGGCCGTTTCTTGACGGCAGCCGGCAACCCGGCTCTTAACACCGCCGCTCGCCCCACCAGGGGCGGGCGGCGTCTGTCTCTTTCGTGGCTCGGGGTGATGCCATTCTTCGTGTACGTCGGCCTGTTCCTACTTCTGCCAACCGCGATCGTCGTGATCGGTTCGCTCACCGCCCCCACCGGTGGTGTGTCGCTCACAAACTTCGTCGGGATCGACAAGCCGTACATGGTGAAAGCGTTCACCCTCAGCCTGTCCGTCTCCGCGGTGAGCGCGGTGGCCGGCGCCTTCTTCGGCGCGGTCCTCGCGTATGCCGTGGTCACTGGGAATCCCAGGGGGCTGCTGCGCCGCTCCATCATGTCGGCGTCCGGGGTCTTGGCCCAGTTCGGGGGCGTCGCGCTGGCCTTCGCCTTCATCGCCACTTTCAGCACGGTCGGTTTCGTAACAGTCTTCCTCAAGGACCACGGGATCGACATCTACGCCAACGGGGTGTGGCTTTACGACCCTCCCGGCATAACGCTGATCTATGTGTACTTCCAGATTCCGCTGATGGTGCTTGTCTTCCTGCCCGCGCTCGACGGCATCCGGCCGCAGTGGCGTGAAGCGACCGAGAGCCTCGGGGGCAGCACCTGGCACTACTGGCGATACGTGGCGGGCCCTCTGCTCGCACCGGCGTTCCTGGGCTGCACGCTTCTCTTGTTCGCGAACGCGTTTTCCGCTTACGCGACGATTGCCGCGCTGCTCACCAACGGCGGCGTCTATGTGCCGCTCCAGATCCAGGCCCTGCTCACCAGCGAGACCGAACAGTCGCAGCCCGGCCTGGCCCAGGCGCTTGCCGTCGCCATGATCCTCATAGTCGTCATCGTGATGACGCTGTACACGTTGCTTCAGCGGCGCACGACTCGATGGCTGCGTTAGCGTGAACCGCTCGCGACGGCTCAAGCTGCGGATCTTTCGAACGGTCGTCCTGCTGCTGATGGGCGCGTTCTTCCTCTTGCCGATAGGCGCGATGGTCGAGTTCTCGACGCGTGGGAACTCGGTCATCTCTCCACGCACGCTCGACGCCTGGGTTCTGATCGCCCAAACGCCGGGCCTGGTGAAGGGGATCGTGACCTCGCTTCAGCTCGCTGTGATCACCTCGCTCGGGATGCTGGTCTTGCTGCTCCCGACGATGGTGTGGGTGCGGCTGCGCCTCCCGCAGATCAGCCGCATCGTCGAGTTCATCTGCCTCCTGCCTCTGACGGTCCCCGCCATCGCGCTGGTGGTCGGCCTCAAGCCCCTCTACATCTGGATCAACATCAATGTGACCCCTTCGGTCCTCGCCCTCGCGTTCGCTTATCTGATCCTCGTCCTGCCCTACAGCTACCGCTCCCTCGACGCCGGCCTCGCGGCGATCGACCTCAAGACCCTGTCTGAGGCGGCGCGAAGCCTGGGCGCCGGATGGATCACAGTCATGTGGCGCATCGTCATCCCCAACATGCCGAGCGCCATCCTCAATGCGGGTCTACTGTCCGTGGCGCTCGTCCTCGGCGAATACACGGTCGCCAGCCTGCTCAACTTCCAGAACCTGCAGGTGGAGGTCGCGTACGTCGGCCTCACCAACGCACCCACGTCGACCGCCGTCGCGGTGGGGGCGCTGGTCCTCGCCTTCGTCCTGCTGATGGTGCTGACGCTCGTCGGCGGCCGCCTCCAGCAGCACAACTACATCCCGGGGCAGAGGGCCTGACATGGCCGTCGAAACCACGCGAGGCCACGCCGGAGTCGAGGTGCGGCTGGAGGAGCTGAGCCGCCGCTACGGTCCGGTGGTCGCGCTCAACGAGCTGAACCTGACCCTGGCTCCAGGCGAGCTCGTCGCCTTGCTCGGTCCTTCGGGCTGTGGCAAGACCACAGCCCTGCGCCTGGTGGCCGGCCTCGAGGAGTCCAATGGCGGCCGAGTTGTGTTCGGCGGCAAGGACGTGACCGGCCTGCCGGCCAGCAAGCGAGATGTTGGGATGGTGTTCCAGGCCTACTCCCTGTTCCCGCACATGACTGCGATGGAGAACGTAGGCTTCGGCCTTACGCTTCGCCGCAAGACCGCCGACGAACGTCGCCGCCGGGCGGGAGAGATGCTCGAGCTCGTTGGGCTCTCCGGCTTCGCGGACCGCTATGCGAGTCAGCTCTCGGGCGGTCAGCAGCAGCGCGTCGCGCTGGCGCGAGCGCTGGCCATCGAGCCCACGGTGCTCCTGCTGGACGAGCCCCTGTCGGCGCTCGATGCCAAGGTGCGCTCCCGTCTGCGCGACGAGATTCGACGCGTCCAGCTCGAGATTGGCATCACGACGCTGTTCGTTACCCACGACCAGGAAGAGGCGCTCGCGATCGCGGATCGCGTGGGCGTGATGCAGTCGGGTCATCTGGAGCAGCTCGGCCCGCCGACTGAGATCTATGCGCGGCCTGCCACGCCTTTCGTGGCGGAGTTTGTCGGGCTGACGAACCGCCTTCCGGGCGAGGTCAAGAACGGTGTGGTCGAGGTCAGGGGGACGCGGTTGCCGCTCGTCCAGCCAGATGCTCCGCATGGGCCTGCGATTGCGCTCGTACGTCCGGAGGCGGTGTCGCTTTCGACTGACGGCGCGATGTCCGACGGGCCCCTCGTCGGCACGGTGATCGCCGTGGCCTTCCTGGGCGCCACCAGCCGGGTCACGGTGGACCTCGGAGACGTCAGGGTGATCGCCCAGATGCCCACGTCCACCGCCGCCAGCACTCCCGCAGGCACGCGTGTACGGCTTGATTTGCGCAACGACCCGGTCCTCATCGCGAGGGAAGAGAAAGCCTCGGTCGACGCATGAATCCAGCCGGCGGGGTTGTGCTCACGACACAGCGCCGGCTCGGGGCGGGCTCCGTCCTTCGCGAGGGAACGCGTGCCCCATATCGCGAGGTCGCGGAGCTCGAAGGCGAGCCGCACATGGTCAGGCGCGAGCTGGTCGGTGACTCCAATCAGGGTTCGGTTAAGCCGAAGCGGGCGATCACGGCGATCGGGCATATCACCGACCTTCACGTCACAGACGTCCAATCGCCCGCCCGCTTTGAGTTCGTCAACCGGGAGTGGGAGGACCCTCGCTTTCGAGAGCTGCTGACCATGCAGCGGCCGCACGAAACGCTCAACGTCCATGCGATCGACGCGATGGTCCGGACGCTGAACGGGATCGACGCCGCCCCGGTTACCGGCAGCCCGATCGCGCTTGTGGCGATGACCGGCGACTCGATCGACAACACGCAGCGCAACGAGCTGGACAACTTCCTGGCCTTGTTCGACGGGGGCACCGTCGAGACCGATTCAGGTGCGCCCGGATATGAAGGCGTGCAAGCGATCGGATGGCCGGACGACGTGTGCTGGAAGCCCGACGGTGCGGACGGCGGAGACGTGTTCCGTCGCGAACTGGGCTTCCCACAGGTACCGGGTTTGCTCGAGATGGCGATCCAATCGTTCCAGGCCACGGGGTTGCGACGCCCGTGGATCGGCTGCTATGGAAACCACGAAGAGGTCTGCCAGGGAGTGGGCATAGTCACGCCGGCTCTGGCGAGGGCGATGGCCGGCTCGCGCAAGCCGCTGGCGCTGCCACACGGTGTCGATCGCGACAAGGCGCTCGAGGTGTTCGTGCAACGACCGGAATTCTTCATGACAGGTCCGTTCCTGGACGTGACCGCTGACCCGGCCCGACGCCCGATCACGCGGACGGGGTTCGTCGAAGCGCACCACCAGTCCGGAAGGCACGGCTTTACCGACGAGAACCGCAGCAATGGCACCGCCTACTACGTGCGCGACACGCGCAACGTTCGGTTCATCACGCTCGACACAGTCTGTGCTGCTGGAGGCGCTGACGGGGGCATCGACCCGCCGCAGCTGCACTGGCTCGAGCGAAGGCTTGAGGAGGTGCACTCATCGTTCAGATCGCGCGACGGATCCATCGAGGGGACTCGGCACGACGACCGCCTCGTCGTGGTGCTTTCGCATCATGGCTTCGATACGCTCGCCAACCCGAGGGTCGAGCGTAGGTGTGACGAGCTGCTGGAGCTGCTGCTCCGCTTCCAGAACGTGGTGCTCTGGCTCAACGGCCACATTCACGCCAACCGGATCACTCCGCGTGCCGACCGGCCAGGGGCTCACGGTTTCTGGGAGGTGACGACCAGCTCGATCGTGGACTGGCCTTGCCAGGCTCGGTTGGTCGAGCTCTTCGACGCGGGCGACGGCTTGCTGGCGATCGCGTGCACGATGGTCGACCACGAAGGAACCATTCGACGGGGCGCAGCCGACCTGCCGGATCTCGCCGGGCTGCATCGGGAGCTGGCCGGCAACGTTCCGTTCAACGGCTTCGGCTCGTGGCGCCCCGGGACTCCGCTGGACCGCAACGCGATCTTGCTTCTGCGAGCCCCGTTCTGAACTCCCACGCCCCCCACCCTGACCCTCCCCCTCGCGGGGGGAGGGGAAAAGTGTTGCGTATGGCGCGACAGTCGCGTATAGTGCTACGCGGCAGGTGGTCGCGTACTGAGGCCGCTGGTGCGGAGAAAGAGTGTGGGTCGGGCGGCGCTGCTCGGATACCTTCGGGCTCCGCGCTACGAGGTGCTGCCAACTGAGGACGTCGAAGGACTCGTGGTCACGCACGTCCCGCACGAAGTGACGATTACCATCACGGCCTCGCCCCGGCGCGGCATGGAGGCGACGATCAACCTCGCCGAGAGGCTTTCCCGCCAGGGCTACACCGTCGTCCCACACCTCTCCGCGCGGCTGATCCGCGACGCAATGCATCTGGACGAGATACTCGCGTCGCTCAAAGAGATTAGGGTCGATGACGTGTTCGTCATCGCCGGCGACGCTCGCGAGCCGGCGGGCCAATTTCCCGATTCGGTGTCGCTGCTCGAGGCGATGATGCGCGCCGGCCACGGCCTGCGGGACATCGGCGTCTCTGGCTATCCCGAAAGTCACAGCTTCATCGACGACGACATGACAATCCAGGCGATGTGGGACAAGCGGCGGATCGCGACCTATATCGTGAGCAACCTGTGCTTCGACCCGCGTGTCATCAAGAAGTGGGTAGGACGCGTGCGCCGCCGCAAGGTCGAGCTGCCGATCCACGTTGGCATGGCGGGGGTTGCCGATCCGGCCAAGCTGCTGCGTGTCTCGACGCGGATCGGCATCGTCGATTCAGCACGCTTCCTGCGCGGGCACTCGAACTGGTTCCTGCGCACGCTGCAGCCGGGCGGCTACAACCCGGAGCGCTTCGTAAGTGCGCTTCTGCCCGACATTGCAGCTCCGGAACGCAAGGTCGCCGGCCTGCACGTGTTCACGTTCAACGAGATCGAGCCGACGGAGCGGTGGCGCCAGCAAATGCTGGCCCGCGCGGCTTAGCGGCACTCACCTATTAGGAGGAAGCATGGCCGTCACCTTTCCATCCGATCTTGAGATCGCGCGCAAGGCGCGACTGCTGCCGATGCCCGAGGTCGCGGCCCGAATGGGCATCGGCCCCCACCTCCTCGTGCCGTACGGGTATGACGTCGCAAAGATCAAGCTCGAGGCGATCGACGAGCTGAAGGACCGGCCGAAAGCGAAGTACGTCGTCGTGTCGGCGATCACGCCGACACCGCTCGGCGAGGGCAAGACGACCACCACGGTAGGTCTGGGAGACGCCCTTGGCCGCATTGGCAAGCGGGCGACGATCGCGATCCGCCAGCCGTCCATGGGACCCACCTTCGGGATCAAGGGCGGAGCCGCGGGCGGCGGCTACAGCCAGGTCGTGCCCATGGAAAAGCTGAATCTACATCTGACCGGGGACTTCCACGCGGTCACATCCGCCCACAACCTTCTGGCGGCGATGATCGACAACTACATCCACCACAGCCTGCGTGACTTTCCCATCGATCTTCACAGCATCACCTGGCGCCGCGTGCTGGACGTCAGTGACAGGGTGTTGCGCAGCGTTGTCGTGGGCCTCGGGGCGCCTGAGGATGGCGTGACGCGACAGACCGGCTTCGACATCACTGCTGCCTCTGAGGTCATGGCGGTGCTGGCGCTCTCGACCTCGCTGCAGGACATGAGGCGGCGTCTCGGCCGGATGGTGATCGGCCTTGCTCGAGATGGAAAACCGATCACAGCAGACTTCCTGCACGCCGGGGGCGCCATGACGGTGATCATGCGCGATGCCATCAACCCCAACCTACTTCAGACACTGGAGAAGACGCCGGTCCTCGTCCACGCCGGGCCCTTCGGGAACATCGCCAACGGCGCCTCGTCGGTCCTCGCCGACCTCATCGGAATCCGCAGCGGCGACTTCCTCGTCACTGAAGCGGGCTTCGGAGCCGACATGGGCGCGGAGCGGTTCTTCAACATCAAATGCCGGACGTCAGGCCTGGCCCCGGACGCGGCGGTGGTCGTGGCCACGGTGCGGGCGCTGAAGGTTCACTCCGGTAAGTACAGGGTCGTCGCCGGAAAGCCGCTGCCGCCCGAGCTGCTGAAGGAGAACCCGGACGATGTGCTCGCCGGCGCCGCCAACCTCCGCAAGCAGGTTGAGAACATCCAGATCCATGGCGTGACCCCCGTCGTAGCCATCAACGCGTTTCCGGGCGACCACCCCTCCGAGCACCGGGCGGTTCGAGAGCTGGCGGAGCACCTGGGTGTGCGGTCGGCCGTCTGTACAAACTTTGTCGATGGCGGAGAGGGCGCTACCGAGCTGGCCGAGATGGTGGCTGCCGCCGCCGACGAGCCGAGCACATTCAAGCTGCTGTATCCGGACGCGGCGACCCTGCGCGAAAAGATTGAAGCCGTCGCGATGCGCATCTATGGGGCCCGCGGGGTCGAGTACGACTTGGCCGCCTCAAAGCAGCTGGACGCCTACGAGGCGAGTGGATTCGGCCGTCTTCCGGTCTGCATCGCCAAGACACACTTGTCGATCTCGTCCGATCCGAAGCTCAAGGGAGCGCCAACCGGCTGGGTCTTGCCTGTGCGCGAGGTGCGCGCCTCGGTGGGAGCGGGCTTCATCTACCCGATCTGCGGCGACATGCGGACGATGCCGGGTTTGCCGACGACTCCCATTGCTGCAAGCATCGACATCGACGAGAACGGCGAGATCGTCGGCCTGAGCTAGCTCTTAGCCTTTCGGCGCTCCACCGCTTCCGCGAGCAGGGTCGCCAGGTCGACCACCTGAAGCTTGGCGCCGGTCTCACGCACGCCGTCGTCGAGCATCACCGTGCAGAAGGGGCACGCCACGGCGAGCGTCTCCGCCCCGGTCGCGGCCGCCTCGCGTACGCGCTCATGGTTGATCGGGCGGCCGCGCTTTTCCTCCATCCACATCCGCGCGCCGCCCGCGCCGCAACAGAAGGTGCGCTCCCCGTGGCGCGGCATCTCCACCGCCTTGCCGACAGCCGCCACCAGCTCGCGTGGCTGCGCGCGAACGTCGTTGTGCCTTGCCAGGTAGCACGAGTCGTGGTACGTGATGGTTCGCTCACCGGCCAGCGGGTTCAGCTTGCCGTCGCGCACCAGCTCGGCCAGGAACTCCGTGTGATGCACGACCTCGTACCGGCCGCCGAAGTCGGGGTACTCGTTGCCGATGGTGTTGAAGCAATGCGGGCAGGTGGTCACGATCCGCTTGATCCCCGACTCGTTCAGCGTGGCGACGTTCTGGCCGGCCAGGCGCTGGTAGGTGTACTCGTCGCCCATGCGGCGAGCCGGGTCTCCGGTGCACGCCTCGCGCGGGCCCAGGATCGCGAAGTCGACGCCTGCAGCCAGCATCAGCTTCGCCGTGGAGATGGCGCCCTGGCGCGCGCGTTCGTCGAACGCGGGAGCACACCCGACCCAGAACAGGACATTCGGCGGCGGGTCGCCCGGCTGCAGCACGGGGACGCCAAGACCTTCCGCCCAATGCGTGCGGTCCGCCTGCGGTTTGCCCCAGGGGTTGGAGGAACGGTCCACGTCGCGCAGCATCGTCCCGGCCTCCTCCGGAAACCGTGACTCGACCATGACGAGGTTTCGCCGCAGGTCGATCACATGGTCGATGTGCTCGATGCCGACCGGGCACTCGCGCACGCATGCGCCGCAGGTCACGCAGTCCCACACGATATCGTCGGTCACCGCGTTCGGGACTATGGGTGGCGGCGTGTACGAGCCGTCTGCGGCCAGCGCCTTCGGGCCTTCCGCCATCAACTGGTCGCGCACGGCCATGATCAACAGCTTTGGTGACAGTGCCTTTCCGGTGGCGTAGGCCGGACATACGTCCTGGCAGCGCCCGCACTCCGTGCACGACATCGTGTCGAGCATCTGCTTCCACGTCATGTCGGTCACCCGCGCCGACCCGAAGCGCACCTCTTCCTCGGCTTTGCCGAACTCGATGGGTTCGAGGCGGCCGCGGGCCCGCGTGCGGCCGAAGTACACGTTGAACGCCGCCACCATGATGTGCAGGTGCTTGGAGTAAGGCAGGTAGACGAGGAAGCTGAGGATGATCAGCACGTGTGCCCAGACCGCGGTGCGCTCCAGGTAGGGGATCAGCGGGCCGTGGAGGAGGTGAGCGAGGAAACCTGACAGCGGCGCCCAGCTCGCGGGATAGTCGTTCAGCCCGAGTGAGATCTGCGACGCGTGCCAGAGCCAGAGCGTGCAGACAATGCCGGCGATCAGGACAAGGATCAGGTCCGCCTCGCCGATGTGGCTTCCCTTGAACCGCGGCGGCCGCTGCACCTTGCGGATGACGACCGCCGTCACGACACCCGCGAGCACAAACAGCGCGAAAACGTCGACCAGCAGTGCGTACCATCCCTGCGCGCCGAGCCACGGCAACGTCGCGTGCGGATCGACGGCGCCGATCATCGCTATCACGATCGTCGGGAACAGGACCAGAAAGCCCCAGAAGATCGCGGCGTGCATCAGCCCCGGCAACATGCGCTGCAGCAGCTTGCTCTGGCCCAAAACGACGATCGCCTCCTGCCGTGCCCTGGCGGGGACGCTTCCAAAGCGTGCCGCCGGCTTGCCCATGCGGACCAGGCGGTAGAGCAGCAGCGCCCGGCGAGCGAACAGCACTCCCGACACGACGAGCGCCGCTGCGAGTGCTATGGCCGCGATTGCAATCACCGCAGTTTTCGGATCTCGGCCGAGATCGCGGGCACGATCTCTTTGAGGTCGCCGACAACCGCGTAGTCGGCGCTCAGCATGATCGGAGCCTGCGCATCGGAATTGATCGCAAGGATGCGCTTGGCTCCCTTGCACCCCGCCATATGCTGAGTGGCTCCGCTGATGCCGCAGGCGATGTAAACATCGGGCGCGATCTTCGTCCCGGTCTGCCCGACCTGGTCGGTGTGCGGTCGCCAGCCGGCGCTGGTCACCGCGCGCGAGCATCCGACCGCCGCGCCCAACAGGCCGGCGAGCTCTTCGATCATGGCGAAGCCTTCCTTCGAGCCCACCCCGCGACCTCCGCTCACCACGACCTTCGCCTCGGTCAGCGACACGCCACCACCCGGAGAGGCGACGTGCTCGACGACGCGGACAAGCAGATCCCCTTCGCTCAGGTCTGGAGTGAATCGCTCGATGTCGGCCGGCATCGACGCGGGCTCGATTGGAACCGCGTGTGGCGCCACGGTGATGAGAGGGCGCGGACTGTTCAGGCGCGCCTCCTCGATCAGGCTGCCGCCCCAGCGAAGTCGCGTCAGGGTCACGGGGGGACCGGGCGTAACAGCGACGCAGTTCGCGGCCAGGGGAAGTCCGGTGCGGGCGGCAACGCGGGCCATCACGTCATTGCCTCTTTCGGTGCCCGAGGCGAGAACCGCACTCGCATTCAGGTGTACCGCCAGCTGGACGAGGATTGCGGCCCACGCATCGGGGGCGAAGGAACCTAGAGCTACGTGCTCCGCGACATGCGCGACCGCCACGCCGTGCTGGGTGAGATCGGCGGCGGACCCAACCAGGAGCGCGTGAACCGGCTGCCCAAAGGATCTCGCCAGGGTCAGCGCCTGGAGCGACGGGTCGGTGGCCTTGCCCTCGGCGTGCTCGACCAGGACCAGGACCACGCCTAAATGACTCCTGCCGTCCGCAGCATCTCGACCACGGCCGGCGCCGCCGCCGCGCCGCTGCCCAAAACCTCTGCGCGGCGGCCCTGGCCGGCGGGCACAACCAGGCGCACGAGCTCGAGTCGCGGATCAGGCCGTGACGGCGTGCTGACAGCGACGGGCTTGCGGCCCGCCCGCATTCGCCCGGGGACCGACGGGTAGCGCGGCAGATTTAGACCTTCTTTTACCGTCAGCACCGCGGGCAGCGCCACGAGGTAGACATCACGGCCTCCCTCGACCTCCTGCTCGCACCGCACCGAGCTTCCTTCGATCACCACGCGCTTCAGGCCGGTCACGCATGGGCGGCCCAACGCGTGCGCGACGCGTGCGCCGACCTGGAACCCTCCAGAGTCAGCCGACTCGTTGCCGAAAAAGATGAGGTCGAAGCCTCCCGACGCAGCCTCGTCGGACTGAATCGCCTCAGTCAGTGCAGAGGCGGTCGCCTCCGCATCCCATTCTTGACCATCCACCTGGAGATGAATCGCACGGTCGATGCCGAGCGACATCGCATCGCGGAGCTGCTCGACGGCCTCCGGAGGTCCGAGTGTCAGAACGACCGAATCGCCGCCTCCGGCTTCGATGATCCGGACCGCCTCCTCCACGCCGCACTCTTCGTGCGGGCTCATCGTGAAGCCGAGGTGGCGCGTCTCGATCGCGCGCGAGTCTTCCGTCAGCACGATCCGGCCTCCGGTGATCGGCACCCGCTTGATGCACACCGCGACTCGCATTAGACGGGACTTTTCACGAACGGATGCGCAGGTTCTCGGGGTCGAAGATGGGCGTCGCCCCGGCCACTGCGACGGTCACGGGGTAGCGCTCGCCCATGTACCCGACCGCGAGGCCGGCACCCACTACCGCATGCTCGGGCGGCAGGTAGGCCATGAGGATGTGCTTGCCGATCGACGGACCGGCGCCGGCGCTCGTGACATACGACCCGCGGCCATGGCGATCGACGATCCGCTTGCCGTCGCGCGTAAGGATCGGCTCCCGGCCCAGCATGTAACGCTTCTCGCCCGACTTCGAGCGGTGGTCGTCCACCGTCAATGTGGACATGATGGCCGCGGGCTCTTCGTCACGGTGTCGCAGGTGGGCCACCTTGCCCACAAAGTCCTCTTCCTTGACGCGAGGCGCGGCCATCCCGGCCTCGACGACGTTGTACTCGGCCTCGAGCTCGTTGCCGTGCGCGCGGTAGCACTTCTCCAGCCGCCCCGTCGTGCCGTACACCCCGATGCCGCACGGGGCCAGGCCATGAGGCTTCCCGGCCTCCCACAGCACGTCCCACAGCTTCAGCCCCTGCTCCATTGGAATGTAGAGCTCCCAGCCCAGGTCACCGACGTACGAGATCCGTGACGCGAGAACTCGCAGGGTGTCCACCTCGATCGTCCGGCACGTGCCGAACTTGAACCCTTCGTTGGAAACGTCGTCCGACGTCACGCTGGAGAGGATTTCGCGTGCCCGCGGGCCCCACAGTCCGATGGTCGTCAGGGAAGATGTCAGGTCGGCAAGCTGCGCGGTGCCGTCGGCGGGCAGGTTGTCGCGGAACCATTTGCGGTCCGACATGCCGGCGGCGCCCCCGGTTACGACCCTGAACCTGTCCTCGTCCAGCCGCATGATCGTGAGGTCCGACTTGAAGCCTCCGTTCGGGCTTAAGACCGGCGTGTAAACGACGCGCCCCACAGGCGCATCCATCTGCCGCAAGGCAACGCACTGCACCGACTGCAGAGCGCCCGGCCCGACGATGTCGAAGATCGTGAAGGCGGAGAGGTCGAAGAGGCCCGCGCGCTCTCGCATCGCAAGGTGCTCGGCATTGATGAGCGGAGACCACCAGCGGCATTCCCACTCTGCCGTGCGGCGCGTGACACGGTCGCCGAACTCCTCCAGCAGCGGCGCGTTGGACTCGTACCACTGCGGGCGCTCCCAACCGGCGGCCTCGAAGAACGTCGCGCCGAGCTCACGCTCACGTTCGTGGAACGGCGCGAGCCGGACGTTGCGGTTGGAGGCCCACTGCTCGCTCGGGTGGACGATGCCGTACGTCTTGTTGAAGCCCTCGGCGGCCCGCGCGCGCACGTGCGCGCGTGTCTTTTGGTGTTCGTGAAAGCGAGCGATGTCGGAGGAGTGAAGGTCGATCTCCGACTCCCCGTGCACCATCCACTCGGCGAGCGCCTTGCCCGTGCCCGGGCCCTCTTTGACCCAAACCGCTGCAGCTGCCCACAGGCCCTTGACGTCGGGCGACTCGCCCAAGACGGGCATGCCGTCAGGGGTGAGCGACAGGATGCCGTTGATGGCGTACTTCACGCCCACCGATTCGTCGCCGACGATCTCGGGAATGAGCTCGAGCGCGTGCTGCATCTGCAGCTCGAAGTCCGCTTGCGTGAATGGAAACTCGGTCGGCGACAGCGAGGCCTGCTCGAGTGAAGGGATGTCCTCCGGGTCGTAGAGGATCGGGCGATGCGCATAGGAGCCGATCTCCAGGTCCCCGCCCGCCTGTCGCTCATACATGTTCGTGTCCATGTCGCGGACGATCGGGTGCTCGATGTCGCTCTTCGCGCCCGCAAAGCGCGGAACCGGCCCAACGTCGATCATCTGGTGCACTGCGGGCGTGAGGGGGATATGCGCGCCGGCCATCCGAGCGATGCGCGGGCTCCAGACTCCGCATGTGATGACGACGGTCTCGGCCTCGATGTCTCCCTGGGTCGTGCGCACGCGACGAACGCGTCCATGCTCGACGTCGATGCCCACCACCTCGGTCTTCGGGGCGACGTGCAGCGCGCCTGAGGTCTGCCCCTGCTCGCGCATCAGCGTGCCCGCCCGCAACGAGTCGACGACGCCGACCCCCGGTGTATAGAACCCACCCAGGATCATCGACTCCTCTATGTAAGGCACGAGTCGCTTCACCTCGGCGGGTGTGACGAGCGAGACGGGCTCGATTCCCCACGCCTCTGCCGAGGCCATGCGGCGCGTGAGCTCCTGCATGCGCTCCGTCGTGCGCGCGACCTCTACACCTCCTGACTGGATGAAGACGCCCATCTCCTTGTACTGGCGGACGCTCTCCACCGTGAGGGCGGTCATCTCCTTGGAGTGGTCGACCAGGTAGATGAAGTTCGAGGCATGGCCGGTCGACCCGCCCGGATTGGGAAGGGGTCCTTTGTCGAGGAGGACGATGTCGCGCCAGCCCACACGGCCGAGGTGATAGGCGACGCTGTTGCCGACGATGCCGCATCCGATGACGACACACCGCGCGTGGGTCGGAAGGCTGGCCATGACTACTCCGGCTGGTAAGGCGACCGGACCTCTTCCGGCAGCTCGTACCACTGGAGGCGGTCGCCCACCTGCGCTCGAAGCTTCCACTTGAGCGGTTTCGGCTGCGTCTCGACCGCGCTCCAAAGCTCGTTCAGGCGCAAGAGGACCAGGTCCCGGTCCACGTCGAGCTCGCCGACCATAGCTCGGAGCTTGTCGCTGTTGACCTGCAGCGTGCGGTAGAGACCCCAGTCGTCCGCGGACAGCCTTGCGATGTATGCGGCGTCGATGACGTCGTCCCCCGCCGCGGCGGCACCACGAAGATCGGCTTCGACTTCATGGTCCAGCAGGAGCGCGACGAGATCCACCAGGTCCTTCCGGTTCATCTCATAAATCTGCAGCTTGCTCAAGAGCAGGTCGGACGGGCTTGCGCAAGGCCCCTCATGTTCAAGGCGACCACGGAGGTCGATGACGTGCGACATCCTGAATACGTCGATGAACACGTCGACCTGGCGGCCGTTGCTCGAGTCGTAGAAATAAAGCCGCCGGTCGCCCTGCATCAGGTTGAAGCGCTCGTTCGCTTCGTAGCCGAGCCCTGGAAAGAAGTCGAGAGCGGCTTTTCGGTCGCGTCTAGACATTGCGTAGTCGAGGTCGCCGTACTTTCGCTTCAGCGGCGCCTTGCGCGCGCTCGGCGAGTGCAGGTTGATGCCTGCGCCGCCCAGGAGCTTGAGGCCCAACTTCTTGATCTTGGCTGCTTCCGCGAGGCGCTGCGCCTCGGCGATGGGATCTTCGAGAGGACCGGACTCCAGGGTCACAAGCCCTCGATCTCGATCACGATCGTCTTGAGGTCGGTCATCTGCTCCAGCGCGAAGCGCCCGCCCACGCGTCCGATGCCGCTGTTCTTTCCGGCTCGGCCGCCGAACGGCAGATGGGCCTCCCAGTAGTTGGTCGACTCGTTGATGTTGACCCACCCGGTCTCCAGGCCGTCCGCGAAACGAAGCGCGCGCGAGAGGTCCTTGGTGTACACGGCTCCGAGCAGTCCGTATGGCGAGTCGTTGGCGAGCGCCAGCGCCTGCTTCTCGTCGCGAAACTTGATGATCGGTGCGATCGGGCCGAAGGTTTCTTCCTGGCTCACGCGCATCGACGGCTCGACCCCGTCGAGGATGGTCGCGTGGTAGTAAAGGCGCGTCGGAAAGCCCGCGGCGCGCTCGCCGCCTAGCATCACCTTGGCGCCCCGCGCCACGGCGTCCGCGACGTGCTCGTCCATCTTGGTCGCGACGCCCTCGTTGTTGAGGGGTCCCAGGGTCGTATCAGGTGCGAAGGGGTCGCCGAGACGCAGGGCGCGGGCGGCGTCGACGAGCCGAGCCACGAACTCGTCACGCACGGATTCCTCGACCAGGATCCGCTCGCCGGCGGTGCAGCTCTGGCCCGCGCAGAGGTAGCAGCCCACCATGGCGCCTTCCACGGCGCGGCCGATGTCCGCGTCGGCAAAGACGACCATGGGTCCATTGCCTCCAAGCTCCAGCATTACGTGCTTGCCCGCCGCGCGGCGTGCCACCGAACCGCCTGTCTCTGTCGATCCGACGAAGGCGACGCCGTCCACCAGCGCGTGTCCCGCGACCTCGTCGCCCACCTCGGCGCCCGGACCGGTCACGAGGTTCATGGCGCCCGGGGGAAGATCGGCCTCGGCCAGACATTCCATCAACGCGACCGAGATCACGCTCGTCGAGGTTGCCGGCGTCCAGACCACGGTGTTGCCCGCCGCGAGAGCCGGAGCGATGAGCTCCGCCGCCATGGTGAGCGGCCAGTTCCACGGAGTTATCACGCCATAGACGCCGCGAGGGTAGTGGCGTGCCAGCACGAGCTTGCTTGGGCTCGCGGACGGCAGGACGCGGCCCTCGAGCCGCTTCAGATCTTCCGCTGCGATCCTGAAGTACTCGGCCGCTTCGTCGACCTCGCCCAGCGCTTCGGCGACCAGCGGCTTGCCCTGGTCTAGCGTCAGCAGGTGGCCGAGCTCGTCGCGGCGCTTCTCGATCGCGTCCGCGATGCGGTGCAGCCGCGTCGATCGCTCGAAGCCTTTCAAGCCGGCCATCGCTGACCGTGCTTTGTGCGCGGCCTCGACCGCTCGCTTCGCATCGGCGCGCGTGCCCTTCGGCACCTGCGCGATCACCTCGCCAGTCGCAGGGCTGGTGGCCTCGAAGAGCTGCCCGCTCTCTGACTCCGTCCACTTTCCATCGACGAACATCTTCTTGACGGACCTGGCGACGTCGATGGTCATTTCTTGACTCCATTGGGTTGGGCCGCGCCTCTGCGGCCGAGATCGAACGCCTGCTGGTAGATGCGGCGGTATGCGGCAGCGTTGACATCGCGTGGGTTGCCGATGGTCTGCGGGTCGGCGAACGCCTTGTCCGCGAGCATGGGAATCTCATCCTCGCTGAAGCCCAGCTGTTCCATGCCCGGGATGTCCACGTCGACGGTCAGCTGGTGGACGTATTCGACCGCCATCTCGGCAGCGCGCCACGTCGACACGCCGCGCGTGTCCAGCCCAAAGGCCGTCGCCATGCGCGCGAACCGCTCCGGCTCGCCGGCGTGGTTGTACTCCATCACCGGTCCAAGCAAACGAGCAGTCAGCGCTCCGTGCGGCGCGTCGTGCACGCCACCGGCGGTCTGGCTCATCGCGTGCGCGGCACCGGCTGAATCGGTCCCGTAGGCGAGACCGGCCAGCATCGCCGCCGCGCTCATGTGGTAGCGCGCCTCGAGGTTTTGCGCCTGGGAGAACGCCACACGCAAATGTCGAGCGACGTACTCCATCGCCAGCAGGGCCACCGCGTCGGTGAAAGGCTGGTGGTACACCATCGTGAAGCACTCGACGGCGTGGGCCAGCGCGTCCATCCCGGTCCCGGCCGTAACCGCCGCCGGGAGCTTGACCGTCAGCTCGGGGTCGATCAGCGCGACCCATGACGCGATGTCGGGGGTGCCGCCGACGTTGAACTTGATCTTGCGCTTCGGGTCGGTGATGACCGCCCACAGGGTGACCTCGCTGCCGGTGCCCGCCGTCGTCGGCACGGCGATCATGGGCGGGATTCGCGAGCGGATCGGGCTGTGGCCCCATTCGTAGTCGACGATGCTCCCGTCGTGCACGGCGACTACGCCGATGCCCTTCGCCGTGTCCATGGAGCTTCCACCACCGATGGCCACCAGACCGTCGCATCCCTGCGCGCGGTATTCGGCAGCACCGGCGTCGACCAGGTCGACGCCAGGGTTCGCCTTGACTTTGTCGAACACGACTGGCTCGACGTCTGAGCCGCGAAGCGCCTCCAAAGCGGTGTCCAGAAGGCCAGCCGCCTTGACGCCGGCGTCAGTGACCAGCAGCGGCCGCCGGATGCCAAGGAGGCTCGCCTCGGTGCCGAGCTCTTTGATCGCGCCAAGGCGCTGCACGAGACGCGTCGGGCTCTGGTAGGTGCGGAGGGTGTATTCCAGCATGGTTAATAAAGGCGGCCGCCGAGCCGAAGCCCGGCGGCCATCGAACTGCTATTCAACCGGAATCTCGTGGTGGATGCGGCGAAGGTCGATGCCCTGCCGGCTCCGGACCACGCGCGCGACGACGTAGATGACTATCGCCACGGCGTACGTTCCGAGGAAGTAGTACACCGAGTTTGGCGTCGACTGGAACGATGTCCCGTATAGGTCACTGGAGTTGAAGGACCACTCGTAAAGCATGAAGAGGAGGAACAATCCCGTGATCACACCGACCACTGTGATCAGCGGCACCCCGGCCACCTTGTAGCGCGCGATGGGCGAGGCGTCGTAGAGATCCTTGCGCCGCCAGGGCAGGATGACGGCCGCGACGACCGTGGCGAAGAACGTCAAGGCAAGGACTGCGGTGGCGTCCAGAAAGACACTCGTGAATGTGGGCCTGTATGCGTAGATCGCGCTGATCACCAGCGAGGGCACGATCATCAGCACCAGCGAGCCATATGGAACGCGCCGCTTCCCGGAGATGCTGGCCGCCCATGCTGGCAGCACCCGGTCGAAGGCGGCGGCGAAGATGACGCGGGTCGAGGAAAGGAACAGTGTTCCGGCCCAGCCGAAGAACCACAGCCCCATCACGATGATGAGCACAGCCTGGAACAGGTGGCTGTCCACCAACCATCCGGCGAACATCACGGGATAAGGCCACACTGGAATCGGTGGCGCCGGAGAGCCGGCGACGAAGATGCTGTTCCAGTAAGCAGCGTTGGCGGACTGATAGAAGTTCCAGCCCATGGTCTTGACGATGAGAATCACGACCAACGCCACCAGACCAACGGTCACCCACAGTCCCCAGAACATGCTCCAGAAGGGCTTGCGGATGTCCTTGGCCCCGCGCACCTCCCCGTAGAGGGTCGCCCCCCAGTTGGGCCACAGCAGGTAGAAGGCGAGCCAGGGCAGCAACAATAAGACGGGGCCGATGGCGAAGTAACCGAAGTCCTTGGCCGCAAAGCCGCCCTTGCTTGCGGCATCGATCGTTGCCTGGTAAGCGTTCGCGGGAGCGCCGAACATGCTCGTCGCCTCGCGATTGAAAGCGCTCTGGAAATCACTCTGGCTCGTGAAGAGGAGCAGCCCGCAAACCACGACTAGACCCGCGAGGCCGATCCAGAAGCAGACCTTCTGGATTCTCGCGTAAGTCTCCATTCCCATCGTCACAACCACGCTGACGAAGGCGAGGACGATCAAACACGAGGCGAAAATGCCGTTCTGGCTGGTGAAGAACGTCGCGATGTTTGTCCAGCCGAGCGTGTAGGCCAGCGGCGAGAAGAACTGGACCACAAGGATGTTGGCGTAGATGGGCGTCCAGAGAAACAGCGTGAACCACCACCCGGTGATCGAAAGCACAAAGCCCAGGCCACCACCGAGGACACGGCTTTGCCATGCATAGTCGCCGCCCGTGCGCGGCATCACGCTCACCAACATGGAGTAGGTGATGACGAGGAAGGTGGTGAGCACCCCGAACAGAAGAATGGCGACGAGCAATTGCCCATCGGGAACCGTGTACACGAACGACATGCCATACAGGCCGAGCGTGATGAGGTTTACGGACCAGAACGAATAGATAAACGCATCGAATGTCGACCAGGCTTTGACGAGACCCGTGGCGTTCCTGAGGAACAGCCCCGGCCTTACTGGTGCCTGGCCTCCAGCGGTCGTGTCAGCCATCTCTTTGCCTCCTCCTAATCCGCTTCATCCGTTGACCAGCTGGTAGCTCTTGATGCCCTTCTTGGCATCAAGTTGCACGATGGCCCCCATAAGTAGTCCCTCCTCGTACGAGCTTCCCGGATTGATCGAGAGCGTCTTGCCCAATTTCACGGCCCCCTTGCTCTCGTGAATGTGGCCGTGCAGTGAGATCAATGGCTGGTGGCGTTCGATGGCCTCGCGTACCGCGGTCGAACCGACCGGCCGCAGGGCGCGACCGCCATGCAGGAGCTTGAGGTCGGCGTCGATGGCCGGCGCTTCGTCGAGGCCGGACTTGAACGGCGGGCAGTGGAGGTTGTAGATGGCCTTCGACTGATCCGGCACCTGGCACGCCATAGCCTCAATGCGCTCCGCGAGCTTCTCCTCCGTCTCCTCCCGATGCGTGTTCCAAGGTGTGTGGTTGGACCAGCCCGTTGAGATCATCGTGAAATCACCGATCTCGACGATCCGGCCCTCACCCAGCTCGACGAGATCGGAGCGCCGGATGACCTCGTCCACCTCCATCTCGTCGTCGTTGCCGGGACAGACGAAGCACCGGATTCCGGTGCCGCGCAGCTTCTCGGCGGCGAGGCCCATCCAGCGCTCGACGCCTTCCAGCATCACCTGCTGGAAGCACTCGGCTCGCTTCCGCGGGTTCTGGTCGAGCTCCTGCAGCCTTTCCAAGTTCATCCGCAGCGGGTAGTAGCCCTTACGGCGGATCTGGGCCTCGACGTCTCCCACCTGCTCGGCGGCAACCACCTGCTGCTCACCGGCGAGGGTGAAGGTGAAGCTGCCGTTCTCCTGGACGATCGGGACGATCGCCTTGCCGGTCATGTCGCCGCCGCAGATCAATATGTCCGCGTCATAAAAGCGGCCGGCGTTCAAGAACTTCCGCCAACAAGTCTCAGAACCGTGGAGGTCGGTCGCGAAGAAGATCTTCGGCATTAGTCGCCGGACCCAGAAGTTCCTGGCATGCTCATCTCTCCACGAGCACCTTGCGGATCTCACGCTCGAAGCCGGTCACGTGGCGGCGCATGGACTCTTCGGCGCGGTCCTGGTCGCCGGCCAGGATCGCCTGCAGGAGCTCGATGTGCTCTTTGATCGCCTCGCGCAAACCGACCTCGCGGTCGAGCACCAGGTACCAAAGGCGCAGGCTCAGGTTGAAATAGCGTTCGAGCGTCGATGCCAGAAATGGGTTGCGCGCTGCCGTGTAGATCTGCCGGTGGATCAGCTGGTCGAGCCGCATGAGCTCGCGCTGGTCCAGGCTCGGCCCATCCTCGAGGATCTCGAGCAGCGTCGTGAGCGATTCCCGATCGCCGGCGGACAGCCGGTCGGCGGCAAGCCTTGCCGCGTGGGACTCGAGGACGACCCTCACCTCGGTGATTCGGGCGAGGTCGGTGATGTTGACCTCGGTGACGAAAGTCCCGCGATGCGGAATCGACCGGACCAGGTTCTCGCGCGCAAGGCGCTGCAGCGCTTCGCGTATCGGCGTACGGCCGATCTTCAGCTCCTCGCGGAGGCGTCCCTCGCTGACGACGGAGCCGGGCCGCATGTCGAGGCAGACGATGCGCTCGCGGATGCGCAGGTAGGCTTCCTCGCTCTGAGAGCGAGACGTGTCGGCGCCTTCGTCGAGCACTACGGCGGGCATTGCGGAAGCCATCCCCTGAACCAACCCCTCTCTAAAGACGCGCCCTGGCTGGTCGCCCAACCGATATGCGAGCGATATACCGCCGCGAACCGTAGCACCGGCCGGTGTAACCGTCAAAGAGCCTTTTGCCGGGCCGCCTTCTCGAGCCACTCTGGGAAACGCTTGGAGTGAAGGACCTCGAGCGCCCGCTCCCAGCGCCCCATGTAGTACCCACGGAAGTCGAACTCCACGGCCGAGATCTTGGCCTGGATGGCGCCCCAGAGCGTCCAGCCCACGTCCGACATCAACGCGAACAGGTTCATCCGGGCCAGCTGCCGCGCGTCCTCTCGGCCGAAGTAAGCAGTGCACAACGCGGCGCGCAGCTCTTGGTCGAACTCTGCCTCCTGCGCGGTGTTGCCGAGGTCGAAGCATGGGTCGTTGTTGCCGCTGAGCTCGTAGTCGACGATACGCAAGGCCTCGCCGTCGTCGATGAAGTTTTCGCACAGGAGGTCGTTGTGGCACGGCGCCGGCGGTAGCGTGCCAAGTCCGACGGCATGCTCGACTCTCGCGACGGTGGGGAGCCAGTCCTGATAGCCGTCAGGGATGGTGACGCGGTGCTCATCGACGATCCCGAGGTAGTACTCGATCAGTCGAAACATGTTGAAGTCCTTGAGGAAACGCGGCGAGTCATGGAGGCGGCGGAACGACGAGGCCATGCGCGTCGCCATCTCCATCGACTGCAGCGTCTTCGCCGACATCGTGGGCCCGGGTATGAACTCGAGTACCAGGACTTCGAGTCCTGGAACGTGCTCGAGCACGCGTGGACCGATGCCGGTGCTCGCGGCCGCCTTCGTGTTGAACACCTCGTTGGCGCGATCGATGGACAGCAGCTCGGTCGACCGTCCGGGTATGCGCATCACGTAGCGCCGGCCCCCGACTTCGACCAGGTAGTTCTCGTTCGTCAGCCCTCCCGAGAGCTGCGAGATCTTCGGATCGTGGCCCTTCCACAGCGAAACCCCGGCGACGGCGTCGTCGAGTCGGGCGCTGTTGGTCATCGATTCGCGCCGTGCCTGGACAGGACCGAGTCGGTGGTGATCGTCGCCGGGACGAGCTGGCCGAAGACCTCGACCCGCACCTGGCCACCGGGCACCATCCCGATGGGAAGGTAGGAGTACGCGAGATTCTTCCTGGCCGTAAAACCGTACGCGCAGCTGCGCACGCGACCGACCACTCCGCTTTCACCGTGCACAGCCTCGCCGCCGTAGATCGGGAGATACTCGTCGCCGCCAACGGCCAGGGTGCGAAGCCGCCTCGTGATCCCAGATTCTCGCGCGGCCATCAATTCCTGCCGGCCGTTGAAGTCGCCCTTGTCGAGCTGGACACAGAAACCGAGCCCTGCTTCGAACGGGTTGTCGAGCAGGGTCAGATCGGTGCCGTAGTAGCGGTAGCCCTTTTCCATGCGGAGCGAATCGAGCACGCGATAGCCGCCGGCTTGAATGCCGAAGGCGCTGCCTTCTGAAATCAAGCGGTCCCACGCCTGCACCGCCCAGCCAGGCTCGAGATACAGCTCCCAACCGAGTTCCCCGACATAGGTGACCCGCTGCGCCAAGGCGGTCGCTTCGCCGATGCGAATGTGCCGCGCCTGCATGAACGGAAAGCCGGCTTCCGACACGTCAGCATCCGCCACACGCTCAAGCACGTCGCGTGCGCTCGGGCCCCACATCCCGATCACCGAAAGCTCATCGGTGGTCTCACGCAGCTCGACCCGCGCATCGCCGTCGCGCAGCTGCAAGCGGAGCCAGCCGAGGTCGCTGTTGACGTAGCCGGCTCCGGTCACCACCCTGAAGTGCTCCTCGGCCAGCCGCGTCACGGTGACATCTGCGGCCATCCCGCCATTCTTCTCGAGAAGCTGTGTGTAGATGACGGTGCCCGCCGGCCGGTCGATTCGGTTTCCAGCCACCCGCTCCAGCAACGCGAGAGCACCCGGGCCGCGGACATCGATCTTTCCAAAGGACGTCATGTCGATGATGCCGACTCGCTCCCGGAACGCACGATGCTCCTCGGCCAGCAGGTCGAAATACGGGGGCTCGATCCAGCCGAACCGGCGCTGGTCCGCGCCGGCGCGCCGCCAAGGGCGGCCCGGCTCGAAGTACTCCGCGCGCTCCCACCCGTGCTTGGCGCCGAAGACCGCGCCCTGGTCCTGGAGGCGCTCATGCAGCGCGCTCGTGCGGCGGGGCCGGCCCCATTCGTCCGAGTCGTAGGGATAGCGGAGGTAGTAGTAGTAGCGATAAGCCTCGCGGGACAGCTCGGCGACGTAGCGGTGGTCGCGGTGCACCGGACCGAATCGCCAGGGTCGGTACGGGTAGAGGTCGAGCTCGGCCTCGCCCGAGATGATCAGCTGGGCAAGCGAGCGGCCAATGCCGCCCGCGCCTCCGAATCCATTCAGTGAAAGACCGGCCGCAAGGTAAAGTCCGCGCACGCCGGGAACGGGACCGACGAGAGGATTGGCATCCGGCGTCATGGCGTCGGGGTGACAGACGAGCTTGACGATGCCCGCCTCGCCCATGAACGGGAAGCGACGCGCAGCTCCCGCCAAGAGCGGTTCGAATCGTGCCTGGTCGGGCGGGAGGGACGTGCCCGCGTGGTCCCACGGCACGCCGTCGATCCAGCGCGCGACGGGGTCGGCCTCGTACCCCCCGAGCACGACGCCTCCCGCCTCCGACTTTCCATAGATGAGGTTGTCCGGATCGCGGAAGCAGGGCATGTCGTGCGGAAGCTCGTGCCCCGGCACCGCGAGCAGCGCGGCGTGCTGGTGGTCGACGGGTGTCGAGACGATGAACGCGCCGGCCATCGCGGCGATCTGGGGCGCCCAGATACCGCCGGCGATCACCAGCACGTCGGTCTCGATCCTCCCGGCGTCCGTCTCGATCGCCTTCACCTCGCCGCGACCACCAAGCTCGATGCCCGTGACGCGATGCTGCGTCAGGATGCTCGCGCCCAGACGACGAGCCGCTGACGCCAGCGCGTGGGTGGCGGTGTGCGGGTCGAGGTGGCCGTCGCTCGGAACCCAGACTGCCCCGTGAAGAGAACGCTTGGTGATCGCCGGCATCAAGCGCGCCGACTCGTCTGCGGAGACGAGCTCGACGTCGAGCCCGATTCCGCGCGCGCGGCTGACGCCGCGCTGCAGCTCCTTCAGCTGCTCTTCGCTCGAGGCAAACCGCAGACCGCCGACTCTTTCGAACACGCCAAGCTCTTCGTACAGCTCGATGCTGTAGCGGCGGAACCGCATCATCGTTGGCGAAGGGTTGAACTGCGTCACGAGGCCTGCCGCGTGACAGGTCGATCCACTGGTCAGCTCGTCCTTCTCGAGCAGGACCGTGTCGCGCCAACCCGCCTTCGCAAGGTGGTAGGCCACGCTCGCCCCGGTGATGCCGCCACCGACCACTACTGCCCTCGCGCGGTCCACTGGAGTTGTAACTCTAGTCAGGAAGGGGGGCTTGCTTGGTCTCAGGCAAAAGGAGAAGCAGCCCGGCGCCCGCGAGTCCGACGACACTGGCGAGTCCGAGGGCCCTCCCGAGTCCGATGCTCTGCGACAGTGCCGCGACCGCCTGAAGGCCGGCGATGCCCCCGATGGCGCCGGCAACACTGGCGGCAGACTCCGCCGTGGCTCGCGCTCTCGTCGGATACAGCTCGCCCGACCAAGCGCCCAGCACAGGCGTTGCGGCGCTCGCGAAGGCGCTCCACAGGAGGTTGCCCGCGATGAAACCGACCATGCCGGTGACGAACTCGAGACCGGCGGAGATGGTGTATGCGGCGGTGAGCGCGAAGGCGGGCAGCCGGCGGCCAAAACGGTCGGAGAGGTAGCCACCGGCCAGGTAGGACGCCAGGGCCACCGCACCCGCCGCAAAGATCAGCAGGCTGATCGTACTGGGGCTCATGCGCAACACGGAGCTTGCAAAAAACGTGTACAGGAGGCCGGCGGGCTCCAGAACCAGGGAGACCAGCATGGTGGCGCCGGCCAGGATCGCCACCCTGCGCCGCCACGGCGCCGAAAGCAGAAGCTTCACCGTCGATCCGCCCACGCGGACACGCTGCCATGCCCTTCCCTCCGGCAGGTGGCGCCAGATCAGCGGCGCCGCCACCACACCGAGGCCACTGAGCGCGAAAAGCCATCGCCAGTGCGGCGCCAGGATCGGGTAGGCGACTACTGCGATCAGCACGCCTGAGCCGCTCAAGACCGCGAGCAGGCTTACGGCTGAGCCTCGATGACTGGGTGGAGCTTCCTCCACGATGAGGGCGGTGGTGACGCTCGCGACGAGAGCTTCAAAGCAAACAGCGACGATCCGCAGCATCGCCAGCGCAACGAGGGATGGGGCAAAAGCCGAGGCGAGGTTGGCGATCGAAAAGCCCGCGACACCGATCGCGATGAGGCGGCGGCGACCGAAGTGGTCCGCCAGAGTTGCGAGCGGAAGCGCGCCGAGCGCCCCAAGCGCAAGGACCGAGCCGAGGTTCGCCAGAGCCGGGACGTTGGCGTGGAATTCGGTCGCGACTGCCGGAAGCGCCAGGATCAGGATCGAGCCGCCGAAAGAGAACAGCACGACGGCGAGACCCGCCCATGTCAGGGTTCGTCGCTGCTGAAGGTCCAGTTCGACCACGACCTGTAGTATCCCCACGAAAAATCCCCACGAACTCTGAGGCAGCGCCGCGAGTTCGTGGGGACCCCAAAACTCCGAGGCTGCGCCATGAGTTCGCGGGGGCCCCTAGTAATATTCGGCCGATGGCTGTGGTGGTGAGCGTTGAAGGATTGCGCAAGCGCTACAGGAGCAGCGACCCCTGGGCGGTGGACGGAGTCAGCTTCGCTCTCGAGCCCGGCCAGGCCTTCGGCTTGCTCGGGCCGAACGGCGCGGGGAAGTCCACCGTGGTCAAGATCATCGCCGGCCTGCTGCGGCCGGACGAAGGCAAGGTCCAGCTGTTCGGTTCCGACCCGGGCAATCCAACCTCGCGCAAGGACATGGGCTTCGCACCGGAGGACCCCGACTTCCCAAAGTTCCTCCGCGCGGGCGAGGTGCTCGACTACTTCGCGAGCCTTCTCGGCCTCGACGAAGGGGAACGCAAACGAAGAATCCCCGAAACGCTCCAGTTCGCCGGGCTGGAAAATGAGCGCCGGCAGGTCCGGCAGTTCTCGAAGGGAATGAAGCAGCGTCTGGGCATCGCGCAGGCGATCCTGGGCCGGCCTAAGCTCCTGATCCTGGACGAGCCGACAGCCGACCTCGACCCCCTCGGCAGGCGAGATGTGCGTGCCCTGATCGACCAGCTGAAGGACAGCGGCGTCGCCGTCCTGCTGAACAGCCACCTGCTGAGCGAGGTCGAGCTCGTCTGCGACACGGTCGCCATCCTCGCGAAGGGACGCGTCCTGAAAGAAGGCACGATGGCGGAGGTCGTGCCGGAGGGACGGAGCCTCGAGGACGTGTTCGTCGAGCTGGTGCAGGCGACTGCGCCCCAGCGCGACCAGCTGCCCTCGTTCATCACCGACAAGGACAAGGCATGAACGGCACCCTGGCGGTGGCGCGCTACACCCTGGCCGAACTTTCGAGGCGCCGCATCCTTCTCGTCTTCTTCATCATCGGGGCGATCGGCATCGTCGGATTAGGCGTGGGCCTGAAGATTCTCTACACGGTTGCGTCGTCGAGCGGCAATATCGCCCCCAACAACGTCGATCCGGCTGTGTTCAACCGGTTCCTCGAGCTGTCCTTCGTAAGCTACGTCTTTTCGGCCCTCGCGACCTTCGGCCTTCTCATCGCGTTCGCGATCGGCATGACCGCCATCTATCACGACCTCGACTCGGGCGCCGCGGTCAGCATCTTCTCCAAGCCGGTCTCGCGCTTTGCGTTTGCCACGGGCAAAGTTGCAGCCGCGGTCGCGGCGCTGGTCGTGATTGTCGGCGCCCTGGCGCTCGAGGCCCGGTTCGTGATGTTCCTTTTCGGCGGTGGACTCGAAAACGCGCTGACCGGCGAGGCGCTCGCCGTGGTGGGCAACAGCGTGGTCGTGATGCTGATCGTGCTCTCCCTCAGCACGTGGATGAACAACATCGTGGCGGCGGTCGTCGCGTTCGTCTATTACGACGTCATCACCGGCGTGATCTCGTTCGTGCACAACCTGGCCGACAACGGCGTGATCACCAGCAACGTGGTCAAGACGATCTTCGACATCATCTATTGGCTGGTCCCTCACGAGCTGGTCAGCAGCGCGATGGGCGAGGTGACGAAAGCCTCAATCGCAATCTCGGGACCGCAGGCCAACAATCAGGCTTTGGCGGGCATACAGCCGGCGTCAGGCGCGGGCGACATCGTCTGGTGGGCGTTCGTCGTGTGCTTCTTCGCTGGATTGGTCTACTACGCCGTCCGCCGCCGCCAGGTGTGACAGCGCGGAGGAGGACGGCCGTCGCGCGCAAGCGCGTTAAGGATGGGCCTTACTGATTGCTCCCCCGCGGAACCCCCTCCTCCCCAACGGGGGATGGGAGGCGCTTGGAAGGGGACGCATGGGTGACGGCCGGAGTGAATCCGGCCTGCAGCTGCACTTAGGTTTCAGAGCAGGTTCAGCTTCTTCAAGAGGTATGGACCTGGGCCCAGGAACCCGCATGTCGCCGCCACGTGCGCGATCGAGATGGCCAGCAGCGAAGGGGGACCCGGGAGCAGCCAGAAAGCGAGCCCGAGCGGCACACCGACGAGCGTGGTTGCGAATGTGTCGGACCAAGTCCACCTTCCCAAGCGGTGATAGAGGACGTAGATCGTGGTGCCGATCGCAAAACCGACCGGCGGTCCCCACAAAGCGCCCAGCCCGCCTTGCACCAGACCTCGGAAGAAGGCTTCCTCGACCGGTCCGTTGAGCGCGAAGAAGCCCGCCTGGAACCAGGCGTCACGCGCGCTCGCTGGGACGCTCAACGCGCCACGCCGGCGCGTCAGCCACAGCTGCACCCACATTGCCGCGACGAACATCAAGGGCGCCGCCACCGCGGCGAAGACCACCTGGAGGGCAGGCTGTCCGACACTCAACCCAAGCGCGGCGCGTCGGGACTCGAGGTGATACACGAGGCCGTAGGCCGCGACGAAGGGCACGATGCGCACCAGCAGGTCGGAACGCATCCAGGCCCAGCTGTCGGGAATATTGGTACGGGCCAGACGCGTTGAACTCGTGAGCGTGGTCGATTCAGAAGTCATCCAGTTCGAAGTCTTCTATGACTATCTCTGCCCGTTCGTCTATCGCGCATCCGTGCTGCTCCACAACGTGGGCTTGCCCGAGCCTTCGAGGCTGAAGGTCACCTGGCGCTATTTCTCATTGACTCAGGTGAACTCCAAGGATGACGGGTGGACCGTGTGGGACGCGCCCGCATCCCAGTTGGTAAAAGGGCGGTTGGCGTTCCAGGCGGCTGAAGCGGCTCGCCGCCAGGGCCGCTTCGACGATTTCCACATGCCGTTGCTCGAGGCGCGGCATCGCGACCGGCTCGATCTTGACCAGCCCGAGGTTGTTGAGCGCGTCGCTGTCGACTCCGGACTCGATCTGGATCGGTTTCGCAAGGACGTCGCGGATCCCCGCATCCTGGACTCACTTGCCCGTGACCACCACCTGGCGGTGCAGGAGCACGGCGTCTTCGGCACGCCCACGTTCGTATTTTCTGATGGCGCCTCGGCTTACGTGCGGCTGGCCGACGCGCCGGATGCCTTCAATTCCGGGCGGCTGTTCGACCGGGTGCTTTCGATCGCCGCCGGGGAACCTTCGATCCTGGAGATCAAGCGCCCCAGGAAACCGACCCCCGACTGAACTATCCGTGGTTCACGGGCTGTTAGGCGCATAGATCACCACTCCGTCGACCGTTGCCACCACGTGGTATCGGCTTGCGACCAGGTCGGCGAGGACCGGATAGTTGTTCATCGGGTACATCGAGAAGTCGCTCCATCCCGCCGTCGCCGTGTCGACGATGAGCGCAGGCGGATGGGCCTTCAGGTCGGAGGCAAGCTCGGGCCAGACGTCGGGCGTCGTGTCCCAGTTGTTGGGCTGGACGCCGGATCCGCGCTCGAAGCCTCGAAGAAAGCCCGGAAATCGGCTTGCCATAAGCCGGTCGGACTCGATGTAGAGTGCCGGCCAGTCGCCCCACACGAAAACTCGCTGGCCATTCGCGGTGTGGTCGTGAATGTAGGTGGCCACCGACATGTGCTGCGGCACCGGCGAACTGAAGTCATAGGTCAGTGGGTCGGCACCCAGGTCATATGCCCACCATCCGAGGGCCGGAATGGCAATCCCCACAGCAGCGGCAGCCTTGACCCATCTCCCCAACGAGAAGCGGTCGAAAAAGCTCGCTGCGGCCAGCGCGAGCGGCCCCATCGCCTGGATGAAGTAGTGCCACGACAGGTGGCCTGCCGCGATTGATCCGACCATGGCGATCGCCAGCCATACGACGACCAATTTCTCGAGCCGTGCGAGATTCCGCCACCGGCTGGCGAGCGCGACCGCGGCGATCCATAGAACCGCCATGTCGACGACGAACGGAACCAGGCTGTCCCTCGCGCGCAGCCAGACGAAGCTGGGAATCCAGTTTGTCGAGGCGTAGCCGTACAGGCTGCCGACGGTCCAGCGCCAGAAACCGGGGAGCGATCCGGTCAAGAGCAGGACCAGCGCGCCCGCGACGAGCACGGCCGCCATTCCCCCTGCGAACCACGCCGCAGCTTGCCTTCGGTTGCCCGTGGGTTCGAGCCACACGATTCCGGCGATCGCCAGCAAGACGTTGACAGCCGCCACCTGGCGGAACGCTCCAGCCGCAACCAGGAGGCATCCCGACCAGAACCATCGCCGGCGCAGCATCAAAAGGACCGATGCGACCAGCGGCAGCATCATGAAGAGCTCTGTGTTCGTGGCGAGAAGGCGCGGGTTGCCGGCCGCCGTCAGCACGCCGTAGAACAGAGCCGCCAGCAGCCCGGTTCGGAATCCGCCGAGGTCACGGCCGATGACGAAGAGCAGCAGGCAGGTGGCCCCGATCACCGCCAGCCCGATGGCATGGATGGCGGTCATCTGGTAGGGGCCGGCGACCTGGAAGGTGGCCGCGTAAACCCAGAAGATGCCCGGCGGCTTGTTGTCCACGCCGCCCGGCCCATAGAGCTGCCCGCCGCTGTTCATGAGCGCGGCGATCGAGGCGTAGATGGCCTCGTCGCCGTCGAGCAGGCGGTGGAAGAAGGAAGGCAGGTGGGCGACGACGACCGTGATGGCGACTACGCACGCCCACAATCCAAGCTGCCTGCGGCGGGTCATCGGGCCTGACTATAAGTTGAGGGTTAACGCTGTTGGGGTAACGTCAAATAGTGGGAAACTCTCGTCGCCCGTGGTGGTGGCTCGGCCTTGCTATCGTCACGCTCGGGCTGGCGCTCGACGTCTTGCACCCGCCGCAGCGTATCGGTATCGACTTCCACACCTACCTTGCTGCGGCAACGGTGGGCCTCCAGCAGGGTTGGTCGCACATCTACGACCAGGGGCTGGTCGCCGTCGCGCAAAAGCAACTCGTGCCCAGCCTCTGGACGCAACCGTTTCTCAGCCCGCCGACCGTGGCCTGGATCGTCGCGCCTCTGACAGCGGTTCCTTACTGGGCTGCGTTCGGGATTTGGGCGGTAATCGACTTCTTCGCTCTTGCAGCTGCACTGGCCTGGTCCGGTGTGAGCTCTGGATGCAGCCGATGGGTTGCGGTCATCGGAGCCCTTGCGCTGTGGTGGGTGCTGTATGCGGTGAGGCTTGGGCAGGTCGTCCCCCTGGTTGCAGCCGGTGTGATCGTGGCGTGGCGACTGTTGCGCGAGGACAAGGACATCGCGGCCGGCCTCGCCCTTTCGGTGATCTTCCTCAAACCGAACACGGCGATCCTCGTGCCGGTCGCCCTTTTTGTGGCCGGTCGCTATCGTGCATGCGCCGCCTGGCTTGGCGCGGGCGCAGTGCTCGGCCTCATCGCGGCCTTGACGCTGGGAGTCCATGGCATGTCGGCTTACGCGAACGAGCTGCGCGCACCCCTGCCGGGCGGAGCCGATGCGCTGACGTTGAGGGGGGCGGTGGGCGCGACCGGAGTCGTGGCATTCGTCTTGCGGCTGCTGATCGTGGGGATGGTGCTGGCGACGGCGTTCAAGCTCCGGGGCTCGAGCGGTCTTGTCGTGCCGGTGGGCATTGTGGGTTCCCTGCTCGTGTCCCCCTATCTTCATGCGTCTGACCTGTGTCTTCTGGCGGCGGCCATATGGATCGTTTGGGAGGAACGGCCGACCCCGGCTTGGCGCGCTTTGCTTGCGGTCGCATGGGTCTTTGGAAGCCAATTCCCGTTCCTGGCGGGGTTCAGCACTGGTTTGAATCGCTGGCCCTGGGTCGAGTTCGCTCTGCTCCTGGCTCTGGTCGTAGTGGCCTGGCGACCTTTAACAGGCGCGGCTGACTTGAGGACACGGGCCCCCGCATAATCAAGGGCGCCCGCGCCACTCGGGGGAACCTTTGCCACTCGACATCCACGAAATCGACGGACCACTGCGCGTGCTCGCCGGGCCGGGCACCGGCAAGACCCATGCCTTGGTCGACCTGTACGAGCAGGCCGTACGTGAGCGCCTGGCCGGTCGCGGGGAGATCCTCGTCCTAACCTTCTCGACCGGCGCCGCCGACGAGATTTCTCGCCGCATCGACGAGCGCCTGCAAGATGAGTACGGCGAGGCCTGGATCTCAACCTTTCACAGCTTCTGCGCGCGCCTCCTGCGTGAGCACTCTGTGGGGCTTTCGTCCGATCGCGACCGGCTTCTGATCAACGGCTTCCAGGAATGGTTGGTCATGCGACGCGTTCTCGCCGACCTGGATCCGACGATGCTCGGCCCTCTCGAAGGAGTGCGCAGGTCGGACGCGTTCGCGCAGGACGTCCTGACGTTTGTCGCGCTCATGAAGCAGAACCTCGTTCATCCTTCAGCGCTCGTGCTCGCGGCTGAAGCCAGCGGAAGCGAGCGACTTCGCGTGCTGGCGACCGTCTACCAGGCCTACCAGCTGCGGTTGCAGCAGGCGCGGATGCACGACTTCCGTGACCTCATCTCAGGCGCGATCGAGCTGCTGCAGTCGAACAGACCGGTGCGAGAGATGCTGCGCGCGCGATTTCGCCTGATCCTGGTCGACGAGTTCCAGGATGTCGATCCGGCTCAGTTCGAGCTGCTTCAGCTCGTCGCTCCTTCCGAGTCGCGTCCACGCCTGGTCGTGGTCGGTGATCCAGACCAGTCGATCTACGGGTTCCGTGGGACAGTTCCGCGCCTGCTCAGCCGCGACTTCGCTGCCGTCTACGGCGGTGCTACGCAGAGCCTGGAGGATTGCCGTCGCTGCTCGCAGGAAGCGCTCGACGGCGGCGAGCGGCTGCTCGTCGCGACCCAACCCGGCCGCGAGCCGCGGAGGCTGCGCTCGGTGGTCGGTTCCGCGCCGCCGGCTGTAGTCGTCACGCGCGAAAGCGACCCGGTCGACGAAGCATTCTTCGTCGCGCGTGAAATCAGGCGGATGCACGCATCGTCCGAACTCCGGTACAGCGACTTCGCGATCTTGCTGCGCAGCACGACTGCGTTGGGCGCTCCATTCGAAGAGGCGCTCCGCGCGCTGGGTCTGCCCTTCGAGGTCCGCGGGTCGGGCGCTACCTCGCGGAACGAGGTCGTGCGCTTCCTCGTGGGCTACCTGGAATCACTGCGCCGGCCGGATGACCCGGATTCGTTCGAAGGTGCGCTCGCGTCCAGCCTGGGCGGGGTCGGAGCGAGGACGCTCGGCCGGCTCCGGGCACATGCCCGCGAAAAGGGCCGGCCGCTTCTCCGGGTCATGCGTCGCCTGATGTACGCGCTGGCAGCACGTGACGCACAGCGCTACCCACTGCCTTGGGGTGGCGACATTCCGACTGAGGCGCGGGCCGAACCCGACTACATGGCCTTTCTGTCCGAGGACGAGCTGGCCAGCCTGCACGCGGCGATGGTCGCGCGCCACCGCCTGCTGGGCCGTGCTTCGAGCCTTTCGCTGGCCGGCCTTGCCTATTCGGTCCTGATCGAGGACGGTGCGATGCGTCGCCTCCTCGACCTGGAGCTTGCGAACGAGCAGCGCGCGGAAGCGATCTCGGACCTCCGAGCTGCGATCGAGGGCCTGGAGGCAGTCGAGGCCGTGCACGAGCGGCTTTTTGGCTCGCGGCCGAAGCTGTCCGACATCGAGGGTTCGCTGGAGACGCTGCTCGCCGCGGCGGCGGACGACAGCGAAGCTGCCTCTGGCAGGCGTGACGCGGTCCAGGTGATGACCGTCCACCAGGCGAAGGGCCTCGAGTTCGAGGTCGTTTTCTGCTCGGGCTTTGCCCACGGTCTATTTCCATTGCCGGCACGCCCGCACCCGCTGCTGGACGCCGAGGATCGGGCGTGGCTGGAGGGATTCAAGGTCGGTTTCATGCCGTCGTGGCCTTCGGACCCGGACGGCCACCTCGCAGAGGAGGCGCGGCTTGCCTACGTCGCGATGACGCGCGCGCGGCTTCGGCTCTACATGACCTACGCCGATTCGTACCTGCGCCAGGCGGGCCCCTCGGTCTTCCTCGATATGGCCGAGCCAGACGCGGAGTCACGCTCGCTCACGCGCGCCTCTTCTCGCCTACAGCCGAGCGATGTTCTTCTATCGCGCGAGGCGGAGGTTCTGCTTGCCTCCCATCGCCTCGCGCTGACGGATGGCGTCTCGGCGCGCGCCGAATCACTCGGTCTG